>Ga0137407_10000001_pt1 | contig 345611 bp, 310 predicted proteins | sample CZOMad2_2_16fung_FD_108410 | JGI IMG/M metagenome (GOLD analysis project Ga0137407, IMG submission 108410) | Vadose zone soil fungal communities from Angelo Coast Range Reserve, California, USA - CZOMad2_2_16fungal (Illumina Assembly) | ecosystem: Environmental > Terrestrial > Soil > Vadose... | reverse complement strand
TGGCGTAGATGGGTCACAGAGAGTTCCTCCTCTGCGACAACAAACTAGCTCAGATCGCCTCGACCGTCGGCTCAGCAACACGCGAAAGCGTCTGCCGCAACGCGGCTTCGTTCAAGTCGGCTTATGGGCAACGATGCGATGCTCCGGTTGACGAGCGAATCGGAAACCGACCCACGACCCAATTTTTTCGCATTGATTTACAGGCGAAGATTTTCAGGCGAAAAAAAAATAAAAGCCTTTAAGTTCGAGGTATTCGGATCATTGTTTTATGGGTGGGTATAAATTTATTGATGGGTATAAACCAGGCTCGTTTTCTTGAAAGTGTCATTCCGACCCCTGAGCTTGCCGAAGGGGAGGAATCGGCTCCGCTGCTCTTCAGGACCATGTGCAAGAGCAGATCCGGCAAAATTGGTAATCGCCGGAATTGAAAGACATGCTCATGGAAAACAGATACAGCCCGGCACACCCAACGGAGGCCCCAAAAGCTCCGGAAGAACAGTACTCGTATTACCGTCGATGCCAGCGGTTCCGGAAGAACGGCCAGCAGTGCAAGGCCCCGGCGATGAAGGGCCAGGACGTCTGCTACCAGCATGAGGGACAAGAGGCGGACGAGAGTCGCCGGCGGGCGGCGCTTGAGTCACTCCAGCTGCCTCCCTTGCGTGATTCCACCAGCATTCTGCGCGCGATCGAGAAGATGGCCCAGGCCGTGATCGAAGACCGCGTTGACCTGAAGACCATTGGCGGGATGCTCAACCGATTGCAAAGCGCATCCTTGGCAGTGGCGAACCCGCAGCCGAGGGCGGCTGCGCTCCACAGCTCTCAAGACTTTAATGGAAGCAGTTTACCGATTATCCTTGATCTTGCTGACGAGGAACTTTAACGCTTATGCGCCGAATGGTCCTTTTTGCAATTCTCATGATGTTGGTTACGCTCATGGCTACAGCCCAGATAAAACCCGTTCCCTCCACTCCTGATGGCGCCGAACTGAAGCAGATGGCGGCGCGCTTTGCGCCTACGCCACTTGAGGTGGATACGTCCGGCCTGTCGGCGGGCGACAAGCAGGCGCTGGTCAAGCTGATCCAGGCCGCGCGGATTGTGAACCACATCTTTATGCAGCAGTTCTGGAGCGGCGACCTGGCGCTTTATACGAAGCTGCAAGAGGACAAAACGCCGTTGGGGCAGGCGCGCCTCCATTACTTCTGGATCAACAAAGGGCCGTGGTCGGAGATTGACGAGCATAAGGCGTTTCTGCCCGGCGTCCCGGCGAAGAAGCCCGCGGGCGCGAATTTCTATCCGGAAGACATGACCAAAGAAGAATTTGAAAAGTGGGCCAAGACGCTTTATCCGGAATCCAAGGCCTCGGCGGAAGGCTTCTTTACCGTGGTGCGCCGCGATGCCGCCAAGAAGCTGATGCTGGTTCCCTACAGCCAGGAATACAAAACCGACCTTGATCGTGCCGGCAAGCTGATGCGCGATGCCGCCAGCCTGACCGACAACGCCAGCCTGAAGAAGTTCCTCACCACGCGTGCCGAGGCTTTCACCACCAACAACTATTTTGCCAGTGACATGGCATGGATGGACCTGGACGCCCCGCTCGACGTGACCATTGGCCCCTACGAAACCTACAACGACGAACTCTTCGGCTACAAAGCAGCCTTCGAAGCCTACGTTAACCTGCGCGATGACAAAGAAACCGCGCGGCTTGCCTTCCTCGGCCAGCACCTACAGGAGATTGAAGACAACCTGCCGGAAGATCCGCAATATCGCGTGGCCAAGCTGGGCGCGGCGTCGCCGATTCGCGTTGTGAATGAAGTCTTTGCCGCGGGCGACGGCGGCCACGGCGTCCAGACCGCGGCGTATAACCTGCCGAATGACGATAAAGTGGTGGAACAAAAAGGCAGCAAGCGCGTGATGCTGAAGAACGTACAGGAAGCAAAGTTCAAGTCCATCTTGGAGCCGATCTCGCGCGTGGTGCTTTCCCCCACGGCGCAGAAGGACTTGAGCTTCGAACTTTTCTTTACCCACATCGTTGCCCATGAGCTAACGCACGGCCTGGGCCCGCACCAGATCAAAATCAACGGCCGCGATACTAACCCGCGCCTGGAACTCAAAGAACTCTACAGCGCCGTCGAAGAAGCCAAGGCCGATGTGACCGGACTCTTCGCCTTGCAATACCTGATAACCCAGGCCGACAAAACTTCCGGCGGCCCCGCCCCGCTGGCCCACGGCGCTGACGCCGAACGCCAGCTTTACACCACGTACCTGGCGTCGTCATTTCGCACGCTGCGCTTTGGCCTACAGGACGCGCATGCCCGCGGCATGGCGGTGCAGTTCAATTATTTTCTGGATAAAGGCGGCTTCGTCGCCAATGCGGATGGAACTTTCAGCGTGGACCTGAGCAAGATCAAAGACGCCGTGGCTGGACTGGATCGTGTCCTGCTCACGCTGGAAGCCACAGGCGATTACGCTGGCACCAAAAAATTGATGACCGAGATGATGGTACTGCGTCCGGAAGTACAGAAAGCATTGGAGCGGCTGAAGACAGTGCCTACGGATATTGAGCCAAAGTTTGTAACTGCCGATAAGATCGTCAGCAAGGACCCTGCGCACGCTGCGCCGGCCAGGACACGCTAGACTGTTGGCAACACCGAAGAGGAAGAGCAAATGTTTGAGGCTCTCGACATTTTCGACTCATTGTTTATATTTGTGGGCATGATTGCCGCTGCAATTTCAGGCTGGATCATTACTGGGCAGGTGCAACAACGGATGAAAAAGACCCTGGGAAGGAAAGCCACCGATCTTGAGCTGGCCTCGCTCAGGACCTGGATGGAAGTGGAGAATGAGGAGAAGCTGAGAGAAGCGGTGAAGTTGACTGGTCCGAAATGAGAGCAGTGAATCGACGGTTGACTTCCCAGTAAAGTGGCGCTATTCTGCATTTACACGGGAAAGGAGGGCGATCCTAAAAAATGAAAAATTCTGATTGTAGTAACAAACGTGAGGTGGCTGAGGCTTAAGGCGTGAGTCTTTAAGTCCTAGCGAGTTGGAATTCGCACAAGGCCTCCGCGCCTTCAGCCAATCCCGACAGTTAACCGAATGACCCCGCATTAACGTGCGGGGTTGTTTATTTTTGGGGGCACATTGGGGACGGGCATAAGTGATTCACAGAAATACTGGACTTCATGCGCTCAGCGTCGAAGAAGTTTTCCTGCTCCGCTTTTTACTGGACGACAAACTGGTAAAGCTCGCGATGACCAACTGAAAAAAAACAGCGCCCATCATATCCAGCATCACGTCGCGCGGGCTGGCTGTGCGTGAGGAAACAAAGCTCTGGTGAAATTCGTCGAGCGCGGCGGCGGCCAGCGTAAGCAGCAGCGCCAACCCACTCCACCGGAGCGTCCATCGCGGACGGGCCGGAAGAGACGCTCGCCAGGAATAGAAAGCAAACACGCCCAGTATTCCGTAGCTGCCAAAATGGGCGGCTTTTCGCACCAGGAAGTGCAACGCTTGAAATTGCCGCTCGGTAATTCCGCTATAAAGCGCGTGAATGATCTTCCACAGGACCGTGCCGGTGTGTTCGGCGGAAAATACATCGGTAGAAAAAGACGCAAGAACGGAGAGCCACAGCAACGTAGGCAGCCACGGTAGCAGTCTCCGCAGAAACGAAGCCGGCATGGGTCCCGGAACCGCCGATGATGACAAATCAGTCCGCCTATTCAAGTCTGTAATTGGGAGCTTCCCGCGTGATGATTACGTCATGCACATGGCTCTCACGCAGACCGGCCCCGCTGATGCGGACAAAGCGCGCCTTCTGCTGAAGTTCCGGAATGGTTTTAGTGCCGCAATAACCCATGCCGGAGCGGAGCCCGCCCACCAACTGGTAAACCATTTCCGCCAGCGTACCCCGATACGGCACCCGGCCTTCAATCCCTTCCGGCACCAGCTTATCCAGGCGATTGCCGCCGCGGTCTCCTTCGCGCATGGCCATGGCGTCAGTGGACGAATCTTCCACGCTCTGGGCGTAACGTTCACTTGACCCGGCCGCCATGGCGGAAAGAGCCCCCATGCCGCGATAGGACTTGAACGACCGTCCTTGATACAAAATGGTTTCGCCCGGACTCTCTTCCGTTCCCGCCAGCAGCGAGCCGATCATGACGATGCTGGCCCCAGCGGCAATCGCTTTGGCGATGTCCCCGGAATATTTGATGCCGCCGTCAGCAATGACCGGGACACCGGAATCACGACAGGCCCGCGCGGCTTCCGCAATGGCGGTGATCTGCGGCACGCCGAACCCGGTAACAATGCGCGTGGTGCAGATGGAGCCCGGACCAATGCCGACCTTGATTGCGTCGGCCCCGGCCTTGATCATGGCGCACGCGCCTTCATGCGTGCCCACGTTCCCTGCAAGCACATCGACTTCCGGGATTTTAGATTTGATGGTCTTGATGGCTTCAAGCACGCGGGTGGAATGGCCGTGCGCGCTGTCAATGGCCAGCACATCCACTTTGGCTTTCACCATTTCCTGCGCGCGCTCCAGGAAATCTCCGGTTGCGCCAATGGCGGCGCCTACGCGCAAACGGCCATGTTCGTCTTTGGCGGCGTTGGGATATTTCAACTTCTTCTGAATGTCTTTGACAGTAATCAAGCCCTTCAAGTTGTACTTATCGTCGACGACCAGCAGTTTTTCCACACGATGCTCATGCAGAATTTTTTCCGCATCTTCCAGCGTGGTGCCTACCGGGACCGTGATCAAGTTGTCCTTGGTCATGATCTTGCTGATGAGGATGTCTGTGCGCGTCTCAAAGCGCAAGTCGCGGTTGGTCAGGATGCCTACCAGCTTTTTGTTCTTAGTCACCGGGACGCCGGAAATCTTGTACCGTCGCATCAACTCCAGGGCGTCCGCAATCTTATGGTCGGGTGAGAGCGTGATCGGGTCCATGATCATGCCGCTCTCTGACCGTTTGACCTTGTCCACTTCGTCCGCCTGCTGCTCAATCGAAAGATTGCGATGGACGATGCCCAATCCCCCTTGCTGGGCGATGGCGATGGCCAGGCGCGACTCGGTCACAGTGTCCATGGCCGCGCTGATGATGGGAATATTGAGGCGGATATTGCGGGAAAGTTGCGTCTGCGTGTTCACTTCCGCGGGCACAACATCAGAATGCGCGGGGAGAAGCAATACGTCATCAAAGGTCAAGGCCTCGGGTACGGGAAAATGGATCATAGTTTTTTGTCTCTTAAGGAAGGGCTAAGTACTAATTGTAACTGGTTTGAATGCAACACGTCAGCATGCGCCGCCCAATTTGGAACAAGCGTTTCCGGCGCGCAGAAACGAAAGTAATGTTGACCATCCGTGAACCAGAGGCGATACTCAAAATCACCTATGGCTATGGAGCAAAAACCAGTCGCCTCTGTTGCCGCTTCGGCTGGCTCTTCCGCGGTTGCCGCGGCGGACAAGAGACGGGAAAAACGCCTGCATCTTGCCGTGCCCGTAAAAATATTCCCTGACATTGCCAGTTTGGAAACGCAGGCTTGCTGCACGTACGAAATTTCCACGACCGGAGCTCGGCTGGTTGCCCCGCCGGGAATTACTCGCGTAGGACAAGTCATCTGGATGCAGCGGCAAAACCGGCGCGCCAAATACAAAGTGATTTGGATTGGGGAACCGGACTCTTCCCTTGCCGGCCAGGTTGGCGTTGAAACCTTGGAACCAGCCAACGTGATTTGGGAAAATGAGATCAAAGCAAGGATCATGAGGTCTTAAGAGGTCTTCCCGTCGCCTGCCCGGTTGTAGCATCCCCGCCACCTTGGGTTTCAGGCCAGTACTAGCGTGATAGGCCAAATTTTTATCGCTCTTAAGTGAACCGCCCTAGTGCAAGCTGGAGAGAGAAGGCCAAGAATCAGCTTTTCCCCACGTGACGCACCATGAGTGAGAACCATTCCTACATTGTCCGCTGCAATGACTGTAACTTCGTGAGCCATATCTTTCTCGACGAACAGGCGGCAATGAACGAACGCGATTTCCACTCTTTTGAAAAACTACATGCCGTTTCTATATGGCGCCACGACTGGGGACAATGGGTCCTGGTTACAGAGCTTATGGGCGTGGAGTTGCTTTAGTTTGGTGGAAGAGCGGCCCTTTAGGGCCGCGTGAAGAGTTGATTTAGAAAATGCGCTTTAGCGCTGGTGGCGCCCGGGCTAAAGCCCATTTTCTGGAACATCTTTTTCACGGCCCTCAAGGGCCGTTCTTCCACCAGCTCTCAGCACTAAAGCGCCAGAGAAGACAAAAAACATATGTTCTTCCCTTGCAAGTTATCCTCACCGTTGCTTGAAATCACCCAAAAGCCTCAGCTACATTGCTCACGCTGATGCGCGCATGATACCTTCTAAAACTTAGCGCAATAGGTGAAGCAGCCTCCAGTCCCAGCATTTTATGTAAGCCGGAACACTGCGCACCCATCGTGCTCTAACTTCATGCTTCGCTCTTATCAGGGAACAGCACCGCGCATACACCCGTCATGCTATATCGACGAATCCGCCCAGATCATCGGCGACGTTGAGATCGGGGAGAACTCCAGCGTGTGGATGAATGCCGTGGTCCGCGGCGACGTGTTTGCCATACGCATCGGCAAGAACTCCAATGTCCAGGATTGCAGCGTGCTTCATGGCATGCGCTACAAATACGGCGTCACGCTGGGCGACTGGGTCACCGTGGGACACTCAGTCACTCTGCATGGCTGCACCGTAGGCAACCGGTGCCTTATCGGGATGGGCTGTGTGGTGCTCAACGACGCGAAGATCGGCGAAGGATCGATTATCGCCGCCGGAACCGTCATCCCGGAGCGCACGGTGATTGAACCTTATTCACTGTGGATGGGCGTGCCGGGAAAATTCAAAAAGAAAATCGATGATGAAGCTTCGCAGCAGACAATCCTGATGTACGCTAAGAACTATGTAGACTATACAGAGATATATCGAAAAGAATATCGCTTGGGCCCAACGTTGATATAAAAGCAAAAGCCGTTGTTTCGACTTTAGGAGTCATTTAGGCACGAAGTCGGCGCGATGCATACTCGGTTTAGCGGGCCGCCGTAGAGGATCGGAACTCAAATACCCGAATGAAATCCATAACAGATATTGCATTACAAACGAACGGAAACATATTTCAGGTTGACACAAGCACTTGGACAACAATACCCGACGAGCGATATCCACTTGCAACCGACCTTTGGGTCGGGAAACTGCCAGGAGATTTGGCAGAGAAGGTTATTGAAAGCTGTGAGCCCCGTGGACTTTTTAAACATCACCCAACGCGTCAATTTGCCCAGCTTTACGCGTTTGGACGCGACATTATTCAAAACTCACAACTAGCTAGTGATCACAACTGGGACGCTGATAATCGGCTATATACTTGCATAGCGCTCTCACGGATCGTACATCCAACGACAATTTCGCTCGCATATGCAGGCAGACTCATCGGTGATTTGGAAGGCGACCTGGAGATCTTCCCTGGTCCAGTCAAAGGCCATAACTCCCAAGCTTTTATCTCAGAGGAGAACGCCAAGGACTGGCTTACATTAAGCGATCTTGAGCATTTGAAAATCTTGCTTTCGAAGTTAGATTGGAAAACCCTACCTTCACGTGTTCGCCAAGCTTTCTGGAAGCACGAACATGCCGCTGGTGATGAATGGCTAGATGTGCGCTGGCCGAAAATGTGCTCTGCGCTAGAAGGCCTAGTCCATATAGAGAATGACTTCGAAACAGCCGAGAGGCAATTTATTATCCGCAGCTATCGGTTAGCAGAAACCTTGCAGATTCAAGCTACGCTGAAAGATTTCGAAAACATTCTGAAAACGCGTTTTAGCCTCTCAGTAGGCAAACAATTCAAGCAGATTCGCGGCGACCAGTTACGCCTATATGAAATACTCAGCAGCGTTGTCCGTGAAAGCATACGTAAAGCCACTCTCGACGCTGACTTTGCTGCAATACTAGAGAGCGACACCTTGCTAAGGGGTTTTCTACCGCTTAGTGAGCGGATGAAAGGACCTCTAAAGGTTGTTCGTGGAACCCGCGACCTGTTGCCTCCAGAGACCGAAACCTGGAACTTTGTCGAAGCGGCTGTGCGCGATGTGTTCCGCGTTTATAACTTCAAAGAAATCCGCACACCGTTATTCGAAGACACGCAGTTGTTCGCGCGAGGCGTTGGCGAGGAAACCGATATCGTTGCCAAAGAAATGTTCACCTGGGAAGACCGCGCCCGCGCCCAGAGCGAGAAAACGCAATCGTTAACGCTCCGGCCGGAAAATACCGCCGGCGTGGTGCGCGCGTACATCGAGCATAACCTGTGCGAGAAAGGGTTGCTCCAGCGCTTCTATTACATTGGCCCGCAATTCCGCCGTGAGCGTCCGCAGAAAGGCCGTTACCGCCAGTTCTACCAGATCGGTGCTGAGGTCATCGGGCCCACGTCCGCGGGAAGCGAATCGCCCGCCGTGGATGCGGAGGTGCTGGAAATGCTGGCCACGTTGCTGGAGCGTGTCGGCATACAAAATTGGACCCTGAACCTCAACTCCGTCGGGTGCGCGAACGACCGGCCCAAATATCTGGAAGCATTGCGCGCCGCATTGAAAGACGTTGTGCACACCATGTGCACCGACTGCCAGAGGCGCGTGGAAACGAATCCGCTGCGCGTGCTGGACTGCAAAGTTCCGGAAGACCAACCGATCATCGAAAAACTGCCGCGCATGAGCGACTACCTGGACGAAAGTTGCCGCACGCACTTTGCCGAGGTCCAGAAAATTCTCACGGCGGTGGGTGTGCCGTTCACGGTCGATCACCGCCTGGTACGCGGGCTGGACTACTACACCCGCACTGCGTTCGAATTCACGCATGGTGCGCTCGGCGCGCAGAACGCCATCCTGGGCGGCGGGCGCTATGACGGTCTCTCAGAATCGCTGGGCGGGCCGCCGGCGCCGGGCATTGGCTTTGCCATTGGGGAAGATCGCCTGGTGATGAGTTTGCAGCAGACTGCCGGCGTGACTGCGCGATCGGTCGATGTCTACATCGCGCCGCTGGGCACAGGCATGAACGTACACGCCGCGTTGCTGGCGCGCGAACTTCGCCGGGCCAGCGTGATCGTTACCCTGGGCGATGAGAGTTTCAAGCTGAAGAAATCACTCGAGACCGCCAGCAAGCTGGGTGCGCGTTTTGCGTTGATCGTCGGCGAGAATGAAGTCGGCTCCGGTCAGTTTGCGTTGAAGAACCTTGGCACGGGCGAACAGGTTAAGGTGGCGCGAGAAGAGCTTGCAGGGAAAATAAAAGTGTCATCCTGAACCCCGACGTCGAGCGGATGCGAGACGTATTTTCTAAAATCCCGAACCTGCGGGTTTTGCAGGTGAGGGATCCCTATAGTTACGAAGCCGTGCTTTCTTCTAGTTTAGAGTTTCGTGGCTATAGGGACCCCTCGCGCGTTTCGGGGTTTCAGGATAAGCTGCACTCGAGATTTCAGAAAAAACCTACTTCACCTCCAACGCATCTCCCGTCTTGTGCTCCTTAATCTGGAAACGCAAAAACTGGCGCACCGCTTCAACCGCGTCAGCGTTCTCGCTGCTGATGATGACCCTGGCGCCTGTCTCCGTCGGTTCGTACCGGTAGTGGATCTGGTCTTTCAACTTGATCATCACCGGCACGCCGGGCGGCGTTTGGTCATGCACAAACATGGGGATGTTGAAGTCGCCGGACTGAAACGCGTGGCTGATGTGCTGGAAGTGCTGTTGGATTTGCGCGATGCTGGTCTTGTCATCGACTGAGTTGGCAAGCACCTGAATGGTCCCGCCATCTTTGCGCAGCAAGAAGTGATGTGTGGTTTTGTCCTGGGCAAAACCCATGCCCTGGTCGCCGCGCATGTTCATCTCGTGGTTTGCCTGATGGTTTTTCGATGCATGCTTCTCGTGCATGGGACAGTCCTTCATCTCGTCCTGTCCCTGAGCAACACCGGCGATTGCCGCCGCAACGACCACAAATAATGTAAGAAAAATCCGTTTCATTTTTTATTGCCCTCATCTCTTTGTAATTTTCGTTTTAGCCCAGGAGACATCATGGGAGAAATGTTCCGCGTGCTCTCCGGATGATTGGCGACGAACATCTCCAGCAGGCCGGCGCGCTTCCCCGGAGCGGTGGACTTGAGTTTCCTCGTCCAACTCCGGATGGCGTTCTTTAAGGCCTTCTGCAAGCCGGTCAGCTCGGCGATCCGTAGTTCCAGGGCGCGCGCTTTCTCCAAAGCAAGCGCATGGACCTGATGGCACGGAGGCTGGCCGCGGTCGCGTGATTGCAAAATCTCACGCAACTCTTCCACGGTGAACCCAATCCCCAGCGCTCCGCGAATCAACCGCACTCGCGTCAACGCTTCCGGCGAGTAGTAGCGGTAGCCGTTCTGCGACCGCTGCGCCAAAGGCAAAAGCCCCTGGCGTTCGTAGTGACGCAGCGTGTCACGGCTTACGCTCGCCAAGCCGGCCAATTCGCCCGACCTGAGCGTGCGACCCGCTGTCTCCGTGGTCATAAGGGCATTCTCAACTGTGGAATATATTCCATAGTCAAGACTTTTTCACAAAAGAGATTCCTGCTGCCGCGTCGGGAAAGCCCTGAGCCTTTATAATCAGAGTCTTAGCTGATACTGGCAATTCCCGTGAAAGAAGGTACGTCTTTTGCCGCTCGATTTTTTAGGTGAACTTCGTCGCACGCACATGTGCGGAGAGTTGCGCGCGCAACATACTGGCGCCCAAGTTGTCTTGCTGGGCTGGGTCAATCGCCGCCGCGATCTGGGCAACGTGATTTTTATCGACATCCGGGACCGCAGCGGCATCACGCAGCTTGTCTTCGATAAAGGCGACAATCCGGCTGCGCACGAGAAGGCCAGCAATCTGCGCTCGGAGTTTGTGATCGCGGCCATCGGCAAGACGCGGCGGCGCGACGAAAGCACCGTGAACAAGAACATCGCCACCGGCGAAGTTGAGGTTACGGTGGACGAACTGAAGCTGCTCAACGAATCCAAGCTGCCGCCGTTTTTGCCCAGCGAAGCCGGCGCCCTCAATGAAGAAGTGCGGCTTAAGTACCGATACATCGACCTGCGCCGTGAGGTCATGCAATACAACATTGAGATGCGGCACAAAGTTGCGTTGGCCATCCGGCAGTACCTTTCCGGCGAAGGCTTCCTGGAAATTGAAACGCCGTTCATGACGCGCTCCACACCGGAGGGCGCGCGCGACTATCTTGTCCCCAGCCGCGTGCATCCGGGGGAGTTTTACGCACTGCCGCAGTCGCCGCAGCTCTTCAAGCAGATCCTGATGATCTCCGGCTTTGACAAATATTTTCAGATTGTCCGCTGCTTCCGCGATGAAGACCTGCGCGCCGACCGCCAGCCCGAGTTCACCCAGATCGATCTAGAGATGAGCTTTCCCCAGGCCGACCGCGTGTATGCCGTAGTGGAAGGCTTTTTGAAAGCTGCGTTTAAAGCCGCCGGACTTGATTTAAGCACGCCGTTCCCGCGCATGAGCTATGACCAGGCCATCCGCGAATATGGGATCGACAAGCCGGACATGCGTCTGCCGTCCATGATTAACATCCGCACAGCGTTCAGCGATGAAGACCTTGCTGAACTGCGGATTGACGGCTCCATGAACATGGTGGCGATTAGGATTCCGAACGTGGGCAAAATCTCCGACCGCGAGAAAAAAGAGCTTCGAACACTGGCAGAAGACTTGGCCAAACGGAACAAGGAATTCGTGGGCGTGTTGTACGACTTTGCTCAGTTGGAAAAGAAGCGGCCACAGGTTGTGGCAAAGATCCGCGAGCTTTGCTCCGCAGGCGCGGACGACTTGGTTGTTCCCGTGGTTGCAATCACCACAGCCGATGCCAAGCCCAGAACAGCGGCCAACCAGAAGGCGCAATATACGTCCGCCGGAGAAGCCCGCCTTGAACTCGGGCGCAAGTATGCCGACAAACACAAAACTTTTGAGCGCACCGGCGAAGTTGCGCGTGATTTCAAAATGCTCTGGGTCACCGACTTCCCCATGTTCGAGTACGATGAAAAAGAGAACCACTGGAATGCGGCACACCACCCGTTTACTTCGCCGCATGAAGAGGACATGGACAAGCTGGAGTCCGATCCCGGTGCGGTGCGGGCCCTGGCCTATGACGTTGTCTTAAACGGCACAGAGTTAGGTTCCGGCTCGATTCGTATTCACCGGCAGGACATTCAGCGCCAAATTTTTCTCTCATTGGGCATGACGGAAGAGGAGGCACGCTCGCGCTTCGGCTTCTTCCTGGACGCGCTGGAGTACGGCACGCCGCCGCATGGCGGGATCGCGCTGGGCCTGGACCGCATCGTAATGATCCTGGCTGGCGCCGACAGCTTGCGCGAGGTAATCCCCTTCCCCAAAACCGCCAAAGCCATTGACATGATGGTGGACGCACCGACTCCGGTGAGTGAGGCGCAGTTAAGGGACTTGGGGATCAAGATCAGGTGACCTGCCGAGTAGAGCAGGCCTTCCGTCTTCACTAAGCCACGACAAATGTCAGGTCACTGGGTGGAGCAGGCATTCAGGCCCGCGGTAAAGCTGCATCAATTAACGGCCCGACTTTACTGGCCGTGCTTGCAAAATCGGGCCACTCCAGATACCAAGCGAGGTATATCAACAAAGACGGACGGTTACTTGTGGGCTTGCGGTGGCCCCTCTGGCTGACAAACACCGCTCGTCTGGCCTTCCCGGATGTAACAACCGCAAGGGCGGCCACATTGAGCGGTGGAGGTACAAGTAGTCCCGCAAGCGCGAACAGAGCTGTGCCGAGGTGTCCCCAATTGCACAGCGGATACGGCTCCAGCACATAGAGCAGTCGCTAAAGTCACTGCGAACAACAGTTTCTTAGCCATTGTCTTGGCTCCTTTCGGCAGAGATTTTACACTCATCCAGCCTGCATGTGGCCTGCGGTACGCAGAAATTCCGTTCGCATAACAAGCATGCAAGTTCTCCCAGGCGGGATCGACTTGGTTCAATCTGCGTGCACCCAGGAAATCTGGATAATCTATTAGACGATGTGACCAATCGTAAGATCAGCACAGGGGTGGAGCAGGCCTTCAGGCCTGCGATAAAGCTGCTGAAGAAATCGGCTTCAGCCGCTGAGGTACTGGGTCTAACTGGAACAAGAGGTTAGCCGAGTCTGTAGGCGTAGGTTTCGGGAAGAGCCGCGCAATCTTTTCAATCTGGAAGAGGCTCCTTCTTTGAGAGACATTTGCTGCAACAAAATTGGTGGACTCGCTTGTTGCTCCTCGATGAGGAATAGTCACATGAGACCTCAGAGGCTGAAGCCCGTCAAGTTTATAGCACTTGCCGCAGGCCTAAAGGCCTGCTCCACCAATTTGTCAGCGAGCAACCAGATTGTGGCCTATTAATAAACTCTTCACTAACCGATAGGGAGCCCTCACTTCGTTCGGGATGTGTTAAGAGATGATCCCCATCCGCGTCCCTACCTTTTTCAAAATCTCCAACGCCTTGGTCAGCTGATCTTGTGTGTGCGCTGCGGTCATGATGGTCCGCAGGCGGGCTTTACCTTCTGCCACCGTCGGGAAAGCAATGCCGGGGACCATTACGCCTTCCTTGAACAGCTCGCGGCTGAACTCCATGGTCAGGCGGCCTTCGCCGATGACGATCGGCGTGATCGGCGTCTCGCTGGCTGGAGTATTGGCCCCGCCGATGTTGAAGCCGAGCAGGCCAAGCTCCTTCTTAAAGAATCGCGTGTTGGCCCACAGCTTGTCCATCAGTTCCGGCTCCTGCTCCAGCACGTCAAACGCGGCGATGCAGGTTGCAGCGACCGAAGGCGGATGCGAAGTGGAAAACAAAAACGGCCGCGCGCGATGGTACAGAAAATCAATCAGGTCGCGTGAGCCGCACACATATCCGCCCAGCGCCCCGATGGCCTTGGAGAGAGTTCCCACCTGAACATCCACGCGTCCGTGGACCTGGAAGTGGTCGGCGGTGCCGCGTCCGTTGCGGCCCAGCACGCCGGAAGAGTGCGCATCATCGATCATCATGATGGCGCCGTATTTTTCGGCAAGATCGCAGAGCGCAGGCAGCGGGCCAATGTCGCCATCCATGGAGAAGACGCCGTCGGTGATGATCAGCTTGTGGCCGGGTTCGCCGGCAATTTCCTTGAGCAGCTCTTCCGCGTGGGCCACATCTTTATGGCGGAAAACTTTAATCTTGGCGCGCGAGAGCCGTGCGCCGTCAATGATGCTGGCGTGGTTCAGTTCGTCAGAGATGATGAAGTCTTCCTTGCCCAAAATAGCGGAGACGGTGCCCGCATTAGCGGCAAAGCCGGACTGGAAGACCACGCAGGCTTCTGTATTCTTGAAGCGCGCAATCTTTTCTTCCAGCTCCATGTGGATGCTCATAGTGCCGCTGACGGTACGCACCGCGCCGGAGCCCACGCCGAACTTCTTGATGGCCTCAATGGCCGCTTCGCGCAGCTTGGGATGCGTGGTCAACCCCAGATAATTGTTGGAGGCCAGGTTGATGATGTGCTTGCCGTCGACCGTGCACTCAGGGGCCTGCTCATCTTCAAGCACACGCAGGCTGAAGTGCGTGCCCTTCTGTTTGAGGTCGTTCATCTGGTCGGCTAGGTAGGAAAGCTGTGGGCGCGTGGATGTGGTTGGCATGGTCAAGTCCCTTTCAGTTTCTCAGCGCTGGAGTATGGCAATTAGCAAATGGCAATTAGCAAAAGCTAAACTGCTAACTTTGAGCGGCTAGATAGCCCGCGAATCACCTTTCCAAAAGGCTCTTTGGCCAACACAATGCTGGCTAGATTGATGATCTCTTTTTTGGAGAGTCGCACCTCAACAGAAAAATTCCCATTCATCTTAAGGTTTTCAACTCCCGAGGAGATGACCACCTCATCATCGTCCAAGTTAATGTAAACTTTATCTCGATCACGCAGCTCCTCGGATGACGGGTTGGTACGAGAAATGTCATGGTTCATGAGCTTGTGGTACTTATCAACACGCTTCCATCCCTCACATAACACACGCATAGCGACCCCTCCAGTATTCCAGCAGCAGGCATGGCAGCCTGAGACTTTGCTAGATGCTAATTGCCATTTGCTAATTGCTATTTCTTCGGCATCCCATTCGGATACAACAAAATCTTACTCGACTCCCCGGTCTTCAGCCGGTCCATGCATTTGCTGAAATCGGCCATCGGCATGCGGTCCGTAATCACGGGGTCAAGGTCCAGTTTACCGGCCTTGAGCAATGCGTTCATCTGGTACCAGGTTTTGTACATCAACCGGCCGTTGATGCCCTGGACAATCGCGCCTTTGAAAATAATATCGTCCGCCAGGTTCAGTTCCATGGGCCGCGACGGAATACCCAACAAAGACGCGCGTCCGCCCAGCCGCAGGATCTTGAAGCCCTGGCGAATGGCGTCGGGATGACCGGACATTTCCAGCACCACGTCCACGCCTACGCCGCCTGTTGCGTCCATCACTTTTTCGTAGACGTTGTCGGTTGCGGGATTCAGAACGAAGTCGGCCTTCATCTTCTGCGCCAGCTTGCGGCGGTGCTCGTTGATCTCCAGCGCAAAGACCTCGCTGGCGCCGCAGGCGCGCGCCACCGCGATGCAGAACAACCCAATCGGCCCGCAGCCGATCACGGCGACAGTCTTGGCCGCGATCTCGCCTGCCAGCACCGTGTGGACGGCGTTGCCCAGCGGATCAAGCACGCTGGCGTAGTCGGGTGGAATGGCTGGATCGATCTTCCAGATATTCGATTTCGGGATCTTTACGAACTCAGCGAAGGCGCCGTTGGCATCCACGCCGATGATCTTTACATGCTGGCATATATGGGCTTCGCCGGTGCGGCATTGGTAGCACTTGCCGCAGGCCACATGCATCTCGGCGGAGACAAAGTCACCTTCTTTGACCGTGGTAACGTTCTTGCCCACGGCTACAACATGGCCGCAAAATTCGTGCCCGGGAATCAGCGGCGGCTTGATGCGATTCTGGGCCCACTGGTCCCAGTTGTATATATGCAGGTCCGTGCCGCAGACCGACGCCACTTTCACCTTGACCAGAACATCGTCCGGGCCAATCTGCGGGACGGGCATCTGGCGCACGTCCGCTCCCGGAGCGGCCTCCGGTTTTACTACAGCAAGCATGGTTTCAGACAATTCAACTCCTAGTCGGCACGGCTCAGGCGGGCAAACTAGTTATTTTAACAAATCGGCGCTTTCTGAAATTCCGAGCGCAGCGAAGAATCTCTACTGTGCCCAAAATGCCGGACGGCGCAGTCATGAGGTGGTCGCCCTCTTGAATATCTCTGCGATAGGGATCCCTCCGCTACGCGTTCGGGATTTCAGGGCCGTCTCACTTCCCTACGTAGCTCACACGCCAGATGGACTTCGAGCCATCGTCGCTGACGAATAGCGCTCCGTCTTTGCCTACGGCCACGCCCACCGGACGTCCCCAGACGTCGCCCTTGTCCGTAACAAAGCCAGTCAGGAAGTCTTCATACTCGCCGGCAGCATGGCCATTCTTGAGAGGCACGCGGACCACTTCATAACCGGTACGCTTTTTACGGTTCCAGGAGCCGTGCTCGGCGGCGAAGATGTCTCCCTGATATTCCTTGGGGAACTGTTTGCCTGAATAGAAAGTCATTTCCAGGGAGGCAAAGTGGGGTTGCAGGATCACGTCCGGCGTGATGACTTTGTCTTTGAGTTCAGGGTGCTTGCCGGTATGACGCGGGTCCTGCGTGCCGCCCATGTAATACCATGGCCAGCCGTAGAAGCCGCCGTCCCGTACGTGGGTAATGTAGTCGGGCACCAGGTCGTCGCCCAGACCATCGCGTTCGTTGGTGGAGCACCACACTTCGCCGGTTTGGGGATGGACCTCAAGCCCCACGCAGTTGCGCAGCCCATACGCATAAATACGAAAGCCGCTGCCGTCGGGATTGTATTCGAGCACGTTGGCGCGGTGGATCTCGCGGGGATTGTTGTCCGCGTCATCATTATTCGACCGCGAGCCCACGGAGACATACATCTTCTTTCCGTCGCGTGAGAACACCATATCACGGGTCCAATGGCCGCCACCGGTAAGGTGTCCGCCGCTGGGAATGTCAGGGACGATCATTTGTGAAGGCCCGCTGGCTTTCAGGTCGCCCACGTGATAGGGGAAGCGCACCACAGACCCTGTGTTGCCGACATAAACCCACTGCGGATTGGGGCCAGGCGGATAAAACGCGATGCCGAACGGCAGTTCCAGTCCGGTGGCAAAGACTTCCGTGGTTTCCGCTTTCCCGCCCTTGCCAACTCCGCGAAATACCTTGACCTTGCCGGTCTTGCTCTCGGCCAGAAAGAGGTCTCCGTTGGGCGCGGTGCGAATGAGGCGCGGCTCGTCCAACCCGGACGCGTAGAGTTCGACTTTAAATCCAGGCAGTGCCTGCGGCCATGCGTCAGCGGGACGCGGAACCATCGACGGCTGGTTGAATGCCGACTCTGTGGCGAAAGGCTGCGGCAGATCAGCGACTGTGATCTTGCGGAAGGTACCAGGCTTTTGCTGGGTGAAATCGCCGAACGCCGCTTTTCCGGTAAGCACCTGGCGAGGCGTTTTGGACTGGATAGCGGGCAGCAGGCAAGCGCCCAGGAAAATCAGCGAACCCGCAGCCAAGAGTACGCGTCGAAATCGAAGCATGACCAACCTTTCTGGACCCTGAATATTCGAAGCCGTCATTATAGAGAATCTGGGTGCAAGGATCGCCCCTTTTTAAATCCGAAGCCGCTGCGATGATCGGAAGGCGAAAAAAATGGCTCTGTTGCGGTAGTTTCATGCGCGCCGACTGACAGCTATAATCTTTTCACTATGAAAGATCACCTATTTAGATTGGTTTTCTTTTTCACGTTGATTGCTTCTTTCGCTCCACGGATGCTGGCTTTGGATGATGGCCTGGAAGCAGCACGCAAAGAATATGCTCTGCATTTTTTCTCAGTGGACGCGCATGTGAACCTGGCCAAGCAGCAATATGACAGCGGCAATCGTTTGCAGGCCTTCTACACCCTGGAGGCGGCGCGAGGCGACCGCTTTGAGCCGAAAGAGTTCACGCAGGCTTTTCGTCGCATCTTTCAAAACGACGATTTTGACAACAGTGCGAAAGCCGAAGAAGTGTTGCGGGCACAGTTGAAGGCGTCACCGGACGACTTTGACGTGCTGCTGAAGCTGGCTGACGTTTACATCTCGCGCGAGGATTGGACGCAGGCCATCCCGTTGCTGCAAAGCGCAAGTAAGGCACGTCCGCAAAAGTTCTCGCCCGTGGCCGCGCTCGGGCAGGTGTACGAGCGGATGGGAAAGACCACGGAGTCGCAGGCAGTTGTCACGGCCTGGGCCAAGCAAAACCCTGAGTCGGAAAATGCCTACCACGTCCGCATTGACCAGCAGTTTGCCCAGAACAAATTCGCTGAGGCGCGGCCGCTGGTAGAAGAGGCTCTCAAGAAGTTTCCGGACGATGCGGCGCTCCATTTTGACATGGGCCTTGTGCTGGAGCGCGCGGATGACCTGGCGGGAACCCGGCAGGAATTCGACAAAGCGGCGCAGCTTGGTCCCAAAGAGGCGCATGTCCAGGGCTGGTGGCGCGCTTCTATTTCAAAAGGGAAATCGATATGCGCCGCGCGCTTGACCTGTACCTGAATGCCTATTTTCTGGACCCGGAGTTCTATGAAACCGAGTTTGCTGAGAGCAGGATCAAGAGAATCGCTCCTGAGCTTGCGCGGTCGGCGGTGAAGGCGGGGAAAGAAGCTGCATCCCCGGAGTTGCGGCGGGCGGTGGAATCAGTAATGCTGAAATCGATAGAACAGAAATGGACTGCCGGCTCCGAGCGCGCCTTGCTGGAGATCATGGGTAGCGACGATGAAAGTAACCGCGCCACGGCCATGACGCTGCTGGCAGAGCATCCTTCAGCAGCTGCGGACCAGCAGGTATCGCGCTTGTTGGTAGACCCGGACCTGCGCAAGCGCGGCATGGGGGGATATCTCGCCGTGAAATGGCGCAAAGAAAAAGCCTTTCCGCTCATGCAGAAATGGCTGCTGGAGCCGGCCGAGCTTGTCCGCTTTGACGCTGTCTCCGCTCTGCTAGAGAACGGCGGCGCACCAGGCCGGAAGCTGGTAGCAGACTACGCGAACAGTGGCAACGAGCCGAATGCACAGCTTCGCGAGATGATGGCGGAAGCGCTGAAGGAAAAGTGAATGCTGGGATGCCGCCGATGAACGCTGCTGGTCCTCAGTGAAAGTGAATTTGCACGCTGGCTTCGCTGTCAATCACGCCGCAACCGGGGCGCTTGTTGTACGTGGCTGATCGAACCCAGCTCAGCGCGTGAGCGTCGACGTCGGCGATGCCTGAGCTCCTCTTGACGCGAGCGTTAGTCACTTCACCCGACTCCAGAATTTCAAAGGTGATCAGCGGACTCAACCTAGTTGACTTCTCGCCTTCTCTCGTACGAATCGTATTTTGCTTCGAGAGGCGCGGTTGGCTTACGAGTTTCAGCATGCAATGTTTCGCATCATCCTTCGGGGCAGGCTTGCCCTGCGCGACTACTGTAAGTACGCACAGGACATACAGCATTGGAGGGATAAGCAACCTCATAAGAACGATTAGACACCAATCGTCATACGATTTGCCTGGAAGGACGTTTATGGCGGATAATTAAATAACCAGTTAATTAAATGCCAGCGCCAGCCAAATCCGGCAAGTCAGGCTCCCGCGGCGAGCCGGAGAAGACCCGCGCCGCCATCCTGAAGGCTGCCTTGGAAGAGTTTGCCCATGAGGGTGTTACGGGCGCACGAACGGACGAGATCGCGCGCCGCGCCGGTGTCAACAAGGCGCTGCTGTATTACTACTTCAAAGACAAAGACGGACTCTATGCCGCCTCGCTGGAACAGGTGTTTTCCGGCCTGTTTGAAAAAGTCATGGCCGTGCTGGAGCGTACGGACCTGCCGCCGCGCGAAAAATTGCTGCTATACGCGCAGGCGCATTTTGACTACATTGCCAGTTCGCCGATGTATCCGCGCCTGGTGCAGCGGGAGTTCATGCGCAGCGGCACGCGCACGCTTTCTCCCATCGCCAGCCGCATCCTGGAGCGGTACGGACGCCCCATCTATGCGCGGCTGGAAAAACTGATTGCTGAAGGCGCTGAAAGCGGCGATTTCCGCAAGGTTGATCCCACGCATACGGTCACCTCGATTCTAGGCACGATTGTTTTTTATTTCATCAGCCTGCCAGCGAAGCAATTCATGCATGCCGGCGATCCTACGTCCCCGGAGCGGATCGCACAGCGGCGTGCCGCCGTACTGGACTTTATTTGCGCCGCGGTATTCGCCCCGGCGAGGGCAGAAAAAGGTAAGAACGGGTGAGCCAGAGAAATAAATTTTTCGGGTTTCTGGGAGTATTGCTGGTGATCGCCGCCATCTATTACTTCCTCTCGACCGACCGCACTACTGATTTGATCTTGATCGGCACCGTCGACGCAAACCAGGTCGTGGTCAGTCCTAAGATCAGCGGACGCATTGAGCGGCTGGCGGTGGATGAAGGCACGGAGGTCAAGGCCGGCCAGACCATCGCTGTGCTTGACGCGCAGGAACTTACCGCCGACCGACAGGCCGCGGAGGCTGTTCTGGCCAGCTTGCGCTATCAGGTCGCGCAGACGCGAGCAACGGAAGAACAGACCGCGGGGGAAACCTCCAGCGGCGTGATCAACGCGCAAGCACGGCTCCGCGCGGCGCAGGCCACTCTTGCGCAAGTCCAGGCAGACCTGCAACGGATTGAGTCCGATTCCCGGCGTGCTATCGCACTGGCGCAGCAGGGCGTGGCTTCACAACAGCAGGCCGATCAAGCAGAAGCACAGTTAAAAGCACAGCAAGCGCTGGTGCGTGCAGCCGCGGACCAGGCCCGCGCCGCACAGGCGGACCTGGACACCGCACAAGCGCACACACGCCAGACCAACGCAGCGCAGAGCACCGTGGCCGCCACCCGAGCGCAACAGTTAAACGCAAAAGCGCTGCTTGAAGCGGCGGAAGCGCGCTTGGGATACACCAAGGTGACCGCGCCGGTGAGCGGCATCATCACGGTTCGCGCGGCGCGTGAAGGCGAGGTTGTAAACCTGGGCCAGCCAATTGTGATCATCACCGAGCTGAGCGATACATGGGTCCGCGCCGCTGTCCCGGAGACGCAGGCAGTGCACATCGGCCTGGGCGACGCGCTTAACGTGCGCCTCGCTTCCGGTGACATCATCCCCGGAAAAGTAACTTTCAAAGCGCCGGAAGCTGACTTCGCCACACAGCGCGACGTAAGCCGCCGCAAGCGTGACATCAAGGCCATCGTGCTCAAAGTGGCGGTCGATAACAGCAAGAAGACTCTGGTCCCGGGAATGACTGCGGAGATTATGGTCCCCAAAGCAAAGGCGGAGGGACAATGACGGAACCGCAGAAAGCCATTCAGGTCATCGACATTGTGAAGCGCTACGGGAACTTCACGGCCGTGGACGGTGTCTCTTTCGATGTGGCCGAGGGCGAAATCTTTGGCCTGCTGGGACCGAATGGCGCGGGCAAGTCAACGCTGATCCGAATGATGACAACTTTGTTGGAGATCACGAGCGGCACCGCGATGGTCGAGGGATCCGACGTGCGCAAAGACCCGGACAAAGCCCGCCGCTGCATGGGAGTCATACCGCAGGCCATGACCAGCGACGGCGACCTCACCGTGTGGGAAAACCTGAGCATCTACTCCAAGCTCTACGGGATTGCCGCTGCCGATCGCGAGAACTCCATCAAGGAACTGCTGGAACTGGTTGATTTGACCCAGTGGCGCGATGCTCCGGCCAAAAACCTTTCCGGAGGCATGCGGCGGCGGCTGGAAATCGCGCGCGGGCTGGTGCACCGGCCAAGAATTTTTTTTCTGGATGAACCCACCACCGGACTTGATCCGGTATCGCGCGTGGCGGTGTGGGAGATGATCGGCAACATCAAGCAGAAACGCCATCTCACCGTGCTGATTACCACGCATTACATGGACGAAGCCGACCGTCTCTGTGACCGCATTGCCATTGTGGACCACGGCAAGCTGGTTGCTCTGGATACGCCGCGCGCGCTCAAAGCCAGCATTCCAGGCTCCAGCGTGATTGAGGCCCAGTTTCTGAATCCGCCACCCGGCTGGGAGGAGACGCTCAAAAAACTGGCTGGTGTGAACTCCGTTCAGCCGGAGGGCGCAGACATGTATCGTGTTCTCACTGACGATGGGCCGCATACGACCACAGACCTGGTGGAAACGGCGGTCCGCGCAAGCGTGCTGCTGAAATCACTGACCGTTCAGAGCACCACGCTGGACGACGTTTTTGTCCACTACACCGGACGCCAGTTGCGCGACCATCTGGCTGATGCTCCGCTCTATCAATCACCCGTGGCTTGGGGTAAATAATTTATGGCCAGCTTCTTTCAAAGCGCGCGCATGATGGCCATCGTAGAGCGCGACCTGCGCAAGTTCTTTCGCTCCCCTGCGCTGATGATGGCGGCCATGGTCTTTCCCCTGGTGCAGTTGATCGTGCTGGGCAACGCCTTCGGCGGGAAAATCAGAGATGCCAAACTGGGCATCGTCATCCATGACAACGGTCCACAATCCATACGCGTAGTTGAAGCCTTGCGCGCCGTGCAAAGCAACGCTCGCACCTTTGAACCCATTGTCTACACGGACGAAAAAGAGATGGTGGCGGACGTCCGCAAGGGCAATCTGAATGCCGGGCTGGTCATACCGCCGCAGTTTTCCCGCGATGTATACGAACATGCTCGGCCCCGGATCGGGCTGGTGCTGGATAACACTGACAATTTTTTGACCGCCACCTTTGAGGACGAAATGACGCAACTGGTGGAAGCGCTCAACCAGCCTGACGTCCAACCGCGTGTGGTGCAGCAGATAGCTTTGCAGACTGTTGAACTCTATCCTTATATCGAATACATGAAGTATCTTTTGCCGGGCTCTATCGCTCTGGCCATGTTTGTCAGCGTGATGATCGGCGGCGGGATCGTCTACATTGATGATAAAGCGCGCGGCGTGCATGAAGGATATCTGGTCACGCCCATCACCAAGATGGAACTGGTGGCTGGACTCAACGTGGCGGGCGCGCTCAAAGCCATGGGCGCCGGCGTTGTGCTCACTGTAATCGGGTCGCTGATTGCCGGCGTGGGTTCATCTTTTCAGCCGGCCAATTTCTTCTGGCTGCTGCTGCTGATCGTGTCCACTTCTTTCGCTTTTATCGCCATGATGTTTCTGATGATGGTGCGCGTCAACGATCCACTGATTCCTCGCGCCATCTTCGGCATCCTGAACACGCTCCTCTATTTTCCCAGCGGGGCCATTTATCCCGTGCAGGCTTTTCCCAAATGGCTGCAAGCAATTGCCTGGGTTGACCCGTTTACATACTCGGTGCACGGCTTTAAGGCGGTGCTGCTGAAAGGCGTGGGGCTGGCAGCAATCTGGCCGGACCTGCTGTATCTTAGTTCTTTCGCGGTTGTAGCGTTTGTGCTCTCAACTCTGCTGTTCAAACGGACTCTCTAAGGACTGGTTGCTATGGGACTGATGGACGCACAAGAATATGATCCCCGTCCGGCGCAACGGCGCAGGCGGATCGCGTTCATCGCTGCCGTGCTCGTGCTTGTGTTCTTGGTCGCCTGGTTTTGGCCCAGCGGCAGGTTCCGCTACTGGCGTCAGTGGAGCATAGCCAACCAGTTTTTTCGAGCGATTGAACACAAGGATTTTGACGTTGCGTATGGGTTGTACTATCACGATCCCGACTGGAAAAAGCATCCGGAAAAATACAATACCTACTCGCTTTCGCAGTTCGAGTTGGACTGGGGCCCGTCGAGCGACTTAAGCGTCGTCCAGAACCATGAAGTAGATTGCGTCACGGAACCACCCAAGCGAGGATTCTCCTCCGCGAGCGGAGTAGCCGTGGTGGTCACCGTGAACCACCGGAAGACCAGTCCCACGATCGTGTGGATCGAAAAAAAGTCTGACACAATCACTACGTCGCCCTTGAACTTTGAAGCTTTGACTCGCGATTCGCCAATCGTCCGAGCCATTTGCCAGGAGTGAGAACGGGACTGGCTGTAATCTGGCCGGACCTGCTGTATCTTTAAAGTTTGTTGCCGAGTTCTTTCGCTGTTGTAGCGTTTGCGCTCTCAACTCTGCTGTTCAAACGCACTCTCTAAGGACTGGTTGCTATGGGACTGATGGACGCACAAGAATATGATCCCCGCCCGGCGCAACGGCGCAGGCGGCTGATTGTGACTACCGCGGTTGTGATTGTTGTGCCGCTCGCGATCTGGTATTTCTTTCTTTATTACTGGCCGGAAAAACATGTGGTGGACAAATTTTTCCAGGCTGTTGAGCAGAAAGATTTTGAAACGGCCTATGGCATCTATGAAGCGGACCCCGATTGGAAGCAACATCAGGACAAGTACCAGGATTACAACTTCAACCAGTTCCGCCAGGACTGGGGCCCACAAGGCGAATACGGCGTCATCACCAGCCACCAGGTGGATTGCGCCACCGAACTGCCTACAAAAGATTTTCATCGCGCCACAGGAGTCATCGTAGTGGTAAAGATCAACCAGCGCGCGGAAACCAAATCGTTGTGGGTGGAAAAGAAATCAAAAAGCATTTCACTCTCGCCGCGGGAAGCGTTGTGCCATGCGGGCGGCTAGATCATTTCCAGTGTTCGTGTGAACTTTTGTCCAAGCTGGTATGGCTCATGCAAACTGCCATCCTGGGTAAATGACCCGCTTGGGGCGGGTTGAAATAGGAATGAACAAGTCGCTTGGGACTACCGAAGACCCGGACGTAGAGACGTGGCATTGCCATGTCTCACTGTAAGTCCCTCGAAAATATTTGTTTTCAGGAAGGTGTTTCGCAATCGTCTGAGTGCAATGTAGAAGACGATCGTGCCGGACGCAAGAGAGACGTGGCATTGCCACGTCTCTACGTCCGATTTTTTCGTGATCCTTATCGAACTCTCTAAGCGAGCAGTCCGGTGATCTTCTGCAACGACGCCTCATCTTCCACATTGAACGCGCTTTGTGCGCGGTCAATCTGGCGCATCAGTCCGGTCAGGACTTTTCCCGGGCCGACTTCAACAAACGTCTTTGCGCCGGATTGAATGAGCTTCTGGATGCAGCCCATCCACTGTACGGCCCCGGTCACCTGCCGGATGAGGGCATCGCGGGAGGCATCAGCGGTGGTCTTGGGTTCGGCATCGACGTTGCTAATCACCGGAACTTTTGCATCGACGAACGGAAGAGCCTGAAGGTCGTGCGCCAGGCGGTCCTGCGCCGGTTGCATCATGGCGCAATGAAAGGGAGCGCTTACCTCAAGCATCACTGCCTTCTTGGCCCCGCGTTCAAGGGCCAGCGCCGCGGCGCGTTTCACGGCGTTGGTGGCGCCGGAAATCACAATCTGCGCCGATGAGTTGATGTTGGCAGGCGACACAACTTCACCCTCCGCGGCGTCCGCGCACACTTGCTCAACCTGATCGAGGGCCAGGAACAGGATGGCCGCCATGGCGCCCTGGCCCGCCGGCACGGCTTCCTGCATGTAGCGTCCGCGATTGCGCACCGTACGCACGGCATCAGCAAACGGGAGCGTACCGGCAGCCACGTGGGCGGAATACTCACCCAGGCTGTGTCCAGCCACGAATTGGGGAACAATTCCCTTCTCTTGCAGCACACGGCATACGGCGGTGCTCATGGTGAGGATGGCCGGCTGGGTAATCTCCGTCAGCTTTAGTTGCTCGACCGGTCCTTCAAAGCAGAGCTGTGAAATGGAGAAGCCCAGAGCATCATCGGCTTCCTGAAATGTCTGCCGCGCAACGGAATAAAGAGACGCCAGCTCTTTTCCCATTCCCACCGCTTGTGACCCTTGTCCGGGAAAAAGGAAGGCGACTTGGGACAGGCTCATGCGATCTCTTCCGAGTGACTGGCGGTGACTGCCTCCGTCCGGGCGGCGTTGAGTTCCTGCTCGATCCGGGCGTTGATGCCCGACTCATAGTACTGCTTGGCTACGCGGATGGCGTTCTTGATGGCGTTGGCGTTGGAGCGTCCATGTCCGACAATGGCCACGCCTTTAAGCCCCAGCAGAGGCGCGCCACCGTATTCCGAATAATCAAGCCGCCGGCCAAAATTACTGAAAGCTTTACGCGCCAGCAACGCCCCCACCTGCGAAGTAACGGTCGAGTTCAGCGACTCTTTCAGCAGGTAGCTTACGGCTTCAACCAGCCCCTCAGAAATTTTCAAGGCAACGTTGCCGACAAAACCGTCGCAGACAATCACGTCGACCTTGCCGTTGTACACATCGCGGCCTTCCACATTGCCAACAAAATTCAGTGGCAGGTCTTTGATCAGCGCAAAACCTTTGCGCGTAAGTTCATTGCCCTTGGTCTCTTCTTCGCCAATGGAGAGCAACCCGACCGTAGGTCTGGGGTTGCCAAAAATGGCGCGGTAATACATCTCTCCCATGAGCGCGAACTGGGCCAGGTTGTGCGGCTTGGAATCAACATTCGCGCCAACGTCAATCAAGATGGAAGGCTTGGTCTTGCCGGCGGAGGTGGGAAACACGTTGGCGAGCGCCGGACGGTCCACTCCCGGCAGAGCGCCCAGGACGATCTTGGCCGCGGTCATGGCTGCGCCGGTATTGCCCGCGGTCACAAAGCCGACGGCGAGCTTGTCTCGCACCAGGCGAAGGCCAACGTGCATGCTGGAGTCTTTCTTGGCGCGCACCGCTTGCACGGCCTTTTCATGCATGCCAATGACCTGAGTAGCGTTGACCACATCCACGGACAGACGTTGTGCCGAGGGATGGCTGGCAAGCTCCTGGCGAAGCCTGTCTTCCGGTCCCACCAGCAGTACTCTTACGCCATAATGGCGGGCAGCCAGTAAAGCACCTTCAATTTCGGGCTTGGGCGCCCGATCAGAGCCCATTGCATCGACAGCGATAACTGTTTCCACAGGTTTGTGCACTTACTTCGATTCTTTGACTTCGACCACTTCCCGGCCTTTGTAATAACCACATTTCCCGCACACCCGATGCGGCATCTTTTTTTCATGGCAATTGGGACACTCTGAAGGAGAGTGCGCGGTGAGGAAGTCATGTGCGCGGCGACTCGACGTGCGTGCTTGCGAGTGCCGCCGTTTTGGATTTGGCATTTTGGTTCAACCCTTTCCCTTGGCGCATGGCCTCCATGGCATAGCGCTCGATTTTCCTGTTACTGTTCCAGCTTCTTACGAATATCTTCCAGCGCGGCCCAGCGCGGGTCTGACATGGTGCTGACGCATTCACAGCTCTCCGTGTTCAGATTGCTTCCGCAATGCGGGCACAGTCCTTTGCAATTCGCGCGGCACACCTGCTTCACCGGCAGGGCCAGCAGCACTTGCTCTTTCAGCACATCTTCCAGCAGCAGGCCTTCACCCTGATAATACCCAATTTCCGTTTCCGCCTGGCTGATGGAAACTTCATTGCCCTTGGCATCCACGCCTTGCGGGCGATAGAGCAAATCAAATTCTTCCGCGATGGCATTGTCAATCGGATCCAGGCAGCGTGCGCATCGAGACTTGACCCCGATGGAAAACTTGGCCACCAACCGGATGTCCTCAACCACCTTGCGCGCGCCCCGGTTCTCCCGGATCAATTCTGCGCGACCAACCGTATGCAACGGAGCACCTTGCTCAATCTCATCTCCCAAGTCGATCACACCGGGCAGGAAAGTTTCATCAAATTCCAGCCTCCGGAGCTCAAGATCCTTTATTTTTATGAACATAGAGTCGCTCCGGACTTGGATCAACCAGCCGGGCAATACCTGGGGACTTATTCAGGATAATGGCCGTGCGGAGAGAGTGTCAAGGACAGGGACGCGCGCCGCTGCTTTGTAGGTCGTCGTCGCTACCCGCCAAGCGCCAATCCTGGGCGAATCAGGTCAGCTCGGGCGCTTGAGACTTATTTTGGCTTGGCCAGCTTTGCCGTAGCAATCTGGCCTACCGGACCGGCCGGATCGTCTTTTTTCAACTGCTCATAGATGCTGGCTGCCTGCGAAGGGTCCGTGGTCTCATACATTTCTGCCAGCTCAAGCTGTGCTTGCGCTTTGGAAACAGTGGCCGTCGGATGGTCCGCCAGGTCCTTGTATACCTTCACCGCATCACGCGCGCGATTGGTGGAGCGATAGAGCGTAGCCAGAGAGATCTTAGCCAGCGCGGCAATATCTTTGTCCCGGAAGTCAGCCGCTGTTTTTAGTTGTTGCTCCGCCGCGGCATTGTCCCCTGCTTGCATGGACGCTATACCTTCCAGGTAACGCGCAATTTTCCCCGGGCCAGTGTAAGGAAACTTGTCCGCAATGGACTTGAGCTGTTTCTCCGCGGCCTTGCCACGTTCCGCGATGGTGGCAAAGCTTGGCGCTGTGTCGTCGGCGGGAGTGGCGGGAGCGCCCGGAGGACGCAAATGCGCCCTAAACGTACGCAACGCTGTGCCCATCTCCATGTTGGCTTGTTCGGTCTGGCGGCCATGCCAGATCCAGAGACCACCCAGCGCCAACGCAAGGACCAGGACAATGCCGCCGGCCCAGATCACGGTTTGGCGGTGGTCTCCCGCCCAATGCGCTGCACCCTTGGCAGTTTCGGCGAGCTTATCTTCTTTCAATTGACGACGGGTGTAACCTGGCACTTTGGAAACCTTCTTAGGTGGGATAAGTGGCTATGAATGCGTGAGTTTAGCAGGATTGCCTTATGGCCGTCAACGCCCCGTCAAACGTCAGGGCTTGCCCGCTTCCGTGCAACCGTAGTTTCCCGCACAACCGTAGTTTCCCGCATAGGTTCCAAGTATAGTAATGACAATGGTTTCTGGCCACATTCCAATCGCCTGAACGCTGGCTTGCAGGCTGACGGGGTACAACATGCCTAAGAACAAGGTCAGAAAAATCGCAATCATCGTCGCGGTGTCGCTGGCGGTGCTGCTGGTGGCGGCGGCTCTGATTGTGCCGCACCTGATTGACGTCAACCAATATCACAGCCAGATTCAAGCACAATTGGAAAAACGTCTGGGCCGGCAGGTTACGCTGGGCAACATAGAACTGAGCCTGTTTCCGCCTTCGTTCCAGGTAGAGAATGCAATCATCGCGGAAGATTCCCGCTTCGCCACCGGACGATCCTTTGCCACCGCGGAGAAACTCGCCGTCAGCGTTAAGTTTTGGCCCCTGCTGCAAAAAGAAATTCAGATTAAGTCACTGCAACTTGACCGGCCACGCATTGAGTTGGTAAAGGACGCGCACGGCGCATGGAACTTTGACTCCCTGGGACAACACGGTAAGCCCTCGCCGGAAACAAAAACGCAGCCCGCCGGGCAAGGCGGACAATTTGAACTGGCACATCTGCTCATCACCGATGGCCAGGTGGCGATCACAGACATGCAGCAACACCAGTCGCGCGCCGTCTACGATCACATTGATCTCAACGTCACTGATTTTGCTCCCGACCAGCAGTTTTCCATGAAGCTCTCTGCCCTGCTGCCCGGCGCGGTCAAGCAGGACATCCTGCTCGAAGGAAAAGCCGGCCCCATGCAGGCGGATGCGCTCAAAACGCCCTTTGACGGCAGGTTGCGTCTGGACCAAGTCCCAATTTCCGCGGCCACAAAATTTCTGAACCTGCAAGCTCTCAACGGGATTGAAGCCCTGGTCTCCGGTGAGGCCAAGGTCAGGAACGCCGGCGGCAAGCTGGATTCCAGCGGCGCCATCCGACTGGACGATGCGCACATTCACAACGTAAATGTGGGCTATCCCATCACGTTGGACTATGACATCTCTGACGATACCGCCACCGACCTGGCACAGATTCGCAAGGGCGACCTTAAGCTGGGCTCCACGCCGATCACCATCGCTGGATCGCTCAATGCCAAACCAACCCCGGCGCAGATGGATTTGAAGCTCACGGCGGGGAATGCTTCGATTGGAGAAATGGCGCGGCTGGCCTCGGCTTTTGGCGTGGCCTTCGGCAAGGAAACGGATGTGACCGGCCAGGTGACAGCCAACATTCAGGCGAGCGGCCCAACCAGCCGGCCCTTGTTGAACGGCCAGCTTTCCGCCCGCAACCTGGTAATCAGCGGCAAAGAATTTCCGCAGCCGGTCAAGGTTGCGGCGATTGAACTCACACTCACTCCAGATAAAATACGCTCCAACGACTTTACCGCCACCGCCGGTTCCACCAGCGTGAATGTGAATTTTGCGCTCGCGCAATATAGCTCCACGAACAGCTCCATCAGCGCTTCTCTGCACGCTGCTAATGCGCAACTTGGAGAGATTCTCAACATCGCCAAGGCCGCTGGAGTTTCGGCGGTGGATGGCATGTCCGGCAACGGCCAGCTGAGTCTTGACGTCCGCGCCCAGGGACCAACCAAAGACCTTTCCGCGCTGGCGTTTGATGGCACGGGGAAAATCCAGAATGCCTCTTTGACGCTGCCTTCGCTGACCAAGCCGGTGCAGATCCACAATTCTGATGTCCTCTTCAGCCAGAATTCCGTAGTGCTCGACAAAGTCTCCGCCACCGTTGGGCAGACCACTGCGACCGGAACGCTTACCTTGAAAAACTTTGCCGCGCCCCAAGTCACCTTCGCGCTGAATGCGGACAAGGTCAACGTGACTGAGTTGCAGCAGATTTTTGCCGCTACTCCTGCACCGGCCAAGCGCGCCGGCGTGCAACGTGATTTCTGGAGCACCGTACCCCAGGCCAAAGCTGAGGCAAAATCCGAGCCCTCATCGCTCACCAACATGACGGGCGGCGGCACCATCACCGTCGGCGTGATTCAATATGACGACCTGCTGCTCAACAACGCCCACTCCACTGTTGCGCTGGACCACGGCGTGGTCAAGATGGATCCGGTCACAGCCGACGTCTACGGCGGCAAGGAAACCGGCGCCATCACCATGGACATGCGTCCCGCGCAGCCGGTTTATTCTGTCAATTTGAAAACAGACAAGGTTGATGCCAACAAGCTCATCTCGTCGGTTTCGTCCTTGAAGCAGACGCTTTATGGAGCACTCGCGTCGAACGTGAACGCAACGTTCAGCTCGTCTTCGGCGGACAGCATCGCGCGCAGCCTCAACGGCAGCCTGGATCTCAACCTCACCAACGGCAAGCTGATGAACATGGACCTGCTCCGCGAGCTTGCGACTGTAGGCAAGTTCCTGGGAAGCAGCTTAGGACCACCCAAGGACTTCACGAACCTGGCCCAGCTCACCGGCAACTTCGATGTTAAAAATGGCGTGGCCCAGACGAATAATCTGAAAGCCGTCATTGATGGCGGGACTCTGGCCGCAAGTGGCACGGTGAACCTGGCCGACCAGTCTCTCAACATGCACGTGACAGCCGTGCTGACCAAAGCGCTTAGCCAGCGTGTGGGAGGCAACCAGGTCGGCGGCTACATGAATACTGCTCTGTCCAACAACCAGGGTGAACTGGTATTGCCGGTGATCATCACAGGATCGTTCCAGCGCCCATTGGTCGCCCCGGACGTGCAACAGATCGCGCAGATGAAACTTCAGAACCTACTGCCGACCAGCAAAAATCCCGGCCAACTCACGACTGGAATTCTGGGAGCGATTTTGGGAGACAAGAACCAGAGTGGAACAAGCGGTCAAAAGAAAGGCGGGTTCGCAGGAGTAATGGACGCACTCAGCGGACAGCAACAGCAACAACAGAACCAGCAGCAACAACCTCCGCCAAGTCCGGCCGGTGGCAATACTCAAGCTCCGCCGCAGGCAACGCCAACTCCTGGTAATAATCAAGGACAGCAACAACAACCACAGCGGAATCGTGTATCAGACGCGCTTGACCAGTTTCTGAATAAGAAAAAACCTACACCGTCACCCACGCCGACACCGAAACAGTAGACGATTAGAAACTAGGATTTCTAAATCTTTCCCCAACCGCCCCCGCCGGGCGACTCGATCCTGACGCGTTCGCCTTTCTTCAACCGTACGCTGGTCTTGCCGGGAAGGACTTCCCGTGTACCGTCGCTGTGAATGGCCTGCGTGCGTCCCGGAGCGCCGTCTGCGCCGCCAAACAGGCCGTAAGGCCCTCGGCTGCGGCGGTCCGCGAGCAGCGTTACTTCAGAATCGGCCAGCAGCTCAACTTCACGCACAATGGCGTCCCCGCCGCGGAATTTTCCCGCGCCGCCGCTTCCCTTGCGCAACGAGTACTCGGTCACGCGCAGAGGATAGGCATACTCCAGCGCTTCCGCCGGAGTATTCAACGAGTTGGTCATGTGCGTGTGAACCCCGCTCACGCCGGCGCGGTCTGGGCGCGCACCCATGCCTCCGGCGATGGTTTCGTAATAGGCAAACGGTTCACCTGTTCGCTCATCGATGCCGCCGATGGTCAGGTTGTTCATGGTTCCGGACGATCCGGCAGGCACGCGCTCCGGCATGGCCTGGGCCAGCGCGCGTAACAGGACGTCAACAATGCGCTGTGAAGTTTCAACGTTGCCGCCCGCCACCGCTGCCGGTGGACGCGCGTTCACTACCGTTCCGACCGGCGCAATCATGTGAACGGGCCGCATCAGACCCGCGGCGGCGGGCACATCTTCTTGCAGCAAGCAGCGAAAAACATAAAAGCATGCTGAGTACGTGATCGCGTCCACGGCGTTGATGCTGCCCGCGACTTGCGGTGAGCTGCCGGTAAAATCGACGGTCACAATCGGCTTGCCCGCCGCGGCTGGAGCAAACGTCAGCGCCACTGCAATACGTACTGGGCCGGAACCGGCGCCGTCATCGTCAAGAAAATCTTCCGCTTCGTAGCGGCCATGCGGCACCTTGGCTAAGAACGCGCGCATCAGCTTTTCCGAGTAGCCCTGAAGTTCGTCCATTACGCGCTGCACCCGTGGCAATCCGTGGCGCTGAACAATCTCCCGCAAGCGGGTAGCGCCGGTATGGCAGGCCGCGATCTGCGCATTAAGATCGCCTTCACGTTCTTCCGGAGTGCGCACATTGCTGAGCAGCAAGCGAAAGACGTCATCTTGCAGCTTGCCCCCAACCATCAGCTTGATGGGAGGAATCCTGATGCCTTCCTGATAGATCTCCCGGCAGATGCCCATGGACCCGGCATAGGTTCCCCCGACATCGGCATGGTGCGCGCGGGACGCAACGTAGAACGCGGGCTTTGCCGGGCTCTTCGGCTTCTTGGTCTGCTTGTCGTCTTTCTCGCCGAGAAAAACCGGCGCAACAAGAGTAATGTCCGGCAGGTGCGTGCCGCCGCAGAACGGATCATTCAGGATGGCCACGTCACCGGCATTCAAAGTGAGTTTCTCCACCGCCGCGCGAACGGACATGGGCATGGAGCCCAGATGCACCGGCATGTGGTCGCCCATGGCCACCACTTCACCATTGCCGGCAAAGACCGCGCAGGAATAGTCACGCCGTTCTTTGATGTTCGGAGAAAACGCGGTGCGGCGCAAGGCCGCTCCCATCTCTTCCGCAATGGAATGGAACAGGCTTTTGAATATTTCCAACTCAACCGGATCGCGCATGGAAAATCAGTGTACTTGATCGAATGTATTTCACGCGAGGTTTACCCCGGCTCAACCCGAGACTCATTTGCGCAGCCCAGGATACTTGTCCCTATATAATGCGGATTCACACGGAGTATTACGGCGCGAGCAATGAAGTTTATCAGTACCCATGAATTCGGGAACGACGAAAATGTTTTGCGCCAAGAAGAGGTCCTTTCGGCAGAACTCCAGGAAGCGGAGATTTCCTCCCTCCCCGCTTTTAACCGGGGCCGTGCCGTCGGGGTTATCGGGGTCCTTACAGTTGTAGTTGCCATCGCAGGTTATTTACGTGAAGCCGCCCTGGCCTCGCGGTTCGGCATATCGACCACGATGGACGCTTATTTCGGCGCGATTTTTGTCCCCAACATTGTTTACTTTGTGCTCATTGCCGGCACATTTTCGCCGATCTTTATACCTATACTGTTGCAGGACCATCCCCGTGAGAATCCGGAAAAAGCGTCGCAGACATTTAGTGCGATTACAAACTTTACTCTCCTGGTGCTTGTTGCGATCGTGTTCTTAGGACTGCTTGGCGCGCATCAATGGCTGGCCATGCTTTTTCCTGGCTTCAGTCCAGCAACCATTGCGACGGCAGTGCATCTGGTTTATATCGTATTTCCTGCTCTGCTTTTTCTGGGCATCGCAGGAATTCTCACCGCGGTGTTGAATGGGTTCCACAAATTCTGGGTCGCGGCTGTGGCCCCGGCCCTCTCCAGCCTTGCTGTTATCGCAGGTGTTTTTCTGGCCCGGGGCGACCGGGCTGTCTATGTGATTGGGGCCGCCACAGCGCTCGGCTTTTTGCTTCAGGCAGTGCTGCTAGTAATGGCCACTGCATCGCTCGGCATACGCTACCGGCCAGTCTTGGACATCCATCATCCGGCCATCAAGAAGCTCTTGCGGCTTGGGGTTCCGCTATTTCTCTACCTCACTGCGGCCAATGCATCGGTGCTCTTAGAGCGCAATCTTGCGTCCCAGCTCTCGGCTGGGGCCGTTTCCATCCTTACTTACGCGCTACGTCTCTTCACCGTCCCTTCCAACTTTCTGGCGGCCCCCCTGGCGGTTGTAGCTTACCCGGGGTTTGCTCGTGAAGCCGCGCGGAACCAGCGTGGTGATTTGGGAAACCAAGTCTCCAGGATGTTTCGTCTTGTCGTTTTCCTTTTTCTGCCCATCACGCTATGGACGGTCCTTAATGCATCGCCATTGACTCGCCTTTTGTATGAGCACGGCCATTTCGTTTCTTCGGACTCCTTCATCACGGCCCGGGTGCTGGCGATCTACGGTGGTGCGGTCTTTCCTAATGCAATCGCCATCGTCCTGCTGCGCTGTTTTTTCGCAATCGAGGACACGATCACGCCATTGCTGGCGGAGCTGATTGCCCTGGGGACCTTTGCCGCGACCGCCAGCCTGTTCGCGCGCCACTTCGGGATTGAAGGACTTGCCGGGGCACGCACCTTCTCGTTCTATATCGTGACGGCGGTCCTCATCTACGTCCTTTCCCGCCGGAAGGGCTTGCTGAAACTTGATCTTCTGCGATCAGGGTTCTTGCTTCGCACTGTGGCCGCCTCATGCGGCATGGGGGCCGTCAGTTGGGCTGCGCTGCACTTTCTACAATCAGCATTTGATGGCGGCAACACGCTGCTTCGCCTGGGAATTGTTTTTATTGTGCTGGCGCTGAGCGGCACGGCCTTCTTAGGTGTTGCGCTTTTACTGAAGATTGGCGAAGCAAAGCAGATCGTGAAAACAGTGCAGGGTTGGTTCGGCGGCACTCCGGCCTAAATAATATTTGACTGCCGATGCACACTCGCTATGTGACGAGCGTGGTCATCTGTTTGACCAGCTCTTCATTCACGCTGGAGTGGACGCGCGTGGGGTCTTGGCCTTCTGCGAGTTGATAGAAGAGCTCTTCGTATTGATCGGTGATCCGCTCCCAGTTGTAGACGGCCCGGATTCGTTCCGGCGCGCGCTTCCGATAGCGCTCCGCCAGCTCCACATTTCTTTCGATCAGCTCGATTTTCGCGGTCAAATCCGCAGCATCCTGAAACAAAATCCCATATTCTCCCAGAACTTCCGCGTTAAACGGATTAGCGTGGGCCAGAATACAATTTCCGAACCCTAGCGCTTTCAAGAGCGCCGGATTCGTTCCCCCCATCATGTGACCGTGGACATAAGCGTAGGCGTTACAGTGCAGTTCTTTTACGTGTTCTATGTTGTCCACGTGTCCCAGAAAGCGCACACGGTCACCGGCGTTTGCCTTGAGTTCGCTGATGAACTGGCTGCGATAGTTTGCATTTCCGGCAATGGCGAGCACTTTGTTGGTCTTTGTATTTTTGAAGCCTTCAACAATCAGTGCTGCATTATTCTCCGGCACCAGGCGGCTTGCCACCAGGTAGTAGCCTCCAGGCTCCAGCCCATATTGACGGACCACATCCGCATGAGTGGACGAACCAATGTTCGCGCCATACGCGATGCAAGCTGAAGGAGTGTTGAACTCTTCCAGATAGAGCTTGCGCATGGCATACGCGTCGGTGATGATTCCTTTGGGCAGGATTTTTCCGCACAGTTTTGCGTTCAGATGAAAGTAACCTTTGCCCATCCGTCCCCATTTGCCCCGCTTCCATTCCACGCCGTCCACGTTGAGGGCGCATTTCTGGCGGAAGAGGCGCGGAACCACGCAATGGAGAGCATTCGCCACATTTGTGATCAGCATGGCGTCCACGTCTCGCCGGAGCACGTCGAAGACGCACGCCATGGTGTGCGTGAACGTACCCAGGTTCTTGGTCTCCATGCTGGGCAGGTACACCAACCGGACGCCTTCGTAGCTCGGGGGACGATCTTTAAATAACGATTTCCGGCAGTACACAATCACTTCGTGACCGCGCTCCACCAGTCGCGGCGCCAGTTCAATATAGAAAGTCTCCGTACCGCTATAGGTGGAAGGGATTCCTCGCCCGCCACAAATGGCGACGCGAAGCTTGCGGTTGCGCACTGTTGTTTGCTCCCTCTTCACCGTTATCGGGCCCTGCCTGGGATGGTCCTCATCGGAACCCGGCTGTACTCAGGCTTCAACTCTCTGAAAGGTCTTTGCTCGGCTGTGTAAGCCACTAAGCCGCTGCCAATCAAACCAAAATGCACCCAGCCAAAAGTCAGCAATGTTGCTTCCGTTAACTGAAACGTAATGGCATAAACCAGGGAAGAAAGGACCAAGGCCAGCAACTCAGGACTGGATTCCCGCTGGCCTGTTTTCCATCCTCGAATCAGAAGAAAGCCCGCAAACAGGGAAAAGACGACAAAGCCGACGCCCCCGGTATCATGAAGCACACGCATCTCCACGTTGCTGACCCAAGCGCCTTGGTCCACGTCTCCGTACCCGCTGTCTTCATAAGTGAAATTGAGCTGGAAACTGGCGGTACCATTGCCAAAAACAGGATGGTCAATGATGTCTTCAACGGCCAGCGCAATCTGAAACCATCTGAACTTAACGCTCGCGTCCTCCATGGGGTCGGAAATCTCCAGTTCCTTGGCCCGCGCGATGTAAGAAGGAGCAAGGGATGGCGCTATCAGAAGAGTCGTCATGAGTATCGTGAACGCAACTTTCACCAGCAGTGGCCGGGCAAGGGCCTTCCTCTTGGTTGCATAAAAACCCGCCACTAGACAGACAATCACAGCGGCTCCGATGGCCGCACGGCTGAGGCTAATCGCCATGGCCGCCCAGGCGATGGCGGCGCCCAGGAGCAACCTGCGGCGTGGCGCCTTGAAATACATTGTCAGTAAAGCAATGAAGCAAGCGCAAGAGTATGCACCCAGAATGTTGGCCTCACGTTGCACTCCATTCGTTCCGGGGATTGGTCCGTACTGCCCTATCGACATGCCAAATTCACTACCCGTGAGAAGATTGGAGAAGAAGCAAACCATGGCATAGGCCGCCTGCATGACTCCAATGACCAGAAAGATTTGAAAAGCTTTCTTGAACTGCCGGCGATCGGTCAGGAAAAACCGCAGCATGAAGTAAGGAAGAATTACTACCGCCTGCTGGATGGCCCATTTCAAATTCTGCCTGGGAGCCACGGACATGAAAACTGAGCTGAAGATATTCAACAAGACGTAAAGGACCAGAAGTCCATCGATGAAGTTCCAGGTGGGCCGATGCGGATCACGTTTGAGCCACACCGGCAAAGCCACGCAAAGGACCCCAACCGAGATGTGCTCTGGGCTGGCATTCAGCCCTAGGATTGGCACGACGAAATGCGATGCGGCTGCCGCCGCGATCAAAACGCCCACGGCCACCTGGGATGAAGCTGTTATGAGGTAGAGGAGGACGGGCGTGAATACAATCGTGACAATCGCCGTAGCTGCGATCGGGGAATCGCCTTCCTGCCAAAGCAGCGCTGAAGCCGCCAATGCCAGCAAAAAAACAGCCGTGAGATCAGGAATGGATCCTGGTACAGCGGGTTTTCCCAGAGAAGGCGGACTGAACTCAGCCACTCAGGGCCTCCTCGTGCGGCGTCTGCGCCTTGCCCAAGGCAGCAGGACAACAGACGGTTCCGCCGAACCATTTTTTCCGGCCAGAACCGCTCCAGGCATCACGAGACTTTTGTTCATGAGATGTTGCCTAGAATCATACTGTATCTTTCATGGCAATAGGGAGACGCAAGGCAGACGCGCACCACCACCGCAAACACAATTTTAGGACGAGGAGCACGGTCACAGAAGATAGGATCGGCCAAAGACTAAAGGCCTAGTGGCCAGAACCGCCAAACACTTCCGGGATAGTCTTGAGAAGGATCTTCAGGTCCAGCAGGACATCCCAGTTTTCAATGTACTCAAGGTCCAGCAGAACGTTCTTTTCAAAAGAGGGATCGCGGCGGGCCGTCACCTGCCAAAGGCCGGTAAGTCCGGGAGTGACATCAAGCCGCCGAAAATGCGCCAGATCGTATCTCTTGAAATCATCTTCAGGATGGGGGCGCGGCCCCACAATGCTCATATCGCCTTTGAGCACATTTAACAACTGAGGCAGTTCGTCAATGCTGTAGCGGCGCAGAAAACGTCCCAGCCGGGTGATGCGGGGATCGTCCGCTATTTTGAAGGTTGCTCCGTTGCGCTCATTCATATGCATGAGGCCGTTCTTTCGAGCATCAGCGTCAACCACCATGGTGCGGAACTTGTAACAACGGAATTTGCGGCCTTTCCTTCCGACGCGCCACGCCCGATACAAAGCAGGGCCGGGTGAATCGATTTTGATTGCCATCGCGGCCAGCAGCAGGATCGGCGCCGTTACCACCAAAGTGATCACGCCAATGGACAAATCCATAATGCGCTTAAGAAAAAGACCCAGTGCGGGAATCGGCTGGCGATTCAATTCAAGCACAGGTACCGAGCCGATATATGCCATTCCCGCTCCAACCGCCAGGCCGCCATAAAGATCGGGAACAACCTTCACGCCAATTCGTTCCCGCCGCGCCTCCAGTGCGATGCTCATGACCAAGTCACGGCTGGTTCCGGGCGTGAAATAGATCTCGTCAATAAAATACTCAGTCAGAATTCGCGGCAGGTCATCCGGGGTTCCCAGGCAATAAGGCCCGGCTTCAGGCTCCCAGTCAACAAAGCCACAGAACGTCTTGCCCAAGTGGATGTGGTTCTGCAAATAAAGCCGGAACGCCTGCCCAACTTCCCCAGCGCCGACAATGAGAACGTGCTGGTTGCCAATGCCGTGTTCGATCCGCTTCAGGTTGTACCGCTCCATAACGTAACGGATGAAAACAACACCCACCAGGCTGAACAGCGCTGTATCCGCAACCATCAGCCGTGGTACCGTTGTTTCCCCGGCGATAAAAACAATCATGATGGCCATCATGGAAGAGACCATGAAGCCCTTAAGGATCCTTACACGTGTGACGCGGGCAGAACGGATCGCGGCTTCAGAGTAGAGGTTCTGCGCCGCATTGCAGATGACCGTAAGGCAAGCATAGGTAAGTAAGAAAACAAACAACCGTACGCGCGGAAGATTGCCTTGGCCCTGGGACACTCCCACCAGGTCCGCCAGAAACCCACGCCCTGAATACGCCAGGATGCCCGCGCCAATCACAATCAGGGCCTCCAGCATCGCAACGGCCGCGCCCACTCCGGTGCCGCGTTCGTGAGATAAAGACCGATGAAGCTGGCCTACGGCAAAATGCGATGCTTCCAGGAGATTGTCGTGTTCTTTGATTACCTCTTGCGTGGACACCATGGCCCTCCTGCCTGCATGGATTTCATATCTAAGACATCCGATGATCTGGACTGTCCGCGCGCCGTCGGCCGAACATGCCCGTTATGGAACTAATGCCACGGCGGCAACCACGAAAGATTTGGACGAGCAAAATACGCCTGGAATCTTCCTCATTCCATCTTTCCCACCGATCGTGCAACCAAACCCCAAAACACGCCAGCACAACGCTCAGGAGCGCTCCGACAAGAACAATGATCAAGGGCTTGGGGTATCTCCTCTCCCCGCTTAATGCGGAGTCCAGGACTTTGACTACGGGGATTTCCTTCGCTTCCTGGATCCGGGAAAGTTCGTATTGTTGCGTCAGCAACTCAACCACGGTCTCGTGCATTTTCGTATTGCGGTAAAGGTCGGCCCAGCGCACGCCTAAAATGGGCAGGTTTCTGACGGAAGGGTACGGACTGCTTTGATCTGTCCCTGTACTCGTAACGCTTTTGCCGGAGTTGATCTTGCCCAGCTCGCGTTCCAGTTCGTTCACGTGGGCCTGGATGCTTTTTACTTTGATATTGTCAGCCGTATACAACTGCTTGGCGGCTTCAAGTTGTCCGCGTAAGGCAATCAACTCACCCTGGAGTCTGGCCGCGGCTTCCACGGTGACCCTGGTCTGTTGCGGGACATCCAGGGCCATGTTCGTGCTGGCGAACTGGCTGAACTTTTGCTCCGCATCCTCAAGGTTCTGGGTTTCTTGGATCAGCCGCTGCTCGATAAAAATCCGCTCCCGCCGCGCCGCCGAGGTTGAGACCTCAGCCATCTTCTTATCAAGTTCCTCAACGTAGGCGTTGGCCAAAGCGGCGGCCAAAGCGGGATCGTGGTCCCGCACACTCACAACGATCACTCCACTTTTTTTGTCTTCCGTGATCGTGGTGCGCGAGTTCAACCTTGAGCGCGAATCGTCCAGGTATTCCCAGAACCTATTAAAATAATGCCGGCGCAAATTGAAACGGCCAATTAGGTCATCCTGGATCGTCCGGCTCTCCAGTACTTTGATGAATACGGCGCCCGTCGTCTTCGCGCCCATCAGATCGCCGGCCAAGCCTCCCAACGCTGGTGTTTTGGAAAGAGCGGGAAGCGCAAGCGCCGCCAGGCCCGACGCAGCATTATCAGGCGGCATAATCTGGACCGTGCTTTCATACTTAGGAAGGCGCCACGCAAGAACAGCGGACAGTACCAGACCGAGCGCAGCCCAGCGGGCGATTTGGCCGCGCCGGTACCATAACCGATGGACAGTTTCGACCCAAGCCGACTCCCGCTCGTGTGGTTGGGCCAGCCGGTCGTCGTGGGCTTGACTGGGCAGGACTTCTCTTTCCGCCTCTTTCAGCGGCATAGGCCAGCCTCCCAAGCATAGATCACAGCCGACCGCGCAGCAGTCATTCGAGCGGTATTGATCGGCTCAGTTTTAGATGCTTCCAACGACGCCCCAGTCTCCTCGTTACTCTTAAACATGCAAACAAAAATAAAGTTGCAGATCAAACCCTTAAAAGCGTACTGGGCACTTTGCCATTCGATTCGCCGGTCCCAGCGCACCTGTTCGTTGATCTCAGTTGGCTTCAGCGTTGCCTCGCTTGCATGGGAACGAGTCTTTCCAATCCCTATACGGATTGCCTTACCGTGCTCTCTCCAGCTTACTGCAAATAACGGCCCAAATGAGGGCCAGCATTCGGATTATAAACCTCCCCTGAACTCATCACCATGACAGGCTGCTGCGGTACAATCAATAGGTCTCGGCCCTCCGGGTGAGAAACCAGAGCGTTTTCCGTCCCGGAATGACCCGTGAAAAAGCGGACCGCCGCTGACGGAAAAACTGCTGAATGTCTGATGGTGTTGTCTGGTTGGATCGAAGAAAAAACTGTAAGTGATTCCTAATCTGGCGTTGCCTCGTATCCCCCTTTCTAAAAATCCGATTTGACGATCAAGCTGTTCGCAATAGATACTTGAAACAATAGAAATCCCAAGTAACTGGGGTATGCGGGATTTGTTTGCTTGGAGAAAAAGCAAAAACAAAATGCAAATCTCTGTTATCGGTTCGGGGTACGTGGGTTTGGTAGCTGCTACATGTCTCTCTGAATTGGGCCACAATGTCATCTGTGTGGACTGTGATTCTGAGAAGATCGCAGCATTGAACGCCGGCGAGACGCTCATTCACGAAGATTACCTCCAGGAACTCCTTAGCCGCCACCGCGGTACAAGGCTCTCTTTTTCAACTTCCGTAAAAGACGCAACCGCGGATTCACTGGTGATTTTTATCGCGGTAGGGACCCCGCTGTCAGACAACGGCGCGGCCGACCTCTCCTATGTGGAGTCCGTCACCAAAGCGATCGCCCAGTGTGCCAATGGCTACAAGGTGATTGTTGAGAAGAGCACCGTTCCGGTCTATACCAGCGAGTGGATTCAGCGGGTCATGGTCCTGAAAGGAAGAAACCGCGGCGAATTTGATGTAGTTTCTAATCCGGAGTTCCTCCGGGAAGGGTCTGCGGTCACTGATTTTCTCTACCCCGACCGCATCGTGGTTGGCGCAAGCACCGAACGGGCCGCGGGCATCATGCGGGAAATGTACACTTCCATCATTGACGGCAGTTATACCCAGCAGCCAAGCGCTGTCCCCAAGCCCGAGCGGGCAAGGATCTCTCCCATCTATATTGAAACTTCACCGCAAAGCGCGGAACTTATCAAGCATGCTTCCAATGCTTTTCTTGCGCTCAAAATCTCGTTTATCAATGCGGTGGCGAACGTGTGCGAATCAGTGGGCGCGGACATTGAAGAAGTCTCCAAGGGCCTGGGCAGTGATGGCCGTATCGGTCCTGACTTTTTGCGCGCCGGCATCGGGTATGGCGGATCGTGCTTCCCCAAGGACGTAGCGGCGTTTCGCGCTGTAGCGCGCGAGTTCGGTTATGACTTTCCCCTGCTCGATGAAGTGCACAGAATCAATGAACAACAACGGCCGCGATTCATTGCCAAAGTACGCACTGCATTGCGAACACTCAAGGGCAAACGCCTTGCCGTGCTTGGCCTGGCCTTCAAGGATGGCACCGACGACGTGCGCGAGTCCCCCGCCATTCAGGTCATTAAGAGCCTTTTACAAGAAGGTTGTAAGATCACTGCCTTTGATCCCGCGGCCATGGATCGTGCCAAGCAGGTGCTCGGTGACAAAATCACTTGCGCCAAAGACCCTTACGCTGCCGCGGATGGGGCTGACGCATTGCTCATTCTGACCGAATGGAAAGAATTCTCAAGTCTTGATCTTGCCCGTATGAAGCGCCTGCTGCGGAACCCCACGGTGCTGGATGGCCGCAACCTGTATGACCCAGCGGTGATGAAAGAAGCGGGATTGAACTACTACAGCATTGGACGCGCTCCGTGCGAGTTGTCGCACGCGGCAGTTCTGAAGAAATCGCACACCGCCAAATAGGCCGCCTTCATCACAGATGTTACGGCGAACTTCAATCTAAAAATAGGCCTTTGCAGCCCAGGCTAACGTTTCATATAAGTTCCTCACACCTCATTCTGATGCCGCATGGGAGGAGTTCGTTATGGCAGACCAAATATCTGTGGAAGTAATGGACCGTGTTTTATCGATTCGCATGGACCGTCCGGAAAAGAAAAACGCCTTGACGCGCACCATGTACATTGCCATGACGGACGCACTCCGGCAAGCGGAGGCCAACGCGGCAGTGCGTGCGATACTCATCACCGGCACGGCTGACTGTTTCACGGCAGGCAATGATCTGGTGGATTTCGCCAACGCCGCGCCCGGAGAATCCAGCCCGGCGATTGCATTCCTGCAAACGCTGGCAGCAGCCGAAAAACCTGTGGTCGCCGCCGTGAACGGGACAGCCATCGGGATCGGCACAACCATGCTGCTCCATTGCGACCTGGTCTACGCGGCTTCCAGCGCGCGTTTCCAACTTCCGTTCGTGAATTTAGGGTTGTGCCCAGAAGCGGCTTCCAGCTTCATCTTGCCCAGGATGATGGGACATCACCGGGCGGCTGAGCTATTGTTCTTGGGCGCGCCATTCGGCGCAGGTACAGCCCGCGAGTTAGGCATCGTGAATGAAGTTTATGCCGATCGCGACTTGCTGGCCGAGGCGAAATCGAAAGCAGCCCAGCTGGCGGAAAAACCGCCCACTGCGTTGCGAATAACCAAGGCACTGTTAAAGCACACCACAGCCGGCGCCAAGGCGGAAGCAATGGAGCGCGAAGCGAAGCAGTTTTTGATGTTGCTCCAGGGGCCAGAAGCCAGAGAGGCCATGACGGCCTTCATGCAGCGCCGCAAACCGGACTTCTCAAACTTTTAGCTCTTATCGACAAAAAGCTTAGTCGCTGTGAATCTGCCATTTGGGCTCAAAGGTTAGCTGCACTCTGCCGGTAACATTTTGCTGGGGCGTTGGCCGCAGCGCCGGGATCAACCAACGTTCGTATTGCACCAACGCATCCACGCTCCAACCCGGACGTACACGCCACAGCAATCGCGCGCTGGCATCGCTTTGCGTCCCTCCACCGGAGATGAAAAGGCTGCTGGTCTTAACGTCACGGACGCTGAACTGAAGGTTGGTAAACGCTGAAAAATGATAGGTGCTCCAAGCCTGGTACGATCTGCCGTCACGCCCGGTGGGATTCCCAAACAAATTGCCGTGGTTAACGTTGGCGTCATGATACTGGGTGTTGAAATAGAAGAATCCTACCCCACGGTCAAGGCTGGTCAGGGATTGCGTGGAGACTGCCTCAACCCGCAAATCGAGCTTGGGCAAGGCAGGAAGATGTGAGAAGTATAGTCCTGGGTTGACGGCAGCCCGGCGTGGGTTGGCCAGTGGCGAAGGATCATCGTCGCTATAAGAATCGCTGTAGAGAGTCAGCCAGTTCCGAAGACCCGGAACACGATAGGAGAAGTCAAACCCGGATTTGCGGTCTCCTGGATCATTGCGATCGCCGAATCCACCCAGGGTGTCGCCAAACGAAAACAGGTTTTTTTCCAGGCCGTGAGCCGTAAACGGATGCCCTTCTCCCGCCCAGATCGAAGAGCGTGTAAAGCCAATCTCCAGGTTCTTTGTGGGATGCAAACTGAGTTTTTGCAGATTGAAAAAAGGCCCCCGGGGAAACTGGTGACCGGATAGCCTGGCAAAAAGAAACTCGCCTCTGATCTGCCCCAGGTACTTGAATATCCCCGGCAGTACCAGAGGTGTTGTGCGCGTAAAACGCAGCATATACATGGGATCAGCATTGTCACTGAGCATCAATGGAGCGCTCTGGCTCGGACCAAGCCATAGGCTCTGCTTGCCGAACGTCAAAGCGTATTGCCCCAGTTGGACCCCGGCGTACATATCGAGAGGATAAAAGCGGTCGGTGGTTGCCACGGGCGCGGCCGGCTGCACTGGATTGAAGTCAATCGCACTGATCAGGTTCCGCTGAGCATCCGTCAGCGCGGCGCGTCCGGGAGCATGCTGGTATTCTCCGCGAGCATAGAAAAAAAACGGGCCGGCGACGCCACTGGCGGAAGCCCCCATGATCGCGCTGCTGCCTTCGTCATAAGGCCGGCCGAAATCATTCCAAACTGTTTGGCCAAAGTGGTAGCTGTCCCGCAGCGGAGTGCCGGAGATGTGCCCATAGCGCGTGTAGATGGAGTCGATCTGTGCAGTCTCGTAGTATCGCCCGTCCTCGCGGAATTCCGCTTTAAGTGCGGCGACCGTCTGCACAATGCCTGACTCAGGTGGAAGGTCCTGGGCAAAATATTCTGCTTCTTCGATCTGGCGAAAGCATTCGCGGCGGGTCCACGGCTCCATACCGGTGAACTGGCTCCGTATGTAGCCGAGCGCCGCCAGCCGCTTCAGCTCTGGATAAACCCAACTATCGAGCGGTACGTAAGGTGAACCAAGTTTCGCGGCCTCTGACTCCCCCAGAGGGCGGGTGAACGCGCCATATTCCGCGCCATCAAGATCAGGATTATGGTGCGCCTTATAAATTTGCCGGCCAATCAACCATCCCACCGCTCCGCCGGCTACCACGTCCGTGGGGAAATGCTGGCGGCCGGTTACACGGCTGATGCTGATCGCGGCAGCGCCGCCATAGACCATGGTTTGCGTAAGCCACCCGGGATACTCATGGGCAATCACGGAGGCAACCGTCCATGCCAATGTGGAATGGAGCGAGGGAAAAGAAGAATTCCCCAACCCACTGTCAAAGAATTTTCCCTCTCCGCCAGTAAGCGTGGGCCGGTCCCGTTCCAAAACAAACTTCAGTGCTTCATCCACTGCCAGGCTGTTCACCAATGCCTCGCCGGAAAGCAGGCCGGTCTCGCGGAATTTTGGCGCTCCTCTCAAGCTGCCCCAGGAATACATGAAAACCGGCAATGCGGCCATTCCAACCAGCCCGCCGTTGGCAATGTTGCTACTCATGGAAACGGCGTTCGCGGACGAGCGCTCCCGCTGCATGCTGTGACGGTCCGTAACGCCCAGCAGTATCGTGGTCCCGGCCAGCGGAGCCAGCCAGGCCGCGTCCTGCTTGTTTATATGGAATGGGCTGGTCCAGATCGCCTTCTGGTCTCCCGGCAGATTGAGGAACACCCGTTTAATGGAGATTGGGGATTGCGTGTCCGGGTCTTTCTTTTCTGCTGGGCCAGCATCGGCGGAGGAAGGCCAGGAAGCGCTATCCTGCGCCGCCAGGCAGCTATCAACGTTGCAAGCCCCTTCCGTCCCCGCAAATATCCTGGGAGTTTCGGGATCTTGCGGCAGGCAAGTGCCATTCGCAGGGAGCACAGTGCCCGCAAGCACGGCGCAAAACAGCATCGCCCTTAAAATGAATTCAGTGCGCATAACAGGTAAAGGCTGGAGTTATTTCCAAGTGTCCCAGCCTTGGTCGGTCAAAAAAGATTGCGTTGAAATGGATCAATCCCATCCCGCGGCTGCTGCCCGGGGTTGGTGCGCCTCTTCTAAAACGCACTCTTGCTCATGTTTGATTGTGCTACAGAATTCCGGGACGATCTCTTTGACTTTCGAGATCACATCGGCCACCGTCCCTTTGTACACGGCACTTTCCAATTCGTTCAAGTCCCGCAACAACTTCAGCCAAACCACGGAAGAGCCGGAAGTTCTCTTGATTTTGGGATGAGATGTATCCAATATCTGCTCCGTTGTATAGAAGAGCTCTTCTGTCAGCTTCTCTCCCGCGCGAAGACCAGTGTATTGAATCTCCACCTCATTCTCTGACTTACCGGCCAGACGGGCCAGGCTTCTGGCCAGGTCCACAACCTTAATCGGCGCGCCCATATCCAGCACCAAAACGTCCCCATGACTGCCCACGGCAAAGGCCCGCAGCACCAGGGATACAGCTTCCTTGGACGTCATAAAAAACCGTTTGATCTCAGGATGGGTGATGGTGAGCGGAAGGTTCTGGCGGAGTTGCTCCTGGAAAATAGGGACGACGCTGCCGCTGGAACCCAGCACGTTGCCGAATCGCACGGAAGCGCAACGAATCCCATTCGGCGGCCTTGAGGCAACAATCAATTCACAGATCCGCTTGGTCGCGCCCATGATGCTGGTTGGATTGACCGCCTTGTCGCTCGAGATGAGGACCAAGTCTCGTGTGCCTACTTCCTCGGCCACATCGAGGAGAGTAAGCAGCGCGAAAACGTTGTTGCGTACAGCCTCTTCAACGTTCGCCTCCATGACAGGCACGTGCTTGTGAGCAGCCGCATGGAAGATAACTTTGACCTTGTTCGCGCGACTGATCCGGCTTAGCCGTTCGCGGTCACGCACGTCGCCAACGCAAAGCACCAATTCCGTTTGTTTTGCCAGCCTCGCCAACTCCATTTGAAGATGGAAAATTCCATTTTCATTCAGGTCCACACAAACCAGCTTCGAAGGAGAGCAGCTCAGGATCTGCCGGCAGAGCTCCGAACCAATCGAACCAGCGGCCCCGGTGACCATGACCGATTGGCCGGCAATTTTTTCGTCCAGCACATCCAACGTCAAATCGATGGGGTCTCTTCCCAGCAGGTCATCCAGATTTACTTCCCGCAGTTGATGGAGTAAGACATCCCCGGCGATCAACTCTGTCAAACTCGGCAGCGTGCGATAGCGAAACCCGGCTTTTTGCGAAATCTCCACGCATCGCCTCATCTGCGCACTGGTAGCGGAAGGAATGGAGATGATGACTTCGCATTCTTCTCCTTCGTCGACAAACAAATCCGGCAAGCGATCGATAGAACCGACTACCCGGACTCCTTGAACCTTCAGCCCCAGCTTGGTCTCATCGTCGTCCAGACACGCAATCACGTGATAACCACTCCCGGCGCGATTCAGCTCGCGTAAGACCATTTGCGCCCCGGCGCCGGCGCCTATCAAAATAACTTTTTTGTCCGACGACAAGTTCTGCCTGAATGTCTCGGCCAGAAGCCGCGACAATAACCGCACGCCAGCCAATAACCCCGCGGTTAAAAAAGCTTCAGAGACATAAATCGACCGCGGAAACTCGGTTAAGTGAAAAACGTACCGGGCCAGGACGAAAAAAACAACGGTGCCGGCAACATCCGCTTTAATGATATCGACAACATCACTCACGCCAACGTAACGCCACCATCCATGAAGAAGCCCGAAGCGCGCGATTGCCAGCAAACGTACGCCCACGAGCAAAGGAGCGGCGATCAGCAGAACACGGCGGTTAGGAAGCGAGAAGTCAAAACGCAAAAACCAAGCAAGCAACAGCGCGGCTAATATCAGGAAGGCCTGGAAAACGGCGGAAAACCACGCCCTTCTCCGACGGACAGTGTGTGCAAATCTAAAAAGTGGATTTCGCAGCATTATGCCGGGTCCCTTAGTATGAATTCGCTAGACAGATTTTTTGTTAATTTTCAAAACTACGGCAATTCAGGGCGACACATTCCAAATCAATAGTTTCTTATAAACTTACAAACTATCACTTTAGGAGCCTTAACACCAGTCAAACATGCTTAACGGTTTCTTACTAAATACCATATAGCCCTTGCGGCAACCTAGTTCGGGGAAGCCCGCCTTCCCTGTACGGACTGCATTCTGTAAGACACCAGCTCGCGTCAAATTGTTCATATACCCCAGCGAATCCTTGTAACCGATTTATTACGGACGCAGACACCCATAGGATAGATGCTTACTTATCTCTCCTCATACCATACATCCAGCCTGACTTCTTCCCAACTGAACCCATTCCGTCCATTTGATCTGGGCCCACCCTGTTATCCCAGGGATACATGACAGGGATATATGACATGATGGCGCCGGGCCTGCTCTCCTGCGATCGCACTCAAGCTATACCGGAAAACTAAGGACGCGGCCCAACATTTAACTAACCTCGCGAAACATTCCCAAACTTCTGGCCGCTCACCCAAGCTCAACCTGGGTGCTCAAAGGCGACGTGATGAGCGTACAGGATGCGAATGGCTTCCCATTCCATCTTGGCCCTCCAAAAGCACTTGCCTGCCAATTTCGGCCGTCCACGACGGGGTGGATTCTATGGCAAGCCCTATTCTAAACACCGAAAAGGGGAAAAAGTTCGCCGTTTAGGGATTAATAGGGAATACTTAACGAAAATTAACAGACAAAAAAGCGAAGTAATTTTTAGGCGGCAGGCACGCCACGGGGCTTGATATTTTTGCGGATAAACTCCGCGATCTCATCCATCGGCGTACCGGGATTAAAGATACCGCTCACTCCGGCCTTCTTCAGGGCATCAAAGTCCTGCTCCGGAATAATCCCTCCTACCAGGAAGAGCACGTCTTCCATCTTGTTCTCGCGGAGCAATCCAGCGACCCGCGGGACAATGGCGTTGTGGGCGCCGGAAAGGATGGAAAGACCAATCACGTCCACGTCTTCTTGCAAAGCCGAGCTGACGATCATCTCCGGGGTCTGCCGCAGACCGGTATAGATGACCTCCATGCCGGCATCGCGCAACGCGCGGGCAATCACCTTGGCGCCGCGGTCATGGCCATCCAGGCCGGGCTTGGCGACAAGTACACGTATTTTGCGATCAACGGCCAACGCATGATTTTACCAGAACGCAAGTCTACAAGGGATCAGGTGATCTGGTGATCGGATCATCCAGTGATCGGTTCATCCGGTGATCGATTCATCTTGTGATCCGATTTGTACCAAGCTTTTCAGATCACCCGATCACCCGATCTTATTTACGCGGCGTCCCCGTGGTGGACTTGCTCGTCTTGCTTTTAGGCGCTGGCGGCTGTAATTCCAAACTCCGCCACAGATACCAAGCCGCAAAACTACAATACGGATGCCAGCCCTTGGCGATCTTTTCAATCTCTTTGGCAAGAGGCAGCTTGCGCTTTTTGTAAGCCCGCTGAATGGCCATGCGCACGCCCAGGTCTCCGACCGGCAGCACATCGGGCCGGCGCAGTGAGAACATCAGGAACATATGTGCGGTCCACACGCCAACGCCTTTAATGTCCGTGAGCGCGATGATCACTTCTTCGTCCGACATCGTGGGCAGCTTGGCAAAATCAACTTTGCCGCTCAGCGCATGCTCTGCCAGGTCGCGTATGTAGCCAATCTTCTGCTTGGACAGGCCGGCCCTCCGCATCTCACCCACACTCACATTTTGGATCGACTCAGGCGTGACCGCGCCGCCCGCGGCTTCCTCCAGCCGGCCATAGATGGTCCGCGCGGCCTTGGTGCTCAACTGCTGGAAGACAATCGCGCGCGCCAGGGCCTCAAACGTGGGATCGCGATAAGTCATCTTGCAGGGACCCACTCGGGCAATAATAGATGCCAGGATGACGTCGGATTTCTTGAGATGCTCCAGGGCCTTCTTCATGGATGTTGATTCTAAACTAGACGCTTCCGTAGACGCATCGCCACCGGCAGATGCCAGCTTCCTCCGGATGCTGCGCCGGCGCGTGCGCGATGGCGTTCGTCATCATGGTTTCGCCAGAACGTTTTGGGAGATGGCTGCCGCCGTATATCGCATTGTGATGGAGCTGACTCCGGCCCGCAAGAAAACCCGCTACGGCGATCTTGACTATGACCTGGAGCACTCCGTGGACACCACACGGGCCAACGTCACCTTGCGCACGCAACTCATGGCCACTCTGGCGGGACATCCTTATTTCGCCACCGAGCCATGGCTGTTTGAGCAAATCATGCAGGCCCTTCCGGCGGACCTGCGGGAGTTTACCTTTGTCGATCTTGGCTCGGGCAAAGGCCGGGTGCTGCTGATGGCCTCTGACTGTCCTTTCCGGCGCATAGTGGGGATCGAATTTCTGCCCGCTCTGCATCACGCGGCTACAGAGAATATTGGCAAATATTCGAGCGAGCATCAGCGGTGCAAACATATCGAATCCGTCAATATGGATGTCCGCGACTTTCCGTTTCCCTCCAGACCCTTGGTGGTCTACATGTTCAATTCTTTCCCGGAAGCTGTATTTGCGGAGGTCCTGGAGAATTTGCGCCGCTCGGTCGAGCAAAATCCTCGACCGGTGTATGTGGCCTATCGCTATCTGGAGTTCGAGCACTTATTGCGGAGATGTGAGTGGCTGGAAAAGGTTGCGGGAACGGAGCACTGGGCGGTGTATAAGAATCGGCAGATCTGGTAATCGCTGTGATCGGGTGATCGGCCAGTAGCTTGCACTTTACTCACACCCGCGCCAACTCATACAAGTACTCGACGTATGACCGCGCCGCGCCATCCATTCCCTGCACCTTCGGGTTGGTCGATTCAATCACGTAATACTCGTTCGGTGCATGAGCGCCGTTTCCGTGTCCTAGACCAAAATGGCCCGCTGGCAGCCGCAGAGGATCGCCCGTAAAGACGTAGCCGGGCCATGATCCGGCTAGCCTCGGCATCATGATGGGATCGATGCCCGCTCGCTTGTAAACACTTACGCTGGCGCGGATCAGTGCCGAATCCGCCGACGTGCTATTCGGATCGTAGCCTCCGGTCATGTTGACTTCAATGTCGCCGAAGCCGTGCTTGGCCAAGTGAGCTTTCAGCTTGGCCAGCGAATCGGACGCGGTCATGTCCGGTACCAGGCGCAAATCAAGTTTGGCAACGGCCCGGTGCGGAAGCACGGTTTTGCCGCCCGGTCCGGTGTAGCCGCCGACCAGTCCTTCAATGTTCACCGTGGGCTGGGACACGAGCAGCTCAAGCGACTCCTGCCAACCTACATCGTGCACCCAGTGTTCGACGCCGAGTGATTTCTTCGCGCCCGCTTCATTCAAACGCCGCGCTGCTTCGGCGATCATCATCTTCTCTGCCGCGGAGATCGGACGAACTTTATCCGTATAGCCTTCGATGGCGGGTGTGTTGCCGTCCGCCGAAACCAAAGAAGCCAGGGCCTGCACCAGATGCCATGCCGGACTGTCAAGACGGGCTTTGTTGCTGGAATGTACGTCACTCTTGGGTCCGCGTCCCCAACGCTCGCCGCTGGAAACCAACTCAGCTTCAATCACGCCTTTGGCGCCAAGGTTCACCGTGACCTCGCCGTCCAGCCCTTGCGACGGAAACGGCATGAACACACCCTGGCAGCGCTTCAACGCGGCCATCACTTCGGGCTTCTGCACGATCTGCGGAAAGTGCGGAGAGCCAATCTCTTCTTCGCCTTCCGCCACAAACACCAGGTTGACCGGCAGCTTGCGCCCAGCGCCGCGGATGGCATGCATCGCAGCGATAAACGTAGCCTCCGGCCCTTTCTGGTTCACCGCGCCGCGCCCAACAATGATCTTCCCCAATCCGGCCTTGTCCACCAAAGCAGCGTCAAACGGAGATGAAGACCACTCCGACGGGTCAACCTGCTTTACGTCATACATAAAGTAAAGAGCCAAAGTGCGGGGAGCGCCGGCGTCAAGCGTGGCGAAGATTCCCGGCTGGCCGTCGGTTGGGACCTTGGTGACCTGGTCGAATCCGGCCTCACGCAACATGCGCATGGTCATGTCACAACCTTCATTCATGCCACGATTCTCCGCGGCAATCGAAGGCTGGCGTATCCACTGCTGCAATCGCTGGACAGATTCATCATGGCGCTTCTCAATCTGCGTCCAGATGGGGCTGAAGTCCGGGTCATCGGCAACGGCAAGTCGCGGCAAAGCCAGTGCGGCAGCACCGGCTCCAGCAGTGATCAGAAAGTCTCTTCGGTTCATGGCGTGGCAGAATAAAACAAATGCGGGCGCATGTCCAGGAGGCGTGGGCCTCTTTTGCAGCGCTCCGATTACACCCGGGGGGCGGATGATCTGAGCCCCAAGGTGGGGGCGAAATTATTGAGCCCAGGACGTCAGTCCTGGGTAGGTGTATTAAAAATGGTAAGCGCCGTAGGCGCGACACGCGAGTTGGGCGCGGATAGCGAAATACTTATGTCGCCCGGCTGGGCTTTCATTCTCTTCTCTCTTACCCACCCTTCCCGGCTTCGCTGACGCTCGCCTTCAGGGTGGGCTCAATAATGTCGCGCCTTCGGCGCTGTGCATTTCGCTTGCCTGCGGATTGTATGGTTCTCTGGCCCCCTTTTCCCAACATTTTCCCGTATATGCCTTTCTCCTGATAGCATCATGGATTGAGCATGCCTTCTGGAAAACTGCACATCGTGCCCTTGGGTGGTCTGGGCGAGTTTGGGATGAACTGCATGGCCGTGCGCTGGGGCGATGACATCATCGTCATTGACGCCGGTCTCATGTTCCCTGAGTCTGAACTACTCGGCGTGGACATTGTTGTCCCTGACATCACCTACCTGCTGGATAACCGCAGCAAAGTCCGCGGCATTGTCCTGACCCACGGGCATGAGGACCACATCGGCGGGTTGCCGTGGGTACTCAACGAACTGAAAGTTCCGGTGTTTGGCACCGAGTTCACGCTGGCGCTGGTAGAAAACAAACTGGAAGAGCACGGACTGCTGGAGAGCGCTGACCTGCGCGAAATCGAAGCCGGCAAGCGCTTCAACCTGGGACCGTTCACCATCAATCCTATCCAGGTCACGCACAGCCTGGTGGACTGCGTGGCCCTGGCCATACACACGCCCCTGGGCGTGCTCATCCACACCGGCGATTTCAAAGTTGATCCCACGCCCACGGACAACCGCCTGTTTGACCTGCACACCTTTGCCGAGTACGGCAAAGAAGGCAGCGTACTCGCGCTGATGCAGGATTCCACCAACGCCGACCGCCGCGGCTACACGCCCAGCGAGCGGGCCGTGCGCGGCAAGTTCGATGAAATTTTTGCCCGTGCGGAACGCCGGCTGTTCATCTCTTGTTTTTCGTCCTCGATCCACCGCATCAAGCTGGCCCTGGAGATGGCGCGCGAGTACAAGCGCAAGGTAGCGTTGGTCGGCAGATCCATGACGGAAGCGTCAGAGATCGCCATGGACCTGGGCTACTTTGATGTGCCGGAAGGATTGCTCATCCATCCCGGGCAGATACGAGATTTCCCGCCGCAACAGGTTTGCGTGATGATCAGCGGTACGCAGGGTGAGCCCATGTCCGCGCTTTCCCGCGCCGCCGTCGACACGCACAAGCACGCGCGGATTGAACGCGGTGACACCGTGGTCCTTTCGTCGCGCATCATTCCCGGAAATGAAAAAGGCATCTACCGTATGATCGACCACCTTTTCCGCCGCGAAGCCGACGTGATTTACGACGACGGCTCCAACCCTCCGGTGCACGTGAGCGGACACGCCAGCCAGGAAGAGCAGAAGTTGCTGATGAACCTGATCAAGCCGCGCTATTTCATTCCCATTCACGGCGAATACCGCCAACTGCGCATTCACGCGGACATGGCCCGTTCCATGAAAGGCTCCGTGGGCCAGGTGCTGATGCTGGAGAGCGGTGACGTGCTGGAGTTTGACGAACTGGGCGCGCGCAAGATCGATAAAGTCACCGTGGGCCGCATCTGCATCGATTCCGGCTCCCGCAGTGACGTGGTGGAAGACCTGGTCATCAAAGACCGCCGCCATCTGAGCGAAGACGGATTTGTGCTGCCCATCATCGCCATTAACAAGCTGAAAGGTACGGTGGAGTCGATTCCTGAGATCGTGATGCGCGGCTTTGCCGCCGGATCGGAAGACGGCTTCGTGCGCGAAGCAAGGCGCGTCGTCACCAGCACGCTGGACAATTCAACGGCAGAAGAAAAGGCCGACTACGGCGTGATCAAAGAAAAAATCCGGGCTGACCTGAAGCGGTTCATCGTAAAAACCACATCACGGCGTCCACTGATCATGCCTGTCATCCTGGAGATTTAGACCGGTTTGAAAATATATCCAGACGTGTGAAGCCGTTGAAAAGCAAGCCGCATTAGGTCTGTCATCCTGAGCGAAGCGCCACCAAAATCTTTCCGAAACGATACGGATGGGCGCGAAGTCGAAGGACCCCGAGAATGCTTGCAGCGTAAATACAGCATCAAGGCGTTCTCACAAAGCGGGGTCGAGAGAACTCCCTGGAGCTGCATGGCGGATGACACAACCAGAATCGTATGACACAGCGCGGCAAGCCGCAATCAAAGCATTCACCGCAAAGGACGCGAAGAGCGCAAAGGAAAATCCAATAAACATGGACCGCAGCCGCCCCCGGCTGCGTCTTCTTCGTCTACCCTCGAAAATCGTCGTGGTTATCGTGCTGGTCCGCGGCCACACTCTCTTGCTTCCCTCCGCGTCTCCGTGCCTCCGTGGTGAAAATTCTGCTGTTTCTCTTGTCCCTGCTAAGATTTCGAGGTGAAAAGATCCACGCGCACAAAAAAAGTCTTTATTTTCCTATTAGTGGTGGTCGCGGCAATCGTCCTCCTTGGCGCTATCTTGCTACGTCCCATTGGACCGCATCTGCGGGCCCTGTCCTTGCTGCTGCGCTTCTCCAACCCAAAAGCGCAAGGCTTTACTGCCAGCTTTGCCCAGCATCCATTCAAAGAAGAAGATGGCTCCGCGCAGACGCCACGCGGCCTGCTCCGCTATCGGCTGTACACGCCGCAGGACGTGAAGGCCCCCGGAGGCGTGGTGCTGTTGCACGGTGTGCATCACCTGGGCATGGAAGATCCGCGGCTCTGGAACCTTGCCCGCGCGCTGGCCAGCGCCGGCGTTGAGGTCATGACGCCGGAACTTCAAGACCTTGCTGACTACCACGTGACAGCGCGGACCATTGATGTGATCGGCGACTCGGCCGTGGTTCTGAGCAAGCGTATGGATCGGCCCGTCGGCGTAATGGGGCTGAGCTTTGCCGGAGGCCTGTCTCTGCTGGCGGCGGCCAAGCCGGAGTTCGCGGACAAGATCGGTTTTGTCGTCGCCGTGGGCGCGCATGACGATATGGACCGCGTGGCGCGTTTTTTCGCCGCCAACACCATCACCAAACCGGATGGCACGGAAGAGCCCTTTCACGCGCATGAATACGGCGTGCTGGTGCTGGCGTACTCGCATCTGGAGGATTTCTTTTCTCCCGCTGATGTGCCCATCGCGCGTGAAGCCATGCGCCAGCGGCTTTGGGAGATGCCAGACCCCATGAAAGCCGCCGCCGGACTAAGCCCCGCAGGGCATACGGAGCTGGACCAGCTTTTCAACCATCGGGAAGTTTTAGAGCAAGCGCTGCTCCAGGAAATCAAGCTTCATAAAGATGAAATGGACGCGGTCTCACCGCACGGCCATCTGGCGCAGCTTCACACCGCGGTCTTCCTGCTGCACGGCACCGGAGACACAATCATTCCTTCTTCGGAAACACTGTGGCTTTCCCGGGACGTTCCCCAGAACACACTCAAGTCCACGCTGATCAGCCCGGCGCTGGTCCATGTGAATATGGAAGACACAGTAACGTGGCAACAGCAATGGCAGTTGGCAGACTTCATGGCCAAGGTGCTGGACGCGACAGAGAAGCTGGAGAAAACGGGCAAGTAGGCGTGCAATGCTTCTACACTGAGAGAGCTGTGCGGATCTTCCCGTCAACCAGCTATACCAAAATTTTTATACGCTTTATCGCTGTATCGTCCCAACCCTTTTCCCGGCGGAAGATTATCGTGTGAAAACTGAGAAATTGCGTCATTCAATATTTCTTTTTTAAATGGAATATGGATGACGTCGGCCGTCCCGTTGGTGATCCGCAATTCGAGCACTTTCGGCCAATACCCTGACAACGCCACTGGATTCCGAATCGGAATATCGAAATCAGTGTACGCGGCAATAATTGGTATCTTGTAGGCATCTACTGCCTTCTCAATTTCAAACGGTACCCAGTCGGTGTCCAATCGAGTCGTCTCGCCGATAATCAAGACCATATTCCTGGAGTTTCTCAGCCTCTCTAGGAGCGAGCTGCGCAACGTGGCACGTTTGCTGGCGTCGCGCACCGCAAATGCTTTTTCATGGCTGTTAATCATAGTAAAGTCATCATCTGTCTTTGCAGTCCACGCCTTCATCAGGTTGTAATAGTCGATGTCCGACTTACCTGGTTGGTTAGTTCCATCTGCGTGAAACGCCACGTAGGTACCATTGCGGTAAGCCATTTGTTACTCCTTCCAATGTTGCCTCACGTCTCTTAGATCAAGGTGATCGAACCGGTCTCGATGCAAAACAATCCGAATTCTCTGTGTCACTTCTTTCGATTTTGTCTCAGTAATTGCAGAAAGGATAATCAAGTTTAGAAGGTCGCGGGTTGGCAAACCAAGGCCGGACAGTCCACTGCCAACCAGAGGCAGATTTACTGCGTGTCCGCCAGACTCAATCCGTACACGCTGCCATAAACTATGCAATGCCATCCACATCATCGTTACGTCTGCGTAGGCCTTGCATGTACTTGGGTCAGTCTTTGCAAACGCGAATACCACGTAACGATCTTGATTCACGGTAATTAGAGCAGTCGTCCCAATTTGGTAGCGCTTGGTCTTTCCTTCGATCTTCTCGACCTCCCAGCTTTCGATGTCTTTCAACTGCACATCAATCTGCTTATCGAACGACTCCTGATAGCCTCCAAAGCATTTCTGAAGAAAGATTCCATGAATACTCCGGTCGGACACCGGCTTGCCGAGTTTGCTGTCAAAGAACTCATTAACCGCAATTGCTCGAATTCCTTCTTGCTTGAAAAGATCCCCAAAAACAACTTCGATGATTGTGTTGCAGTTTGCAATGCATATCTCTATTTTCGAAGGCTTCCATATTTTTTTCAGGCCGAAGACAATGCTGACAACCACTGCAACAGTCAGCGAGAAAAGCCCTTCAAATTTGATGGCCGGCAGAAAATACGTAGTGGCTTTGGCGAGTGTGAAAATAACACTGAAACTCGTGAATATATACTGCGCCGTCTTCCACGGATGGCGGTAAATGCCGCGCCAAAGGTCAGCGAGCGATGATATCATCCGTTAATCCTTCCTTGTCTCTCCAAGCGATTATAGGTATCCAGCTGGTTCTTCGCTACGCCACTCTTTCCTGGGTGGTTGGCTCCATTTAGATGGGCGCTGCTTACTACCTACGCTGTGAACACAGCACGGGACGCCGGCCTGATGCCAAACCCGGGAAGATGATCTGTAGGTGTGCTTTTTCGCAGTTCTGTTTGGGTTAACTGTCTTTGCGATAAAGAAGCTCGCGCATCGCTTGCCTGCGAGCTTCGTTCGCGTCCGTCACAGTCTTGCGCTCATCGGCGTCCATGCGGGTCTTGGTTGTGGACTCATTCGTTTCAGGATCGCTGCACGAGGGGCAGCGATTCGCAAAGCCGGGTTTGTCTGGCTTCAGTTCGAACTCTTCCGAGCAGACCACGCAAACTTTGGTCGGAAATATCATCTGGACTCCATGATACAACGCCCTATATGGAGCATCCAATCATCGCCGGTGCCCTGCCTTCTCTTTCTTTAACATATGGGGTCTTAAGTACGGTCAGGGTGGGAGACAAAATAACTCGGCGCCAAGAGGATTGTTCTGGTTTGCTGGTTGGGAAAACGAGCGGTGAGGATCGGAGAGTACGGCTCCGAGAGACACGATCATTCCGTCCTCGGAAACGCTATGGCTGGCCCAGGACGTTCCCCAGAACAACTCAAGTCCACATTGGTCAGCCCGGCGCTGGTCCACGTTTCGCAATACTGGGGAGTGACTATCTGAACTCCGTGCCGTATTTGAGAGCAATCTCACGGATCTGCTCTCGAGTGAGCTGCTTTGGCGGCACGCCAGGTGGATTGCAGGTGTCACGGAAAAAGCCGTCAAGGCCAGCCGGCGCCATAGTCCAGAGTAAGAGCAGTTCGTGATCCGGATTCGAAAACCCATGCCACGTGTTCCTGGGTATGAATATGGTTCCACCCTTCTCAAAAGTGTGCGGTACATCGTTGAGGGTGAGAACTCCGCTGCCTTCCAGGACGTAGAAGGCTTCGTCCATCCGGAGATGTCGGTGGATCGGAACGCCCGCGCCGAGCGTCACTTGCTGGGTCCCCAAAGCGAGACCGTCGGAGCCTGTTGCTTGGCCAATCTTGATGTAGATGTTGCCATGGTCGCGAAAATGTATGAGATGTTCCCCCTCAGTGGCCCCGAGCACATATCCCGGTCGCGCGGCTGCCTGAGCTGGCGGCACACCTTGCGCCAATAGTCGGCTAGCGTAGATGCTCCCCAGGCCGACGAGAAAGGATCGGCGGTTTTGCTTGATGGCGATCATTACAACCTCCTTTTGAATCGCGCCCTTATCGATTTCACAGGACGGTTGCTTGTGATGACTCCGAAGTTCCCGAGGGGCAGGATATCACCAAAATGGCAAGCAGCAGGGTGCCCCATCCTTTGCCGCCGAAGCTCTGTGGGTTTCAGAGCTCCGGCGGCAAAGGGTGGGAGACAAAGTAACATGGCAACAGCAATGGCATTTGGTGGACTTCATGGCCAAGGTGCTGGATGTGACGGAGAAGCTGGAGAGAACAGGCAGGTAGCTTGAAAATAGTATCCATGTAACGCCATGCGGGCCGCGTGAAAATAACTTTGCGCTGGCATACAAGTAGTTCGGGTACGATTCACGCTCAAGCTGACTTGTCCCTTCCTCATTGCACCGTAAACGCGTTGTCCAGCGAATACGCAGTTGCAGGACCGTTCTTGATCGAGACTTCTGTTGGCCCAGCGGGGATAGCGGGCACCACCACAGAGAGCGTGGATGTATCCACAAAAGTCACCACTGCGGGGCTTCCGTTGAATGTCACCGTCGAACCAGGGGTAAAGCCGCTGCCTCGGACTTGGATGGTACTTCCAGCGGCTCCGGCTAAGGGAGTGATGCTCCCAACAGCCAGGGGCGCGGTGTCGAGCTGAATCATGGTGAGGCCAGCATCGGTAATTACAAAAATCTGGTCGCCCGCCGGATTGATCGTCAGGTTGTCCCACACGTTCTTGAGTTGTTCCTTCAGGACCACGCGGAGCTGCTGTTGGCCGTGCTTTACATCGAACAGGTCGACAAACATGGGCGAGTACGGAATATATAACAGGCTTCCGCTATCGTTTAATTTGCGTCGATCAAGATCAAACAGGTTCGCAAAAAAAGGCAGATCGTTGCTGTGAAAAATGTCCGGCAGTGAAACCACTCCAGTGGGCACACCCTGCGAGTCAACAAACAGGTTGTCTGCAACGGATACGTTTCCGTCTCCGGAAATGGCCGCCCGTGCGACCGGACGGTTCGTAAGATCTGAGACGCTTAAAGCTGGACCTGCCGACCACGTATCAGTAGCCGGCGAATAGGTGCAGTAAGAAAACCCGCCCACCACCACTTTGTCCCCTGCGGAGTCAACAAAGACGTCGTCAACTCCGCAGCCCAGGGGCAATGCTGGTCCCGTGCTTTGCAGTGTCGTGAGATTGAGTAAATCAATCCCGTCCCCAGAGCATGTGATGATACCGGGAGCAGTACCTATTCTGATCACCACCGTGCCAACGTTTGTAGGAGCTATTGTGCGAGGCGCGATCACACAGTTGTTGGAACCAGTCCCGGCGTGGAACAGGCTCACCGCCTGGCGATTGGCCGGTGCATCCGGATCGATGATCGCAAGAGAGCCATCTCCAAAGTTGCCCACCAGCAGTTTTTTCCCATCCGGAGTAAGTGCGAGCGGCCCGGCTTTAGCCACGCCTGATACCACCGGCATCGGCAAAGGCGCAGCAAAGGATTTCGATGCCAGGGAAAACACGTCTACATGGTCGCCGGCGCTTACGTAGACCTGATTTCGGAATCGATCAAAGAGGACAGCCTGCGGGCTGTTGGCTTCGGCAAAGTCTTGTATATCGACGAAGTGGAAGGCATTGGGCAATGTAACACTGCCATTCGGGGTCGTAAGTTTCAGATCGGCAACGCCGGAAGGTCCTGGCGGCAGGGTGACCTGAACATCTTGCGTGGGAAACGTGCCGTAGTGAAGCGATGTGGAATTGACCACGGTCGCAGACTGATTGCCGATGGTCACGCCGATCTGTAATGGATCAGCAGGCAGTCCCAGTCCCACGATATGTGCGGTCGCGCCTCCTGCCGAAGAGCCTGCGGAAGAAGTGAGATACATGATATGGGGGCCATTAGTGAAACCACTTGCGTAAAACACCTGCATCCCGTCGGGCGCAATCAACTTTACGTTCACCGGTCCTGGCTGCGCCGAGGGCGGCGAGTCGACCGTGAGAAAGATTGCTCCAGTCGCGGGATTATTGCCGCGCTGAGAGCCAAACCACACATCTGGAATAAGACTCATATCCAATTGCGAGAATGTAACGTGAACCGAGGAGTTCAAAGGGGCAACGTTGGGAGTTAAATTCTTCCCAAATTCAGGGCTGAACATGCCGGGTATAAAGGCCTGAAAAAATGCCGCATCCTCAACCGCCACGCCATGGTCGGTGACGCCATAGACCAGTCCAGTATTGTCGGCCGCCAGAGGTGTGGCCACGATGAAAGGCGGGCTGCGCGTAATGCCTGGCGTAAGCAGTGGAATAGCCGGCGCCACCCCTAGCAGCGCGCCGTTGGCCGCGCTGGCCGTGACTACATTGGGCATAAAGGTGACTACGCCGTCTACATCCAATATGTAATAGAGCTTGGCGCCATCCGGGCTGTAGACGACACCGTTGAGAAGACCGCCCAGCGGTCCCGCGCGAAGCCCGTATTGAGGGTGCAGGGTAGCGTCGTACGCCTGGACCCCGCTCACGCCGTCCGCAATAATGAATTGCTTGCTGTCTGGACTTGCCGCCAAAGGCACGCTGCCGCTGAAAGGAAAGTTCAAAGTAACCGTGAAAGAATCCGTCGCCGAATCATACAGTTTGACACTGCTTGGACTGACGTTGCCACCCACTACTGCCTTGGACCCGTTGGCGCCTTTTACCATGAATGCCGGAGAGAACGTGAAATCGGTGATGGGAAAGGTAACCTCATTCGTGTTCAGGTCCCATTCCAGGAAGGAACTGGCCGAGCTGTTGGGATCAAGAGCAACGATCAGCATCTTGCCGTTTGCCATCTGCGCCGGAACGGTGGTGGTACCCACGAAGTTGCGTTGCTGGAGCTGGCCAAGCGGCAAGGAGTATTGCTTCACAATGAGCAAACTCGCGGTATCAATCACAAAGAGCTGCGGCGTTCCTGTCCCCACGAACAATTTTGTGCCATCCGTGCTCAGGTCCAGCCCCCAGGGCTGGGGCACGGGGATGTTTTTGACGACGCTGTTGGTCGTAGTAGAGATGGCCTGGACGCGATTGAAGTTTGCGTCGGTAACGAACAAGAGATGATGCGCAAGGTCGAGCGCGCCGCCAGTAACAATGCCATCCCGGTGAAGCATGATGCCGTCAGTGTGGATAAAGTCACTGCGGCTGTTGGGACGCTGGCCGACCGGAGGAGCTACATCCAGCAATAGGTTGGCCGATTGTTTCACGCTGTCTGCCGAACGAGTCGCCACTACTGAAGCAACAACGTTTTGTACGAACGGGGCATTGGCTGCGGCGCTGATCGTCATGCTGACTTGTGTGCCAACAGGGGCCGGGTTCGGGGAAAAACTCGTTGTTACACCGGTGGGAAGGCCGGTAGCGCTGAACTGCAAAGTGTAATTGATGCTGCCCGGGCCCGCGATGGTTTGCAAAGAAATCGCTGGAGCACTACCCGGAGCAACGGCCACTTCATTCGCGCTCAAAGAAAGAATGAAGGGCGCAAGAGGTTGCGGAGTTGGAGTAGGGAGTGGTGTGGGTGTAGGGAGTGGTGTGGGTGTTGGCGAAGGAGATCCAGGGTTGGATCCGCCGCCTCCGCATCCAGCAACACAAAAAATAATGGCTGCCAAAACAACAACCGCCCTACCTTTCCTTACCATCATTGATATGCTCCCTGAGAATCTTTGCTACCCCAAACTGTAGGCCAAGCTATAACAAAGTGTACGCATAACTATAAGTAGAATGACGATAACTATAGCAGCGACGCTAGAAAAACGCCACTGTCGCCGCCGGCCCCTGCACAGCAGTGCGGAGTTGGATTTTCCCGAGTTCCTGAGACTATCCAGACCCGTCCGAAACCGATTTCCCTGCCACTCATTTAACATAGACTCTGGCGCTTCATATCTTTCTATGGTCACCCTCAAAGACATCCAAAATGCCCGCACGCTCCTCCACAAAGTCGCTGTCCGCACTCCGCTGGTCTTGTGCAGACTTTCTGACGACCGGCAGATTTACGTCAAGCCGGAAAACCTGCAACCCATTGGCTCCTTCAAGCTGCGCGGCGCTTACAACAAGATTTCATCGCTCACCGCGGAAGAGCGTGCTCGCGGCGTGGTGGCCCACTCCAGCGGCAATCATGCGCAGGGCGTGGCCTTTGCCGCGCGGGCGCTGGGGGTGAAGGCTACCATCGTAATGCCCAGCACCGCACCCAAGGTCAAGCTGGACGCAACCCGTTTGCTCGGCGCGGAGGTCGTGCTGGTTGGCCCGGCCAGTGAAGATCGCATCCAGCGCGCGGAAGAGTTGGAGCACGAACGCGGACTCGTCCCTGTCCCTCCGTATAACGATGAGAAGATCATCGCCGGCCAGGGGACGATCGGCCTGGAAATTCTGGACGACCTGAATCTGGAAAACCTGGAAGACCCGGGCGTCGTGCTGGTACCGATTGGCGGCGGCGGGCTGATCAGCGGCACGGCCACGGCGCTCAAGGAGTCGCGCCCCGGCATCAAAGTGATTGGCGTGGAGCCGGAATTTGCCGCCGACGCGCAGGCCAGCCTGCGGGCGGGCAAGATACAATCCATCTCAGGGGAAAGCGCGGCCCGCACGGCGGCGGACGGCTTGCGCTCACAGAGCATTGGCGCCATCAACTTTGAGCATATTCAAAAATACGTGGACGCCATTGTCACCGTCACCGAAGAAGAGATACGCCGGGCGATGCGGCGGCTGTTGTTTTCCGCGCGCATCCTGGCCGAACCCAGTGGCGCGGTCACCACGGCGGCAGCCATGTTTCACATGGAAGACCTCCCAGGGTCAGGCAAGGTTGTGGCCGTGGTGAGCGGCGGCAATATTGAACCGCAGGTTTTTTCTGACATCCTGACGAGGACTGCGTAAGGCGGACTAATTATGGTAAAGCAGTGGAAACAATTCGGGACCTTGGCCTTGGTTGTTCTTGCATCGGCTTTATCTTTTGCCGCGGACAAAGAACATGCAACGGTCCTTCGCGAAGCCACGCTGCAAGTTGCACCCGGTCCGGTCTCTGAGAAGCTGGCAGAGGTGGAACGCGGAAGCGATCTGGTAGTGCTGGAGCAGAGCAACGCAGATGCTCAGCCCTGGATCAAGGCCCTTGTCACCCTGGTTCAAGGAGACAAGGTTCAAGGAGAAAAGACCCAGGGAGACAATGCCCGCCAGGTCACCGGCTGGCTGCCCGCCCGAAGCGTCGTCACCGCTTCCACTCCTAACGGCGACCTGATCATCTTTGGCCAGGCGGCGGATTCCGAGCAGCGCGCTGAAGAACGCGGCGGGCGCAAAGGCGCGGCCCAGGACGCCATGCGCTTGTACGCCCGCGTGACGGAATTGTTTCCTGGTTCTCCGCTGGCTGCCGAAGCCATGTGGCGCTCGGCGGACATCCGCTGGCAGCTGGAAAAGAATGACTCGGCCCACATCGCTACCCAGGACCTGGGGCCGGGCGAACGCAAAATGATCGACGAGAAGTCGATGCAAGAGATCATCAAAAAATTTCCCAACAGCAAATGGGCCGACCTGGCCGCCTACGATCTGATCGACAACAAGATTTGCGGCAGTTGGCGCGCGCTGGCTGAGTGTCCGCTCAAAGAATCGGCTGCTTATGAGCAGTATGCCCATGAGCATCCGCAATCTCCCAAAGCCGCGGAAGCGCTGTTCAACGCCGCATGGCGCCAGGCCGCTTTAGTAGACATTTACAGAATCGACGGCGACAAGAACAAGAGCGAGACCGCTCGCAAGAAGGGCCTCGCGCTGGGGCAGGAGCTTGTGAACCAAAATCCCCCGGGAGATTGGAAACCCCGCGCAGCCGATTTGGTTTACAAGCTGGAAAAAAAGATCCCAGTGTATGGGGCTGCTGAGTAACGGGGCTGCTGAGTAATGGGCTGCCGAGTAATGGCAGTGTGAGGTACAACATGTTGAAATTCTGGAAACAATTCGGACTCACGATTGTTCTTTCTGCAACCGCGTGCTTTGCCGCCGACAAAGAACATGGAACGGTCATCGGCCCGGTAACGCTGTACGTTGCGCCGGACGCAACGGCTCAACAACTGGGCCGCCTCACCCGCGGGCGCGATATCTACCTGATGGACCACACCATGGTTGACGGTAAGCCGTGGTCGCACCTGCTGGCGGTCGTTGAAGTGGACGCGGAACGGGGCACCAGTCGCGAGATCAGCGGATGGGTCAATGCCAACGTGGTGATTACCATTTCAACTCCCAACGGCGACCAGATTATTTACGGCGAGGCCGTGGATTCTGAGTCGCAGGCGGAGATGCGCGGCGGCCGCAAACATGCCGCGGAAGACGCCATGCGTCTTTATTACCGCCTGTATGAATACTTCCCCACTTCCCCGCTGGCTGGAGAAGCCCTGTGGCGTGCCGCTGACATTCGCTGGCAGATGGAAAAGTCAGACGTTATGACCCGGCCGTCGTCGCGTGAGATGGACCCGGACTTACGCAACGCCATGGACGACCAGACCATCAAGCTGGTCATCAAGAAGTTTCCCCATACCAAGTGGGCCGACCTCGCCTCCTATGATCTGATTGACAACAAGCTCTGCGGCGCGTGGAAAGGTGAGGCCCACTGTCCTGAAAAAGAATCCGACCTGTATGAGAAATATGTGCGTGAGCATCCCACCTCGCCCAAGGCGGCGGAGGCGCTCTACAACGCGCTCTTCCGCGAGGCTGCGCTGGTGGAAATTTACAAGACTACCCACGAACAGGATAAAAGCGAACATGCCAGGAAAAAAGCCATCGATCTGGCCCAGGAGCTAGCGGCCAAGTATCCCGAAGGAGACTGGAAACCACGGGCCATGGAATTGACCTTTGCGCTGCAACAGAACATTCCCATTTATGGCCAGGGCGGCGCCAGCTCCACAAAGTAAACGCACACCGGAGGTAGTTTGAACGATTACTTGCTGTCAGCTGTACTGGGCATCATTGAAGGCTTGACTGAATTCCTGCCCGTAAGTTCCACCGCCCATCTGCGGATCTCAGAAGCATTGCTGGGAATCGATCTTCATGACGGCTTCTGGAAGATGTATTCCATCGTGATCCAGCTCGGCGCGATCCTCTGCCTGCCCATCTATTTCCGTTCGCGCATTGGCCGCTTTCTCTCAACCTTTCCTCACGGTGAGCGCGACGACCGCACCGTGATGAACCATCCGCTCACGCTGGTCATGATCGCTTTTGTTTTCACCGCGGGCCCGGCGTTCCTGTTGACCAAGGTGATTGGTAAGCACCTCGAGAGCCTTACCGTGATGGGCAGTTCGCTGCTGATCGGCGGGATCATCATGTGGATCGTCGACGCACATTTTGGCCCTCCACGGAACACCGGCCGCCACATGACTGAGCGCATGGAAGAAGTATCTACGATGCAGGCCATATGGATCGGCATCTGCCAGATCGCCTCGGCGGTGTTTCCCGGCACTTCGCGCTCCATGTCCACCATCGCCGCGGGACAAGTAGCAGGGATGTCGCGACTGGCAGCGTTGGAATTTTCTTTCTTCCTCTCCATTCCCACCATGGTCGCCGCCACGGGATACGATCTGCTGCGCACCTTGCATCCCAAGCAAGGAGCGCCGCTCGGCGTTATGCCGGCAACTCCGCATCAATGGACCGTGCTCGCCATCGGCTTTGTGGTCTCGTTCATCGTGGCCCTGGCCGTGGTGGCTTGGTTCATGAACTGGGTCCGCCGCCGAGGGTTCACGCCGTTCGCCATCTACCGGATCGTGGTTGGGATTGCGGTCCTGGTCTGGGTGATGAGAGGACATGCGTAGCTGATCGACTCGAAAAACATACGTCAAACCAAGTTTTCACCACGGAGGCACGGAGACGCGGAGAAACTCAGGTTGGATTTGTGCTTTGCGAAGCAGACGATATCACTCAGCATTCTCTATATCATCTGAGAGTCCGACTGAAGCAGTACCAGATACATCTTTGTCTCCAGTCGCAAACCAGCGGCCCGAAATAGGACTCGTCGATTTTCCGATCTCGCGCGATGTCGGCGATCACGCGCGATCCCGGCGATTCGTTCAGATCACCACACCGTCCATGCGAAACACGCGTTTCTTCGGCTTAAACGGAGGAATGGCCTTCGGCTCGACCAACGGCGCGTTCTCCCGCCAGAAGTTCTTGAACTCGCCTTTGTCGCACGTGCGATAGAAGTGCAGCAGATAGGCTTGATCGGCCGATGTGTAATTGGAGAACCACTGGTCCACGTCCGTGATTCCAGTCTGATGGAACAGCGTCAGCCCGTACCGTGCGGCCTCGCCTTCGTAGGCCAGCACTTCCGGAATAAGCGCCTCGTCCACCGGAGGCTTGTATTGCCGGCCCAGATCAAACGCGCTCTCATTCACGTTCCACTGCACGGTGTGGCCAAACAGGTGGCCCAGCAAAAACAGGCGCTGCTCCGGCGTGATGGCGTAGTCAACGTCAATCTCCGCGCCGTCCAGGTCACCGGTAAGCGGGTCCGGAATGTCGCGCGTAATGACGGGGATTCCGTAGTCGCGCTCCAGGCGTTCCTGCACGCGCGCAGCGTAATCGGCAAAAGGGATTGGCATGGAAATATTGTAAACCGGACTTCCGCTCATCCTCGTTTGTCTGTGCACAAACTTCCGGGGCTTATAAGGCCCCTGATTTACCTCGTAATGCGAGCAAACCCGAAGACGATTTCCAGTCCTCTAATATGGATATGGCCAAATCCACCGACAAGGAGAACTTACGTGAGAAAAACATGGATGCTTACATTGGTTTTAGCTTTCTCCGCGGCCTGGGCGGCTGCGCAGACTTACCCAAACTCTAGCTCGCCTCAAACTTCAACTCAAACGAGCCAGACGAGCACGGACAGCTCGACCTCGGTCCAGGGCTGCTTGAGCGGCTCCAACGGCAATTTCACTCTTACCGACAATTCGGGTACCACCTACCAATTGGCGGGAGACACTTCCAAACTCAGCGAACATGTCGGCCATAAAGTGGAAATAAAAGGCACGACTTCTTCCTCCAGCGCAGGTTCGGCCAGTGACTCGCACAAGGCCGCGGGAGCAGGCGCACAGCCTACCTTGACTGTCACCTCCATGAAGCACATAGCCACCAGTTGCAGTCCGGGCCACTAACTCCGTGGACTGCTCCAGACCCCGGTCCTCCGGCCGGGGTTTTGCTTTGGCCAATGGCTAACGGCCATTGGCGATTTGCTGGTTATTTTGCGCATGAGCACAGCGGGCACAGCCATGGTGCTCACGAAAAAAAGAACCTCGGGTTCTTAGCTCTTGTACTGCCAGTTGCGGATATCAACAAAGTGGCCGGCCACGGCGGCGGCGGCGGCCATGGCCGGGCTGACCAGATGTGTGCGACCACCCGCACCCTGGCGGCCTTCAAAATTGCGGTTGCTGGTGGAAGCGCAACGCTCGCCCGGTTGTAGCTTGTCGGCGTTCATACCCAGGCACATGGAACAGCCTGACTCGCGCCATTCAAAGCCGGCGTCGACAAAGATCGTGTGCAGCCCTTCGCTTTCCGCGGCGCGCTTCACCTGCTGTGAGCCGGGCACGATCATGGCCTGGACTTTCCCGGAAATTTTGTATCCCTTGATCACGCGCGCAGCGGCGCGGATGTCCTCCAGACGCGCGTTGGTGCACGAGCCAATGAACACGCGGTCCACCGGGATATCTTCCATGCGCGTATGCGGGCGCAACCCCATGTATTCCAGCGCCCGCATGACGCTGCTTCGCTCGGAATCATCCGAGCTGTGGTCCGGGTCCGGCACTTCACCGGTCACAGGCACAGCCATGCCGGGATTGGTTCCCCAGGTAACAAAGGGCGCAAGCTGTGCGGCATTGATTTCAACAGTGGTGTCGAACGTGGCTCCGGGGTCCGTCTGCAAAGTTTTCCAGTAAGCTTCGGCTGCGTCCCATGACTTTCCTTGCGGAGCAAATTGTTTCTTGCGCAGATAGTCCAGTGTGGTCTGGTCGGGCGCAATCATTCCCGCGCGGGCTCCGGCTTCAATGCTCATGTTGCAGATGGTCATACGCGCTTCCATGGAGAGCGCGCGGATGGCTTCACCGGCGTATTCAAGCACGTGGCCGCTGGCGCCATCGATGCCGATCTGTGCAATCATCCCCAGGATCAGATCTTTCGCAGTCACGCCCGGGCCGGGCAATCCTGAGAACTTGACCAGCATGGTCTTGGGTTTTTTCTGCACCACGCACTGCGTCGCCAGCACGTGCTCCACTTCTGATGTGCCAATGCCGAAAGCCAAAGCGCCAAATGCGCCGTGCGTGCTGGTGTGGCTGTCCCCGCAGACAATCGTCATCCCCGGCTGAGTCAACCCCAGTTCCGGCCCAATCACATGGACAATCCCTTGATGGGGCGATTCCAGATCAAACAATTGAACGCCGAAGTCGCGGCAATTCTGCCGCAGAGCTTCCACTTGTGTGCGCGCCAGCGCATCGTCCAGCAGCATGCGGTTGCCGGAGGTGGGAATGTTGTGGTCCAGCGTGGCAAAAGTGCGCTCCGGCCGGCGGACCTTGCGCGCCGCGAGCCGCAAGCCGGAAAATGCCTGCGGCGACGTTACTTCATGCAGGAGGTGAAGGTCGATATATAGGATGGCGGAGTCTGCCGGCCCGGCGCAGACAACGTGGCTGTCCCATATCTTTTCGAAGAGAGTGCGTGCCTTCATCAAATCAGCAACCTATACCGCATGATAGGAAAACCTTCTGTCCAGCATTCCGGCAAACCGTTGTTCCACCAGTTGCCCCATTTCGCTGGTGCTGACCACATGTTTTCCCGGACGCGCCAGGTCCGCCGTGCAATGGCCGTCATTGAGCACCTGTTGAATTGCTTCTTCCAAGTCCGCCGCTTCATGCGGCATGCCGGCAGAAAGGCGCAACAACATGGCCACCGATGCAATGGCCCCCAGCGGGTTGGCAATTCCCTTCCCCGCGATGTCCGGGGCCGAGCCGTGTACCGGCTCATAAATGTCGACCTCGCCGCCAATGGTGGCGGAAGCCAGCATGCCCAGGGATCCGGTAATGGCGGCAGCTTCGTCGGAGAGAATGTCGCCGAAAAGATTTTCCGTAAGAATCACATCAAAGCGCGTAGGGTTCGTGATCAGGTGCATGGCGCAGGAATCCACATACATATGATCGACCTTCACGTCAGGATAGTCCGCGGCCACGCGGGTCACGACGCGGCGCCATAGCTGAGAAGTCTCCAGCACGTTGGCCTTGTCCACCGAGGTGACTTTCTTTCTTCGAGCGCGCGCCTGTTCAAACGCTACCCGCGCCACACGTTCGATCTCTTCCGTTGAATAGCGCATGGTGTTGAAGGCCGAATCATTGTTGGGGCCGAATCCCCTGGGCTCAGAGAAATAAAGTCCACCCAGCAACTCGCGGACAATCAGTACGTCCGCGCCTTCAATTCGGGACTTTTGCAGAGGCGAGCAGTCGGCGATCGCAGAGAACGACGCGGCTGGGCGAAGGTTGGCAAAGCCTCCCAGCGCCGTCCGCAAGCGAAGCAATCCAGCTTCTGGCCGCTCATGGCCGGGCAGATGGTCGAATTCGGGGGCCCCCACCGCGCCCAGGAAGACCGCGTCGCTTGCCAGGCAGGCTTGCAGCGTGGTGTCCGGCAAAGGATTGCCCAGGGCGCGAATGGCCGCGCCACCTACGGGTTTTTCTTCAAAATGAAATTCGCGGTCGGTGAAGTTGTTCAGCGCCCGCAGAATGCGTAGCGCTTCCCGGCACACTTCCGGGCCGGCGCCGTCGCCAGGGAGTACAGTCAATTTAAAACGCATGGATCGTGACCTAATCTTTACAAGTTTGAAAATTCTATTCTAGCTGGCGGCTTGCGCCACTGCTTTCTGATCTTCTCGATTTGAAGAGGACGACAGTAGTGACAGCAAATCCTGGTCGTAAATCCGCTTCTTATTTTCCGCCAACTGCATGAAGCGGCGGTAAACATGGTCCAGCTCGGCGCCTGAAGTATCGTGCCCAAGCTCAGCCAGACGTTTACCCAGCGCGTGGCGGCCAGAGTGCTTGCCCAGCACCAGGTTATTGCCCGGGACGCCCACGGACTCCGGCGTCATAATTTCATAACACAGCGGGTTGGCAATCACGCCGTGCTGATGTATGCCGGCCTCATGGGCAAATGCATTGCGGCCCACAATGGCCTTGTTGGGTTGAGGCACAAATCCCAGCATATCGGCCAGCAGGCAGCTGGCAGGATAAATCTGCGCTGTATTGATGCTGGTTTCATACGGCAGTTGTGCCTGCCGAACATTCAACACCATCACAATCTCTTCCAGGGAAGCATTGCCGGCGCGCTCGCCAATACCGTTCACCGTGCATTCCACCTGGCGTGCTCCAGCGGCGATGGCGGCAAGGCTGTTGGCCACTGCCAGTCCCAGATCATTGTGGCAATGAACGGAAATTGTGACCTTCTCAATCCCGCGGACCCGTTGCCGGATGGTGGTGATCAAACCGGCGTATTCATCAGGGATCGCATACCCAACGGTGTCAGGAATGTTGACTGTAGTCGCGCCGGCATCCACCGCGGTCTGGACCATGCTACAGAGAAAATCGACATCGGAACGCGTCGCGTCTTCCGGCGAGAACTCCACGTCATCGCAAAACGAGCGGGCGTAGGCAATGGATTTGTAGGTCTGCTCCAGCGCCTGTTCCCGGGTGATGCGCAGCTTGCATTGCAGATGGAGATCAGAGCTGGCCAGAAAAACGTGGATTCGCGGACGCCACGCCTGCTCTAGCGCGGCCCATGCGCGCCGGATGTCAGTCTCACTGGCGCGGGCCAGACCTGCGATGATCGGACGGTGTATCTCGCGCGAGATCAGATGCACGGCGTTGAAATCAGCTTCTGACGCCGTGGGAAAGCCCGCTTCAATCACGTCGACGCCAAGGCGGTCGAGTTGCCACGCCATGCGCAGCTTGTCTTCAATGCCCATGCTGCAACCGGGGGCCTGTTCGCCATCGCGCAAAGTCGTGTCAAAGATCGAAATATGCGGGTGTTGCATGAAGTGCGCCTCCATCCCTAAAGTCCTATGCTGGCGGCGGGGATCAAATAAGTCAAATTTATAATTGTTCTACTTTGTATAAGTATGGCTTATTATATAAGCCTGAGCGTCTTATCAGTGAAGGTGCGGAGTATACGCAATGGACTTGTTCCAATTGGAGACATTTCTTGCCGTGGCGCAAACCGGGAGTTTCTCCGGCGCGGCCAAAGTGGTCCACCGGACGCAGCCGGCGGTTAGCCAGGTGGTGCGCAAACTGGAAGAAGAAATCGGCGAGCCGCTGTTTGATCGCTCCTCGCGTGAGAGCATGCTCACCGATGCCGGCAAGGTGCTGCAAGAGTACGCGCAAAAAATGCTGAACCTGCGCCGGGAAGCGGGTGTCTCTCTGCAAGAGCTGCGCCAGGCCCAGCGCGGCACCCTGGTGATCGCCGCCAATGAGTTCACCGCGCTCTATTTGCTCAAAGCGCTGGAAGAGTTCCGCCGGTTCTGCCCCATGATCAAGATCGCCGTGCAACGGTCGCTGGCCAGTTCCGTGGCTGACCAAGTGGTGGACCACACCGTGGAACTGGGCGTACTTTCTTTTCGTCCGGAAAATTCTTTGTTGCAATCCATTGTCGTCTTCAGCGACGAACTGGTCTTTGTTGTGCCGCCGGCGCATCCGCTGGCCAAGGCAAAAAGTGTGAGCATACGCCAGTTGGGCGCGGAATCATTTGTGGCCCACAACGTGGTTTCCCCGTACCGGCTGAAAGTGTTGGAAACATTCAAGCGCTACAAGACACCATTGAACATCGGCGTAGAGATGCCCACCATTGAATCCATCAAACTCTTTGTGGCGGCAGGCAACGGGGTCGCGCTGGTTCCCGGCATCACCGTGGAACCGGAACTCAGGCGGGGTGAACTGGTTTCCATTCCGGTGAAGGAGCTCAAACTGGAGCGCAAGCTGAGGCTCGTCTATCGCCGTGGCGGACAGCTCTCCCACGCGGCACGCGCTTTCTTGCAGGTGGCTGAATCCATCAGCTCCGATGCCAAAGGTCGTTATCTGTACCAGCCGGAACGATGAGAAACTGGGTTTCTAGACCATTTTCATTGATGGTATAGACCAAGCTGTTCTCTTTAGAGTGTCATTCCCTTTAGAGTGTCATTCCGAAGCGAAGCGAGGAATCTGCTCCGCTCTCGCCATGACTCGACGGCAGCGGGAGCATCTCCCTCACCCACTCCCCCTTCTCAAAACTCAGGGTTCGGGGTGACACGTCAAACAGAACATCGTCGTTTGCACCATCTTTGAAAATGCTTTAGATCGGCACCCTATCCAGCGGAACGATGAACTGAATCCCCGCCACGTGTTTTTTCTGGAGCCGCTGGTCATTGGTTACAAACAAGTCCACTCCCGCATTTGCCGCACAGGCAAGTTGGATGGCGTCCGGCGCGCGAAGCGTCCGATCGGAACGAAGCCCCGCGTAAATCTTTGCTGCGTGCAGGTCAAAAGGAAGCAAGATTGAAGCTGTTGTAAGTGCTGTTTCATATTGAGCACTCAGTGCAAAATCTTTCTGCTCCAAAGGTTTTACAAGTACCTCTCCCAGAGTAAAGGTTGAAGTCAACAGCTGGTCGCCGCGTACAAGCATCTTCGTTCGCAGGGCTGCCGTCGTCTGAGACAAGACTCCGTAGTTTTCAAAAAGATAAATAAAGAGATTTGTATCCCAGAAAATGCGGCTCATTCCCACCCCTCGCGCAGACGGCGCACGTATTCATCGGCATGTTCGTCGGCCCAAAGTTTTTTGCCGGAACCGCGCAGCGCAAGCAATGGATCCGATTCTTTGGCTTCGGCGGCCATTGCCGAACTCCAGTTCTCGTACCATGCGATCAGGCCCTCATAACGATGAGGTATGTCCTCGCGCGCGGGGATAATCTTGCCGCCTTCGCGTTCAGAATGGTACGAATCACCCTTATGGAAAAGGCGGCGCCGGCCCGGCGCACTCTCAAACAGCATGCGATAGCGGCCTGGGTTTGGCGGACGGTTGGCTACGCAATGCTGAACGGCATGAACATAAACTCCAGGCCGAAATACCTTGGAAATATCCTCTTGCTTGGCGCGTTGCACGATCTGGTCAACGGTGAAATCCGGCTCGTCGGGATGTTCACGCTGCAGCAGCACGGTAGCAATCCAAACTTCATCGGCGACTTTCAACTGTGTTCGGGCTGATATTGTCTTCATACCTTGATCCTCAAGATATTACATTATTACAAGTTAATAGAGAATTGTCAACAGATTTACCGATTTCCCCTCTTCGTCCTTTTGTATCCGCCTTTGTACACGGTGTGGAGCCTCATCCAAACTAACTGGAGAGATGTTGTCCCAATCTTTGCGCTTGCAACGGTTTGAGTGTTGAGGGCCGATGATAACGTTTGTGGAAGTTTGCGCCCGCGCAATCTCTTCCGAATGAAGCAGCTAGGCGCAACGGCACAGAACGAAAGACGAAAGTAACCTAACCCAGCAACCTGACCCAGCGCTCCGCGTGATACACTACAGTTGCGCTTAATACCACGGCTGAGTGGTGCGATTGCTCTGATTCAAGAATCTGAGAATTCCTGCCTAGATTTCCTCCGTATGTCTTCGGCGTAATTTAACCGAGCCCGGCCCATTAGTGCCTGGGCGCGTTCAGAAAAGTTCTGCGCGCAGCCTGATTACCGCCGGCCAAGAAAGCAAAATGCAAATTAGATATTTTTCAGAGCTGCCGATCTGCTCCTCTATACAGGACCAACTTTCGGCGGCAGGTTTCACAACACTTACACCCGTCCAAGCGGCGGCAATTCCCCATGCCCTTCAAGGCAAAGACGTTCTGGCAACGGCCCAGACAGGCACCGGCAAAACGCTGGCCTTCCTGATCCCGGTCCTGGAACAGATGAACAAAGAAAAAGCGCCGGGAATTATGGCGCTCGTCCTGGTCCCCACCCGCGAACTCGCGATGCAGGTGGTGGCGCAGTACAACAAATTACGCGGCAAGAACATGGCGGCCTCACTTGTGGTCGGCGGTCTGCCGGAAGGCGCGCAGCTCAAAGCCATTCGCGGCGGAAGCCGTTTGATGGTCGCTACTCCGGGCCGCCTGGAAGACTTCCTCGGCCGCGGACTGGTCAACTTCCGCGGACTGCGTACCCTGGTCATGGACGAAGCCGACCGCATGCTGGACATGGGCTTTTTGCCCGCCATCCGGCGCATTGTGGGCGCTCTGCCGGTAAAGCGGCAGACCCTGTGCTTCTCCGCAACGCTCGATCAATCGGTCGCGCATCTTGTGCATGACTACATGCCCTCGCCCGTTCGCGTGGCCTTGGGTTCGATTTTGAAGCCGTCAGAAAATGTGCGGGTGCAGGCATTTGAAGTGTCCGCGGCCAGCAAGCCGGAAGTTCTGCAACAGTTGTTGAGCAAGGAAACCGGACGTTGTCTGGTGTTCGCGCGCACCAAACGGGGCACGGAACGGCTGGCCAAACGGCTGGCGCGTGAAGGCTTTACCGCGGCCATGATCCACGGCGATCGTTCGCAGTCGCAGCGCACCTCGGCGCTCAGCGGGTTTCAGGAAGGACGCTACCAGGTACTGGTGGCAACGGACCTGGCTTCACGCGGAATCCATGTGCAGGACATCGCACACGTGATCAATTACGATCTGCCCGGAATGGCGGAAGACTTCATTCACCGTGTCGGACGTACCGGCCGCGCTGGTGAACGCGGCGTGGCGTCCACGCTTTTCGACTGGACAGAGGCCGCCGATCTGCGGCAACTGGAGCGCACTCTGGGCATTAAAATGGAACGGCAAAGCCCGCAACATGATGCCTACTCCAAACCGGAAAGATATAAGGAAGCGCCGCAGGTTGGTCCGCGCACCGGCTCGCTGACGGCCCTTCCTGGTGAAGTTCTGCAAAACGCACGCTGACCGTTTACACTTACGGCACAGGCGCCACAAAGTTGAAGTGTTTGCGGGCGGTCCTTGAGTGGCCCGCCCGACCTTAAGCCTGTTGCGAAACCTAGGACGGAACATATTGCGGCAACACTAAGCCGCTCTGGAGGCGACGCTTGGCCCAAAGCTCACGAACAACATTCGCGAAACGTCAGAAAGAACAAGCCCGAAAAGAAAAAGCCCGCATGAAAGCGGAAAAACGGCAACAGAAAAAATCTGAACCGGGCGCCAGAGAAACTGATTTCATGGACCAGGACGGCAACCCAATTTACCTGGACGAAGCCGGAAACCCCATCTCTGCCGCCGAGGCGGGAATTTTCGATTCCCCTGTGGAAGACGAAGACGGAGAAGAACCCCCCGCGGCGGTTTAGTCTACAAGTCCAGTGCCATATCGGGCAGGCCGGCGAACGGCTTGCCCTTTTTTATTCCCGTCATTTCTAGACCACTTTCGGGGTAAATGTAGACTTGCATCTGTCATCCCGGGCGCAGCGCCATCGAAATCTGTTCCGAGCCTTGCCCATGGGCGCGGAGTCGAAGTTGAGGTGTTTTGGCGGCTTTTGAGCCGCCAGTCGAAATCCCGAGCGCAGCGAGGGAGCCTGCCACCCCGAGAACGCTTGGAGCATAGATGCAGCATCAAGGCGTTCTTACGAAGCAAGTATCGAGAAAACTCCCTGGGACTGCATGGCGGATTAAAGTGCCGGTGGTGAGTAGTTTCTAATTTCCGGTTTTTATTTTTTTAAAACTGTGTTCTTTCCTGTTTTAATTTGTAACCCGGAGTATGATCGGCAAGACTTCGTACACTCTCTCCGCCCCTCCTGGACGGTCTGCTGCGCGAAACAGGAGTCTGCCGTGGAAAAAACTCTCCGTCCTAACACCAGCAACCGTTCATTAGCAGAAAAAATTGCTCAAGCGGCGCGGTTCGAAGCTGAAGCAAAACAATGCATCAACAAAGAGGCTGCGGCAGCTTTTCTTAAGGCCGCCGCACGGCTACGTAAAGAAGCAGGAAAAACTGAAGCAGCCTGAACCTCAGACCTTCTTTTGCCGGCCTTCAAGCTGCGTCCTGGTCATAAGCAAATAATAATGTCCGGTATCGGACAAAGTGGTAAGATTCCCAGCATACGCACGTCCGATACCAGACATGAAGCGCAGAAAAAGCCCTATCTTCGATCCTGAGATCTTTCTCGCGCAAGCCGGCGTGGGGAGGACGTTGCTTCAGCTTGAGAAGAAACAGACCCTATTCTCCCAGGGCGATCTAGCGGACGAAATTTTTTACATTCAGAAAGGCAAAGTCAAACTTTCTGTCATCTCCAACGTCGGCAAAGAGGCCACGCTCGCTATACTGGGTACCGGAGATTTTGTGGGAGAAGAGTGTGTGGCCACGGCCCAGCCACTGCGCCAGATAACCGCCACAGCCCTTGCGGCATGCACGGTGCTCAGGATTGCGCGCAGCACCATGGTCGCGGTGCTGCACCAGGAGCACGCGTTCTCTGACACCTTTGTCGCTTTTCTGCTGGCCCGCAATGCGCGCATTCAGGCAGACCTTACCGACCAGCTTTTCAATTCCAGTGAAAAACGGCTGGCGCGAATACTCTTGCTGCTGGCGCAATTTGGCAAGAACGGTGGAACGGAAACGGTGATCCCCAAAATCAGCCAGGAGGCCCTGGCGGAGATGGTGGGCACAACCCGATCCCGCGTAAGTTTCTTCATGAACCGCTTTCGCAAGATGGGGTTCATTGAATACAAGGGCGAGCTCAGGATCCACAACTCGCTCCTCAATGTGGTCCTGCACGACTAAGTCTCTGCCGGCGACAAGAAAATCAGGGCTGAGACGGCGGCTTCTGGGCGGTCCGCAAGGTAACGGTACCTGCGTCTATTTTGCCCGTTCAACGTACGGGTTTGCCGCGGAGGTCGCATGTGCTACTCCGTTTCGCGCAACTCCCGCCCTGCTTTTCGTGATCAAATCCGCGATTGTCACCAGCAGAGTACGAGTCTCCGATCCTTTGGAGATGAAGGCGTCCGTCAGTTGTATGGTTATTTCAGGAATTTCCGCCGCGCCAGAGTGCAGAACAACGGGCACCTGCGGATTGAAGGCCCTCATTTCCAGGGCGACTTCGTGTCCTTTCATGCCTGGCATCTCGTAGTCGAGCAGGACAAGGTCGATCGTAGTCTCCCTGAAAATCTCCAGCGCCCGGAGCCCGCAGGTTGCGGTTAGGACGGAATAACCGTTCCTCTTTAGAATTGCCTTTGTCACTTCGAGCACAAGTTCGTCATCATCGATGCATAGCACGATGGCATCCTTGTGGCGAGCGTGAACAGCACGGTGACGCTGCATAGACCTCGCTCATAGTGGACTGGGCGTATTCCAAAAACTGAGCAAAAGTGAACACTTTTGCGGAGCACATGCTAAAATTTTTCTTAACAAAATCCGGGCGAAAAATATCGCCCGGAACATTAGAATCCTTATTAGTTTCTAATATTTAGGGACGTTAGGATCGATCCGGTCAGCCCACGCTAGAATGCCGCCAGCCAGGTTTTTGGCTTTGGTAAAGCCGGCCTGTTGCAGGAACCCGACGGCCTTGGCGCTGCGCGCACCGGAACGGCAGTGGACCACCATTTCTTTACTGGGATCAAGCTCCTGCACGCGCTTGGGCAGGTCACCCAGGGGAATAAGATGGCCGTTGATGTTGCATATCTTGTACTCATGCGGCTCGCGCACATCCAGAATATAAATATCTTCTTTCGCGTCGAGACGCCGTTTAAGTTCTTCCACGCTGATTTCAGGAACGCCGCCATTGCTCACAGGTTTCTCTTGTCCTCGCAGTCCGCAGAACTCGTCATAGTCAATCAGTTTAGTCACAGTCGGATGGTTTCCGCAAACCACGCAGTCAGGGTTCTTTCTCAGTTTGAGTTCGCGGAACTTCATGCCCAGCGCGTCCACCAGAAGCAGACGTCCGATCAGCGGCTCGCCCGTTCCCAGAATGAGTTTGATGGCTTCCGTCGCCTGGATCAGGCCAACGAGCCCGGGCAGAATGCCAAGTACGCCGCCTTCCGCGCAAGAAGGCACCAGCCCCGGCGGAGGCGGCTCAGGATAAAGGCAGCGATAGCATGGCCCATCTTTTGCGGCAAACACACTGGCCTGACCTTCAAAGCGGAAGATGGATCCGTACACGTTGGGCTTCCCGGTAAATACGCAAGCATCGTTGACCAGAAAGCGCGTGGGAAAATTGTCCGTACCGTCCACAATAATGTCAAAGTCGGCAAAGATGCCAAGCGCGTTTTCGCTGCTCAGCCGGGTATTAAATGTTTTTACCGCGACAAAGGGATTGATCGCGGCAATTTTTTCTTTGGCCGACTCCAGCTTGGAACGGCCCACGTCGCTGGTGAAGTGTATGATCTGGCGCTGAAGATTGGTGAAGTCCACCACATCAAAATCCACCAGCCCCAGCGTTCCCACACCGGCCGCGGCCAGATAAAGCGCCAGGGGCGAACCCAGACCTCCCGTGCCGATGCAGAGTACCCGCGCGGCCTTCAGCTTCTGCTGCCCTTCCATCCCCACTTCCGGCATGATCAGGTGGCGGGAATACCGGAGTACTTCTTCGTTCGTCAATACGGGTGGCTCGTGCGGCGCCAATGTTGTCGCCATAATAAGGTCCTCTCTGTGGGTTAAGATTTTTGAGCGCGCGGGCTTTGAGCACGCAAGACAGGGCCGACTAACATCGCGGCGTAGCGCACATTCGGTGGGACCGGCTTGGGGCGTTTCCCCTCATGCCATCATTATATCTTCACAGGGCAATCCGTAGAGGCTGCTCGTAGGCCATAATTTCAATCTCTTCCGGCAGAAAGCGCTTGTTGTCCTGAGCGCCCACCAGCACGTAAGAGTTGGTGGCCCTGACGTGCCCTTTTTCCACGCTGGTAATTACATAGGAGCAATCAAACCAATGGGCCTCCACCAGATCGGTGGTGGAGTAAAACGGCGAGTGGTCAGGGTGGGAATGATAAAACCCGATAATGCTCTCAGCCCGGTTGCGTGCCAGCTTAAACGCGGCAACTACCTGCTCCGGTTTGATGCTGTAGCGGTTTGCGGGAGAGTCGCTCCTGGCGTTTTCACACGTCAAAGTCAAACTGACGAGGCGATGGTCATCCACCATGTTTCCCAAAATGATCCCGCACCCTTCGTTGGGGTAGCTGCGTGCGGCTTCCCAGCGGATCAGGTCGTAATCAGCCTTGCTGATTTTCAGCATGAGGAGTTCTCCTGGGAAGTGGCGACTTGCCCAGCTGCTTGGCCAGAAACCATTCAGACGAAGAAGCTCCAAAAATAGTGCGGACGAAAGTGGCCTCATAATAGATGATTCAAGCAAAAATTGCATCCTGTGTGACATTTTTTTGCAGTATGCACACATTTTTGTGCAAACATTCATCCTTGAGGAATAACCCTTTCGTTATGGCATTTTAGCTAATTGCACTACCGGGCATGGATCGCCGCCAAAGGCTTGGCTGCTTGGTTCCATAATGACACCCCAACGCTTCCGAGTCGGAAGCCCGCCCTTCGTGCTGGATTCAACTTCGTACTCGTAATAAACCCGCGGGATTTTATAGGGCTTGCCGTTCGGCTGCACAAAAGGGCCATGCTGGAGATCGTGAAAATCCCGCACGTGAAAAAGAGTTTGCGGAGTGACACCCGGCTTCCAGAACGCTGAGGCGCTAGAGTTTCCCGCTTTCAGCGCCACCAAATATGCAAATGCATTTGATTCGCACTTGTCACGGACCGGCGCTGGCTCACTGTACAGAGGCATTGAGGAAAGTGCGGAATATGACATCGAATTGACAATATGGATCACAATGCGCACTGCCAGAACCACGGCCAGCAATGTGACCCAGCCTGATGTTTTCTTTTTAGTATTCACGCGGTTTTCCCTTTCTCTGAACTCTAGGGCATAACCAGTATGGGTTTAAGCAGAGTACGCGGAAATTGGATGGTGTGCAAGACAATCCAGAAGCAGGTAGTGGGTCAGTTTTCCAAACTGACCCACTAGCAGTATCAGCGTCTAGCGAATCGCGGGCCTTTAGGCAGACGTCATCGCGCCAGCGATGAGTTGTCGGCAAAACTGTACCACTACCAGAAGCAGGTAACACGATCCGCGCACTACGCCTGAAGCGCAGTTTGACTCAGGGAATATTCGCGGAACGCTCTGGTTTACATCGGGCGCATGTCGGAGAGATCGAACGCGGGGAAAGCCACGTCACCATTCAAACGCTGAAGATCATTGCCGATACGCTGGGAGTCAGGATCAGGCTCTTGTTGACATTCGACAAGACGCCACGTCTAATGCTCTTGTCGACATCCGAGAGGACCAAATGGGAGAACAGATCGATCTTTTACAAGGCACGCTGGATCTTTTGATTTTGAAGACTCTGGCCATGGAACCGATGCATGGCTGGGGGATCGCCCAGCGCATACAGCAAATATCAGACGAAGTTCTACAGGTGGGGCAAGGCTCGTTGTATCCCGCTCTGCACCGCCTGGAACAGCGTGGCTGGATCGGCTCCGAGTGGAGCGTTTCAGACAATAACCGCCGGGCCAAGTTTTATTCGCTGACCAAGGCGGGCGCGCGCCAACTGCAAAAAGAACTGGGCGAATGGGAGCGCCTGTCCGCTGCCATCGCACTGGTCCTGCGGCAACAGCAGGGATAAAAGGATTGCCAAATCATGAAACTGTTCAAAAAACTCCGAGCGCGCTTTATAAAGCCGAAAGAACAAGACCTGAACGATGAAATGCGCTTCCATCTGGAAAAAGAGATTGAAGCCAACGTCGCCGGCGGGATGAACGCCGAAGAAGCCCGTCGCCGCGCGCTGATTGATTTCGGTGGCGTACAGCAGGCCCGGGAGGCGGTCCACCGGGTGTCAGCGCGAAACGTTCTGGAATCATCGCTTCAAGACATCCGTTTCGGCGTGCGCATGCTGCGCAAGTCTCCCAGCTTTACCGCGATTGCCGTAGGCATACTCGCGCTCGGAATCGGGGCCAATACCGCGATCTTCAGCGCGGTGAACGCAGTCTTGTTCGCGCGTTGGTCCATCCGGAACCAGCAGCAGTTGGTAGCGGTGAGCGAACCAACCGGAGCAGACAAGGGAGTAACCCTGGTTTCAGTCCCCAATTTCGAGGACTACCGGCGTCAGCAGACCACGTTCGAGCAGCTCTCGCTCTGGCTGGGACAAAGCATTAACCTCACGGGACAGGAAAGGCCGGACCGGCTCATTGGCGCTTTTGTCTCCGACAACTATTTTGAAATGCTCGGCGTAAAGGCCGGCGCGGGACGCACGTTTCTTCCCGGCGACGACATGCCCGGCGCCAACCCCGTGGCGGTGGTGACTCATAAAGTATGGCAGACCCGCTTCGGCGGCGATTCCGGATTGGTCGGCCGCCAGATCACGCTCAACAATGAGCCTTACACAGTTGTAGGAATTCTTCCCCAAGATCTAACGCTGCCTTTTCCCAGCGAAGTATTTGTTCCAGCCCACTACTATACGAGTTACAAGGTGGAAAGGCAGGACAAGGCATTCCTTCTCTTTGGCCGGATCAAAGACGGCACAACCCGCAACCAGGCAACCACGGACTTGAATACGATTGCGCAACGGCTAGTGCGCGAATACCCCAAGGAAAACGCGGGGATCCACGTGGAAATAGCGGGCGTGCAAGAACTCCTCACGCAGGATGTGCGCACACCGTTGCTGGCGCTGCTGGGAGCGGTGGCCATGGTCTTGTTGATTGTGTGCGCTAATATCGCGAACCTGGTGCTGGCGCGCGGAGTGGCGCGGCAGCGTGAAGTTGCCGTGCGGTCGGCGCTGGGTGCTGGGCGTGGACGCCTGGTCCGGCAGTTTCTTTCCGAATCCACGCTGGTGGCGGCGGCAGGCGGCATCAGCGGAATCTTGCTTGCGCATCTGCTGCTGAAAGCCTTACAGAGAGTCAGCCCGCTGGATTTCCCCATCAGCGACACCGCCGTGCTCGATCTTCGCGTGCTGGCATTCACGGCTGGAATCTCGGTTTTGACCGGAGTGTTGTTTGGTGTCGCGCCGGCCGTGCGGTTTTCCCGCGTCAATCTTTCTTCCGCGCTCAGCGGCGGCAGCCGCACCACGGGGTATGCCGCGCGCGATTGGGTGCGCTCGGCCTTTGTCGTCTGCCAGGTGGCCATCTCGCTGGCATTGCTAGTGACCGCCGGACTTCTGGTCCGGAGCTTTCATGGGCTTCTGACCATGAATCCGGGGTTCACGTCAAACCACTTGTTGACCATGGAATATCGCCTGCCGCGCACGAAGTATCAAACCGGCGTGGCGCAGTCGAACTTCCATCGCGCGATTGTATCTCGTGTGCAGCAGGTGCCAGGCGTGGTCTCTGCGGCCGTGGTGCAGTCGCTTCCTTTCAGCGGAAACTGGGACCAGGTCCGCCTGGAGTTGCCCGGCCGGCCAATCTCCGCCGGCGACGATGGGTTTAACGCGCTCTGTGATCTTGCCAGTCCGGAATATTTTTCCACGGTCGGGATTCCGCTGATCGAAGGCCGCGTGTTCAGCGCCCATGACGATGACAAAGGGGCTGGCGTGGCGATCATCAGCCAGAGTTTTGCGCGGAAATATTTCCCGGACAAGGACCCATTGGGCAGCGAGGTAAAGATCAAAGACTCTCACCTTCTAGCGCTTGCGGGAAACCAGGCAACCAAGCGGGCCACCATCGTCGGCGTGGTGGGAAGCGCCAAGCAGCGGAATGTGCGTGAAGAGTTACAGCCGCAGATCTATTTTTCCTATGCTCAGTCCCCTAACATCTTTGGGACCCTGGTGGTGCGTACCGCGGTAGAGCCGATGGGCCTGAGCAATGCCGTGCGTCAAGCCGTGTGGAGCGTGGACAAAGACCAGCCGGTCTGGAAGGTGCGCACCGTGGATTTTCTGATCGAGCGCGACACCGCCCCGGACCGCTTTGCCATGATCATGATGTCCGCTTTGAGCGCGCTGGCCCTGATACTCAGCGCGCTAGGGACCTACGGGATGCTGAGTAACGCCGTCCAGCAGCGCGCACGGGAAATAGGCGTGCGCATGGCCTTGGGCGCGACACGGAGCAACGTCTTGAAGCTGGTGTTGCTGCGTGGGCTAACGCTCATCGGCGCGGGAGTTGCGCTGGGCCTCCTGGGCGCGATTGCCTCTGCACGTCTTATCAGCACACTTCTCTACAACGTTTCCCCGGGAGACATCACGGCATTTGCGCTCGCGGTGGCTGTCATGGTGCTGGTAGGCATGCTTGCCAGCTACCTGCCCGCGCGTCGGGCCACCAGGGTCGACCCGTTGGTGGCGTTACGGGACGAATAATTTTTGGAGATTCAATCTCTATGTTCAAAGTACTGGCAGCATTCTTCAAACGAAGCCGCGCCGACCATGAGCTCGACGACGAAGTGCGTTTTCATCTGGAAAAAGGAATTGAGGCCAACATCGCGCGCGGCATGAGCGCCGATGAAGCCCGCCGCCGTGCCCTGATCGATTTCGGCGGAGTCCAGCAGACCCGCGAGAGCGTGCGCCAGGTGCGTTGGACCCACTTTCCTGATATTGCTTTCCAAGATCTGCGCTATGCCTGGCGCAGGTTGCGCAAAAGCCCAGGGTTTACGGTAGCTGCCGTTTTCACGCTCGCTCTCGGCATAGGCTTGAACACAGCCATTTTCAGTTTGATTGACGCTGTGTTGTTCCGCGCATTGCCGGCCAGCCATCCTGACGAGTTGGTTCTATTGCGTTGGCACGCACATCACCCTCCTGACCGAAGCGCATTGCACAGCCATAACTCCTGGGGAGACTGTCCCCAACAGCGTCAGGCTGAAAACCCCGATGGCTGTTCCTTTTCTTTGCCATTCCTGGAGGCGTTGCGCTCGCAGAGTACCGTGCTCTCAGGGGTGGCGGCTTTTGCCGGCATACCTCGGCTGCATTTGAGCGGCAACGGCGCGGCCACCATCGTTAATAATGGCCAGATCGTCTCCGGCGACTACTTTGCCACGCTTGGCGTTAAAGCCACGCTCGGCCGCACTCTTGCTCCTTCTGACGACACTCCCACGGCAGCACCCGCGCTCATGCTGAGCTATGTCTATTGGCAGAGCGCATTTGGCGGATCAGCGAATGCAGTCGGCCGGACGGTCAAACTGAACGGTCGGCCTTTCACCATTGTCGGCGTAGCCGAACCAGGGTTTGCCGGACTGACGCCAGGAAGCAAGTTCGACCTATGGCTGCCGATCTCCGCCCGGCCCGGCCTCATGCCACGATGGTCGCCCACGGACGAAGATGCGGGATCGTGGTGGCTGGTGATTGTGGCCCGGCCCAAGCCCGGTGTTTCCGCACAACAGGTCCAGTCAGCCTTGAGCTTGCTCTACGCCAATGAAACCTTGCACGGCCAGAAGCCATTTTTTACGGTCGCCGATGCTCCGGGAATTTACGCGCTGCCGGCGCAAAAAGGGCTGGAGGGTGGACGGGGCAATTTGTTGCAGCCTCTCTACGTGCTGATGATGGCGGTGGCGCTGGTGCTGTTGATCGCGTGCGCCAACATCGCCGGCCTGCTGCTGGCCCGCGCTGCCGGACGAAGTAAAGAAATTGCCGTACGCCTGACCTTGGGCGCCAGGCGCGGACGCCTGGTGTCACAATTGTTGACGGAGAGCCTGCTGCTCTCAGCCATGGGCGCCCTTCTTGGCCTCCTTTTCGCCCGCTGGGGTTCGCGTGCATTGCTACTAATAAACGATCGTGGATTCGGACCGCCGCCATTCACTCCTCAGCTTGACTGGCGCGTGCTGACTTTCACCGCCGTCGCCGCGGTTCTCACCGGCCTGATTTTTGGTCTGGTCCCGGCATGGCGCAGTCTGCGCGTAGACCTGACTCCGGCGCTCAAAGCGGGCACTGGAGCTTCCCTCGCTGATACGCCAAGAACCAAGTGGCACAGCATGGGCAATGTGCTGGTGGTGGCCCAGGTATCACTGGCGATCGTTGCGCTCGTGGTCGCGGGCTTGTTGGTACGGACCCTCGGCAACCTCAGGAGCGTTGACCTTGGCTTTGACGCCCACAACATCCTGGTCTTTTCCCTCGATCCTGCTCTGGCCGGTTACAAAGGCCCGCAGATCGGTGCGGTGAATCACGAGTTGCAAGAACAGATCGCGGCTTTGCCCGGCGTGACCTCTGTCACCTACTCGTGGGCATCTCTGTTGAGCGGATGGGGTTGGGATACGGATTTTCATGCGCCAGGAACGCCGGAAAAGCAAGAGAGCAACACCGCATATATGCCGGTCGGTCCTGGGTTCTTCCATGCCATGCGCATTCCCTTGAAAGTCGGCCGGGATTTGTCCACTGCTGACTTCGCCGCCGCAGCCGCGCGTTCCGCCCTTCCCAGGGATGCCGAACCAGATCCCAAGACAGCGCCGATCATGGTCATCGTCAATGAAACGTTCGTCCGGCGCTTTTTCCCGCACACCAATCCGGTGGGGCAGCATTTGGAGGAAATTCCGCCGGCGGATCCCGCCAAACATAGAGGGTCTGGATGGGAGATCATCGGCGTGGCTGGCGATGCCAGATATGACGCGTTGCGTGGTGAGATCAACCCCACCATGTACGCCGCCAGTGCCGGTGAAGCCAGCTTTTCTGTGCGCACCGCCGGCGATCCCCTGGCAATGGTTCCCGCGATTCATAACCTGATTAACCGCAAGGACAGCAATCTTGCCATGGATAGCATCGCTACGGAAGCGCAGCAGATTGACCGCGTGGTCTTCAATGAGAGGCTGGTGGCGCGCCTATCGAGTTTCTTCGGCCTGCTGGCGTTAGCGCTGGCTTGCACCGGAATTTATGGGTTGCTCTCGTACGAAGTGACAAGGCGCACGCGCGAGATCGGCATTCGCATGGCGATCGGCGCGCAGCAAAGCGATGTGGTACGCATGGTGGTCCGGCAGGGACTGCTGGTTGCGATGATCGGAGCCGTGATAGGCGCAATCGCGTCATTCGCCGTCAAAGGTTTATTGGACGCAATTCTCTATCACGTCCGCCCCGGCGATCCAGTCACCCTCATGTCCGTTGCGGGCCTCTTGTTGTTTGTGGCTCTGGCTGCCTGCTACCTGCCGGCCCGCCGCGCTACCCGGGTCGATCCGCTGGTGGCGTTGCGGTACGAATAATTTTGGAGATTTGTCTTTATGTTGAAATCACTGGCAGTGCTCTTCAAACCAAGCGGCGGCGACCATGCACTCGACGATGAAATGCGCTTTCATCTGGAAAAAGAAATTGAGGCCAACATCGCGCGCGGGATGAGCGCCGAGGAAGCACGCCGCCGTGCGTTAATCACCTTCGGTGGCGTGCAGCAGACCAGGGAGAATGTCCGCCAGGTGCGCTGGACGCACATCGCTGAGATAGTTCTTCAAGACGTGCGCTATGCGTGGCGCATGTTGCGCAAGAGTCCTGGGTTCACGGTTACCGCTATTCTCACGCTCGCCCTCGGCATCGGAATGAACACGGCCATCTTCAGTTTGATTAACGCGGTGCTTTTCCGCGCCTTGCCGGTAAACAATCCAGAAGAGTTGGTTTTGTTGCGCTGGCACGCCCGTCATGACGCCCAGCGCGGTGCATTGCACAGCCACAGCTCGCACGGAGATTGCCCTCAACATCGCCAGGATGTAAACCCTAACGGCTGTTCTTTTTCTTTGCCTTTCCTCAACCTGCTGCGCTCGGAAGGCACGGTACTCTCAGGGTTGGCGGCTTTTTCCGGAGCACCTCGGCTGAACCTGAGTGGCAATGGCGCGGCAACCATCATCAACAATGCTCGAATCGTTTCCGGCGACTACTTTACAACGCTCGGCGTCAAGTCCGCAGTCGGACGCACGTTGCAGCCTTCAGACGATACCCCCGCCGCGGCGCCGGTGCTGGTGCTGAGTTACAGCTATTGGCAGAGCGCGTTTGCCGGGTCCCCGAGCGTTGTGGGAAAGACCGTGAAGCTCAACGGTTTGCCCTTCACGATTGTCGGAGTGGTGGAACCAAGGTTCTCCGGCCTTGCCCCCGGGCAAGAGTTCACCCTGTTGTTGCCGCTCTCCGCCAGGCCCGGTCTCACGCTGGGGTGGACTCCCGAAGAAGATGATGCGGGTTCATGGTGGCTGGTGATTGTGGCCCGGCCCAAGCCCGGCGTTTCCGCAAAACAAGTCCAGTCCGCTTTGAGCTTGCTCTACGCCGATGAAACCTTGCACGAGCAGAAACCACTTTTTGCCGCCGTCGACGCTCCGGGAATTGACGCGGTCCCGGCGCAGGAAGGGCTTGAGGGCGGGCGCGTCAGGCTTTTGCAGCCCCTTTACGTTCTGATGATGACAGTGGCGCTGGTGCTGTTGGTCGCATGCGCAAACATCGCCGGTCTCCTGCTGGCCCACTCCGCCGCACGAAGCAAAGAAATCGCCGTGCGCCTGACCTTGGGCGCCAGGCGCGGACGCCTCATCTCCCAGTTGCTGATTGAGAGCCTGCTCCTTTCGACATTAGGCGGCGCGCTCGGACTTCTCCTCGCCCGTTGGGGCGCGCGTATGCTGCTAGTGGTCATGGCAACCCGCAATGGATTCACCCCGCAACTTGACCTGCGTGTGCTGGCTTTTACTGCCGCTGTCACTATCCTCACCGGCGCGATGTTTGGTCTGGTGCCGGCGCTCCGCAGTTTGCGTGTGGACCTCACGCCGGCGCTCAAAGCAGGTATTGGCGCGTCGGCTGCCGGCACATCCCGAACCAAGTGGTACAGCATGGGCAACGCGCTGGCGGTGGCCCAGGTATCACTGGCGCTTGTAGCGCTGGTGGTTGCCGGACTGTTGGTGCGGACCCTCAGCAATCTCCGGAGCACGGACCTTGGTTTTGACGCCCACAATGTCCTGGTATTCTCCGTTGATCCCGGATTGGCTGGGTACAAAGGTCCGCAGATTGGCGCTCTGAATCGCGACCTGCAAGAACAGATCGCTACCTTGCCTGGTGTGACCTCTGTGACCTACTCATCGGCGTCTTTGTTGACCGGCTCTGAATGGGGCACAGACTTTCATCTGCCGGGAACGCCAGACAAGGAAGAACATCTCACGGAATACATGCAGGTCGGCCCCGGATTCTTTCAAGCCCTGAGAATCCCCTTAAAAAATGGACGGGATTTGTCCTCAGCAGACTTTGCCGCAGCGGCGGAACACTCAGCGATTCCTCCAGGCGCGGAACCCGGTCCTCAATCGCCTCCGGTGACGGTAATTGTGAACGAGACCTTCGTCCGGCATTTTTTTCCGCACACCAACCCACTGGGACAGCATGTGGACAACATTCTTCCGTCCGATCCTGCACGGCATCGCGGGTCCGGTTGGGAAATCATCGGCGTGTGCGGTGATGCCCGCTATGAAGGCCTGCGCGGTGAGATCAATCCCACAATGTACGCAGCCAGCGCGGGCAACGCCAGCTTCTCCGTTCGCACCGGCGGCGATCCAATGATGCTGGTGCCAGCCATTCGCGCTCTTGTTAATCGCAAGGACAGCACGCTGGCCATGTATCGCATCGCCACGGAAGAGCAGCAGATTAATTCGCTGGTCTCCAATGAACGGCTGATCGCGCGTCTCTCAACCTTCTTCGGCCTTCTGGCCTTGGCCTTGGCTTGCACCGGAATTTACGGGCTGCTTTCGTATGAGGTCACGCGGCGCACGCGTGAGATTGGCATTCGCATGGCCATCGGCGCGCAGCAAAGCGACGTGGTACGCATGGTGGTCCGCCAAGGATTGTTGGTGGCTCTGGTCGGAGCAATTTTCGGCGCAATCGCGTCCTTCGCCGTTAAAGGTTTATTGGACGCAATTCTTTATCACGTCCGCCCCGGCGATCCAGTTACTCTGATCGCCGTCGCAGGCCTCCTGTTGTTCGTGGCTCTGGCTGCGTGCTATCTGCCGGCGCGGCGCGCCACCAGAGTTGATCCCTTGGTGGCGTTGCGTTACGAATAAAGTTTGGCGCACCGGCTGCCTGCTCTACTCCGTCTGCTCGATCTTCCGGTCATTGACAGGCTGCACGCGCCGGGCAGTCCCGTGGTATTGCGTCTTGTACCTTGCAATCTGCATCGGAGAAAGCCGGATCGGCTCCTTGAACACGATCCAGGTCACTCCTTCATCGCATCCCGGCGTCGTGAGCGATCCGGGAAACAGATAAAAGCCCTTGTTCTCGGGCAGCAGTCCATCGGCGTTGATCTTGATGTTTTCATTCTCGTACTTCTCGCCTTTGGGCGGGATGTGACTCCACAGGGTCTTGATCAACTCATTCGCACGGCCTGGCTGTATCAGCGCGGCAACCACAAGACCGGAACCATCGTCCCCCTTGTGCACCAGGTGCACCTCCATGGCCAACGGATGTCCGCCCTTGACCAAGGTTTCCGCGGGCTCGTGAAAATGAAACTGCTCCAGCGTATACGTGTGGCCGCCATACTTGAGTGTGCTGCCCGGCGCAATGTTCACCAGGATCCGCCAGTGGTCGCAATCATTCAGCATGCTCAGTCCGCCGTCCTGATAGGCAAACTCCAGGGGCGGGAGCGGCGTTACCACGGCGTGACTAATGTTGATCGGCGACTGCGTCTTCGCGGTGTTGCTGTTGCATGATCCGCCCCAGTGGGCCGGGCCGTGCGGCCCGGGCGTGTAGGTGAAATGCGGATCACAGGCGGCGCCAGCCGCGTGTTCCTGAGATTTTGCACCGCTTGCTGACGCACATGGTGCTCCGGGCAGCGCGTTCGCAATGGGCGAAACAGAAAGAGTTGCGGCAAGGAACACAAGACAAAACATCCGGGTGTGGCCCATGGTGGTGACTCCTAGTGTGGAATGTAAGGGGTAGAAAGTGAATACTAACTCTACACGCTCCCCGGCGCACAACCAGATAAATTTCGCGGTCTCCACACGTTGATCGTTCCAATTCGGGAAGCGTTGCGGCTTGCACCTTTGCGTACCTTCGCGCCCTTTGTGGTAAATGCTTCCCGGTTTTCTCCGTGCCTCCGTGGTGGATGTTTCCTTTCTCAATGGAGGACGCCCATGAAGCGCTGGCCGGAGATCAGAAGCGAATAGCTACCCTGGTAGTCTTTCATTCTTGAGCAAGCACGACCGACTGAGTCTTTTATTCTTGAGCAAGCACGACCGACTGAGTCTGTCATCTTGAGCAAGCACGACCGAGCGCAGCGAGAGAGGGCGCGTCGAAAGATCCCGAGAATGCGTGCCGTTTGAAATACCGCATCAAGGCGTTCTCACGAGAGCTGTCAAGCAAACGCTGAGACAAACGCAGCTTCGGGGAGACATCCTGCAACGCTTTCGTCAGGACGACATCTTCTCGCCTTCACGAATCGCAACCCCACTGACCCCGGGTTGCGTGCCTCCTACTAATATGTGTAACACTCCAAACTGTCTCACCCTAAGGGTGCACCCCATTCGATTGGGATCCCTTGGGATGCTTGCACCTAAAGTCTTTGTTGATTGGGATCAAGGGGGGAGGGGGGGCACCCTCCTAATGTTGATCGAAGGATCATCCTGGCTGGCAGCATCATTACCTCACGCTGCCAGTGCGGCGGATCGCATTTCTTAGCGGCTGGGTTCGATGAAAATGGGCGTCAATGAAACCGAAACGTGCAGATTTTTGCTTGTCACCTGCACCGGCACCGTTTGGCTCAGAGCGTCGACGGCAGTTGCGCCTTTGGCGGTCCACGGCCATTCAAACGGAACGGCCGGGGCGTCTTCGCCTGAAAACGCGTCACGCTGCTCCCAGACCACATACGATACGCCGCGTTTTCCGCGATTCACCTCGAAGAAGAAAATCGACGGCTTGCCCGAAATCTCCACGCGTTTTACTTCCTGGACGCCGTCAAGCGCCTTGGTCATACGCTCGAACGCATCGGCGGCGGGATACCGGTTTTTCAGAGCGCCGTCTTGAAGGCCCATCATGCCGATCTTTCCGTACATCAAGGCCATCAGGTCGTAGCGGCCATCTCCACCGATGGAAAATTCCGGCAGGTCCCAGTACACGGTCTTCTGTACGCCGGCAGACAGTGCGAAGAGATTGCGCATGACCAGACTGCGCGCCTGTATGCGCTGGTACTTGGCCTCCAGTTCCGGCGGGCAACCCTGCATGAACATCTGGGTTTGCGGCGCCAGCGTGGACATATTCTGGTACAGGTCTTTGATCGGGCCACGGTCTGGCATGGGCTGGCCTTTGTCATCGGTCTTGCTCATCGACTGCGCCCAAGCCATCACCAGCGGAAAATATTTCCGGTTTTCCGGGAACTCAAACAGACCGGGGCCGCCGTATTCCGTGGAAATGACCGGCTTGTCATAACCAAGCGCGATCATTTTCTGCCGCATGAACTCAACCCGCGGAACAATGGTGTAAGGATCGGCATAGAGGCGCAGATCGAAGACATCAAACGCGTCGCGCCCTTCTTTCAGCACGTAGTCAAAGAAGTCGAGGCCGGCTTGCTGGTTGGGAATCTGGTGCGTCCCCGGAGGTCCAAAGATCCCGTCGTAACCGCCGACCACAACGGTTGCGGAAGGATCGGCGTCTTTCACGGCCTTGTAAAAAAGTTTCAGCTCGGTGACGAACTCTTCTTTCGTGCCCGACCAGTAAATCGGGCTGTTGGGTTCCGAGTCATTCTGCCAGTAGCGCACACGGCCCTTGCAGTGCTTCACCAGTTCGAAGATGAAATGGTAGTAATCATCAGAGTTTTTTGCCGGCGAAGGCGGCAGCATCGTGGATGGCTGTCGAACCGCCCAGAGCGAGCTGGAGAAAACCGCGATCAGTCCTTCTTCTGGAGATTTCAATTGCTCGGTGAACTTATCGACGGCCGTCCAATCGAACTTGCCTTTCTCCGGCTCTACCTGGTTCCAGAACAGATAGATTTTGGTGAAATCTCCCCCCAGTTGACGCACCTGGGGCATGAAGTCATAGGGCTTCACTCCCTGGTAGCCGTAAAGAAACCCCGCAGCGATGCCGAATGGAGATCCCTTCATGTTGATCTTTAGATCTTTTGCCGGCGTTTGCGGAACAGAGGATTGCTGGGCAGATGTCGGCGGAGCAGCGGCCGGTGCGGGGGATGAGGGCGCAGGATTTGTTTGTGACATTAGGATGCTGGCCGACAAAAGGAAAAATATGACAACGCGATTCAGCGATTTCATTGGTTCATGCCTCCTTTGGCATGGTGGCTTGGGCTTTTGCCGCCCGGATTGCTGCAAAGATTTTTTCCAGGTCCCAGGTGAGCTGGCCGGAGCGCAAATCGGCGATCAGGCCGCGCACCCATTGGAGTTCGGCCTGGCGCATCACGCGCAGGTATTCGCTTTCAAGAAGGTTGACGCGCGTGATCCGGTCAATCAGCGCGGCCATCACCACCCCGATCGTCGCGACTTCCTCTTCCAACCGCTGCGCGCGCTGCTCCAGTTGCGGGATCGCCTCTTCCGGCGTCAGGTACAGCAGAAAGCTCACGCAGGCCATGAACTCAGAAGGCTCGTGCCGCGGCGTTGCAATCATCTCTTTCAGCCAGCGAATGAGCGCCTGTTCGCCTTCCGGCGTGATTCGATACGTTGTGCGCTCGGGCCGCCGGCCTTCGCGTTTGGTGTCAACCACAGCGATCAGCCGCGCCCGCAGGACGCGCTCAATAGCGTGGTAGAGCGAGCCTTTTTTGAGCACCAGGACTTCATCTTTATGGCGCTCCTTAAGAAGCCGCTGCATTTCGTAGGGGTGCATGGGCGCTTCGCGCAGCAGGCAAAGCACCGCAAGCTCCCACAGACCATGACGAGAAGTGACTGCAATTCTCATATAGTTCAATTGAACTATATCTAATGAACTATATGTTGTCAAGCATGATTTTTCACGGCAACTTTGCGCCTCTTTCCGTCGCAGGCTTGATTTGCGCTTGGACTGGGGTAAATGGCACAATAACGCCTTGCTTTTCAGCTGAGTTAACGGCCCATTTTTCCCGAGCCGAACTCACTCTGAAGGCATCAAACAAGTGTGGGACTGTGGGCTTCAACAACCCCGCAGGTCGGGCACTTAATAAGTGCATGTGGACCTGCTGGAGCCTGCGGATGCTTTCAACATCTCCGTTCCGGGTGAAAAGCCACGGGACTGAAGGCGGAACTTAAATGTCGACTACTCTGGCTCCAATGAAAGAGCGTGCGGAAACTTGTTCGCTCGATAACTATCTCGTCCTTCCTGACAACACCATGGACGCGCGCATTGCCGCAGCCCGGCGTGAACTGGGCGATAAGGTGATCGTGCTTGGGCACCACTACCAGCGCGACGAAGTCCTGCGCTTTGCCGACTTTCGCGGCGACTCCTACAAACTGGCCCATGAAGGCGCGCAGACCCGCGCCGAACGCATCGTCTTTTGTGGCGTGCACTTCATGGCGGAAAGCGCTGACGTGCTGGCGCGCGAAGGCCAGCAGGTGATTCTGCCCGACCTGAATGCCGGATGCTCCATGGCGGACATGGCGGAGATCGGCCAGGTGGAAAGCTGCTGGGACCAACTGGTTTCTTTGGGTCTGACTGATCAGGAGGGCCGCGGCATTACTCCGCTGACCTACATGAATTCCACCGCGGCCATCAAAGCTTTTTGCGGCGAACGAGGCGGGCTGGTCTGCACATCGTCCAATGCGCCGACGGCATTCCAGTGGGCGTTTGAGCGAAATGAAAAAGTCCTCTTCATGCCGGACCAGCACCTGGGACGCAACACCGCCTTTGCCATGGGCATTCCCTTGGAGCAATGCGTGGTCTGGGACCCGTTCATGATCATGGGCGGCGTTACGCCGGAACGTCTGCGTCAGGCGCGCATCATCTTGTGGAAGGGACATTGCTCGGTCCATCAGCGCTTCTTGCCGGAACACGTTGACAAAGTTCGCGCCAAATATCCTGACATCAAAGTCATTGTGCATCCGGAATGCCGATGGGAGGTCTGCCAGAAAGCCGACGGCGTCGGCTCCACAGAAAGTTTAATCAAGATGATTAAGACCGCCCCGGCCGGCAGCAAGTTCGCTGTGGGAACGGAGATCCATCTGGTAAACCGCATGGGCAAAGAGTTCGCCAAAAAAGAAGACAACAAGATGGTCATCACCCTGGACGACTCCGGCTGCCTCTGCACCACCATGTTTCGTATTTCACCGCAACACCTCTGCTGGGCGCTGGAAAATCTGGTGGAAGGCAACGTGGTGAATCGCATCCAGGTTCCCGGCGACGTCAAGTATTGGTCGCGCGTGGCCCTGGACCGAATGCTGGAGGTAAAGTGATTCTTGTCACAGCGGCGCGGCCTGCGGGTTAGAATAAATGGCGCAGACGAAAAACTATGGCCAAGAAGAAAACCTTTACGCTGGCGGAAGCGCATACCCTGCTGCCCGTACTCTCGTCTCTGCTCAAACGCGGCATGGACGGCAAGGCCCTGATTGAAGAAGTAGAAAAAGAGTTTCAGGACCTGAAGCACCGCATTCTCTTGAGCGGCGGCCTTCTGGTGGATATTCCCTCCGTGTCCCGGCGGCGTGCTGAACGCGACAAAGCGGTCCAGGACACCAAAGATGCGCTGGCGGAAATTGATGCCATCGGCGTTCAGGTGAAGGACCTGGATATGGGCCTGCTGGATTTTCCCTGTGCCGTGGAAGATGAGATCGTGCTGCTCTGCTGGAAATATGGAGAGGACAAAATCACTTTCTGGCACGGGATGGAAGAAGGCTTCCGCGGGCGCAAGCCAATCGATGAGCGCATCCTGCGCGGAAAAAAGAAACCCAACTGAAGCGGCTAAATAGCTTTGCATTTTGATTTCACATGACCAAGCGTACTTGGCAGTTGTTGTTACTTGTATCTGCTCTCTCAACGCTTGCTGGTTTGGCGTTCGTCGCGCGCCACAAACCTCCTCCTCCAACCGAAGTTGATCGTCCGCGACTCGTTCCCGGTGTGGCGCTGCATGACATCACCTTTTACAGCGAAGCCTTGCATCGCCAGATGCGGTATCGTGTCTTTCTCCCTGAAGCTGCCGGCGAGCAGAAGCTGCCGGTCGTATACCTGCTGCACGGCGGTGATGGGACGTTTCGCAATTGGTCCAACTATACGGACGTCGCACAATTCGCCTCCGGCGCGCTTCTGGTGATGCCCCAAGGCGATTATTCTTATTACGTCAACGCGGCGCTGCGGCCGCAAGATCGTTACGAAGATTACATTGTCAACGATCTGCCCGCCGACGTTGAACGCCGTTTCCCTGCTCGCGCCGACCGTGGTGGCCGCGCGATCATCGGCGTTTCCATGGGAGGATTTGGCGCGATCAACCTTGCCTTGCGTCGTCCGGAGAAGTTCGCATTTGCCGGAGGCATGAGCGCCGCCATCGACGTTCCCAGGCGCAAGTTCACCTGGAAGCGGCTCAATCAGTCACGAGCTTTTAGAGACATGTTTGGTCCTGACGGAAGTGACACGCGCCGCAACAATGATCCATTTGTTCTGGTGCGAAGCGCTGATGCAAGCAAGATGCCTTACTTTTACCTCACCTGCGGCCAGCAAGAGGGCCTGTTGGCGCCGAACCGCGAATTTGCAGCGCTCCTCGATAAAGGTAAAATTGCGCACGAATTGCACATCGTTCCAGGAGCGCACGAATGGAACCAATGGAATGCCGCGCTCCCCGGTGTCTTTGAATCTCTACACCGTCACATCAAGTGAATGGTTCTGAGTGGTCCTAAGAATTCATTTGCCGGGACGCGATGCGTGTCAGGGCACGAGCTTCAGTCGTGCCAAAAGGTAAAAACTAATTGGGCTTCAGCCCCTGAAGACCTCAAAATTTTCTAGTGGCGCTCCGCGTTGCTGCGCGCCAGCCTCCGGCGGGCGGAATGACGGGGATAGGCGACGGTTACGGCATGACTTCGTAGCCAGCGCTCGCTACCCTCACGTTTGGCTAAACGCTCAAGTCATGCCCTGATACGTGTTCTGTTTCCGACCAAAGACTTATGAGATCTGCTCTAAGCCACGCACGCCAGCAATTTACCGTCTGCCTCCATCATGCAGGCAGCAACGCCTGCGGAGATTGGCTGACCGGTATTGCCTTCGTAATAGCTGAAAGCGGGACAAGGATTTACTTCAAAGCAATAGACCTGGTCTTCCGGCGTGACCTTCAGATCGATCCCGGCAAACACCAGTCCCATGGAGCGGGCCATGCTGACGCACATCTCAGCGAGTTCATCGGACAGCTTTACCTCGCGCAGTGCAGCGGGTTCACCCGACTGGCGCGCGGCATAGCGATAGTCCGTGGCTTCGGTGCTGATTGCGGTTGCATACACTCGCTCGTCAACCACATGCACGCGCACGTTGGTGCCTTCCACGCATTCCTGAAACTGCGTGGGACACCAGCGAACGCTCTCCAGCCGCCCCAGGTCTTGCTCTTCCAGCGTCTGCACAATGGACCGGGTTGCGCTGATGGATTTGTAAATGACGCGCGCATGACTCTCCTGGAACCGGCGCACCGATTCAGGGTTGCTGGTGATCAAAGTTTCAGGCACCAGAAAGCCATGCTCCCGGATCAGCTGTGCCTGGTAGGGCTTGGAAGAGTTTGCCCCCATCGGCACGCAGCGGTTGATCACCAGGGCTGGAGCAATTTCCATCCAGCGGGTCATGGCGTCATGAAAGCCCCGGCAATAGCGGCGCAGGGGCGATTCCGCCGGTTCATCGTCCAGCTCGGGCAGGCTGCGATCATCCATCATGCGCGTGTACACCGCGCTGAAGTTCTCAAGAGGATACGTTGCATCGCCCACCTGGAGAGAACCGGTGACCTGGCTGCGATTGACCTCAAAGTCAATGGCACAACGCTGGAAGTCGCGCTGGTTCAGCATCAGGAAGTCGGCCCCAAGTTCTTCCAGGCGGTCGCGCACCATGCGGATGGGTGTTTCAGATGGAATACCAACGAGAAGAATCATTGCGTGCCTCCATTGCGCAGAGTCCGCGCCAGGCTTTCAATCAACCGGACACCGCCGAGTTGAAGGTCAGGCACCGGACTGGCAAAACAAAATATCCACGGATCTTGCAGAGTAGAAGTGAAGTCGATGCCCAACAGCCGCGTCTGCAACAAGCGGGCAAGATTGCGGCAGCCGTCACCCACGGCAGAAGGCACAGTCGCCCCAAAAATCCCGTCATCCAGAACGATTACCTGCGCGGTCTTTTGCAAATCTGGCGAAGGCTGATAGCCCGCTTCCGGGGCCGCGTTGCCGGTCTGCCGGTACGAGAAAGACGCAAGTCCCGCCTGGTGCGCGAACAGACTTAGCTCAGAGAGGTGGAACCAGCGTCCCGCCAACCCTTGTGGCGTAGGCCGGTTCACCAGCGGGCAACGCAAGGAATTCAACCAGCTCAAATAAAATGCGCTCATTTCCTGGAGTGCGTAGTCGCGGTCCGTGGGTACAACCCGGCCCATCAGATTTTGCGCAGGCGTCATCAGCCGATTCAGGACTCCCTGGATGTCAGCTCCATGAATCACTTGACCGTTGGGAAGCGCGAAGGAAATGCTGTCCGTGCGGCTGTCCACGTGATGCTCCCATTGCGTGGCGACCTCCAGCATTTCAGCAGTGACCAGGCGAATATCAAGCCCGGCTGCCGCCAGGTTTTGCCAGGCCCATTGCGCCGGAATGTCTAATGTCGAACATAGTGCCAGATACATAAAGTTTCCTCATTGAGCGCGGGGACGAGAAGCTCCCGTCCCCACACCCAGGTTTTGCTGTAGCTGTTATTTACTTCTTGCTTTTGTCGCTTGGTGGCTCCGGTTTCGGAGTGCCCGTTGAGCTGCCGGCGTCCGGTGCAGCCTTCTTTTTGTCGGCTTCCTGCGCCAGCGCGCCTGATGAGAGATCAGGCCGGAGTTCCGCGGGAATAAAGTGCACAAGATTTGCCAGGGTCGCTTCCATGGCAGCCAGGCGTTGTTCTACCGGATCACCTGGGCCAACCGTTCCCGGGATCTCAAATTCCTTGAATTCAATCTTCTCGTGCTTCTCGAATTTTTCCAGCTTCTCGACTTTGAAATCTTTGTCCTTGTGATAGATCTTCTCCAGGAAAATGGCCTTCTCAAGGATCTTGTCTGTGATCTTTAAGGTCGCAGAGGCTGCTTGCATTGCCATCTGCGGATCTGGGGCCAAGCCGGGATTCATGGCAATTTCAGCGAACTTGTCCGGCGTGTCCTTTTGGACCTTGTCGAAATCCTTGTGGACCTTTTCGAAGTGCTTGTCGACGATCTTGGCCTGTGCGGCGAACTGAGCAACCTCAGTATCTTTCTGGATCTTGTCGACGTCTTTGTCTTTTTGGATCTTTTCAAAGTCCTTTTGGATTTTTTCAGGGGGATTCTTGTCAACAAGCTTGTCCGGCGTGTCCTTCTGGATTTTGTCGACGTCCTTGTCCTTCTGGATCTTTTCGAACTGTTTGTCGGCAGTCTTAGCCGCCGTTGTTTGGGTCTCAATGTCTTTGGCTATTTCTTTCTCTTTCAGGGCTTCCTTGGGCTCTTTCTCGTGCTTTTCCTTGGTGTGTAGCTTGTCCCTGATTTCCTTTTCGTGCTTTTCTTTCTGGTCTTTTTGTTCTTTATGTTCTTTGTGCTCTTTTTGTTCCTTCGCTTCTTTGTTGTCCTTGGTGTCTTTCTGGTCTTTGTCTTTGGCGTCCTTTTCGGACTTTTCTTTCTCGTGCTTTTCGGTCTTGTCGTGTTTGTCTTTGACTTCTTTGCCGCGTTCTTTGTCCTTGTCTTTCAGGTCTTCTTTATCTTTGATTTCTTCTTTTAGCTGTGGGGGGATTTCAGAGAATGGTTTGCTCGACATATATCTATTTCCTTTCAATCTTTTCATTGCAAAAATGTGCAGCAATCCGAGGGCGCCAAGGAAACGGAGATCCCCAGAGCGGGTCGATGTACCGCGGGTTGAATCTTGCTGTGATAGTGGTGGAAGACAATCGAGCGTTACAAAGAAAACATAAAATAAGCTCATGCCAGGGCTATGGAGCGAACACGGCAACTAGAAGGATTAGAAGATTAAACTTGCGAATGGAAGAAACAGCGGAGCCACTTATCCTGGTACCGCAGATAAGTGGTTAGATGGAATAGCTCTACACATGACCACAACTTGTTCAAAAAAACGCTCCTCAATCCCGCTGCCGGCTAGAAACAGGGGCTAAAGCCCTCAATTTTATTGGTCTTAACGGCCCGACTGAAGTCAGGCCCTGATACGAATCGGTTTGTTGAAATAAGCTCTAGGGTTACACAGAGGGAAGTACTTTTGCTTAGCTCCACAACACCACCAGCCAATGCGTGCAGCAAATTTCTATTCTTCCCTTAGCGCCACGATTGGATCCAGCCGTGACGCGCGACGTGCTGGCAAGTAACTAGAGGCAACAGCAACAGCCGCCAGCAAACTCATCGCTAACACCAGGGTAAGCGGATCATGAGGTTGTAGTCCGAATAGCATGGCGCCGGCGGACCGTCCGGCCAGCAGTGCGAGTCCCGTCCCAAGCGCAAGGCCGACGAAAAGCAGTATTCCCGCTTCCTTCAAGACCATGGATAGCACGTTGATCCGGTCCGCGCCCAGGGCCATGCGAATGCCGATTTCATTGGTCCGGCGCGCGACCATGTAGGACATCACGCCGTAGAGCCCGATGGTCGCCAATAAAGCAGCCAGAAAGCCGAAGAACCCCGAGAGCGTGGCCATCAGCCGCTCGCGCAGAAGCGAGCCTTCAACCATGGTCTGCAACACGTCGAAGCTGATAACGATTTCCGGACTGACTTCAGCCGTTGTGCGTTTTACTGAGGAGCTGACATCGGCGAGCGGCAGGCTGGAGCGGAGCACTGCTTGCGGGAAAACATCAGGGTGCAGATCTTGTGATGACACCAGATACACGATCGGAGATAATGTTTCTTTCATCTCCCTGTACTTTGTGTTTTTCACCACGCCGACAATCTCAAACATTTCCTGTGGTTGAGTCGGTGTCTGCTGTCTCCAGAACCTTTTGCCAACCAGGTTTTCTTGCTTAAGGCGCTGAGCAAAGGCTTCATTTACGATTGCCACCTTGGGCGCTGTGGCCGTATCGTGATCGCCAAAATCGCGCCCGGCAAGCAGAGGGGTTTTCATGGTTTTGAAATAGCCTGGGCTCACGCGGTTGAAATAGATGAGTTTTTCCTGCTGCTCGTCCGAGCCTTCCATCCATACACTGTTGCCCCATGCATCCCCGCTGATGGGAATTACGTCTGCCGTAGCTGCCGACTCAACGCCTGGAATCGCCCGCATTCGGTCGAGCAACTCCCGCCTGAAAGTCACGCGGCGTTCCATCGGGAGATTGAGGTGGGTAAGGTCCATGTCTACGACCAGAACGCCTGTCTGCTGAAAGCCCGCATCCACTGTCAGCAGGTTGCGCAGGCTGCGCGAAAAAAGAAGAGCGCCCACCAGCAGGACCAAAGAGAGGGCAACTTGCGCGACCACAAGGATTCTGCGCAAACCAAAACGCTCGCGGCTGGCCGTCAATCCGCGGCTGCCGGCTTTCATTACTACGCCAGGACTGGTGGCCATTGCTCGTAGCGCAGGCGCCAGGCCGAACAGAAGACAGGTCAGGACGGCCAGGCCGGTGGTGAAGGCCAGAACGCGCCAATCAGGGTTCAGGTCAAGGAAGGCGGGGTTGCCATCGGTATTCAAAAACGAGACAAGGAAGCCACTCAATCCACGGGCCAATGCTAACCCGAACGCCGACCCCACGCTTGCCAGCAGCAAGCTCTCTACTAATAGTTGCCGCAGTAATCTGGCACGCGATGCGCCCAATGCTAAACGCACAGCGATTTCCCGCTCCCGAGCGCTGGCCCTGGCCAGCATGAGGTTCGCCAAATTGGCGCATGCGATGAGCAACACCAGTCCCGCCGTACCCAGCAACAACCAAAGCGGGCTTGTATAGTCGTTCCGCAGTTGCGATACGCCGAAGCCGGCAGGGTACGCTGCCAGTTTAAATGCAAGATAACCCTTCACGCTTTCCTCGGGATATTTGGGCGGCAGCGTGGCTGTGAATATTCCTGAAGAAATGGATTCCAATTGAGCGGTGGCGCGGTCTTGCGTCCATCCCGGTTTCAGGCGGCCCATCGCTGAGAGCCACCACCATGTCGGGTTATTTGACCGGCTGGCCTCACCTTTCAACGCTGGCTCGGCGCAGAGAGGTACAGCCATATCAAAGGACCTTCCAACTTCCAGGCCATAGAAACTCGCCGGAGTCACACCGATGATTTCCACTGGGTGGGAATTCAGCGTAAGCTTCCTGCCGATTACAGATGCGTCGCCGCCAAACTCCCGCTGCCAAAACGCATAGCTGATAACAGCGGAGGACGCGCCGCAGCCTTTCTGGTCATCCGCCGGAGTGAAAGTGCGGCCTAAAATAGGATGCACACCAAGTACGGCGAACATGCTGCCGCTCGCCACCAGGGCGTAGGCATCACGGGCCTCACCGCCGTTGGCCAGATTGAACGAAGTTTTTCCCCATGCAAACGTCTCGGAAAATGCCTGCTGATTGTCCCGAATTTGTTCCCAGACGGGGTAAGTGATTTGGCCGTACCAGTTCACGCTTCCGCGGCGCGCGTCTGGATTGGTGAGCTTCACTTCCGCCAACTCCTGCGGAGAGTTCACAGGAAGGGCGCGAATACGCACCGCGTCGAGCAGCTGGAAGATAGCCGTGTTGGCCCCGATGCCAAGCGCAAGCGAAAGCAGGGCTATGATCGAAAACGCTGGACTAAGACGGAGTTGCCGCGCGCCATACCGCAGGTCTTGCCCAATCGCCGCAAGCGTATGCCATAGTCCATTCGTTTCCGGGGCCACTGGCCCGCTGCTGGCCTGGCGCTCTACCCGCCGCAGTTCGCGCGCCAGCAGATCGTGCTGGCTCAACTCTTCCAGCGCCATGCGGTGCGCTTCCGCCTCGGATGTTCCTGAAGCCAGCAGCTCCTGATAACGGTCTTCCAGATGTTGCGCCAGTTCCTCCACAATTTCCGCTTCGCGCGTGGGTTCAAGTTTCAGGCCGGCAACACGGTTCCTTACTTCTTCTTTTTTCCAATCGGGATTCCAGTCAGGCATGTTCCACTCCAGAAATTCGATTGATGGCCGTAACAAAGGACTGCCAGGTGCTACGCTGTGCGCGCAGGACCTTTTTGCCTTCCGCCGTCAGCTTGTAGAAGCGCCTGCGACGCTGGCCAGTTTTTTCCACCCAACGTCCCTCAAGCCATCCCCGTTTTTCCAGGCGGTAAAGCAATGGATAAAGCGAAGCCACGTTGAACCGTATGGCTCCGTCAGAACGGCTCTCGATCAGCTTGCTGATTTCATAGCCGTGCCGGGGCCGCCCTTCCAGCAGTGAAAGAATCATCAGTTCCGCGCTGCCCTTCTTTAACTCGCGGTCCAATGCGGGAGAGTTAGTATATGGCATAGACACATATTGTTAGACGCCATGTACTGTGCTTTGTCAACTGATTTTTCAGGAAAGGATGGAGATCGCAGACCGCAAGAAACCGGCGCGACAGCGTAATGCGAAGAAAAAAGGCCGCTTAGCCGCAGCCCTCCAGCACCCGCTGGATTTTATCAATCCGAATTAAGGCTTTTGTATTACGGCTTCTTTCCGCCTGCCCACTCCGGCTTGAAATCTGAGCCAGCCAGCCATTCAACCGGCGCGACCATGGACTGTATGGCCTGCTCCATGTGAGCAAAATCGATGTGTTCCACGTCGTCGCTGGGCCTGTGGTAGTCCTTGTGCAAGCCGAAACTGGAAACGGTGTGCGCAACGATGCCGCGTTTTGCCAGCGCATAGTTATCGGAGCGCTGGAAAAAATGTTCCGAAGGATGCGGGTCAGCCACCAGCTTGGCCCCATGCTTGGCCAGTTCCGGGCCAAGGTTGCTGCGATCGTATCCGGTGAGCCAAAGCTCATCGGACTTTACCGCGGCGTCGGCCCGCCCGATCATTTCAAATTCCAAGTTGGCGACAATGTTGGCCAGCGGCACGGGGGGATGCTGTAGAAAATATTGGTTGCCCTGTCCGCCGGTTTCTTCGCTCCCGAAGAAAGCAAAAACCACCGTTCTCTTGGGATGTTCCTTGCCGGCAAGGGCACGCGCCAGTTGCAGCACGGCTACGCAGCCGGAAGCGTCGTCATCGGCGCCGTTGTAAATGCTGTCGCCGTCTACCGCCTTCCCCACGCCAAGGTGGTCCATGTGCGCGGTCAGCAGAATGACCTGGTCTTTCAACTTAGGGTCGCTGCCGGGAAGAACTCCAAGAACGTTGCGGGTGTTCCATTGCTTGCTTCCGCTGTAGAACTGAAATACACCGGACACATCTTGAATGTAACCGCCCTTGTCTCCCGCCGGTGTAATGCCGATCGCGTGCAGTTCTCCGGCCAGGTAGTTCGCGGCCGCCAGTTCATCGGGCGACCCGCTGCCACGTCCGTGCATGGCATCACTGGCCAGCGATTTCATCGCATCACGAATTTGAGTGGGGTTGGAGCTGGCGGCCTGTTGCGCCGGCAGCCTGAGCGAAAAGCAGAATAAAAGAACGAATAGCAATCTGGTCCGTATTGTCATTGTCCCCCCCGATGCAGCAGTATACGCGGTTGGCCTCTAGCGCAATGCGGTCAGGCTGGCTTGCGACCAGATCCAAGGCATACTGCTCACGGCGATGGCGTTCCAGGCGACCATCGCAAGGCGCATCTGCATTGTTGAATAAGGCCGTGCGCTCCAGAAAAAAGTGACGTCAGCCAGGAACCATAAACAACTGGCTAGTAGAAAGCCACTCATGACGGGGGCGTGAAAAGAGAAAAATACCAGCGCGCTCTCCGCAGCCAGGAATGCGGAGATCAGCAGTTTGGCACGGACGCGTCCGATCACCACTGCTGTTGTGCTGCGGCCGGTGTCTCGGTCCGGCTCCAGGTCCATGATCTCGCCAAAGATGTGGGAGTGCATGGCAAACATCGCGCCGAAGGCCATCGCGGCCAAGGAAAGTTGCGGCGCACGGTTCAGCCAGCTGCTCAGGAGAAAGACCAGCAAATATCCCGCTTGGTTCACGATTTCCAGCGGTGGACGGGCCTTAAATCCGTACCGCGGCCAGTTGTAAATCGCGGCCGCAGCAACGGTCCCGCCAAACCACAACAGCATGTGCCACCCGCGCAGATAGCAGAACGCAATCACAAACGGCGCCTGCACCATGGCGATGATCGCAGGCAGCTTGCGCAGTTGCTCCCGGGAGCCGCGCGCGCCGAACAGGAACGACCCCTTGCGGGGATTCAGTTGGTCGGTTTCAAAATCAACATAATCATTCCAGCCATAGAGCAGCAGACCCAGCGGAAAACAGACGTAAGCCACGCCGAGCCAGAACGCGCCGTTGGCAAACACGTGCATGCGTCCCAAAGGCAGCATGTAAAACCATATGGTGGTGAGCCAGAGTCCAGGGCGGGAGGATTGCAGAATAAAAGTCAGGTCAGAAAAACGCGTGCGGCTTACGGCGGGATCAAGGGTCGTGTCTGCGGCTGCGGGCACGGGTAATAGTACAACGCTGGCCATGAAACCGGCCAATCAACGATTTTAAGGTAAGACAACGAAGACGCAGCCGAGGGCGGCTGCGGTCCATGTGCGACCCAAGAAAAACAGAAAGCTACGCCGGGGCGTTCCCAGTAATTGCGGGGTTCCGCGCTGGAGCACGCAGGGTGAGTTCGCCTTCCACTTGGTCCAGCCAGCTCAACTCAGACATGAACTGGGCGATGATCAGGCGCAGCATCCATACAGCCTCATGGTGCCTGTGCCCAACTTCATCCGAGACGTCTCTCAACGTGGCTTCTTCGCGCTCCAACTCAGCCGCGACAAATTTGCGCCGGAGTTGAATTTGCTTTTGCGTGACTCCGGGCCGCGCTTGCCAGGAGAGCGCCAGCCAGGTAAGAAACGCCGGACGCTCCCGCTGCATGGTCCAGTCTTCGCGTTCCAGAGCATCCGCCAGCGCCGCTCGGCCACTGGCGGTGACCGCAAAGACGCTGCGGTCAGGACCAGTTGCTGGTTCGGAGTCTTTCCCGTGGCGCAACAGGCCGAGCTTGGCCAGCTTCTCCAGCGAATAATAAACCTGCGGGCGGGAAATGCCGGCCCAGTCGCGCACCTGGCGGCGCTCCAGCTCCGCATTGGCCTGGTAGCCGTGCATCGGCTGTTCGGCCAGCAGGCTAAGCAGGACCAGGTCGGGCACCGTCAGTTCGCGTTTCTTAACCGCGGGCATGCTGTGCCTTCCGTTGCCGGCTCCAATACCACCACTGGCATTGCTCGGCGGGAAGAAGCGGATTCCGGGCCTGGGCTACGGCTGCGTGGAAAACGTCCTGGCAGCAGATGTCCACATGCTGGCCGGTAATGCGGCAGAGTTTCTGATAAAGCTTGACCGGACTTTGCCGCGCAAGCTGTTGCACGCTACGGATGCCCAGCAGCTCAAAGTCGCGCAGCATAGCCGGCCCAATTGAGATCAGATCGTTGAGATGCCGTTCTTGAACTGGCATAAAAACCTCCCGCTTGACATTGCTGAAAGTCATGGCGTAACGTAACTAGTCTAAATTAGACTACAATGCATTGCAAGGAGAAATCTATGCAATCCGCAGCGCTGCTGCTTGGGGTTTTCGCCGTGGCATTGAACCCAGTTGTTGGAAACCTACATTCGGAGGAAAAAATGAAAACCGTAAGCGTAAAGAAGGTCACGCCCCTTTTGTTCGCGCAGGAAATTGAGCCCTGCATCAAATTCTGGACCGAGCGCATGGGTTTTGAAAAAACCGTGGAAGTGCCGGAGGGAAACAAAATCGGCTTTGTCATTCTGCAAAAGAATGGAATCGAGCTCATGTACCAGAGCTATGCCAGTGTCGACAAGGACAATCCGGCGACCGGCCAGGCTGTGCGCAAGGGGCCAGCATTCCTTTATATCGAGGTTGAAGATCTGGAGGCACTCATCACCGCGGTCAAGGGATCCGAGATCATCATGCCGGCGCGAACGACCTTCTATGGCGCCAAGGAGATCGGCATCAAGGACCCGGTGGGCCATTACCTGATATTTGCCCAGCAAGGCGCGGCCGCACAGCATTGATGCGTTAGCCAAGGGAACACGCAAATACCAAAACCGGGCACGCACGAGCGGATATTGGTCAACGAATAGGACAGGCCACTGCCGAATGGGTGGCCACCCCTATTTTTGGTGGCGGCCGGGCTGTTATAGTTATGCATAAGTCCAATGCAGAAACCTTTGGGCATGCGGCTCGCTCCAACCAACGGACACATCATTCTTTCGACGCTTCTGTTCCCTGTCCTCTTGCTCATCAGCCTGACGGGATGCGGCAGCGGCGTATCCGACCGCACGGAGTATGCCTATGTGGCGGTGACGGAAGCCGGACTGCGTGATCGCGTTGCCACCATCTACAACAAGACCGGAGTGCTGCACAACGGCGAACGGGTGCAGGTGCTGGAGCACATGCAGAGCAAGCGGTTTGCGCGCGTCCGGTCGCCGCGCGGCGAGGAGGGCTGGGTGCAGGAGCGCTATCTTGCCGACCAGCAGACCTACGATCAGTTCCAGCGCATGGCTGTGCAGTTCAAAGATGCGATGGCGCAGTCGGTCGCGACTACGGAAGACCAGGTCAAAGTCCACGTGCTGGCGGGACGGAAAACCGGCTATCTATATTTACTCAATGAAAAACAGAAAGTCGATCTTCTACAGCGTCAAACAGTAGACCGCAATGCGCCAGCCGCTCAACTCAAAGACGAAAAGCAACAGAAAGAAGCCGATGCTGACAGCTCCGACGACGATCCGCCCAAAGCTGGAGAGAATGCCGGTCAGCCGGCCGTCAGGGAAGATTGGTGGCTGATTCGGGACGCGCAAAAGCGCGTAGGCTGGGTGCTGGGCCGGGCGCTGTATCTTGATGTGCCCGAGGACATCGCGCAATATTCGGAAGGTCAGCGCATTGTAGCCGTCTTCCCTCTGGACGAAGTGAACGACGCCGGCAAAAAAATCTCCCAGTACCTTGTGCTCCTCACGGAGAACCACGAGGGACTCCCCTACGATTTCAGCCAGGCCCGGGTTTATACCTGGAATACCAAGCGGCACCGCTATGAGACGGCGTATCGCGAGCGCGATCTGTCTGGAGCGCTGCCCGTCTCTCTGGGACAGCAGACTTTTGAAAAAGAAGGCAGCCTCCGCACATTTACACTGCGTTTGAAAGATGAGGACGGCAAGGTTCGCCAGCAGGTTTATAAGTTTAATCCGCCCATCGTACGCAAGTTTTTTGCTCCGGGCGAAGAGCCGCCAAAAAACCGGCACAAGCGGGCCACGCGGCCCAAGTAAAGTGCTATTTACTTAATAAAATAAACTCCCCGTGTCTTCAGAAATTGTTAACCTTTGACCGTTCCCGTGCGTTTTAAGCGCAGAGGAACAAACATGCCATTTCAACACGAAGTTTTTCTGAAGGACATACTGGGCGGACTGGCTGTGGCCGGCTTTTTTGGCTGGGGAATCTACCTGGTCGCCTCTTTCCTGCGCCGGAAGCAGCAGGACGCGATGCAGAAACACTTACTGGAAAAATTCTCTTCCGCGCAAGATTTCGCGGCGTTTGTTCAATCCCCGGCGGGACAGAAATATGTAATGAACCTCTCCAATGCTGTAACCAGCCCGCGCAACTCCATCCTCAGTTCGGTCCAGATCGGCATCGTGACGCTTTCTTTGGGGCCAGGCTTAGTCGTTGCCGGCCAGCGCTACCAATTCTGGATCCTTGAGACCCTTGGGATGGTCTCACTTTGCTTGGGGCTAGGGTTCCTGGTGTCCGCCGCCGCTTCGTATTTTCTGGTCAAGAAAATCGGTCTGGGAGAGAAGGAGTAAACGCGTTGTTCGCTGCTACGGTGACACGATTCCTGACGATGAATGAAACGCGCATCAATGAAGCCGAGCGTACCAGCCAGGGCGAATTCGAAGCGTTTTACCTGCGCACGGCACGACCGCTGCATGGCTATCTGTGCCGCCTCAGCGGCGATCCCGCCACAGCGGACGAAGCCCTGCAAGAGGCCTACATTCGCATGCTCGCGGCCCCTGCGATGGAGGAAGCACACCGGAAGGCATACCTGTATAAGACCGCCACGAACATTCTGCGCGACCATTGGCGCAAACTGAAACGAGGAAAAGAGTGGCTGGAACTCAGCCATCCAACCGAACACGTCCACCAGAATTTCAATCTTCCCGTGGACATGGCGGCAATTTTTGAACGGCTCAGCGCCCAGGAGCGCGCCGTGCTTTGGCTGGCCCACGTGGAAGAGTTAAGCCACAAAGAGATTGGTGGTATTCTCAACGTGAAAGAGAAGAGCGTGCGCGTGATGGTGTTCCGGGCGCGGGAAAAAGCAAAAGACCTGCTGGAACGAGCGGGGTTCAAGGGCACTCATGAATAATCATGATTCTCAACTTGATTTTTTGATTAAGAAAATGGCGGAAGACCATCGACCGGAGCTGCCCAGCCCGGACCTTATCTGGTGGCGTGCCCACATCCTGAAGAAACAGACGCAGCAGGAGCGCATCGAGCGCCCCATGATGATCATGCGGATGCTGGCCGCGATAGTATGCCTCGCTGTCTTCCTGGGCCTATTGGCCGGTAACTGGAAACAGCTTTACTCCGGGATATGGCCGCTGATTATGCCCCTGGCGATTGTGGCAGGGATCTTCTCTCTGGTCGCAGTCGGCTTGCTCTTTCGAGAGCCAAGAACTAAACCCGCCAAACATTAACATTTTCTCGACGGAAGAGTTTGGCTCGCTCAGGAAACCGAAGCCCCAGAGGCCAGGTCCTTGGGAACGCCCATCAAGGTCATCATATGCTCAATATCGAAGGCTTCCTTGCGCACGCGCTGATCATAGTAGACCAGCGTAAGCGCTATCGCGGTGATTGGGCCAAACAAGATTTCAGTGATCGTGGAGATGATCTCCTGCGCCGCCGCGCCGGTAAGGATTCTGGAGTGATGGAGCACCGTTGAATCCAGGGCTGCGGCCCCTGCGCCAGCCGCTAACGCCATCGCTCCTGCAAAAATGCTTGTCAGGAGAGAGACCACGATGACCCGTCCGACGGCATCCTGCGTTAAGTGAGAGCTTCTCGCTAATGCCTGGCGGCCGGTTATGTCTTCAAGGACTACGGCTGGAATCGCGACCCCATATTTTCCCAGCCAGTAGATTCCAGGAATGATGCACAGGAAGAAGCCCAGGCCAACAATTAATCCGACCACAAACGAAACATAGACCACTCTGAACGCTTTGCCGGCGATGCGTGAGAAACAAGCTCGAATGCTGGTTGGTCTGTCCAGATACACATCAGAGACACCTAGGGTTGTCGCTGCCGTCACAATTGAGCTCACAAACAGAGTGACAAACCACCCAAGTATGCCAGTCACAACTGAGACGCTCTCCCATGGGGAAGTATTAAGAACTGCTGGGTCCTTGATGGGTGCGCCAAATCCCATCCAAGCCAACTGGAGCAACAGTACGATACCGTTTGGAATCGCGCTAATGCCGACAAACAGCCAGAAGTTTCCGCGATAGATATCGAATGTGTTGTCAAGCAGTGTGCCAAGGGTACGAGGACGAAGCGTATAGTCCATAGATTTCTCTAACGACAAGAGACGATTTGAACGGGAGACCTGGGTATTGTACAGAACTGAAAAAAAATAGTTTCAAACGAACCTTGAGGAGGTCAGGCCCTTACGGTTAGTTCTCAGGAATAGAACTCGGCGATGGAATCCACCACATAACGCTGCTCGTCTGCTTCTAGTTCAGCAAACATCGGCAGGGCCAGGACTGTGGCCGCGGCGGACTCGGCTTCCGGCAACTCGCCTTGCGCGTAGCCGAGATAGGCAAAGCATTTTTGCAAATGCAACGGGATAGGATAGTAAATCTCTGAGCCCACGCCGCGCTCCATGAGAAACGCCCGCAGTTCGTCCCGCTGGCGGACACGGACCACGTATTGGTGATAAATGTGGTGGGCTTCGGGGCGGCTCTTGAGCAGCCCGACCGGGGCCGCGGAGTTCGCGCCAGTTTTGGTCAGGCCAGCGCCGGCCAACAAGCGATCATAGACGCCTGCGCGCTCACGCCGGGCGTCATTCCAGCTCTGTAGGTGCGGCATCTTCACGCGCAGCACCGCTGCCTGGATGGCGTCGAGCCGGCTATTGGCGCCAATTTCGTCGTGATAGTAGCGCTTCTTGCTGCCGTGGTCGCGCAATGAGCGCATGTGCTGGGCAATCGTGGGATCGTCCGTGGTGACGGCGCCAGCATCGCCAAAAGCACTGAGGTTCTTGGTGGGATAGTAGCTGAAGGCCGCAGCCAGACCCAGAGCGCCAGCCGGTTTTCCCTTCCACGTCGCGCCCACTGCCTGGGCAGCATCTTCAATCACCAGCAGCTTGAATTCTGCTGCCACGCGGTCCAGGGCGTCCATGTCCACGCACTGACCATAAAGATGAACGGGCATCACGGCGCGGATATTCGCTGGTGAAAGTTTGAGCCTCTTTTCAACACTGCCGGGATCAAGATTCAGCGTTTCTGGATCGACGTCCGCGAAGACGGGGCGCGCTCCGGCGCGCAGGATCGAACTGGCGGTAGCAAAGAAACTAAAAGGAGTCGTAATGACGGCGTCGCCGCTGCGTATGCCTGCGGCTGCCATGGCCAGCCAAAGACCATCGGAACCCGAGGCACACCCCACGGCGTCGGCGGTCCCACACAGCGCGGCAAACTCCCGTTCGAAGGCCACTACCTCGGCGCCCAGAATATAGCGCTGGGAGTCGCACACGCGAGCAATGGCGGACAGCACCTCTTCGCGAATCGACGCATACTGGCGTGACAAATCCAGCATGCGGACTTCTGCCGTCGTCTTATGGCCCGCGCTTTTCATGCCTTAAACAAAATTCTAGCACTCTCGCGGTAGCGGGTGGAGTCAGAGTACAGTTTTGGCAACATCAAGGCGGATGCGCTACGCAGCCGGGGGCGGATGCGGTCCATGTTATGTATTGCGGCTTGCTGCGCGGTGCAAACGGGCCTCTTTTGCCGGGAAGCGCCTGAAAAGCTACAATGAAGGGGTGCACTTCGTCAGAAAGGTTGGTTCCCCCTTCGAGTATGCACGCTATACAGGAGAAAGATCGGCAGATGGAAAATAAGCCGGCGCAGAATATACAGGACTCGTTTCTGAACACCGCCCGCAAGGACAAGATGCAGATTACGATTTATCTGCTAAGCGGAGTCAAGCTTACAGGCCGCATCCGGTCCTTCGATAAGTATTCAGTGGTCCTGGAAACCAATAACCAGGAACAGCTCATCTTCAAGCACGCTATCTCCACGGTCGTTATGTCCAAAGGCAGCCACCACAGTGACAGCCGCGGGCCGCAGCCGTTGGAGGGCGAAAGCAATCTGGCCAAGTCGGAGGGCTGATCCATTCCTGGGCAGCGTTCCCGCCGTAAGCAAGCCCCGACCGGGATGATCCAGACCGGTCGTGAAGGGCCAGAGCGGGCCTTCCTGGTCGGCGTCGAGTTTCGTTACCGTTCACGGTCCGATCGCGACATTGATCTGCCCCCCAGCGCCGTCATGGCGCGCAACGCAGCTTCCGATTCTGAAGAAAGCCGCAAAACTTCACGTGGACCCGGCGTGGAAGAATCTCTGGCGGAGTTCCGTGAACTTGCTTCTTCCGCGGGCGCGGAGATTGTCGGCGAATTTGTGCAGCGCCGTGATCGTCCCGATCCCGCCACTTTGATTGGCACAGGCAAGTTGCATGAAATCGCCGGAGCCGCTGCTTCAGCCCAGGCTGACTTGATTCTGGTGGACCACGAACTCTCGCCTTCCCAGCAGCGCAACATCGAAAAGGAAGTGGATGCCCGGGTAATTGACCGCACCCAGCTCATCCTTGACATCTTTGCCCGACACGCGCGCAGCCGTGAAGGCCAGCTGCAAGTGGAACTGGCCCAGTTGAATTATCTGCTGCCCCGGCTTACCGGACGCGGCGTGGAGATGTCCCAGCTCGGCGGCGGCATCGGCACGCGCGGCCCTGGTGAAACCCAACTGGAAACCGACCGCCGCAAGATCTATCGCCGCGTGCGCCACATCAAAAAACAACTTGAGGAAGTACGGCGGATTCGCGGCCAGCAGCGGCAACGGCGTGAATCCGTACCTTTACCCACCGTGGCCCTGGTGGGTTACACCAACGCGGGCAAATCAACTCTGTTCAATGCACTCACTCATGCCGGCGTGCTGGAGTCGGCCAAGATGTTTGCCACGCTTGATCCCACGGTGCGCGGCATCACCTTGCCCAGCAAACGCAGGGTGTTGTTGTCAGATACTGTAGGTTTCATTCGCAATCTACCAACTACGCTGGTCACGGCATTTCGCGCCACGCTGGAAGAGGTACAAAGAGCGGCGCTGCTTCTCCATGTGTCCGACGTCACCAGCCCGGTGGCCCATGACCAGCAACGGCAGGTAGAACAAGTATTGAAGGAGCTTGAAGTCCAGGCCCGGCCGCAGATCCGGGTGATGAACAAATCCGACCTTCTGCCGGACGCGCAACGGCGCGCGCTGGTGAATCATTCGTCGACGGTCCATATTTCGGCGGCGCAAAACATTGGGCTGGAGGATTTACTTGCCGCCATCGACGCGCGTCTGGAAATCGATGCACTCCAGCGTCTGCATCTACGTGTTCCCCAGAGTGAAGGTAAGCTTCTGGCCCAGATTGAGGCCCGTGCCCACATCCTGAAGCGCTCCTACCGCAACAGCGCGGTGCACATGGAAGTGGACGCCCCGGAATCTCTGGCCTGGGAGCTGCGGGAGTATGCGGTGGAACCCAGAAAAGCAAATCCACCACGGAGACGCGGGGGCGCGAAGAAACCCTTACCGCGGATGAACGCTGATTAGCGCGGATCAAAACGGTGAGGGCTGAGTGCTAACGGCCAATTGCTCAACCTTCGGCTGGGCAATTTAAATGGGCCTGAGACCAAGAAGCGGTGACGGTTTCCTTGGCCACAAGCCCATTCGATCCTGAATCGGATCGGAGGTGATAAGTACATTTTAGGCCAGTTTTAGGTCATGTCAAGCTGGATGAAAGCACTTTTTTGCCTTATGGATCATGCGTCTATCGACATGCTGCGTGGACTAAGAAATCACGCTGTGGTGCGCTAAATCGCTGACAGAAAATGCTTTAGCAGCATCGTTTTGGAGCCGGGAGTTTCGTCGGTTTCTTAAAGGACCCTAACGCCCCAGCAGAAAATGGATGCCGACTACCACCAGCAGCGTTCCCAATATCCGCCGGAGCAAAAGATCGGGAAGTTGTTGCGCCCAGAACCCGCCAAAATAGCCTCCAATGGCAAAACCCACGGCGATCAAAAGGGACGCCTTGAGATCAACATTTCCCGCTTTGTGATACTCCCAAAACGCCAGAATCCCAATCGGCGCCAGCAAGGCCCCCAGAGATGTTCCCTGGGCCTTGTGCTGGCTCATGTGAAAAAAATAAACCAGCGCAGGAACAATCAGAACGCCGCCACCTGTGCCCACGATTCCAGAGATCGCGCCGATGATTAATCCGAGCAGCAAATAAGACAAAGTCATGCACGAATCATAACGGTAAGGGCGGTCTTTGTTGAACCGGATTTGTTGCCACAACGGATGCCGGGCTGGGTTTCGCAAGCACGAAGGCATACCCTCCGCGATCGTGGGTCAGGTTGATTGTGGCGGGAGAAGACTGGAATCGTATTTCTCAAATACTGCCGCGAGGGTGGACGGAGTCCGTTCTTTCATCGCGTGAATTTCCTGAATCAGCCGGAAGATATTCGACGTCATGATAAGCAGATACCGGACTGGGCCGGGTCCGGGATTCCAGTATGTGTGCGCCGTTCCGCGAGGAACGAACACGCCCGAGCCCGCTCGGGCCTCGACCTCATCGTTACCAACCTGTACGCGCAGGGTGCCTTCCAGCACATACCATGCCTCGTCGTCACTGCGGTGGACATGCCGCGGTGCTATAAGACGTGGCGGTCCCGGCGGACCACCGCCATCACGCCATTCGGCAATGACAAACGCATCGTTCACGGAACCTTCGTTCACGGAACCAAGGATGTTGCCAGCAAGAGGCGGAGCAATGGTTGAACTCATGGTCCACAGTATAAGATCGTCGGCCACCCCCGGCCAATCGAGGGTCGCCATGGGCCGTGATTTCAGTTTTCTTTGGTTGCAATTTTTTCTTGGTTCACAATTTTTAAAGATGCGGGATAAGTTCGCAATGCAGCCGTAGAGCCTTTTACAATCACCTGGGAATCCAGGAGCATCAAGCAATGTCGGACGCTGTTCAAATTCGCGCTCTCAGCGAAAGTGATCCGGAAACGATATCGCGTGCCTTCAGGAACATTGGGTGGGGCAAGCCTGTGGCGCAATATCAACGGTATTTAGCCGAGCAGGAGGCGGGGAGCCGCACCTGCCAGGTTGCGACGGTTGCAGGGCAATTCGCCGGCTACGTGACCGTGAACTGGAACCCGCCATATTCCGCGTTTGTAGAACTGGATATTCCAGAGATTCAAGATCTAAACGTGATTCCTGAGTTCCGCAGGCAGGGGATTGGCACGCGGTTGCTGGATTGGGCGGAGAAGGAAATCGCGCTGCGTTTTGGTATTGCCGGTATTGGCGTTGGCCTGCACCCAGGCTACAACGCTGCTCAACGACTCTATGTGAAGCGGGGCTACGTACCCGATGGCCGTGGAGTTACCTACCGCGATCGTTATGTGGAAGAGGGAATGCCAGTGGTGATGGATGACGATCTTGTTTTGCACCTCACCAAGCGTCTAACACATGAGCCAAGCGACGCAGGGCCTTGAGCAGCTCGCTCGATTAACGCAGTAGTTTTCCCCAGATTATTGTACATTGGTTCACCGCGCATCTCTGAAATTCCGGTTGGCGCACGCCACCCGCTCGCAGACACTTTCGCTGCGTTGACACTGATGTGTGCGGATGTTAGTTTTAATAGTTTGGTGGTCGCCCCCGATCCGCTCTAGTTCACCAACAACTTAACGACTAAATTGCATGGACGATACACTCAGGCAAGTAGGCGAATTACTGGTTTCTTCCATCCCCACGATCATCGGTTTGCTGATCGTGTGGACGGCATACAGTTTTCTCGTCCATAGACCTCTCCAGAAGGTATTGGCGGAGCGCCAGGCGCTCACGCAGGGCGCCATCCAGCGGGCCCAGGCGGAGATTGCCACCGCCGAAGCGCGGACGGCGGAATACGAGCAGCGGGTACGGGAAGCCCGGTCACAGATCTATAAGACCCAGGAGGCCAATCGCCAGAGGGTCATGGAAAAGCGAGATAGCGCGCTGGCTGAGGCGCGCCGGCAGGCAGGCGACATGGTAAAAAATGCCCGGGCCGATCTGGACAAGGACGCAGTCGCGGCCAAAGCCGTTCTGCAACAGCAGTCAGGAGCGCTGGCCGATCAGGTCATTGCCCGCGTGCTGGGAACAGCAAAATCATCAGCGGCAGCGGGGGGACAATGACAATCGATTCCCGCATACAGAGAATTCTACTGGCTGCCATTCTGGTATTGACGGTCGCGCCGGGCGCGTTTCATGCCGGACTCCTTCGCGCCCAGGAGAGCCAGCCCTCCACTGTCGCCAAGCCCGCTTCCCCCGAAGTTACAAACAAAGACGCCGCAAACAAAGAAGCAGCGGACAAAGAGAAAGAAGCGGAGAGTGATCCTGCGCGGAACACGTCTGCCGTGAGGTACATCGCGAGCAAGACTGGCCTGAGCATCAACCAGGCTTATTGGCTTTGCGTCGGACTCAATTTTGCGATCGTGTTCTTTGCCATTGCTGGCCTGCTAAAGAAGAAGTTGCCGGGCGCATTCAAGAGCCGGGGCGCTACCATCCAAAAAGGGATTGAAGAGGCGCGCAAAGCCAGCGAAGACGCGCGCCGCCGGCTGGCTGAGGTGGAAGGCAGGCTCTCACGCCTTGACTCCGATATTGCTCAGATGCGCCGTGAAGCCGAGGACAGCGCCAAAGCGGAGGAACAGCGCATTCTTGCCGCGGGCGAGGAAGAACGCCACCGCATCGTTACTTCCGCCGAGCAGGAAATTGCCATGGCGGCCAACGCCGCTCGCCGCGAATTGAAATCCTATGCCGCGGAGCTTGCGGTTGATCTGGCGGAGAAGAAAATCCGCGTCGGCAAAGAGACGGACGAAACCCTGGTGCGCGAATTCACCGCCCACCTAGGAAAGGACGGGAACTAGATGGCAGCCGTTTTAGGCCGTTACGCCCGCGCCTTTGCCGAGGTAGTCGTGGACCGCAAGGTAGATCCGGACAAGGCAGTCGCGGAGCTGAACGAGATCGCGGTGCTGGTGAACACCAGTACGGAGTTCAGGAACGTTTTACAAAATCCGTCGGTCGCGCTTCCGCAAAAACTCAGTCTGCTGGATGCGGTAATCGGGCGCACGGGCGGTTCAAAGATCCTGCGAAATTTTGTTGCCGTGCTGATCGATCAACGGCGCATTGGCAACATCGGAGACATTGTCGAGCTGTTCAAACAAGAATTGGACCGGCGCATGGGCATTGCCGACGCCCGCGTGAGTACGGCCCGGGAACTGACGGCGGCAGAGAAGAAATCACTGGAACTACAATTGGCCAGCATTACCGGCAAGACCGTCCGGGCAACGTATTCTGAGGATGCCAGCCTGCTGGGCGGAGCGGTGGTGCGCGTCGGCAGCACGATCTATGACGGATCGGTGCGCGGCCAGTTCCGGAGAATCCGGGAAGAGATCAAAGGAAGCTAGAGAGATTGCCAGAATCGGGTAATCGAGTAATTTCAGTTTTGGCAATTATGGCAATCTCGCAAGCCAGTTGAAGGACATTCAGGACTAAAAGTATGGCTCAAATCAAAGCAGACGAAATCACAAAGCTAATACGCGACCAGATTGAACACTACGAGTCCAAAGTCACGGTGGACGAAGTAGGCACCATCATTTCTCTGGGCGACGGCATTGCCCGCGTCCACGGTCTGGACAAAGTCATGGCCGGCGAGTTGCTCGATTGCGGGCACGGCGTGGCCGGGATCGCCATGAACCTGGAAGAAGACCAGGTAGGCGTGGTGCTGCTGGGCGACTACACCGAGATGAAAGAAGGCGGCGAGGTCAAACGGACGGGACGCATCATGTCCGTTCCGGTGGGTGAAGGCATGATCGGGCGCGTGGTCAATGCGCTGGGACAGCCTATTGACGGGAAAGGCCCGATCTCTACAAATAAATCCATTCCCATTGAGCGTATTGCGCCGGGCGTGATTGACCGCCAGCCTGTGCGTGAGCCCATGGCCACCGGCATCAAGGCCATTGACTCCATGATTCCCGTAGGCCGCGGACAGCGCGAACTGATCATTGGCGATCGCCAAACCGGCAAGACCGCCGTGGCCCTGGATACCATCATCAACAGCAAGGGCAACAACCTGATCTGCATCTATTGCGCGATTGGGCAAAAGCGCTCTTCCATCGCCCAGGTGGTCAAGGTGCTGGAAAGCTACGGCGCCATGGAGTACACCATCGTGGTTGCCGCTTCAGCATCTGAGCCGGCGCCTATGCTCTACCTGGCGCCCTACGCGGCTTGCGCCATGGGCGAGTTCTTCCGTGACAACGGCAAGCATGCTCTGGTGATCTACGATGATCTCTCCAAGCATGCCGCCGCGTACCGCGAGATTTCCCTTCTGTTGCGCCGTCCCCCGGGACGCGAAGCTTATCCTGGAGACGTTTTTTATCTCCACTCCCGCTTGCTGGAACGCGCAGCGAAAATGTCTGACAAAATGGGCGGTGGTTCACTCACCGCGCTGCCAGTCATCGAGACGCAGGCAGGCGACGTTTCCGCGTACATTCCCACGAACGTCATCTCCATCACCGACGGGCAGATATTTCTTGAAACCGATCTGTTCAACTCCGGCGTGCGTCCGGCGGTGAACGTGGGCATCTCCGTCAGTCGAGTCGGCGGTTCGGCCCAAATCAAAGCGATGCGCCAGGTAGCAGGAACGCTAAAGCTGGAGCTTGCGCAATACCGCGAACTGGCCGCCTTTGCGCAGTTCGGCTCCGATCTGGACAAGGCCACGCAGGCGCAGCTCAGCCGCGGCAAACGTCTGGTAGAAATCCTCAAGCAGGGCCAATACCTGCCGCAGCCGTTCAGCCAGCAGATTCTGATCATCTATGCCGGAACCAATGGCTTCCTGGACGACCTTGAAGTCGAGCAGATCCGCGCGTTTGAAACGGAGATGCAGAAATATATTGAATCCATGAATCCCAAGCTGCTGGACGCCATCATGCAGAAGAAGACAATCGATGATGCACTGAAGGCGGACATTGAGAAGATCCTCAAGGAATTCAAGCAGCGCTTTGTCAGTGAGCGCCAGACGGCGGGAGCAAAAGCGTAGAGCACAAGCATGGCGAACCTATTAGATATTCGACGGCGCATCCGCAGCGTGAAGAACACGCGGCAGATCACCAAGGCCATGCAAATGGTCTCCGCGGCCAAACTTCGCCGCGCCCAGGAGCGTGCGTTGGCGGCACGTCCTTATGCGCAGATGCTCACCAATGTGCTTAAGTCGCTGGTTTCACGGGCTGAGATTTATGATCCGGTTACCGGTCAGGCGCGGCATCCCCTGCTCGTCCGCCGCGCGGAGAAGACTGCGCTGTTGATTGTTGTGTCCGGAGAAAAAGGATTGGCGGGAGCGTTTAACTCCAACATCCTGAAAGCCGCGGCAAAATTTATCGACATCAAGAAAGACAAGAACATTGACGTACTTGCCCTGGGACGCAAAGCGCGTGACTACTTCCGCCGTCGCTATCCCGTGGCGCCTGAATCGGGCGACGGGCGCTCGGGTCCAATCCAGGTTGCGGCCGAGTACGTTGGCTTGATGAACCGCGCTCAATTTCACAGCGCGCGGGAGATCGCGGAGAAGGTTGTTCATCTCTATACCGAAGAAAAGGTCGATTCCGTCTACATCGTTTACAACGAATTTAAATCTGTCCTGACGCAGCGCCTGGTGGTGGATGACGTGCTGCCGATTCGCGCCATCGGCGAGGTCACGCACGAGATGACAGAAGAAGCCAGTGAAGAAGAGCGCAAACGCAGATTGGAAGCGGCCAAGCACACTGGCGTCAGTGTCCGGGCGGCTGATACGAGTGAGATTGACACAAAGGCCGCGGGCTTTGCCACGGCGCAGGTAGATTACATCTATGAAGATGCGCCGGAACGGTTGTTCCGTCACCTGCTGCCCCGGTATATCTCCGTGCAACTGTTCCGCGCCATGCTGGAGTCAGAGGCCGCAGAACATGCTGCCCGCATGACCGCCATGGACTCAGCCACCAGCAATGCGGCGGACATGATTGACGCTTTAACGCTGGCCATGAACCGCGCCCGGCAGGCGAAAATCACCAAAGAGATCATTGAAATTGTGAGCGGCGCCGCGGCAGCGCAATAGATTTTTTAAAACCATAGATTTTGTAAAACATAGACAGGATTTATTTATGGCTACTCAAAATGTTGGCAAGGTGGTACAAATCGCGGGTCCCGCGGTTGACGTGCAATTCACCGAAGGGAACCTACCGCCCATTTATCAGGCGCTGCGCGTGGTCAGTGAAGGCTTCAACGTGCCTTCCCCGATTGACGTAGTACTGGAAGTGCAGCAGCATCTAGGCGAAAGCCGTGTGCGTTGCGTCGCCATGCAGGCCACGGACGGCATGGTCCGCGGCATGAAGGCCATTGATCTTGGCGGCCCCATCTCCGTCCCCGTGGGCAAAGGAACGCTGGGCCGCGTGATGAACGTCATCGGCGAGCCAGTGGATGAACTGGGCCCGGTGGCCGCCACCAAGAGGCTGCCCATTCACCGTCCCGCTCCCGCGTTTGATGAGCAATCCACCAAAGCGGAAATGTTTGAGACCGGCATCAAGGTCATCGATTTGATCCAGCCGTTCCTGAAGGGCGGAAAAATCGGACTGTTCGGCGGCGCTGGTGTGGGCAAGACCGTGGTCATCATGGAACTCATCAACAACGTGGCCAAACATCACGGCGGATATTCCGTGTTCGCCGGCGTGGGCGAACGCACGCGCGAAGGCAACGACTTGTGGCTGGAAATGACGGAGTCCGGCGTCATCAAGCCGGGCGTGCCGGCAGAGTCCAAAGCAGCGTTGATTTACGGCCAGATGACGGAGCCTCCTGGAGCGCGCCTGCGCGTTGCGCTGACTGGCCTGACCGTCGCGGAATACTTCCGTGATGACGAAGGCGCGGACACGCTGCTCTTTATCGACAATATTTTCCGCTTCACCCAGGCCGGCTCGGAAGTTTCCGCGCTGCTGGGACGCATGCCCTCCGCCGTGGGTTACCAGCCGAACCTGGCCACGGAAATGGGTGAGTTGCAAGAACGCATCACCTCCACCAAGCGCGGGTCTATCACCTCCGTGCAGGCCATCTACGTGCCCGCCGACGATCTTACCGATCCCGCGCCGGCGACCACGTTCGCTCACCTGGACGCCACCACCGTACTCTCCCGTCCGCTGACGGCGATTGGAATTTATCCCGCCGTTGATCCGCTGGCTTCGACCTCGCGCATTCTTGATCCGCACATTGTAGGCCAGGAACACTACGATGTTGCCCAGGGTGTGAAGCGGATATTGCAGCGCTATACCGACTTGCAGGACATCATCGCCATTCTGGGAATTGAAGAGCTGAGCGAAGAGGACAGACTGACGGTATCGCGCGCGCGCAAAGTGCAGAAATTCCTCTCCCAGCCGTTCTTTGTGGCCAAGCCCTTTACCGGCATGGACGGACGCTTTGTGAAAGTCGCTGACACCGTACGGAGTTTCAAGGAGATCGTCGAAGGCAAGCACGATGATGTCCCCGAGCAGGCCTTCTACATGAAAGGCGCAATTGAAGAAGTGCTGGAAGCCGCGAACAAGATGAAAGCCGGGGCCGCCGCGTAGATTTCATGACAGAGACTATCCAACTCGAGATCGTGACACCGGAACGGCTGGTGGTGAACGACACCGCGGACTATATTGAGATTCCCGGCAAGACCGGCTATTTCGGCGTCCTGCCCGGCCATGCGCCGCTTATCTCTGAAGTCGCCGTGGGAGAGATCACGTATCACAAAGGCACGGAAACCAAGCGTCTGGCTGTAGCGTGGGGCTTTGCGGAAGTCCTGCAAGATAAAGTCACCATCCTGGCTGAGACGGCGGAGCGAGCGGAAGAAATTGATGCTGCCCGCGCACAAACTGCGCGCCAGCGCGCGGAAGAAGAGTTGAAGAAAGCCGGCCCCGAAGGCAATGAGGACGCACAGGCTGCCCTTGCCCGCGCCACTGCCCGGCTGGATGTGGCGGCAAAGTCCGGCGGCAAATAGCTGGCAAATAGCCCTTGCAACCTGTCCGGGAGCCAAGGATAATTGAATATGCAAAGTTTCACCGTTCACACCGGAATTGTTGCTCTGCTTGAGCGAGACAACGTCGATACCGACCAGATTATCCCCAAGCAGTTCCTGAAACGCATTGAGCGCACCGGCTACGGCGACGTCCTCTTTTTTGACTGGCGCTATGACGGTACCGGTAAACCCAATCCTGCTTTTGCCCTCAATGCGCCGCATTATGCTGGTGCCAGCATCCTTCTGGCCGGCAAGAATTTTGGCTGTGGTTCTTCGCGCGAGCATGCCGTATGGGCGCTGCGCGATTACGGTTTCCGCGCCATCATCGCACCATCTTTCGCGGACATCTTTGCCAACAACTGCGCTAAAAACGGACTGCTCACCGTGGTACTGCGCCCTTCCGAGATCGCCACTCTGGTTTCCCGTGACGCCTCCGGACGTTTCCGCCTGAAGATTGACCTGGAACAATGCATGGTCTCAGCGGAAGATGGCTTCCTGGCGCGCTTTGAAGTTGAGCCGTTCCGCCGCGGCAGCCTGCTGGAAGGGCTGGATGAAATCGGCATGACGATGAAGCACGAAGACGAGATCGCGGCGTATGAACAGAGAAGCGTTGGAAGAACGACGCTTTAGCCTATCGGCGCTCCCCATCGTCACTACCAAGTGTCATCCTGGACCCCGATGGTGAGCTTTGCGAGCCGGAGTGGGCGAAGGATTTGCTCTGCTGCCGCATCTGGAGGACTCGTGAATCCAAAAGAGTTGCGGAGCTGATTTCTCGCTTTGCTTCGAAATGACACACGACAGATTGACATGGCTGGCAGTCCCCAAAAGACTTACCAACATAGTCCCCTTGTACTACCCTCACAATTCCTTCTATTCTTGTTCTCATGCCGCAGCTAGAAAGCGCGCCTGTCATTCCCGGCATGCAGACCGGGAAAAAAGCGCTGCTTGTTTTCTTTGAGACGGACTGCCCCACATGCCAGCTTATGCTGCCGTATCTCAACGTGCTGGCAAAGGACTCGGTCCAGGTGATTGCGATTTCCCAGGATGGCGAAGCCCCCACCCGCGAGTTTGCCCGTGCGATGCAAATCAACTACCGGATCGAACTGGATCACGGGCTGAAGCTTTCGCACGCTTACAACCCGCAGACCGTTCCTGCCCTGTTTCTCCTGGACGAAAATGGACGCGTCGCGCAATCCCTGGTTGGTTTTGACAAAACCGCATTGAACAATCTGGCGGCTGCGCTGGACCATGCTCCGATCGCACTACCGGACGATGGCGCCCCGGCATGGAAGCCGGGATGCAGTTCGCGCCATCTGGAGCCGCAAAGCGCTGACAGCTCTTCTACAAACGGTAGCCCTTTACTGCGAAAAACAGCCGAACCGGCGGTGCGAATCACGTTAACTGACAACGTGGATCCCGTGGAGTATTGTCGCGAGCAGTTCGGTGACGCTCTTCCCGTTGTCCCGCCGACCGTAGAAAAAGTTGAGGTCATGGTTCGCGCCTCTGGTCTTGCGGCTGAGACCGTTGTCGGCCGCATCCCGCCGGTCTACGGTGAAGCCACCGTAGAAAAGATCGCGGCCAATGCCGTGATGGCAGGATGTGTCCCAGAGATGATGCGCGTCCTGGTGCCGCTGGTGCGGGCCGTTTGTGATGAGCGCTTCAATGCTCACGGTGTGCAGGCAACCACGCACTTTGCCGCTCCTCTGATTATGATCAACGGCCCGGTACGGGAACAACTTGGCTTCTGGTCGCGCCAGAATGTTTTCAGCAATGTGGCCCGCGCCAACAGCACGCTGGGCCGGGCCTTGCAATTGCTGCTGCTGAACGTTGGCGGCGGACGTCCTGATGGGATTGATATGTCCGCGCTGGGCAATACCGGCAAGTTCTCCAGTTGCATCGCGGAGAATGAAGAGGAGAACCCGTGGGAGCCGCTCCACGTTGAACGAGGACTGCGGCGCGAGCAAAGCGCCCTGTCTTTGTTTGCCGCCGAACCCCCGCGCGGGGTGAGCGAGCACACCGGACAAAACGGCGCTACCGTACTGCGGGCCATCTGTGCCACGCTGGCAACGGTATGGAGTTACCGGGTCTGCATGATGCCGGAGGCGGTTGTGGTGCTGTGCCCGGAGCACGTCAAGACGCTCCATCGCGACCATTTCACCAAGCAGCAAGTCCGGCAATTTTTATTTGAAAACACCGGCGTCCCGGTCCGGTATTACGATGGCCAGGACGGTGGCGAAGGCACGCAACTGGTCGCGCAGTATCGTGAGATCACGATCCAGGGCGAGCGCTGCTTTCAGAAGTTTAGCTCGCCGGAATCGATTCACATTTTTGTGGCCGGAGGCACGGCGGGAAAATTTTCCGCGGTGCTTGGGAGTTGGAGCACCGGCCCCAGGGGAAGTCAGATGGTGACGTACCCTATTCCAGAGGTTGTCCAGGGAGGTTGAACATGTCCATCACACTTGTACATCCGGGAAATGAACGCGTAGCCCAGGCGGCAACACCGCCGGCGCGGCTTGCGTCGCTGGCAGGAAAGAAGGTCGCCCTGCTCGACATCAGCAAGCCCGGTGGCAGTCTCTTTCTTGACCGCTTGGGAGAAATTTTGCGTACGCGTTATGGCGCGGCGGAGATCATTCGCGCGCGCAAGCCTACTTTCGCGAAGATCGCACCGCCGCAGATCATCGAACAACTGCGCGGCGTAGACGCCGTGATTGAAGCGCTGGCCGATTGAGGGTCGTGCACAACGTGCAGTTTGCACGACACCATCCACCTGGAAAATATGGGTATTCCCGCGGTGCCCGTCGCCACTACTGAATTCATGGCGCCGGCCCGTATCCAGGCCAATGCACTAGGGCGCGCCGGGTTTGATGCCGTCTATGTGCAACACCCCATACAAGACCAAACCCCGCAGCAGATTGCGGCTCGCGCGGACGCGGTGGCGGAAGAGATTGTGCGCAGGCTGACCGTGCAGGGCTGAATTTTCTTGCATCGCGCCTCTCGCATCCGCTATAGTGCGGCCTATGTTTATCTCTCCAGCCAACCAGGCACATGCGGCATACCCGCTTCCGTGTGCCCCACGCGGCGGAGGGATAGATATGGCTGCATAAGAAATCAAGCAATCATATTCAGGCCCCGCTGCCGCTCTTGAAGCCGCAGCGGGTTTTGTTTTTTTGCTCGAAAATATCCTGCTCAATCCGGAAAGGACGAACGACCATGACTGTATCTGCCCTAGAAGTTCAGTCCAAACCTGCCGCCGCTGCGGGCGCCGAAAAGAAGATTGCTTTGCTGGGCTGCGGCAAGATGGGCACCATCCTGCTTCAGGCATTGCTGGAACGCGGACTGGTCAAAGCCAACCAGGTTGTTGCCACGGTGCAGCACGCGGAGCGTTGCCAGAGGCTGTCAGGTGAACTTGGCGGCGTGGCCGTGAGCACGGACAACCGAGCGGCTGTGTCCGGCGCAGAGATTGTCCTACTGTGCTTGAAGCCGCAGGTACTGGGGCAACTGCTGGAAGAAATCGCCCCTGTAATCGGCCGGCAGACTCTCGTGATCTCCATTGCCGCGTCCACCACCACGGCTTTTATCCATCAGAAGCTCGGCAAAGAGGTACCGGTGGTCCGTGCCATGCCTAACACTCCGGCTACAGTGGGTGCCGCGATGACGGCCGTCTCCGCCGGTCCGTCCGCACGACTGGACCATGTGGAAACGACCAAGCTATTGTTTGAAAGCGTGGGCCGCGCCGTGATCGTCGACGAACGGCACATGGACGCCATCACCGCGCTCTCCGCCAGCGGCCCTGCCTTCGTGTTCGTGATTCTGGAAGCGCTGGCCGAAGCCGGCGTCAAGGTTGGACTGCCGCGCGAAATGGCGACCACGCTCGTTGCCCAGACGCTTTACGGCTCGGCGTTGTTGGCGCTCAAAACCGGACATCACCCCGCGCTGCTCAAAGACGCCGTCACCACTCCGGCCGGCTGCACCATTGAGGGCCTGATGGAATTGGAAAAAGGCGGCCTGCGTGTGGCGCTGATGAACGCGGTGATCAAGACCACGATCCGGGCCAAGGAGTTGATGACAAGCTAAGGGATCGGGTGATCTGGCGATTCGCACGTGATCGGGGGATCGGCTTAGAGAGCGTGGAGGTTCATGCAAACTTGCTGCGGGGATCAGGGGAATGTGGGTGCCGACTAAGGCCGCGGTCTGTCGTCAGGCGCAGAAAGCCGGGTCCTGTTGAAACCGCTTGCGCGAAGGGTTTCGATCACCAGATCACTGCGATCACCCGATCCTCTTGGGCACCCGATCCTCTTGGCTGTTGCCAAAACCGCATGTTTCCTATATATTCTTTCCCATGACATTCCTGTCAACCTTCAAAATGGCCATGTGCAGCCCTATTATTATTATGGGCATGCGCAGTTCCATGCCGAGGCAGACGGGGTCATAAAGCAATCATAAGTTAGAAATGACCAACCCGCTGCCTAAAGGCAGCGGGTTTTTAGTTTTTGCTCGAAAATCACTGGGTTACCGAGGGAGATACATGAGCACCAGCCAACGCTACGAGTTGCGATGTCGTGAATGCCATACCACATGGGGAAACCAGCCGATATCATTTTGCCAGAAGTGTTTTGCGCCTCTGGAGGTCGTCTATGACTGGGCGCGCATTGGCAAAGAAATCAGCAAAGATGAAATCGCCCGCCGCCCTACCAACCTTTGGCGTTACAAAGAGCTACTCCCCTTGCCCGAACAGTACGATGCTTCCCTGCCCGTCGGGTTCACCCCGCTGGTGAAAGCCCAAGGACTGGGCCAGACCTTCCATAGCAAATCCATCTATCTCAAGAATGACGCCGTATGCTTCCCCACGCTCAGCTTCAAAGATCGCGTGGTAGCGGTGGCGCTCTCCCAGGCCCGGAATTTTGGCTTTGATATTGTGAGCTGCTCTTCCACCGGCAACCTGGCCAACGCTGTGGCGGCGCAGGCGGCGCACTCGGGCTTCCGCGCCTGCGTTATTATTCCCGCGGACCTGGAGCAGGCCAAGGTGCTGGGCACGCAGGTGTACGGAGCACAGATTGTCCGCATTGACGGCAACTATGACCACGTAAACCGCCTGTGCTCGCAGATTGCCGATAAGCATCACTGGGGCTTTGTCAACGTGAACCTGCGGCCGTATTACGCGGAAGGATCGAAGACCGTGGGCTATGAAATCGCCGAGCAACTCGGCTGGCGCCTGCCGGACAACGTTGTGGTGCCGATGGCCGGCGGGTCGTTGATCACAAAAATCTATAAGGCATTCAAAGAATTGACCGATCTTGGCCTGGTTGAGGCCAAGAACGTAAAGTTCTTTGGCGCGCAAGCCACAGGTTGCAGTCCCATCAGCGCAGCGGTAAAAGCCGGGCGGAGCGAGATCGAACCGCAGAAGCCCGCGACCATTGCGCGTTCGCTGGCCATCGGCAATCCGGCGGACGGGTTCTACGCGGTCAAGACCATCCTCTCCAGTGGAGGCTGGGCGGAAGACGCGAGCGACGCCGAGATCGTGGACGGCATCACGCTGCTGGCAGAGACCGAAGGCATTTTCACCGAGACAGCTGGCGGCGTTACCGTGGCGTCCGCGCGCAAGCTCTATGCGCAAGGGCGCATCAATCCGGACGAGACCACTGTTCTGTGCATCACCGGCAACGGATTGAAGACCACGGACGCACTGGCGGGACGGTTTGAAACCGCAGAGCCAATCCCGCCCAAACTCGCCGCGTTTGAAAAGTTTCTGGAGAGCGAATTCGCCACCACGGGCGTGGTGGGAAAGGGAGCGGCATAGAATAGAATTGATGAAGATGAATGTCACCGTCTCTATTCCGTCCGCTTTCCGCCGCCACACCGAGGGAGCGGACCACTTCAACTGCGCCGCCGCAAATCTCAACGATCTGCTGGATGCGCTAGCGGGCCGCTTTCCCGAACTTAAGCCACACTTACGCGACGAATCGGGCCATGTCCGCCGGTTTCTTAATATTTACGTGAACGATGAAGACATTCGCTTCCTCGGCGCTGACTATACGTTCAAAGAAGGTGATGAGGTCATGCTGGTGCCGTCGATTGCGGGCGGGTAGCCCTTTTTTATAGCCTGTGCGGAAGCGAAGGACCGCTATTCTTACTAGAACTTGAAGCTATATAGAAAAAACCGGATTGATTCGTGCCAATTTCGCGGTCAAACATATTCCGTACTAATAGGGACTTGTAGCTCTGCGCGAAGCTTCAGAAAAAGTTCCGCTTGGGGCGCTTGCATGTTGTTCGCTTCCCGTGCCACTTCGCCCACAATCAGAATCGCCGGAGCAGCGATTCCGGAAGCGGTACGCAGACCAGCCAGAGCCATGAAACGAACGTCTTGGCTGGCCCGGCCAGCGTTGGAGACAACGACGCACGAAGTGCTTGCGTCTACGCCGGACTCTATCAGCTCGCTCGCCGTGCGTCCATAGTCCGGCCCCGGCATGTAGACAGCGAAGGTGGTATGTTGCGGATCAAAGCCGCGTGCGCGCAACTTTTCTCCCCGGTACGAGTGCGCTGTAAGCATGACCAGGGCTGAAGCTGCGCGGCGGTCGGTCAGCGTGATGCCCGCAACCGCGGCTGCGGCGGATGCCGCCGTAATACCGGGCACCACTTCAAATTCAATGCCGGCCTTTCGCAACGCGTCTAGCTCTTCCCCCAGACGGCCAAAGACCGCAGGGTCCCCTGACTTGAGCCGGACCACGGTCTTCCCTTGGCGCGCATGCCAGACCATGAGAGCGTTGATCTGCTCCTGACTATTGGCGTGCCGTCCACATCGTTTGCCCACGTTGATCACTCGCGAAAGAGCGCAGAGTTCCAATATCTCCGCCGGCACCAGATCGTCATGCAGCACCACCTGCGCCGCGCGCAGGCGGGACGCAGCCCGCAGGGTCAGCAGGTCCGCCGACCCTGGGCCTGCTCCAACAATGTAGACTTTGCCTGGCATTCGTTCCTATGCGCTTTTCTGCCGGCTCTGCGGTTCTTCTTCAACCCACTCCGCCACGGCCCGCACTAACCGGGTCACCAGCTGGTCCACGTTGCCGATCATGTTCAGGCCTTCGCGCTGGTGTTCCTTGAGCGCGTTCCGCAACTTTGTTTCCAGTTCCGACTGTTTCAAGTGGTCCATGGTTTCCCTCCCAGTGTTTGAGTTTGGTTTGAAATTTTCTTCGGCTTGCACAAGGCAAGCAGATGGAGCAACTCTGTCCGCCTCTGCGTACGTGGCAGCGTTTTGCGCAGCATGGTACGCATGCGTCCCAGCCACTCCGTCCAGGGCTCGTATTCCGGCCCAAACTGGTGCTCCAAATTCTTGCGCACATGCTGCGACAACGCCGGGCTGTGACCACCGGTTGAAATGGCGATCTGAAACTCCCCGCGGCTCACCACGGCGGGAGCATAAAAATCGCAGTAGCCGGGATCGTCCACGGCATTAGCCAGCGCGCCCGATTTTCTGGCTTCGTCATACACGGCCCGGTTGATGGCGTCAGAGTCAGTGCAAGAGATCACCAGGAAATATCCCTGCGCCAGTCCAGGCCGATATTCGTTTGCCACATGCTTCAGACGTCCCTGCTCAGCCCACAGCCGCACGCGTTCGGTAACTTGCGGCGCAATCACTGTAACATCCGTAGCGGAGCGGAGCACAGCCTCAATTTTTTGTTCCGCCACCACGCCGCCGCCAACGACCAGCACCTTGTGGCCTTCGAGCTTTAGAAAAATCGGGTACAAAGCCATTCGTCAATACTCCAGTGATACTTCCGTCTGCTTGTTATCTTTTTATCCTTCAATACCTTGCGGCACTCTTCCCGGCGAAGGATCGCGGACAACCGCGACCATCTCCTGCCCGGCTAGAAGTGCGCGCAGATCGCCTTCTGAATGGCGGGCAAAAAACTGGCGCAGGTTTTCCCCTGCATTTCTCTCCGTCAAGTAACCGCGCAGCAACCGCTCCAGGGCCTCAGGTACTTCCGTGGCCGGGCAACGATATCCAACCGGCCGGCCAAAGCCTGCGTGCTCACCCACGGCGCCGCCTAGACAGAAATAATACGCATCCTGCATACGGCCATCCGTTTTTATTTTTTTGCCTTCCAGTCCGATGTCGGCAATGCGGTGCTGGCCACAACTGTTGGGGCAACCGGTGACGTTGAGCTTCAATTGCTGGTCGAAGCCGGGCAGCCTTTCTTCCAGGTCTTCCACCAGCCAGCGCGTAAATGCCTTGGTCTCAGTAATGGCCAACTTGCAGAATTCGCTGCCGGTACAAGCCACAGCCCCGCGCCAGAACGTGGACGCGGCAACGTGCAGACCAGTCGTTTCCAGGCTCAATGCGACCATTTGCGTCTTTTCTTTGGGCACGTTCACAATCACCAGGTTCTGCGTGTTGGTGGTGCGCAGTTCGCCCGTTCCGTAACGCTCGGCCAGATTCGCGGCCGCACGCATCTGCTGTGGGGTAATCCGGCCACTCAAAACGGCAGCGCCTACATAAAACAGCCCTGGCTGCTTTTGCGGATGAACACCCGTGTGGTCGCGAAACACGTCTGCCGGGACATGCTCCGGGACCGCCGGATCCAGCTTGAATCCGAGCCTCTGCTCCACCTCCTGCAAAAACGACTCGGCGGTATAGCCATGTTGCAGGAACAGATACTTCAGCCGGGCCCGTTCCCGGTTTTCCCGCAGAAGATCAGCTTCACGGAACAACTCGGTCACGGCTTTCGCCACCGGAATGACTTGTTCCCAGCGCACAAAAGCATTCAGGCGCACAGCCAGGTGGGGCTCTGTGGAAAGTCCGCCACCCACGCGGACGGAAAACCCAATCTCTTTCTTGCCGTTGGCCTCGCGCACCGCAGGGGTAAAGGCCAGATCGTTGATCTCCGGATAGGCGCACCAGTCGCGGCAGCCGCTGATGCTGATCTTGTATTTGCGCGGCAAGTTATAAAACTCCGGATTGTCCATCAGCAGTTGCTCAGCCTGGTGGACCAGCGGAGATGCATCGCATAGTTCGTGCGCATCAAGGCCGGCGAGAGGACAGCCGGTAATGTTGCGGGTCACGTCGCCGCATGTGGACATCGAGGTCAGACCCACGTCAAACAGTCCTTGCAGCACCGCCGGCAGGTCTTCAATGGTCACCCAGTGCAGTTGAATGTTCTGGCGGACCGTAATGTCGGCCGATCCGCGCGCATATTTTTCTGAAAGATCGGCAATGGCACGAAGCTGGCGGGAACGCAGAAAACCGTTACCCAGACGTATGCGCAGCATGAAATAAGGCGTTGCTTTGCCTTCACCACCCGTTCCGCCGATGGCGCCAACGCCATCGCCCTGCGTGTATACACCCCACCAGCGGAAATAAGTCTTGATCCATGCGTCGGGAATGGCCGCTTGCCCTTGGCGCGCAAATTCACGGACCTCATCCAGGCACTGCAACGGGTTCTTTTCCCGCTTAAGCCGTTCCACCCGCTGGGCTTTAGTTTCTTTGTTTAACGTTTCCGCCTGTGTGCTCATGGTTCCCATTTCCTGATTTTCGGACCCATTTCCCCGATTCGGCCCAAAAAGCAAAAGGCCCATCGCTTTCTCTGGCGATGGGCCTGTTTCCTAAAGTTTTTGCGGGTTAGGTAACAGTTTCTCGGGCCAGAGACAGGCTGGTCGCTTTACAGCGACAAATACACAGCATGTCCTGGCACATAACTCGCATGAAAAGAAGATATATGCAGGGGGGAGATGTGTCAAGAGGGGTAGGACTGGGTGACGGGGCAGCTTCCTGGAAATGTGCTGTCCAGCCCAAGTGGACTTGCGTGTTAAAGTATCAGCCAAGTGCACTCAGCTGGCGTGTATTTATGAGCGAGCCTATCAAAAAACTCACGATCGAAGGGTTCAAGTCCATCAGAAAGCTTGAGGATTTTGAACTCCGGTCGTTAAATGTGCTGATCGGAGCCAATGGCGCCGGCAAGAGCAACTTTGTGGGATTCTTTCGCCTACTGCGAGAACTGATTGAGCAGAAGCTCCAACTTGCTGTTCGGACAGAAGGTGGTGCCGATGCCTGCCTCTACATGGGCCCGAGAGTAACTCGTCAGCTTTCAGCAAAACTTTATTTCGGGGCCAACGGTTACGAGTTCGCTTTGGTTCCCACAGCCGACAACCAACTGGCATTTGCTGATGAAGCAACTGTATTTAGCGGCCAGCTCAAAAATCACATCCGAAGATCATTAGGTTCGGGGCACATAGAGGCCCAGCTCAAGGCTCGCAAAGACGAGCCTGGCATAATCGGACGGCACGGGGTGCCACACTACGTTTTCAACGCAGTTTCAAGTTGGGTGGTCTATCATTTCCACGACACCAGCGCGAGTGCAAGTGTCCGACGCCAAGGATCAATCAACGACAATGAGTTCCTTCGGCCCAACGCCGACAATCTGGCTGCATTTCTTTACCGTATCCGTCAGACGAACCTAAGCACATACGAAAAGATCCGAGACGTGGTGCGGCTAGCAGCTCCATTCTTTGACGACTTTAAGCTGCGCCCCGTGCCCACAAACCCTGAACTAATTCAACTGGAGTGGCTGCAAAGAGATTCAGATTATCCCTTTCGTCCCAGTCAACTCTCCGATGGCACACTTCGTTTCATCTGCTTGGCTACTGCGCTGCTTCAACCGGTGCCTCCTCCAACGATGCTTTTTGACGAACCAGAGCTCGGGTTGCATCCCTACGCTCTCACGATTCTCGCCAATCTCTTTAAGCAGCCTGCGCTGCAATACGGGAGCTTTGTCGTCTTAAAACAAATCATTGTCTCGACACAGTCTGCCCCTCTTCTGAATGAGTTTGCCCCAGAGGACGTGATTGTGGTGGAGCGCACGCACGGTGAATCAACATTCCGGCGTCTTGAGTCATCTCATCTCTCGGAATGGCTCAACGAATATGCCCTGGGTGAATTGTGGCAGAAGAACGTCCTTGGTGGGCGACCGCAGAGTGAGGAGACTCCCCTGTCCTCGAACGTCGGCGGAGATCATCGTTCGTGACTCGAGTCTATGTCGTGGTGGAAGGTCAGACGGAAGAGTCGTTTGTGAGCCAAATTCTTGCGCCAACCCTCTGGCTCCGTGAAGTGTACCTAACACCCATTCTGCTGGGCCGCAGGGGCGGCAACCCAACATATGCTCGAGTTAAGAAGGACGTGGTGACGCAACTCAAGCAGGACCGATCAACATATTGCTCCACCATGTTAGACCTCTATGGGCTCGGCAAAGACTTCCCTGGCAAGCCTCTGCCTCCAGGCCAGCAAAATCTCGAAAAGGTGCGTCGTATCGAACAAGCGGTAAAGGCGGACATCGTCGCGGAAGTTCCAGACTTGCGCCCGGATATTCGTTTCCTACCCTACCTCCAGTTGCATGAGTATGAGAGCCTACTGTTCAGTAATCCTGCTGCGTTTGCTTCCGCCATCGGCCAGCATCATCTAGCCGCTCAATTTCAGACGATTCGCAGCGCGTTCACCACGCCTGAAGACATCAACGACGATCCCAACACAGCACCGTCCAAGCGCGTGCTTACCGCATATCCTTCATATCAAAAAGTGCTGGACGGAACGCTGGCAGCACAGACCGTTGGTATTGAGCGAATGCGCCAGGAATGTCCGCATTTTCGGTCGTGGGTCGAACAACTTGAAGCTCTGGCTCCAGAGTAGGGCCCATTAGGCGTGGGATGCGGTTGACGGGATTGTCGGACATTGTGTTTTCGTGTAATATTCGCCTTAGTTGCAGGCGCTGGACACATGAAAAATCGTTCCCTTGGCCATTACGACGGTTTTAAGACAGCAAGCTTCTTCTTGACTCCACAGACCACCCACGCTATAGTCTGGTTCGATGCAGGTTCGTCAGAATACCGTCACCATGGTCATGTGCCCTACAACAACAGGCACAACAACAACATCCATGCGACATTCTGGCGAGTCGGCGGCATAGCTAAACGGCAATCATAAGCTCCTGACCCACTCGCTAAAAACGGGTGGGTTTTTCTTTTTAACAACAATTTTTTTTGGAAGATCAAACTTTGGCGGACTAATTTTAAGACGATAAAGACTTAAAGATGGCAAATATCAACAGTTTCAACTCGGGCGCGGAAAACGGCTACGGCTGGCGCGCTGTGGTGCCGGCAACGTCGGCCAATCTGGGGTGCGCCTTTGACTGCGGAGGACTGGCGCTCAAGCTGTACTTGAAGGCCCTGTTCATCCCAGCCTCGGCGGGCGCGGAACTTACCATTGAGTACAAGGGATCGACTCCGGCGGGCTTCCCCCTGGACTCTTCCAATTTTGTTCTTCACGCGTTGCGTTTTGCTGCCAGCCAACTGGGCGCTCCTACTCCTTGCGGGCACGTGCTGGTGGAAAGCGATATCCCCATCAGCGTGGGCCTTGGCAGCAGCGCCGCCGCGGTGATCGCCGGCTTGTTGCTGGGAGCTAGGTATGCGGGCGCCGACGTTGACGCGGAAAAGCTGCTGCGCTGGGCAGACAAGATTGAAGGCCACATTGACAACGCTGCCGCGGCCTATCACGGCGGCTTGGTCTTTGCTCTGGTCAACAACAACGAGCGCGTGGTCACGATGAGGACTGATTTTCCCGAAAGCATACGTCTGATTGTGGTCAGCCCGTCCATTGCGGTGGCGACGCACAAAGCGCGGCAGGTCTTGCCCGCGGCTTACGATCGCGGCGACGTTGTGCATACGCTACAGCGCGTTGCTCTTCTGGCGGCAACGTGTTTTTCCGGCAACTTCGATCTCTTTCCTGAACTTTTTAATGACAAGCTGCACCAGCCATACCGGCAAGCGCTTGTTCCGGGAATTGAACGGTGCCTGCGCCTGCGCCGGGAAGGATTGCTGGGCGTGGCCATCAGCGGTTCGGGATCTTCGGTCATCGCTTTCGCGACCCGGCATGAAGCTGAGATCGCCCGAGAGTTACAGGAGATTTTTGCCGAGGAGGGCATCAAGGCTGAGGCGCGGTCCACTTCAGCCGACAACAGCGGCGCGTGGGTCACGCGTGAGCCGGTGCCGGTAACAAAAAAGATAGAAGCAACTTAGCAATTGGGGAGAACGGAATGAACAGAAAGCGTTTAATCGCAATGAAGTTTGGCGGCACCTCGGTTGGAAATGCCGGGCGGTTCCGCCAATGCGCTGAAATCGTTACCCGGACCGCGCGGCAGGACCGCGTGATTGTTGTGGTCTCCGCCATGGCGGGCGTGACGGACCTGATCTTCAAGACCATCGATGCAGCCAAGCATGGCGACTCTACTGCGACAGAAGCTCATTTACAAAAGTTTGAAGCGCTGCACCGCGAGTTGATCGCGGACCTCCTTGGGATGCAGCACTCGGCCGCCCTCGAGTTTATCGGCAAGATTTTTGCTCAGTTGCGCAGTTCCTGTTCGGCCCTTACGGCGTTGCGCTCCGATATCTCCGCGCAGACCGCGGATTCATTGGTCGCACTGGGCGAGCGCATCTCCGCCTGGGCGCTGGCGCACTACTTGCAACAAACCGGAAGCCACAGCGAATTTGTCCGCGCGGAAGATGTGATTATCACGGACAGCAACTTTGGCAATGCCGCACCCGACATGGAAGCAACGCGCGAACGCTGCCAGGCGGTCTTGCTTCCAATTCTGGAACGCGACTCTGTGCCCATCGTGGGCGGCTACAGCGGCGCGACTAAAGGCGGCCGCACCACCACGCTGGGTCGCGGCGGCTCGGATTATTCCGCCACCATTCTCGGCGCGGCTGCCGGAGCCGATGAAATCTGGATATGGACAGACGTTGACGGCGTACTTACCGCCGATCCACGCATATGTCCGGACGCGACCATGCTGCCGGAAATCAGTTTTGCCGAGGCCATCGAGCTGGCGTATTACGGCGCCAAAGTGATCCATCCCAAGGCGGCGTACCCGGCGGCGGATGCCGGCATCGCGGTCTGGATCAAGAATTCATTCCGTCCCGAAGTGGCCGGCACCAAGATCACGCATTCGGCACAGCCGGTAAACTCTCCCGTCAAGTCCGTCACCTGCGTGAAAGACGCAACGCTGATCACGCTGGTCACCCGGCGTGACGTGCATCCGGTGGAGTTGTGGGGCCGGTTGTTTCTCCGCCTGGGACAGGAACACATTGAAGTGCTGTTTGCTACTTCATCCTCACCAGAACATGCGCTTGGATTAGTGCTGCGCAAAGAAGACAGCGCGCGCGTGCTCAAACTGATTGACACCACCTTTCGCATTGAACTGGCGCAGGGAGTGCTGAGCCCGGTGCAGGTCAACAATGAGATTGCCGTTGTGGCCGTCCTGGGTGAATCGATGAAAGGCACCTGCGGAATCCTGGGCCGTGTTTTCTCCGCGGTGGCCAGGCGCGAAGTCAGCGTGATTGCCGTGGCCCAGGGGGCCAGTGAGTTGAGCATATGCTTTGCGGTCCCCGCGCCCCATGCGGCGGACGTAGTGCGCGCCGTTCATGACGAGTTCTGCGCTCGAGCGGATTTGAGCGTGCCCGTCTGCGTTCGGCCAAATCTTTCCCAGTCACCGGGGGCGCGATGAAAACAATCTCAACCAATTCGCCCGCCGCCACGCACGTTCTGCGCTGCGTGGGATGTGGCGCGGTCCAGCACCATGCCGACCGAATGTTCCGCTGCGGCAAATGCTCAGAGCTGCTGGAAGTGATCTACCCCGACCTGGCGAATGCGTCGCATGGGCTAGCACTACGTCTTAAGGAAATCTGGAAGGAACGCCGCGGTTCTTCGTTTCCGGAGAATGCGAGCGGCGTTTGGCGGTTTCGTGAACTGCTTCCCCAGGTAGAGCGCAGCAACATCGTGACCATGTGCGAGGGCAACACACCGCTACTGCAACTCGGAAGCTCCGCGCGCGCTCTGCGGCTGCCTCATTTGCTGGCCAAGCACCAGGGCATGAACCCCACAGGTTCTTTCAAAGATACGGGAATCTCCGCAGCCATCAGCGTGGCCAAGGCAGAGGGTTTTTCCTGCGTCTGTTGTGCTTCCACTGGGAACACCTCGGCCTCAGTGGCTGCATACGCCGCGCGCGCGGGAATGAAGAGCATTGTTCTGCTGCCCGCCGGCCATGTAGCTTCCGGCAAGCTGGCCCAGGCACTTGAATATGGCGCCCACGTTTTGCAATTGCGCACCGATTTTGACGGTTGCCTGAATGTTCTGCATGAAGTCGTGCAAAAATTTCCGGCTTACCTGCTCAACTCTCTTAATCCTTACCGGTTGGAAGGACAGAAGACCGTTGCGTTTGAACTGATGGAACAATTGGACTGGATCGTTCCCGATCACGTGATCGTGCCAGGAGGAAACCTGGCCAATGGATCTGCGCTGGGCAAGGGGTTCCTTGAGCTTCGCGACCTTGGCTTGATCAAAGATTTGCCGAAGATTTCCATCATCCAGGCCGCCGGCGCGAACCCGCTGGCACGCACGATGCGTGAGAACCAAGGAAGAGAGTTGGTCCGGGTCAACGCTGAAACCAGGGCGACCGCCATCCGCATTGGCAACCCGGCTTCATGGCGAAAAGCAGTAGCTGTGCTCCAGAGCACCGGTGGCGTTTGTGAAGACGTCAGCGAAGAAGAGATCGCCTTGGCCAAGTCCAAACTGGGAGCGGAAGGCATTGGATGCGAGCCGGCCTCGGCGGCAACGCTGGCGGGGTTGAAGAAACTGGTGCATTCAGGGTTCGTCAAGGCAACGGAGACCGTGGTGCTCGTCCTTACCGGGCACATGCTTAAAGATGTCGATTACATGCTGCAAGCTCAGGCTGGGCAAATTTCCAGCCCGATCGATGCGGACTCAGCAGCTGTCATCAAGAGACTGGAGAAAATTTTATGAATGTAGTCAAAGAACCCGCGCAACTAGCTGTGCCCCAACCGAAAGCGCAGATCAAGCAACAAGTCAGAGTGGGGATCATTGGATATGGCACGGTAGGCCGGGCGACGGCGGAAATCCTTACCAGCCATGCGCAAGAAATCCGCCAGCGAACGGACGGCGTCTCCGTGGTAGTGACCAGGCTCTGCCGCAAGTCTCCATGCGCATCAGAAGCCGGCGTCAATGGGATTTCAGTAGTTTCCGACTGGCGGGAAGTTGTGGCCGCCGATGATGTAGACATTGTGGTGGAAGCCATTGGCGGAACCGACGTCGCTTACAATGTGGTCCGCGCTGCGCTGGAAAATGGAAAAGCCGTGGTCACGGCGAACAAAGCGCTGATCGCCAAACATGGCGAAAAATTATTTGCGCTGGCCCGGCAGAAGAACCTGCCTCTCGGCATTGAAGCCAGCGTTGCCGGGGGAGTTCCGGTGATTCGTGCTATCTCTGAAGCGCTGGCTGCGGACCGCATCCAAGGTGTTTATGGCATCGTAAACGGCACCTGTAATTACATCCTCACGGAGATGGAACAGCGCGGCATTGAATTTGCGCAAGCGCTACAGCAGGCCCAGTCCGCCGGATATGCGGAAGCTGATCCGAGCCTGGACATCGACGGCCTGGACGCTCGGGACAAGATCGCAATTCTGGCCCGCATCGCCTTTGGTCATGTCCTGAACCCCGCGGAAATCCCGGTGCGGGGCATCCGCAACATTACGGCGACCGACTTTCACTATGCCCACAGGTTGAATTCAACCATCCGCCTGGTGGCTTCAGCGGAGCGGAGCGCTGCTGGCATTCACATCGCCGTGCAACCCTGGCTGGAGCCGCGAGACTCCATGCTGGCCAAAGTAGATGGGGCGAACAACGCCATCTTCATCGCTGGGGAAAAAGTTGGAACACAGATGCTCTACGGACGGGGCGCTGGCGGGAATGCTACCGGAACAGCCGTGCTCTCAGATGTGTTGCAGATTGCCCAGCAGATTGCGCGCGGGCACACCACATCCACCGCGCTGGCGGGATTTCATGGCGCCGAACCGCTGCCGAACTCAATCCGGCCCCAGCCTTTAAGCTGGTTTCTGCGGCTCACTGTAAGAGACCGGCCTGGAATTCTGGCGCGCACAGCGGAGGCAATTGCTCATGAAGGCATCAATATTGATTCCGTAATCCAGGAGCCACACATGCCGAAAGATGGGCTCTCCTTTGTCATTACGCTTGAGCCCATTCCTGAAGCCACAGTCCAGCGCGCCGTTCAAATGATTAACGGCTTCGAATTCATGAAAGAGCCTGCGCTGCTGCTGCCCATGATCTCTTCCGCGGAAGAACACATTTGAGCTGGCCTGGGTAAGGCCGCTAGGGGAGAGGCTCAGGCTCGGCAGTACCGTCGGCGCGCGGATCAGAAGCACCGGAGTTCATCCCGGTCTTGGAGTTATGCAAGACCGCCTGACCGCGCCCCATTAGAGACGTGTATTGCCCGCGAACAATCAATTTGTGTCCTTTTCCTCGCAACGCCTGCAACACATCCGGCGTGACTCGTGACTCGATCACAATGTCACAATTGATCTTGCTTCCCGTAACGGTGAAACGCGGCTGCTCCAGAGCAGCTTGAATATTCATTTCGTAGTCCACCATGTTGGAAACAAACTGCGCATGGGCCAGCGGCTGGTTCGCGCCGCCCATGATCCCAAAGCCAATGTGCACGTCTCCGCGCTCCATGAACGCAGGAATAATGGTATGGAACGGACGCTTACGCGGTACCAGTGCGTTCGGGTGTGATGGATCAAGCACAAACAACGCACCCCGGTTCTGCAAAGCAAATCCCATTCCGTTGACCACAATGCCGGAACCAAAACCGGAATAATTACTTTGAATCAGCGAGGCGATGTTGCCCTCTTTGTCCACCACAGATAGATATGTTGTGTCACTTGTGGCCGGACTTCCAGCACCCGGATTGCAATTGGCCTTATCGGGATCGATCAGGGCCGCCCGTTGCGCGCCGTAAGCCTTGTCGAGCAGGCCCTTGACTGGAACTTTTGCAAACCGTTGATCGGCGTTGTAGCGGTAAAGATCAGCGTAAGCCAGCTTCATGGCCTCGATCTTTTTGTGCAACTCGACCGTCCCGCCGGGACCATCTTTATCCGGCTGGAAATTACTCATGATGTTGAGCATTTCCAGCGCGGCCATGCCCTGGACATTGGGAGGAAGTTCGTAAACCTTCCAGCCGCGATAATCAATGGAGATGGGTTCGACCCACTCCGCGGAAAAATCAGCCAAGTCCTCCAACTGCATGGTCCCGCCAAAGGAGGACGATGTCTTCACAATGGCTTCGGCGATTTCTCCTTTATAGAACGCATCGCGGCCTTTTTCCGCTACCAGGTGCAATGCCTTGGCGACGTCAGGATTGGTAAATCGGCCGCCCAGCTCCGGGGCTTTCCCTGTGGGAAGAAAGACCCTGCGCGCCTCTTCTGTCTTTTGCATTTTGGGTTCTTCTTCAACCCAATAATCGTGGATGATCTCCGGCACGGCATAGCCATGCTCCGCATAATGGATCGCCGGAGCAAAAAGGTCTTTCCACGGCAGACGGCCAAACCGCTGGTGTGCCTTACTCCAACCGTCGACGGCGCCGGGAACGGTCACACTATGAATGCCGTCATGCGGCATGGCGGTGATTCCCTGCTTGGCCAAAAACTCAATTGTAAGTTTGCGTGGCGCCCACCCGCTGGCGTTCAGCCCATAGAGCTTGCCGGTCTTCGCGTCCCAATAAATTAGAAACAGATCACCGCCCATTCCATTCATCATGGGCTCAGTGACTCCGAGCACCGCGTTGGCGGCGATGGCGGCGTCCATGGCCGAACCTCCACGGGACAGCACCTGCGCTCCGGCCTGGGAGGCCAGGTAGTGGCTGGTGGCCACGATGCCCCGCTCCGTGGTCACCACAGAGCGTCCATAGGCGCGATCTTCAGGAACAGCGTTGTAAACCATTGTGAAAAGAAAGACGGAGAACAGAAGAATCGACCGAAGCATCCGCACCTCAGATACCTTTATCTTGCCAAGTGCAGCATTATAGAGCCAGGGTTAGGGTTACGAGTGAGATTTCTTCTTCCAGTTGAACCGTCTGCCAACAATGCCTTTGATGATGAGGTGGTCGGTGGAGCGGGTCGCGCCCCAGCCAACGCCAAAGTTCAACTCCCAATCGGGTGACACATTCAAGTCAACTGAAGGAAAAAACTGTTGCTGCTGCTCCGCAATGGGATCAAAGCTGGTAGCGGGGCCCAGAGCGCCATAGTATTCCAAACCGACACTGACGACTTTGGAAAAATCGTAAGAGACTTTGGCGTTCGGAGAGAACTCAAAGCCCTTGCCCACGTTGACGCCGTGCAAAGACTTGTCGAAGGTGGGATTAAAAGAGAGATACCACCGGCCCAGCTTCTTATCGATAATAGGGCGCATCTCCCAAGTCCATGTATCTTCAGAAAACCTGCGCCGCTGGTAGCCGACTTCATTGGAAAGGCTCAACCCCACAGGCCAGCCCCACTTTTCCGGAATTCGAAAGCGCGGACGGATGTGATCGCCCACCCAGTCCCAACCCTGGCCGGAGCGGGCGCTGGTGAAAATATAAAAGCCGGTTTCAAACCAGTCATTCCACCCCTGCGTGATCTCAATGGTTTCATGTACGGCATGGTAGGTAGGCTGTACGCCGTTTTCAATAACTTTGGCGCCCTGGGTGGTGAAATTGGTATGAAACTCAACCATCGTCGAACCGGGCTCAACCGTATCCACCCCATACACCTGGATCTCATAGTTGTCCTGCGCATGCAGTTGCGGGCCACAGATAGTCACCGCCAGCAAGAATAAATAACATCCGGCTATTGCTCTCATTCGGTCCCCGTTCAAGTAATCCTTATCCTGAATACAAACGATTGGTTATAGTCCTGATCGCCCTGAAACTCAACTTGTAAGCGTTCTTTTTTTCCTTTATCCAGAAAAATCACCCGTAAACGGCCTCGCAATAGAACAGGCTCGTTCGCGCTGGCGGCCCCAACAAAAAAGGCCGCCTTATGCAAGCGGCCCTTTTTATACCTTTTCCTTTATACCTAACCGATTCTATGCTGCTTTCGCCGCTCTCTTTCTTTCTGCCCAGCGCTTTTTCATCATTTCTGATATGCGCCTTTTGGCGGCTGCGCTCAGACGACGGCGTCCCCGCCGGCCTTTGCCCGCTGACGCGTAACCGCGGCTTCCACCTATGGCCCCCCGAAGAGCGGAAATAGCTTGCTCCAGGCGGTCTCTTTCTGCTTCTAACTCCGAAATGATCTGTTGCGTATCCATATAGCTCCTTCCGCCAGAAATGCTATCAGCGAACAACCCAACCTGCAAGACTAAATAGTTTCACAGTGGCGAGTTTGCTCTACACCTAGTTAATTGGTGCGTTAACATCACGCAACCTAGATTGGATGTATATATAATTCAAAAACAAATTCCGTTAAGTTTGCGGGGCGTATTTCCTTATTTCCATCGCATTTCATGCTCGTTAAGGCCATGGATATATCTTTCGTGTTTAAGAGGCGTTTACAGTTCTAAATGCCAATGTAAAAAGAGAACCCCCCGGGAACTTTGCCATCCGCCGGTATTCTATTGTTTCGCTCAGTCCCCGGCAGTTTTCTCCTGTTCTCAGATCGACTTCATAGCTCTAACTGTTCGAAGAAAGCACCCAAAGCTGTGGCATCTCCCCAAATTGGGCTTCATGGCCACCGCAAACCCCAAGGGCTTCCGGATCTTAAGGAGACTATCTGTATCACCTATAGATACAAGTTGTCCTGCCTATCAGCGTGTTTCTTTCGGCATGGCCGAACTAACTTGGGAAATGGTAGTGGACATCCTGTTTGGAAGCGATAGCCACACCGTTCCTGGTGGCAGGCCGGAAATGCCAATCATGCAGAACCGCAATGACTTTCTCATCCACTCCATGCCCCAACCCCTGAAGCAACTTCGCTTCCACTACATTTCCTTGCGTATCAATGGTGATCTCCACAATCACGTCACCTTGCACACCGCTTGGAAGCTCTGACCTGGGGATTCTGAGATCTGGAAAAATCGACGGCAAGGCGGGCTTTACCTCATCACCCGTTGCAAGACCATCAAATGATGATCCCGATGTGGAGCCAGCTTCAGAGGAGTTAGCGACCTTTTCTAGATCTAAGTCGTTCGAACGTTTCCGGATCTTGGTTTTTTGCGCCTTGTTCCGCGGGGCTACCGGTAAAGACAACAGCGGCTGCACTTGCGTTACAACCTGGAAATCAGTGGGCAGAAATAGTGTTGTAGAGACCGGAGTCGCCGTTCCTCCCTCACCCTTCGCGACAAAAGAGGGCCTGACAAAAATCGGCGCCGCGGGCCAGCAGAGGACAAGCAGGACAATGCCATGGACCACCACCGAGAGGACCAACGAAAAGCCCCAACCGCGCCTGCGCCGAGGTTGCGCCTGCGTCAAAGTTGCCCACTCTTGCCGATCTTGGTCGAAGGAGAGATCCATGCTGCTCTTTTATTAGACGGCCTGCATAGTCTAGTGTAATCAAGGTTTCTTGCTGCAAACAAGTCAGATACCGCCCAATGGTAATGAATAAAAGACCTGTGACTTAGGGACAGTATTTACATTTGGCGACCTTGACCTTTCAGTAATTCCAAGCGGCCAGCTACAACGCGGTGATTCGCCTGCTGAAGCGTTGTCTGATACGCTAATCCGGCAACCTGGAACAACCCAGACGCGGAAGCGCATGTCACGTAGCGCCGTCCGGATACCTGCTGGCAATGACCGATTCAGCCGGAACAGCAATCGAATTTGTCCACGTACACTACCGCATCAACGGTAACCAGTCGCTTGTCTCTGATTTGAATCTCGCGATCCAGCGCGGCGAAACGCTCATGCTGCTGGGGCGGAGCGGTTCGGGCAAGACCACAACTCTCAAACTGATCAACCGCATCTTGACTGCGACGCAGGGCGAAGTACGCGTAGATGGCCGCTCTACCGCTGCATGGGACGTGATCCAGTTACGCCGGCACATCGGCTACGCCATTCAGGAAGCGGGGCTTTTTCCCCACTATACCGTCCAGGAAAATGTTGCGCTTATTCCCAAGCTGGAAGGCTGGCAGCAAGACAAGATCAAGGCCCGCGTGCAGGAAGTCTTGCATATGGTTGGCCTTCAGCACGACCAATATGCCGGCCGATACCCCGATCAACTGTCAGGCGGGCAAAGACAGCGCGTGGGGCTGGCGCGTGCTATGGCTGCCGATCCGCCGGTCCTGCTGATGGACGAACCGTTTGGCGCCCTGGACCCAATCACTCGTGCAGAGCTTCAGCAAGAATTCATGGAACTGAAAAAGCGACTCAGCAAGACAGTTGTGTTCGTAACGCACGACGTGGCGGAAGCGCTGATGCTGGGAGACCGCATCGCGCTCATGGATTCAGGAGCGCTCAAGGGAGTCTATACGCCGGCTGCGTTCCTCCGCTCCACTGACGAATTTGTTCAACCTTATCTAGGCGCCTATAGAGCCGGGCATCAGATACTGAACGCTGGGGAATAATTCATGTCTTTCAAGGATTTTCTTGCCACACATCAGCATGAGGTGCTCACACAGACCACGGAGCACGTGTGGCTGGTGGGCGTCTCCATGTTGCTTGCTGTTGCCATTGGAGTACCGCTGGGAATCCTGTTGAGCCGGCGGCCCGGATGGAAAGGGCTTGTTCTGGGGACCAATAGCATCATCCAGACCATACCCAGCCTGGCTTTGTTCGGCTTGCTGATGCCTGTGCCCTGGATCGGCGCGCGCGCTGACCGGTTGGCCATTCTTGCGCTCACTTTGTACGCCTTGCTTCCCGTGGTGCGAAACACGTATGTAGGGATCGCCGGCGTTGATCCCCCGGTGCGGGAAGCTGCCATTGGGATGGGCCTGACGCCGCGACAACTGCTGTGGTATGTGGAGTTGCCTCTGGCTTCCAATGTGATCGTGGCCGGTATTCGCACAGCCACGGTCATCACCGTGGGTGTGGCCACGATTGCGGCGGCCATTGGCGCCGGCGGTCTGGGTGAGTTTATCTTTCGCGGCTTGGCCATGGTGGACAACAACGTGATCCTTCTCGGAGCTGTCCCTGCGGCGATCATGGCGCTCACCGCCGATTTGCTCCTCGGCCTGGTGCAGCGGATGCTGGTGCGGGCACACCACTGATATGGACCGTCGCGCGTTTCTATCAGGACTCGGATTGCTGTTGACGGGCTGCACGTCCAAGCGTGAAAGCATCTCTATAGGTTCCAAAAATTTTACTGAGCAGTTGGTCCTGGGTGAGTTGCTGGCGCAGTACCTTGGCCGGTCCTCCACGCTGCCCATCGACAAGCGCTTCTACCTGGCCGGCACGTACATATGCCATCAGGCGCTGCTGGCCGGCAGGATCGATATGTACGTTGAGTACACGGGGACAGCGCTGGTGGCGATCCTGAAAGAGCCGCCTTCGTCTGATCACGCAAAAGTTTTCAACGACGTAAAGGACTTCTACTCCCACAAGTTTGGTCTGGAAGTAATGCCCTCACTCGGGTTCGACAATACCTTTGCCATGGTCATGCGCGGCAGCGATGCGCGCAAGCTGCGTTTGAAGACCCTCTCCGACGCGGCCGCCATCGCACCGCAATTGCGCCTGGGTGTGGGGTATGAATTCATTGAGCGCCAGGACGGATACAAAGGCCTGGTCAGTAAGTACGGCCTCAAGTTTGCCGAAGCGCCGCGGGTGATGGACCTGGGCCTGCTCTATCGCGCCTTGCAGAACAATCAGGTCGATCTGGTCGCGGGCTCGAATACTGACGGCCTCATCGCCGCTCTGGACCTGGTGGTCCTGGAAGATGATCTACACTACTTTCCTCCTTACGATGCTGTTCCGATTGTCCGCCGGGAGATGTTGCAACGACGCCCTGAGATCGCAGAAGCGCTGCACCAGTTGAGCGGACGCATCAAGGCGGAGGACATGCGCCGGCTGAACTATGCCGTTGACGGAGAAAAGAAAGATGCCGCACTGGTGGTCAAAGAATTTCTGGCGCGATTCTAAGCAGCTACCAGCCGGTTACCAGCAATCTCCGAGCTGCGTTCAAACTACATTTCTGATATTTGCTATAGGCCGCCGCGGCACGCTCCCGAATTTGACCATTGCTTTCCTTCAAGATCCATCCGTCAATCGCGCTCTTCAGCGTGTACGCTTCCGGAGCCATTAATCCTGTGGTCCAGACCAGTGGAGATGCGCCAGCGGTGCGCAAAGGCACAGCAAAATATGACTTGCTGATGCAGGCAAGAATAATTGCATCACGCTGGTTATCGTTTTTCTTCTGAGGCAGACTGGGAAGCTGGAAGTCCATGAAGCCTTCGTGCCCAACATACGCCACCAGATTGGCGCCGCCGCGGCCATCCAAGACGAGCTTTTGCGAGCCAATGGCCACAGTTACCTTTTCAGGATTTGCCCCAGCAGCCGCTTCCAGGAAATCAATGATTGCTTGTTTGATCTGCTTGCCCTGATAGGCGTCGGCAATCAAGTAGACATTCTGGCTCTCGTACTTGAAAACGCAGCGCTCCAGCACCTCGGACTTTGGCTTTGGCAGCGCCGGAAGCAACTCCCAATCTCCGCTGCGGGAAAAGAAAGTCTTCACACCGTAAGCCGAACCCCAATAGAGGTTGCGGACCGGATCGTCACCATTGCCCAGCGTGGCTGCGACGGGAACGATGCCCTGGCTCTTGTTGTCCGCCAGCGCAACAAATACGTGGATGGTCCGCGCTGGACTCTGGGCAACCACCGGACCCGCCAGAACACAGCCGAATAAGGCCAGAACCACCAAATGCAGGACTGAGCACCACATGTTGCCACGGTTACTAAACGGAGTATTCGACGCTAATCTCAAGGGAACCGGCCTCCACTTTCAAGAGTAGACTAAATTAGGAAGGCCTGTGCGGGGATTTATACCCTAGCTGGAGAGGCTTCCACCATGCCATGCTCGCCATTCGCGACAATCTGGCCCAGTGCATCAGCGCTTTGCGCGCACACAAATTGCGCGCCTCACTCACCATGCTGGGGCTGACCATGGGCGTGGCCACGCTCATTACGGTCATGACCATTGTGCAAGGCGCGAACGTTTATGTGGAGCAGAAGATCGCCAACCTTGGCACCAATGTTTTTCAGATTGCGCGCACCCCGTTCGCCGTGACCGACTTCAACATCATCATTAAGGCGCTGAAGTTCAAAAAGATTGAGATTGAAGACATGCGCGCCGTGGAAGACAAGTGCGACGCCTGCGGAGAAGTGGGCGCCAGCGCCAGTGCCACGGTCCGCGCGCGCTACGGTGATAAAGAAGTGCAGGACGTGAGCCTGTCCGGGCAGACTGCGTCCATGGTGGACATTGACACGCGCACCGTGGAGCTTGGCCGTTACTTCACACCCGCGGAAGCCGAGCATCGGGCCAACGTCTGCATGATCGGTGACACGCTGATCCAGCAGTTATTTCCCGGCTTGAACCCCATTGGCAAAACGATCCGCGTGGGCAATGACGAGCTCATGGTGGTGGGCACCATGGAAAAAATCGGCAGCGTGCTGGGCCAGGACCAGGACAACTTCGTCATCGTTCCGCTCTCGGTTTTCCTGCGCATGCGCGGGCCGCATTCCAGCGTCACCATCAACGTAAAGACCAGCGCGGCGCGATTTGAACAGGCACAAGACCAGGCACAGCTCATCCTGCGCGCGCGACGCCACCTCACCGGCAACATGGAGGACGACTTCTTTATCGGCACCAAAGAAAGCTATATGGCGTTGTGGCGCAGCATCAGCTCGGCGTTTTTCGCCGTGTTCATTATGGTAAGCGCGATCTCCGTGATCATCGGGGGCATCGTCATCATGAACGTAATGCTGGTGAGCGTGACGGCGCGGCGGCGGGAGATCGGCGTCCGGCGAGCCATGGGAGCAACCAAGCTCGACATCCTGCGCCAATTCATTGCGGAAAGCATCATGCAATGCGTGGCCGGTGGAATGGTTGGCATCGCGCTTGGGTTCCTGATCGCATTTGCTTTGCGCCGGTTCACGCCCTTCCCTGCCTCGGTGCAGACCTGGGTAGCGATCATGGGTGTCTTGATGAGCTCCGGCGTGGGCCTGTTTTTCGGAATCTATCCCGCGGTGCGCGCGTCACGATTGGACCCCATCGCCGCTTTGAGGTCTGAGTAATGGCCCTCATGACGCTCTCCCAGGCCCGAGAAAATTTTCTTGCCGCGCTGGACACACTACGCACCTCCAAAGTGCGCTCTTTCCTCACCGTGACCGGCATCGTAATCGGTGTGTCTTCCGTGATCTCCATGGCGTCTATCATTGGCGGACTGAATAAGTTCGTGCAGGACAAAGTTGAGTCTCTGGGATCACGCACCTATTTTGTCTCGCGCTTTCCGCCGGGCACAGATCCCGCTCATTGGCCGGAACGCATTCGCACCCGCAAGTACCTCCAATACAATTATGCCGACTACATCCGCCAGGCCGCTCCTGACGTAAAGATCATTACTACCGTGGGCACGCGCGGGTTTTTCTTTGGCGACACCAACCTGATCACCAGCGGCGACCGCAGCGTAGAAAAAGCCATTGTTCGCGGCGCCGAGCCGGAGTACACACAAGCCATCCCTCTGTTCACCGTGGAACGCGGACGCTTCATCAGCGCCTTCGATGAGGAGCATGCTCGTCCCGTGGTGGTGCTGGGCGCGGCCATCAGCGAATCGCTCTTTCCTTATACCGACGCCATCGGCAAAACAATACGCATCAATGGCAGCCTCTATGAAGTCGTTGGCGTCTTTGAGCACGACCAGGGACTGTTCCTTGGCCCGGGAGTGGACATGTTCGCCATCACCCCGTTGAGCGATTTCAGGCGGAAATATCCCGAGGCCAAAGAGCTGATTATGGTGTTCACCGTCCCGGAAAACGGCAGCCTGGAGACGGCGCAGAGCGAAGTCATTCAGGCCATGCGCCGGCTGCGCCACGTGCCGGTCAGCAAAGAAAATGATTTTGAGCTGAGCTCGCCTGACTTTCTCAGCAATCTGTGGAACCAGCTCACCGGCGCGCTGGTGGTGCTGACTTCCGTGATCAGTTCGGTAGGACTGCTGGTGGGCGGCATCGGCGTGATGAACATCATGCTCATCTCGGTCACTGAACGCACGCAGGAAATTGGCGTTCGCAAAGCCATCGGCGCCCGCCGCGCGGATGTTCGCTTGCAGTTCCTGCTGGAAGCCGTAGTCCTCACGCTGGTGGGCGGATCCATCGGCATTCTGGTGGGCGCAGGCGTGTCTCTGGCCGTGCGCACGCTCGTGCCTTCGATTCCCGCAACGCTGTCTTACCTATGGATATCGATTGGGTTCATGATCTCGGTCGGCGTGGGCCTGTTTTTCGGTTACTACCCGGCAAACCTGGCCGCGAACCTCGATCCCATTGTCTGCCTGCGATATGAATAAGGTTTTTACTTGAGCGCGAGCCGATACATTTTGTATTCCTCACCCGTGCCGCACCAATCGGGAAAGGCTTTAAGAAAGACGGCCCCAAATTTCTCATTCAGCGCCTGACTTGCTCCCGGACGGGCATAGCCGTAAACGGTGTCAAATCCATGGCCTGCGGCCAACCCGAGCCAGTGGGCCTTCAGAATTGTTCCTAAGCCCTGCTTCTGAAAACCGGGGAGAATCGTGTTGGAGTAGCAATGAATTGCAGATGCACTTTCACTTACAGGCAAATCGGTCAAACCTTTGATAGAACTTGCAAGCGGGATTCCATAAGTTTCCCCGGCAAGCTCTCCTTCCACAAACATCCATGCAAAGATCGATCCTGGCGCATCCAAAAGTTTCTGCTTCTCAGATAGATCAAGCTGCTCTGCTTCATGATAGACAGCTTCAAATGCCATGGTTTGCTCAAGGGGAACATCGTATTTGAAGGTGATTACGCTCATTCCACCCTCCGGTGTTTACTGGGTGTCGTTTGGCCTTTAAATCGCCAGCTTCGCGGCATAGGCCCGGGCAAGAAAGTTATAGAGAACGGTTTCCTGGGCGTGATGCTCGGTAAGGAACAGCCGGTTCAGGTTCATGTGGACCAGGCTCACAGCCACATCGCGCAACGGTATGGTCAACCTCCCAGCCCGGCCCAGTTCGTCCATCTCTCGCCTGATATCCTCCAGCCCGGCGGAATAGCGGCGAAAAGCAGATAGGGCTGGTTCCGGCAAAACGCTGGCTGAATCGGAAGCGCTGCACAGCGCAGCCAGAATCTTACGTTCCTGGCGAAATCTGGCCGCAACCTGCTTCTTGTAACTATCGTCCACGATGTAAGACCGCTCGCTAGATTCTGCCATGTCTTTCGCCATCGCGCGTTTCTCTTCCAGCGTAAACCCTAACCCAGAGAGCTGACAATCCACTCCGTAAAACGCCAGATGCCAGCGCACATTGGCATCATGAGCTTTGGAAACCACATCCATGAGTTGCAAACAAATTTCGCTATCGAGCTGAAAAAAACGTTCGGCAATGCCGATGGCCGCTGCACCGCCATAACGTTCCGTCTCAGGCTCGTAGGTGTCAAACTGCAAACGCCACAAAGTTCCCAGAGCGATTTGCTGTTCGGCCCGCTCACGCAGCCGGGATAGAACATGAGCGTTCAACACGCGCGGGTCTCCGTGAAAGCGCAGGCGCACGTGCCAGTGAGGATCGGCATACCGCACGAAAAACCAGCCGTCCGTGTGCCCTGCCAGCTGTAATTCTTCCACCAGCGGTTTCACCAACTCAAGTAAAAGCCGGTCCGCATGCGACTGGCTACAGTAAAGCTTGGCGAACAGCCAGTCTGATCCAGAGTCCAATTTCAGGTTCGGTGCAGACGTACTTGCTGGAACACCGGCCTCTGCGGGCAGGTTGTCCTCTTTGGGTGCTTCCACTGGCGGCACAACAAAGGCCGGCCCGGGCCTCGTTCGTACAATCGGCAAGAGGATTTCGTGGACAAAGCTGCCTTCTGGTCCGTGGACAGGCAGCGCGCCAGGCGCTGGAAACATCTCCACCAGGAGCGTCTCGTCCTGTTTCTTGATTTGTTCAAGAAACGTTTCCGCAGACAGCGGGTTTTCAAAATCGATCAGGAGTTGGTGGTCGAGCTCGGCAATGAAAACAAAACGCGGGACCTGGTTGTCCTGGCGCCATTGCTCCAGAGGAGTGCGGCCCTGGGAAAGCTCGAGCACCGTTTCTTTGCTCGGCCTCCAGCGGGCGAGAGATAGAACAATATTGCCCAGCGTTACCCGCGGCAGGAATGGGGCTTGCGCAATCACGCCCCAATCCCAAAACAACTCCGCGCACGTACTTTGATGTTGAAGCAGACCGAGAAACTTGTAGAGCTTCAAGCTGCGGGAACTGACAAAGTTGTGCGCTGAGGTCAAACGGGGCAGAACTTCAACGCCAAGCCGCCGCGAGCGAAGAACAATGCGGTCGTGGCGTACTGACACGATCAAATCAGAAAGCGCGATCTGCCGGTCAACCGGCACTCCCGGGGTTGCCAGAAGAGGAATCTCATAGCGCCGCAAGACCGGCCGGCAAACAACGTTTCCAACACGTCCTTCAGGAAGATGCACAATCTCAGCGAATACGGCGCCACCGGAATGGAGAGCTTCTTCCGCGTTGACATGCGCCTGCACCCACTCCGCAAGCCGCGCATCGGCATGGCACAAACGCGCCAAAAGATTGCCCCCGGAAGGCCCGAAAATACTCTGGAGATAAAAACCCTGTTGCGATTCTGGCCCGCTGAGCACTGCGCCCATCACCAGGAAGGCATCCGGCAACGGGAGTGGGTTGGAGGCCTTGAGTTCGTTCGCAAGGTCGGAATCCAGATCGAGAACGATTTCTTTTTTCTCCCGCAACTCCTCGATCAGGCGCGCCAGAATGGAGACGGGCTGAGCGCTTTCATCCTCTTTGTTTTTGCCGTGATCTATATCTATAGCTGGGTCTTTGTTTATGGCTGGCTCTTCACTGTTCGTGGCTGGATCTTCGTTTGTAGCTGGATCTTGGGCCAGGGCCGGCGGCGTTTCTGCCGCCGCGCGAAAATCAATGCCTTCCAGCAGCGGTTCCAGCCCCGGATTCTCATGGCTTTCAAAGCCGATCCCGGTTTCGTCATCGAGCGCCTCCAACAGCGGGACCTCCTGCTCCTGATAGCGGTCCAGAAATTTCTCTTTGAATTCCTGGAAGGCTGTCTGGCTGGAGTTGTCACGGATGGAATGCAGCGTTTGCATCGCATCAAGAATGTCATTCACCAGTCGCTGGTCCAGAGTGGCCATTGCGGGCGGCTTGATCACATCCACCTGGACAAGCCGGCCTGGCTTGAACTCACCGCCGAGCCGCGAAACCGTGCTCACGATCCTGTCATAAGCCGCGGGGTCGGCGCCGAGGCCGCCGCGGTCCAGCGCAGCCAACACTTCGGCAATCCCGCGCAACTCTACGGCGAGGCCAGATGCCTTGGCCTGCTCAAGCTGATCGACCATATAACGGACCGCTTCCACGCCAGTGACCGGAGGCACCAACTCGGCAACCAGGAGCTGTGATTCGATGAGCCGGCCAACGAATGTGTCCGCATCTTCCCGCGTGACCTCATCATCGCTTTGCAACAGCGCTGAAGCCAGCGCATCTGCCGTGGCGCCGGAAGCGGCATGAGCCAACGTTGCTTCCAGGGCTGGTATGTGACCGGTGGCCACGAGTTGGAAAACGTGGTTACCCTCCTGCCAGTCTCCCCGCACATGGTGATACTTGCCGGCAGACAGATGCAGAGTACTGTTGCAGCGAAAGCGAAGTTGGCCGCGCCGGGCAAGATCGGACGAGAGGTGGTCCGCCAGGCTACAGAGGTATTCCATGTCCAGACGAGTGCTCCGGCGATACTGGATGCGAGGACTGAGTTCCAGGCGCGTGGAATCCGCAATCTCGCCGGTGGTGCAACCGGCAAAAGCGCCAAAGGGCGTTGCCCGCGCGGTCATACGAGCAAGGTAACGATACAGTGCCTGTTCCAGCTTTCGGCCTTTTGCGCTATCTGGATCGTCCCACCACGCGGCGAGCGATTGCACAAATTCAGGAGAGGCGATCCACAAGGCTTCCCGAACTTCTGGACGCTCGGCCCACCGGCGCAGATGCGCACGAGCGGAAGCATGATCGCCACGGGGAGTAGCGCCCGTGGGCGATGACAGTTTAAGAAACTCTTCAATGGGAAGTAGCGGCGTGCGCAGGACAAAAAAACCTGAGCTGGTGAATTCATCGGATGCGGAAGGATTCTTCAATGGAGGTACATAAAGTTACGGCACGATCTCTTCTCAAGAATCGTGCCGCAAGCGCTTAAATCCGCAAAATCGGCTTAGTGTGGGCCCGCCGCTGCTGTGGTCTGAACAGCACTGCCTTTGGTCACCTGGTTGTTCGCGCCCTTGGTGACTGCGTTACTGCCCTTCGTGACTTGCTGGTTGCCGCCCTTGGTCACTGCATTGTTCGCGCTGCCCTTGGTCACAGCGTTGTTAGCGCTGCCTTTGGTTACGGCGTTGTTCGCATTGCCCTTGGTGACTTGGTTGTTGGAGCTGCCCTTGGTTACCTGCTGATTGCCCCCAGGAGGTGGAGGAGTAAGCTGGGCGTTGGCCTTCCCCTTGTTGACATTGCAATATGCCGAAGGGGTCATTGTATCGGCTTGTTTCCCGCCGCCTGTGCCACTGTTTTGCTGCCGCAGAGTTTGCTGGCTCAGATTCAGCTTGCTGGAACTACCTGTCTTCTGTACAGCGTTGTTTCCATTGACGGCTTTTACTTGCGTGTTGTGGGCGGTCTTACCCTGGCTGGTGGAACCTGTTACCACCTGCGACCGGACCGGCATACCGGCGCTCGTTAGCCCTAACATTGACAGTAGCGCTACCCATTGGTTACGCATGTTTTTCTCCTAAGAAAATTCGCGGGCGAACGGACAAGCTTGCTGTCCGCCAAGAATTATATAGAGTTTCAACCCCCTCCGGGCGGAGTAGTTGCAGGGAAAAGCGCTAAGCAGTCCTAACGTTATAAGTCGTGCGTTATCATGACTTCCTGTACTTAGCGTGAGCGATTTTTCAGTGATTGTCGTCATGATCGATCCAGCGCATAGATGCCCGCGCGGCCTTTTTTAACGATCTTTGCACGCTTCCCATGCTCCGTGTGAGCGCATTGCCGGTCTTGACCTCTCCAGTAGAAACACCGGCAGAAGTTTTCTGAAGACCAAGATCAATCGCATCCATCGATGAGCCGCCTGCCGACACCACGGGTTGGATACGAGCATGGGATTGGTGCTTCGGTAGCGACTCCGGACCCAGATCGTTCATCTCTTTCACGATTTCCCGGCTAAAAGCGCTTTCCATCTTCTGCGCCAAAGCCCACTGAGAGGACGCTGCCCACTCCGCTCCATTCAGAGGAGCACCAAGTTCACCGAGGTTGATCAATTGTCCCGCCAACGGCGTAACCGGGCCTCCACATCGGTCCCGGCCGCAGCCTCCGGCGCAATCTGCTGGGCTGAAGTACGATGCGTGCTTCCCCCAGGATATCCAAACAGTAGCGCCTTTATTTTCGGCGCTCAAGGTTGAAGCCGCCGCGGTAGTGCTTCGGTCACAGATGGTGCTCTCATGAGCGGCGGCATACCAGTAGATTGCCTTCCAGTCGGCGAGCGGGTCCTGCAAATTATCGGCGCGAACCAGCACCGCGACATGCTCTGGGTCGAGCGGATGGGACATTCGCCCACAATCTCGGTTCCACAGATGATAGTAGTGGACCTCCAATGTGGCGCCACTGCCTAGGACAACTTGCGGACGAAAGACCTGGCCGTAAATAGTCCCATTGCGCTGAACAACGGTGGCATTCTTGGATCCTGCCAGAAACTCCGCGGGCGATACATCGCAGTCATGCGCGCTGACTAAGAGCGTGGGGCGGAATTTCTCTAAGAGCGCCTGCTCAAGTTCATCAGGGATTCCATCACGGTCCAGGTCCGTAAATACCGGTGGTTGTGTTTGCAGAGCGAGGCTGGAAGCTAGCAATAACGACATAATGAACGGAGCTGCCATCTGGCAAGTATCTCACGCTTGTGCAAACAAAAAACGCGGTCAAGCAGCGGCACAACGTAACCATGGTTCAGGGCGAAAAGCGCGGAAGAAACGTGAAAAGGTGCGGTCAAATTAAACTTTTGTCCCCGGCTTAGGACGAAAAATGAGAAGCAAAACGATTGCCCAATCATTCAATCAGAAGGTTGGAGGCGCGGGTCGGAATCGAACCGACGCATAAAGGTTTTGCAGACCTCTCCCTTACCACTTGGGTACCGCGCCCTGAATTGAAATGCCGCCAGGCTGCCCTGAGAGCATAAACCCTCGCTGGTGCGAGGGGGATGGCAAAAACAAACTTATGGAGCGGGAGACGGGAGTTGAACCCGCGACTTCGACCTTGGCAAGGTCGCACTCTACCACTGAGTTACTCCCGCTCAGGAACTAATACAGATTATATCGTGCTGAAAATGAAGGGTCAATCCGGACGGTGGGTCATTTTCGACGAAACCGACCCGCTGGCCGTATCAGCGTCTGGCGATTTCGCTGGCAAATCGCAGGCCTTTTGGCAGACGTTCATCGCGGCAGCGATGAATCCGACCGCCCATCTTCGATGGAATTGACCACCGCTTCCATGGGCCTGGCATAACGCCAGAGTGACAACCAAAACTTACCGCGGATTAACGCAGATGTACGTGGATACACGCATCGATATTTCTTTTATCCGCGCCGAATTGTTCCGCTGCGCCCTTAGCGTCCTTTACGGTAAAGTTCTGGATTCTTTCCAAGGGTTAATGTCTTGCCCACTGTGGGTCTTCCGCCGCGCTCACAACGTGACCGTCACGCATATGGATGATGCGATCGCCAATTTCGGCTGCCTGAGGATTGTGCGTAATCATCAGGACGGTTTGGCCAAACTGCTGGTTAGCGTCACGCAGCATTTTCAGCACAGTCTCAGAATTTTTGGAGTCAAGGTTTCCCGTAGGCTCATCGGCCAGGATGATCGCGGGGCCGTTGACCAGGGCCCGCGCCAGCGCCACCCTTTGCTGCTCGCCGCCGGACATTTCAGAAGGCCGATGGTCAAGCCGCCCGGCAATGCCCAGCATCTCGGTCACGCGCTCGAAGCGTTTTTTATCCACGCCGTCGCCGCCGGCAATTTCACGGGCAATCTCAATGTTTCCCTGCGCGGTGAGCGTGGGCAAGAGATTAAATTTCTGGAAGACGAAACCGATCTTGTGTTTCCGCATTTCCGTGCGCTGCCCATCAGAAAGCTGGGCAAAATCGTCACCATCAACGACCACACGGCCGGCGGTGGCGCGGGTCAGCCCGCCCAGAATGTAAAACAGGGTCGATTTGCCGCTGCCGGAAGGGCCCACAATGCTGACAAACTCGCCCTTCTCCACGTCAAAGCTAATTCCGCCCAAAGCGGGCACATCGACCTTGCCTCTGCGGTAGATCTTGGTGACATTCTCAACTTGGATGATTGGGGCCACTGGTGTTTGATATTAACAGAGCGCCGCTCGTTCGCCAGCAGTCAAAGCACGGAGCCAGCAGTCTAAAGAGCGGCAAAGCGCGACATTACCGCTCCCTCTAGCTAGCGGCCTGCATTCTACCCGGCTCAACCGCGCTCATGCGCTTGGGGCCGCGCTTTTTGATCAGCAGGACCCGAATGCGTTCCAGCAACTCCATGGGAGCGTACATGCCTTTAGGAAGAAAAACGTCTGCGCGCATTTCTTTTTCATACATTCTGATTTTTCCAGAAAAAAGAATGGCAGGTGTAGACGTGGAAATCTCTTTGATTTTTTCCACCAGGCCGGCGCCGTCCAGTCCGGGCATCTGCAAATCACTGAGTACCAAATCGACCCCGCCTTGCTTGAATCGAGCCAGCGCGTCCTGCCCGTTGCTATATGCCAAAACACGATAGCCACGGGTTTCCAGCATCAATTTACGGATGGAAAGCGCCTGTTCGTTGTCGTCAACGCAAAGAATGGTCCTTTTTGGTCGCATGTTGCCCCCGGGGAGTCTGTTTTTGTCCATAGGTCGCCCGGCACAGGATCCCTACAGATGGATTTTTTCTGGTGCGGCTGGGCGAACAACTATTTCGCAAAAACGTTATTGCATCTTAGGGCAGAAGTACGCGCCTGTAAAGTACCATGAACGCCAACAGGAGGAAATTCTTCTCGCGTGCATCGCTGAAGTGTCATAGCAACCAAACACCACAAGAAATCAACCGCTTAATGCAGACAGCATCAAAAGAAAACTTCTCCGCGGACAACTTCCACGGCATGACCGCCCACACGGACGTTGACGATCTTGTCACCCGACCTTCCCGCGCTGAAAAAAATTCTGCTCCGGCGCTTCATCTCCACGCCTTGCTCCATCAGTACTTGCTGGTCCGGAGGCACCACGCCATACTGCACCGCCCACGCGGCGCATGGACCTGCTGCTGAACCGGTGGCCGGGTCTTCTCCGTTATAAAAAATCATGCGGGCTTGAAATTTTGCTTCCGGATCAAGAGCCTCACGGGAAACAAAATAAAAAAACTTGGCGTCCGTTTTGCTCAGATAAGCGTTCATGGAAGACCATGTGGGCGTCAGCTGTTGTAATACCTCCAATGACTTGAGGGGCACGATGATAACTGGATTGCCCGTGGTAACGGTCTGGATCGGCAAATCTCCGGCAATATCATCGACTGCAAGACCAGCAGCGAGCGCCACGTCTTCACGGGAATGCTTCTGCCCAAATTCCGGGTCACGCTGCGTCATCACACCAAAAGACAGGCCGTCCCGCGTGGAGAAGCGCACCGGAATTTTGCCCACGTTCAGATCCAGCGCGACCTCTTCCGCGCCGCCATTGTTTCTGAGCACCATGGCCGTGCCCAGCGTGGGATGCCCGGCGAACGGCAGTTCCTCATTGACGGTAAAGATCCTGACGCGCACGCCGCGCTCGCGCTCAACGGCGGCATCGCGGGGGAAAATAAAAGTTGTCTCGGAAAGATTCATCTCCCGGGCCAGGGCCTGCATCTCGGCGTCGGTCAACCCGCGTCCGTCTGTAAACACAGCAAGCTGGTTCCCTTCCAGCGGAACGGACGTAAACACGTCCATCTGGACAAACGACAAACGGCGTTTCTGGTTTGACATGGTTTTCTCCGCACCCTTATGCTGCAACTTTGGTTTATCAACCTTGGGTTTAGCAACGCTGCTGTGAGGTCGAGTGAAGGCATTCCGAAAGCTGCTGCAACGCACACCGTTTTACGGTGTCTACAAGTCGCTGGGCCATTACCCTGACTTCTGGTACTGGAAGCTTCGCGGAGAACCGCTCCGCTCTCCACATTTAGTCAAGCAGCGCACCGTGCGCGAGTACGCGCAACGTTACGGCTTGCGCGTCCTGGTTGAAACCGGAACGTACTATGGCGAGATGGTCGCTGCCATGAAAGACCGCTTCGCTGAAATCTATTCCGTTGAATTCGATTCACAACTTGCGCAGCGCGCCGCAAGAAAATTTTCCCGCTGGCCACACCTTCACATCTTGGAAGGCGACAGCCAGCAGGTGCTGCCGGACCTTCTGAAGCAATTGAACGCGCCAACGCTCTTCTGGCTGGACGCCGGCTACTACGGCTGGGCCGGCCTGCAAGGCGACAAACAGCGATTGACCAGCGAACTTGAAGGCATCCTGCGCCATTCGATCAAGGAACACGTCATCCTCATGGACGACGCTCGCGGCCTCAACGGACAGAACGGCGCTCCCACCGTACCGCAACTCAAGCAGCGCATCGAAGCTGAGTTCCCGGGACGGATGGTGGAAGTGAAGCATGACATTCTGAGAATCACGCCGGGCAATTAAGACCAAGGCCGAAGGGTTCCCTGGCAATAGACCAGGCGCATCCCTGACATTTTTGGGGTGCCCCCTCCCCGGTGATCCCAATAAACAAAGACTTTAGGTACAACCATCCCAGGGTATCCCAAGGTTTTGGGATGAAGCTCTCTTGCCCGAACCAAGAAGACCTGGGCGTGCTCTCGGCGCGACACCAGCCGACACATGATTTCAAAGAACGGACCTTCTTGCCCGTGTGGACTGCGCGCAGCATAGCGCATTTCCTGAGACGATCAATAGCAAAATCCGTTTGTAACAGGCATGCTGTGTCACCCCGAAGTCTGATCGTGGGTCGGTTTGTTTGAATTGGCAATTAGCAATTGGCAATTAGAAAAACCAAAAAAAACCGACCACAGATTACGCTGATCCATAGAATGCAGGAAATTTACGCTTTGCCATTTGCTATCTGCTAATTGCTTTCTTGTAGACTTATCCACACACGGAAGCGCATGGGGTCCGGTGACCCTTCCGGTCTTCAAAACCGGTGAAAGCTGGTAAACCCGGCTTTGGTCGGTTCGACTCCGACACGCTTCCGCCACAATCTTTGTGATGACTCGCCGGAACTTGTTCGAACGTTTGCGTTTGCTATTGTGTATCGCGGCTGTTATGCTGCTGGTCGCGTTGGCCCTGTTGAATCGTTTCGCATCGGCAACACCTCAATCGCCTGCTCATGCTTCTTCTTCCGTTGCTCCTGCTTTTTCTCTACGGTACATAACTTTTAAAGATCATCTGTACGCCGTCGCAGACGTCAATTTGGAATCACAGGAAATCATTTTTAGCACTTCGGACGACAACAAACCTGAAACCTATCCCGTGGTCATCAATAAGCTTTACAAAGCCGGCTTGAAGCCTGTCCTCATTACCAATGGAGGAATCTACGGCATTGACAGCCAGCCAATGGGCCTGCTGATCACTCCTGGAGGAAAAAAGCATGACGTGAACACCACGGCGGGGTCTGGGAACTTCTCATGGGATAGTGCGGTGTTTCAAACATTGGAGGATGGCACTGCCTCCATTGTGCCCGCCCGAGATTGGCAGTACAGTCCACACACCATCGCAGCCACGCAATCCGGCCCGCAACTAGCCAATTCGAACAAGATTAACCAGGGCTTTCAGCCGCACTCCAGGTTTGCTTTTAGCCGGACCGCCGTTGGAGTCGATCGATCGAACAAACGGGTTGTCCATCTGGTGGTGACCCGGGATGCGGTGACACTGTTTGAGCTGGCAACGTTGATGGTCGATGAACTTCACTGCGCTGAGGCACTTCACCTGGACGGCGACCTGTCAGCGTTTTACATCCCATCGTCTCCTGACAAATTCGTATTCTCAGACCCAGGAGAGCGCATCGTTACAGTGCTGAGCGTTATAGCAAGAAGAGCCAAGGAATGAGAATCTGAAAGTGAGAATTAATCGGTTCACCGTGCGGCCGATGGATTGCGAACCACGCGCCACGGCAGCGCCCAGTTCCAGCCCCAATCGTGGTTACCTCGGAGCGTTGACTGCCGGGGCGTCGATCGATAGTTCCGGATTCCATTCATACTGAGCGTCAAATTTCGTATCGTCAAGGTACACGTGATAAGGCAAGTGGTCGATAATCCCCAGACAAACGGTGTCTCGGTGCCGGGACATGTTGTCAGATCCAATACGGGTGCCTGCCCATTCCCTGCAACTATGCCCTGCGTAGGTCCTTGGGCCAAGGTCGACGAGATCGGAAAGATCGAGGAGTTCCGCGATGTTCGTGCTGATCCTGCGCTGGAACGCGTCATTCATGCGAAACTGAAGCGCTGCACCGACTTCGAAAAACACCCGATTGGGCGCAACTTGGACCCAGTCGGGAGCAGGCTGCGGTGTGACATCATCCCCCCGAATGTAATTGTTCTCTCCAATGCGGATATATTCATAATGCACCAGACTGCCCCCCAGCATTCTCTCTTGCCATAGGTACACGCGGTCCGGAGGTATCGCTTCCATTCTTAATTTGACGATGCTCGGCGTGCTGACTGTCATTCGCCAGCTTCTCGCCTGCGAGATTGCCTCGTCGGCCTTGCGAAATTCGGAGGCGTGCCGGTTGCATCCCAGCACAAGGAAGACAAGGAATAGCAGAGACACGATTAAGGATGACCGTAAGACTGGTTTCATAAGATCGCCTTCAAGTTCTCACTAAGATCCGGTCCGGCTGGGAACTCTCCGCTCAAAGGCAAGAAAGCCAAAGAAGCGATGGATATTTCGTGAAGCATTTCTCTTACGTTATCACTTTCTTGTTTCGAAACTACCAACCCAATACGCGTCCACCAACCAGATGCCTAACACCTCTCCCAACGAGCCCAGAATGCGCGCAAAAGGAAACAGTTCGTGCGAACGCCGAGCGAATCTCCGCGCTGCAAGACTTAGTGAATTGGTTCACCTTCCTCCAACTCTCGGTGCTGTGGCGCGATCGGACTTGAGAGATGCACGTTCGGCTCGGCTTCCGGCGCGACGATTCCTTCCGGCAACCGTCCTCCGTTGTACTCCGCGAGGCGGTTCTTCCACTTGAGAAAGTCGGTGATGGACTGCGGTTCAATTCGGATTTCAACCCGGCGCAGGCTGGCCAGGAGAAGGTTCATCTCCCGTATGAGTCCCTGGTCGGAGCGCTGGCTCTGGCGGCTGGGCTTGACCGTCAGTTGGACTTGCCGGCCCTTGCATTCCAGAAGCCCCCACTTTGGGGGAAGTTCGTGTTTGCCGATGAGCCCTTGCGGCAGGAGATACAAGCGTTCGCAGCCCATGCCAAGTTCCGGGTCTTTGCGGAAGGGCTTTTCCCGGTCGGCAAAAAAATCGGCGCGGGAGATCTTGCACTCCACCACCACGGAGCGGCAAGCGCCTTTCCAGCCAATCACGTCCGGCGTTTCACCGCTGGCGCAGGACTGCTCAGAAAGCACGATGCCGCAACGATATCGGCCGCGGAGCCATTGTTCGGCCAGACGTACAAGCTGCTGATGGGTCATCCACTGATGTTGTAACCCAGAACGCCGCGAATGGATAGTGCTTCTTCAGCTTCTTAATTGTTTTCTTTTGCGCACGCGGATGTGATGAAATCCAAGTGCCCATGAAGTCACGCTTAGAAATAGGAGAAATCGTGCTGGGACTGCTCAGCCTGGCTGCTTTTCTGGCCGGAGCGTTTCGCTTTGTCTGGATGAAGCATTTCACGTGGACGCAGGCTGGTGTCTGCCTGCTCTCGATCCCGGCAGCGATGCTGCTGCTCATGATTGCCGACTACACTTTGCATCACGCGCGGATTGTGTTTGTCTTGCTGCTGGCCGTGCTGGTGATTGCCGCGATCCAGAGTGCGAGCTTCTGCGTTGGGCTGGGTTTGGGGCTGGCTGGAACTTTATTGATGCAGCGTAACAATTAAACCGTTCTAGCTTGCTCTAATTTTTATTTGACGCTCCGCTTTGCTGCGCGCCCGCCTTCGGCAGGAGGAATGCCGTGCGAGGCGACCGCTTGCGGCACGACTTCGCAGCCCATCGCTCGCTTAAGCTCACGCTGGGCAAAACGCTCAAGTCATGCCCTGATACGTTTTGCGTTCCTGTATAGCACCTCTGCGACAACTAGGAATTGCGTTCGGAGTCGAGTAGTCTTTCCAGGCTTGCCTTATGTTTCTCTTTCTTGCGGTGCTTCTTGTTTTCGGCTCGCTTCACCGGCGGGGGCGTCCCCAGGACCGCGCGAGACGCGGCCTTGACGGCACTGGTGGCACGAAATTTCTTCAGCTTTTTCTTCTTCGGCACAACCTAAGTTAACCACAAGATGGGCCAGCTTGGCACAGATAGACTTTCGGGAAAAAGCCGGCTAACGCGGCAGTCGGCACAGGGTGGGCTGCTCACTGCGTAGAAGATTCTTGCTTGTACGCCTGCAAGAACCAAAGAAAGTTAGCCGTTTTGTCCATATTCTCCGTGATCTCCGCGCCCTTTGTGGGTAATATGGGTGTGATGGAAGAGCGCGATTTTTTTGATGAAAAGGAATCCAAGAAAGCGCATACCCTGACGTGTCCGCATTGCCTTCAGGCCAACGAGTATGAGCTTTCATGGCTGGTGCGTACGAAGAAGAAACAGCTTCCGCCGCGGGCCGATGAACGCGACCGCGCCAAGTTTGCCAAGGCCAAGACTTATATGGTGCGTCGCGATGACATGACCATGTGCAAGAACATCCGTTGCCGCAAACGTTTTGAGGTCGCGGGAGTGCAATCGGTGGCGTTTCTGGAGTAACGAGGCGCGGGTTCAGCCCAGCCGCCAAAAGTCCCCCGCTAACCCGATCGAGCCAAAAATTGCGTGAGCTTCTTCCGGGCTCTTCCGCTGCCATTGGGGAGACATGCGGTCGCAATACCAGGCGTCGGCAAGATTCCAGGCCTGTTCTATGGTAAGGGTTGAACCGCGCGCCAATCGCCAGCTCTTACACCAGCGGTCAATGTGATCTTCCGACCGGAAGAGAAGCATGGTCTTTCAGTTAAAGACAATGTCATCCCACCACTGGTGGGCCGGCAGCGCAAAATGCACGATGCCTTCCGCCTGCGCTACGACTTTCTTGTTCTTGACCTGTACCGTCATCTTTTCGCCACAACAGCCGCAAGAGGTAAGGACGTGCCCGTTGGTGTGAAGCATGGCGATCACTCCCAGCCCGTCCCAGATGCAGTTGGCGTACCAGCTTCGCACGCCCGCGGGATGTTCGGTCACAACGGCGAAGGGCGTAGGCACGGACGAGAGCGGATTGGCCATAAGGACCTCTCCAGTTTCCGGTTGCAGCACCAGCATGTGAGCTTTGGCCAACTCGGCGAAGGCATCGCTCACTTCCTGCACAGGACAACCGAGTGACCGGGCGATGTCGGTCTTTTGCGGGCAAGCTCCGCGTTCGATGAACTGCCGGTAGACCTGGAGGCGGACTTGAGCTTTGAAATCCAAATTCTGCATGGTTCTGCAAATATACGGTCCAGCAAGTATAAGCGAGCGCTCTCCCTCTAAACTGCCACGGGGTTAAGTAGTGGTCCAGTTTGTCGATAACTCATCGCTGGCGCGATGACGTCTGCCTAAAGGCCCGCGATTCGCAAGCAAATCGCTAGACGCTGATACTGCTAATGGATCAGTTTTTCAAACTGACCCATTACCCGGGGTTACGAAGATTTACCCGATCTTCATCCTCTCATTTATACTTGTTGGTTTGACCGGTGACGGCGGTCACGGCTGTCACCTCGGCCCACAGATTCAAGCTGCTGCACAGGAACTCTCTCTATGAAGATTTTGGTCTGCATGAAGCAGGTCCCGCAGAAAGACGCCCCCTTGAAACTCAACGAGAGCGGGACATGGATCCGCGACGACGTCTCTTATGAAGTCAATGAGCCTGACGCCTACGCGTTGGAAGAAGCGTTACGGCAAAAAGAAAAGCATACCGGCGAAGTTGTCGTCATCACCGCTGGTCCGGCGCGTTCGCAACAGGTGCTGCGCGAAGGGCTGGCCAAAGGCGCTGACCGCGCCATCCATCTGGAAGACAATGCTTTCGTCGGCCTGGACGCATTCAACATGGCCAAGGCTTTTGTTGCGGCCATCAAAGACGAACAATTTGATCTGATCTTCACCGGCCTACAATCCGACGATTATGGCTTCGCCCAGACTGGCGTGATCATGGCTGAGCTTCTGGGCTGGCCGCACGCCACCATCATCATGGAGATCCAGAAGACGGACAGCGGCATCAAAGTAAAACGCGAGCTTGAATCAGGTTTCTTCCAGCACGTTGCCATGCCGCTACCGGCGGTGCTGACGATCCAATCGGGCATCAACAAGCTGCGCTACGCCACGCTGCTGGGCATCAAGCAGGCCAAGAACAAACCTCTGCGCAAGGTCACCCTGGACGAAGTGAAATCTGCTCTCGGCGAGAACATGCAGAAGATCGAAAAGCTTTACATCCCGCAGAAGAGCAAGAAGACGGAGATGCTGGAAGGCTCGCCCAATGAGGTGGCCAAGAAACTGGTGGACAAACTGCGCAATGAAGTCCGCGTTCTCTAGATTGAAGATTTCGATTGAAGAAAAGTAGTAAAAGGAGGCCCTATGGAAAGAATGGAATATGATCCTGAGGGCGGGAATTACCTCCCCGTAACGGAACATGAAACCGGTTCGACTTTTATCGTCGCTGGTCTGGTGATGCTGATTGCAGCGGCAGGCTGGGGACTTTTCGTAGGCTGGGACATCCAGGCCGGCGGCAATCTGATGCGCATCATCTTCGGCGTGGACGTTTTAGTCGCGCTGCTGTTGATTACCTGGGGATTTATCAAAAAGAATCGGCAAATAAACTAGATGGCAGACACAATCCTTGTTATTGCTGAACAGCGTGAAGGCAAACTGAACCGCGTCTCCTGGGAGACTGTAACTGCGGCGCAAGCCATTGCCGCCGAAACTGGCGCCACTGTGGAAGCCGCGGTCTTTGGAAGCGGCGTGGGCAGCGTTGCCCAGGAAATCGCGGGCAAAAAACTGGCCAAGGTCTATGCGATTGAATCCCCCAAGCTGGCCCAGTACACGCCGGATGCCGTGGTGTCGGCGCTGAAAGATTTTGTTCAGCAGAAAAAGCCAGCGCTGGTGCTGATGCCGCATACCTACCAGGTGCGCGACTTTGCTCCGCAACTGGCCACGGCACTGGAACGCACGCTGATCAGTGATGCCGTCGGCTTCCGCAAAGACGGCGCAAAACTGCTGTTCACACGGCAGATGTTCCAAGGCAAGTTTGCCGCCGACGTCTCGTTTGTCTGCGCACCACCGCACTTTGTCACGTTTCAAGCCGGCGCTTTCCGCGGCGACAAAGCTGAGGCCGGCACATCCGCCGCTCCGGTGGAAACAGTGAACGCACAGATTGCCGACGGCGTGGTACGCAATCAACCGGAAGAACCTTTCAAAGAAGCCAAACAAGCCGTAGACCTAACGCAGGCGGAGATCATTGTCTCGGTGGGCCGCGGGATCAAAGAGCAGAAGAACATCGAACTAGCCAAGGCGCTGGCCGACGCGCTGGGCGGCGAGATTGCCGCATCGCGTCCCATCTGCGATTCTGGCTGGCTTCCAATGGACCGCCAGATCGGCAGCTCCGGGCAAACCGTCTCGCCCAAGCTTTATCTGGCCATCGGCATCAGCGGCGCCATCCAGCACATTGTGGGAATGAAAGGGTCGAAGAGCATCATTGCTATCAATAAAGATGCCGAAGCGCCCATTTTTGAGATTGCCGACTTCGGCGTGGTGGGCAATCTATTTGACATTGTCCCCGCGTTGACTGAAGAAGTGAAGAAAGCCAAGGCGGGAGGATAAGTTTGAAAGATCGGGTGATCGCACGTGATCGGGTGATCTGAAAGCAGAACTCCTTGCTTTGCTGGCGACAAGGGCGATTGATGCAATCCGGATTGCTTTGTCTGATTGCTGAATGCTAAATGCTGAGTGCTTAACCACATGATCTACTTCCGCAAACCGCTTGAAGGCATCGTGCGTCCGCAGATGGAAGCCGACGTAACCATCGTGGGCGGCGGGGCCGCCGGCATGGCTTGTGCCCTGCGCCTGTCTCAACTGATTGACAGGCACAACCGCCGTCATCCCGAAGCGCCGCTCAGCAAAGAAAACATCAACGTGCTGGAGAAGGCCCGTGAAATTGGCCAGCATTCCCTTTCCGGCGCGCTGCTGGACCCGCGCTCCATGGACGAACTGCTTCCCGGCTGGCGCGAGGAAGCGCCGATTGATGCCGAGGTCACGCATGAAGAGGTTTATTTTCTGACCGCGGAAAAAGAGTACCGCTTCCCGATGACGCCTCCGCCGTTGCAGGACCACGGCAACTACGTGATCTCCATCAACCGCTTTGTGAAGTGGCTGGGAGAAAAAGTGGAGCAGGCGGGGATTACGATCTTTACCGGCTTTGCCGGCTCAGAGCTGCTGTTTGACGGTCACAAAGTTACCGGCGTACGCACCGACGACAAGGGCGTGGACAAACAGAACCAGAAGAAATCAAACTTCGAGCCTGGGTACGATCTGAAATCGAAGATTACTGTTCTGGCGGAAGGGCCGCGCGGCTCGCTGACCAAGCAACTGGTCGGCAAATACGATTTGCAGCAAGGCCGCAATCCGCAAGTTTATGGCATTGGCGTGAAAGAGCTCTGGGAAGTCCCTTCCGGCGCGATCAGCAAGGGCCAGGTCATTTACACCATGGGTTGGCCGCTGACCACCAAAGAATACGGTGGCGGCTGGCTCTACGGATCGAAAGATAATATTGTTTCGCTCGGCTACGTCACCAGCCTGGATTATGCCGATCCGCGGATTGATCCCCAGCGCGTACTCCAGCAGTTTAAGACGCATCCTCTTATTAGTGATCTGCTGCGCGGCGGCAAGCTGGTTCGTTATGGCGCGAAAACTTTCCCCTATGGTGGCTGGTATTCCCAACCAACGTTGGCCGGCAATGGCTGGATGATCGTGGGCGATTCCGCAGGTTTCGTAAACTCACAGCGACTGAAGGGCATACACCTGGCCATCAAGAGCGGAATGCTGGCGGCGGAAACCGCCTTTACAGCGCTGATGGAAAATAACTTCAGCGCAGCCAAACTGCTGCAATACAAAGACAGCGTTGATGCCAGTTGGATCAAGGACGAACTATGGGAAGTGCGCAACTTCCACCAGGGCTTTGAGAATGGCCTGGTTCCGGGACTGCTTCACACGGCGTTGCAGCAGGTCACTGGCGGTCGCGGCCTGCATGAGGTCTATCCCGCTCACGCCGGCCACACGCGCATGAAGCATCTGGATGAGCTACCGCAAGACGGAGGCAACCGGGCGCACCTGCTGGGCAATGCCAAAGGCGATGGCAAACTTACCTTCGATAAATTGACCGATCTCTATCACTCCGGCACCAAACACGAAGAAGATCAGCCCTCACATTTGGTCATCGCCGATACCAATATCTGCAACACGCGCTGCGTGACGGAGTTCGGCAATCCCTGCCAGCATTTCTGTCCGGCCAATGTGTATGAGATGGAAGAATCACCCAGCGCTCTGATCGGCAAACAGATCCATCTGAATCCTTCTAATTGCGTCCACTGCAAGACCTGCGACGTGATGGATCCCTACGAGATCATCACCTGGGTCCCGCCCGAGGGCGGCGGCGGTCCGAATTACGATGGGATGTGAGAAGCCTGATCAGCATAGAGTCTGGAAGCTGATTGTGGAACCGCGACACAAGTGAATTCTAGAGTACAGCGCAAAGTAAGTGCTGGAAAGCTTGCCGAGCATCTGTCTTTTGTCGCCCACCAGCGCAATAGATGAGCGACTGCCAAGGGCACGCTTTTTTGTCATCCGGCCCATATCCACGTTTTTTTGTCATCCGACCCATATCGAAGTACGCCGAGGGGACTCTCCGGATTTTTCCACGCGGACTTGCCCAGATCGTCCCAGAATCTTGTGGCTATGCCTCAATTTTTCTGATATTGTTTCCGCCATCTTTTTGGCGGCCCTTCCGAAGTGTGTCTAGGAGTTTGTTGTTAGGGGAACAAATATCTGACAGAAGGAGCCATCATGCACCTATCCAGTAGTCCATCCAAGTCAATAAAAGCACTGCCATACTTAGCCATTCTCCTGCTTGCGCTTGGCTCGCAGGCAATCGCACAGAGCGCGCGCGCCCGGATCGTGGGTACCGTCAAGGACCCGCACGGGGCGGTTGTTGCCGGCGCCAGCGTCACGGTAACCAATGTTGCCACCGGAACAGCAAACAAAGCCGTTACCGACCAGGAAGGATACTATCAGGCCCTGGAACTTCCCATCGGTTCCTACAAAATCAAAGTACAACGCGACGGGTTTACCACCGCCGAGACGGTCGCGTATACGGTGGAGATCAACCAGGTGCAACGCATCGACGTGACGCTCAAAGTGGGCGCAAAGTCGGAAACCGTTGAGGTCACCGGTGAGGCCGCGCAGGTGGAGATCGCAAATCCGACACTGGGAGCGTCGATTACCAGCCGCCCCATTGTCGATCTGCCGTTAAACGGGCGCAATGTGTTGGATCTAGCCCTTCTGGAACCTGGCGTCACACCGCACAATAATGATGACGGTGGCGCGGGCACATACAACATTGCCGGGTCGCGTGCCGATTCGGTAACTTTTGTGCTGGATGGCGGTGTGGACAACAACCTGCTGAGCAACGGAGTCGTTTACACTCCAAACCCCGATGCGGTGGAGGAGTTCCGCATTCTTACCAGCAACTACACGGCAGAGTACGGCAGAAACTCGGGTGGGATCGTAAGCCTGGTCACCAAATCGGGCGGCAACCAAATCCACGGCTCTGTGTTCGAATTCAATCGCAATGACGCCTTCAGCGCCAATACGTACTTCAATAAACAGAATGGCTTGCCCCGCGACCCGCTGAAGCGCAACCAGTATGGCTTTGCGGTCGGCGGCCCGATCAAAAAAGACAAGTTATTCTGGTTCGTGAGTTATCAAGGCCAGAAGCAGACAGCAGGGCTCAGCCGGACCATTGAGACCTTCACGCCGGAAATGCTTGCAGGAAACTTCTCGCACGCCGGGCCGGGCGGAACGGTCGACACGAATGTCGCCACCTTCCTTCAGAATAATCCTTTCTACCAGCCTAACGCCGGGCTTGCCGCGCTGGGCATTATTGATCCTACGCGGATCGATGCGGTGGCAAAGAACTACATCGCCAAAGGATTGCTGGCGACATCCCCGAACAATACCGTGCCCGGCGCCTGTGATCCCTTCTGCTCGGGCACATTGAACGCCCAGGGCAACAACATTGACGACTTCAACGAGTTCACGGCGCGACTGGACTACAATTTGTCCGAAAAAGACCACCTCAACGGCACCATGGGAGGGCGGCGTTTCAGGCAAGTGCGTCCGCTGCCGACCGGCGGGCCCGGATTCCCCACCGTCTCAGTCCCTCATAACTATTTCTCCAGTCTGACTTACACGCACACGTTCAGCCCTGGCTTACTGAGTGAGTTCCATTTCACTTTGCAGCGCAATGCCCAGGACCAAGCTGTACCATCCTCGATCCTGCCAACGCCGGCGCAACTGGGTGTGGGCGTTACGCCCGACCAGTCAACCGGTCCTACGCGGCTTGGCTTCTCCTCAGGACTGGTTACAGGATTCAGCCCGCAGGGACCAACCAAGCTGATCAACAACACGTTTTCTTACGCCGAGACCGTTACCTGGGTGAGAGGACGGCACACCTGGAAATTTGGCGGGAGCTTTACACCTTACCAGAACAATACTCTCTTTGATTTCTTCGTGAATGGCCAGTTCGACTATGACGAATTTAACGGGGCCTTCAACCCTTATGCCAATTTCCTGCTGGGGCTTCCGGAAGATTACTTCCAGTTCGGCAGCGCGCCTTCCAACATCCGGCAGAAGTCAACGTATTTCTTTGCGCAGGACGAATGGCACGTGCGCAAGAACCTGGTGCTCACGCTGGGCACGCGCTATGAGTTCAGTTCACCCAAGATTGACACCCAGGGGCGCTCGTTCACGATCGTGCCGGGAAAACAGTCTGCACGCTTTGTCAACGCGCCGCCCTCCTTGCTGTTCCCCGGCGATCCGGGCGCTCCCAAAGGCTCAAACTTCGCCGACAAAAATGACTGGGCCCCGCGCGTGGGCTTTGCCTGGGACCCAAAAGGTGATGGCAAGACCAGCATCCGCGGCGGCGGCGGCATCTTCTATGACGTGCTGAAGGGCGAAGATAACCTGCAATTCAATGGACAGGCGCCATTCTTTGGCTTCACCAGTCCGGTCTTCACCGACTGCCCCAATGGCGTGAATTCCGGTGATCCAAACTGCGTCACCGGGCCTACCGGGTTCATGGCTGATCCCTTCACTACCACGGGAACACCCAATCCGTTCCCCTCCAAGCCACCGGCTCCGAACATTGACTTTGGCGCAGCTGGTTTCTTGCCGTTCGGCGGGGGCGGCGTCTTCTTTGTGAATCCGCACCTGCGGACGCCATACACGGTACAGTACAACCTCGACATCCAACGCGAAGTTGCAAGGGACATGGCCCTGGAAGTTGGCTACCTGGGCAGCCAGTCGCGCAAGCTGACCACTCTGGTTGACATCAACGCGTTTGATCCGGCAACACTCAGCACGGCGAACCAGCACCGGTTCTTGAATGAGATCGGCACGGCCGATGATTTACGTTTCAGCTTCACGCCGGAATTCGACAACGCGGTAAACGCGAACTACAACGCGCTACAGACCAAGCTTTCCAAGAAAGCCACAGCAACTCCGATTCTTGGCACAACCTATTTCACGCTGTCCTATACATGGTCACACTCCATCGACAATTCATCGGGGTTCCGCAACCGCAACAGCGCAATCCCGTTCTTTCAGCGGAATATATTCCGTACGTCCTCGGACTTTGATATCAGGCACCAACTGAGCTTCAGTGGCGGTTGGGACCTGCCCTTTGATCACGCTTGGTCCAACGGCCCAAAGCGCTTGACGAAAGGCTGGAGCTTGTTTCCGATCATCCAGTGGCATACCGGCTTCCCGCTGGATGTACTGGCCAACCTGAGCACCAGAAGGACGCGTCCGGGGCCCTCCGGCGAGGGAGACTCTGGTCTGGTGTTTGCAACGCTGACCGGACCAATCACTTACCATGACCCACGCTCCGCGGGAAATCAATTCTTTACGGGCAACTTCTCTTCGCCAAGCGATACAGTGATTACAGGCAGCTACGGTTCCGGCAGGAACATTCTGCGCGGCCCAGGGCGAACTAACTTTGACTTGGCCCTGGCCAAAGCAACAAAAATAACTGAACATACCGCCCTGCAAATCAGGGTGGAGTTCTTCAACGTGTTTAACCGTGCCCAATTCCTGGAGCCGGAAACTAATATCTCCAACCAATCGACGCTTGGGACAATCCTCGGAACTTACCCCGCACGTGTCATCCAGTTCGGAGGCAGGTTCACGTTCTAACGTTTTAGAGAGCAGGCGTCGGAGAGGCCGGATGATAGCGTCCGGCCTCTTTCTTTGCGTGAGCAAATGCGCAATGCCGCTTTTGCGATAATCGCTCATGATGGAAATCCGCCTCCTTACCGCCAATGACGCCGAAGCCTGGTGGCATCTTCGCCTTCAAGCTTTGCAAAATGATCCGTCTTCTTTTGCCGACTCGGCTGAAGAACACCAGAGCACGACGATTGAGGCGGCAAGAGAGCGGCTGAGGGGTGGCGATCCTGAACGTAACTTTGTCCTCGGCATGTTTGAAGACGGAGCGCTTGCCGCGACGACCGGGTTCTTTCGCCGCCAACATAGCAAGGAACACCATAAAGGACACATCTGGGGTGTTTATGTGCGTCCGGAGTCACGCGGAAAAAGCGTGGCGCGGGCGCTTATGCAGGATGTCATGCGCCGGGCGCGCCTGATGCCCGGCCTGGAGCAAATCACTTTGGTCGTATCGACGCATATCCTTGCCCGGCAGTTCTATTTGTCACTGGGCTTTCAAAGCTACGGGATCGAACCTCGGTCGCTGAAAATCGGCGACGACTATGTGGATGACGAACTGATGGTCCTGCGTTTCTGATGATAGATCCCTCTCGCTCATCGCAAAAGCCATACACGTGCAGCCAGATTTAGCACTAGTTTTTTTCATGCTGTGGGACTTATTTAATTAGAGCTTCTTAACTTTTACTGAAAATCACTGTAGCTGGCAAAACTAAGTTCTGTTGAAGTAAAAATCTACCATTGCGTCGTCCTTGGATTTAGTTAGACTGGCACAATGAGCAGCGCTAGAGCGGATGCAGGCCCTCTTCTACGGCGGACTCGGATACTAGTCCCCGCGGCCTTTCTTCTTCTGCTTGCTAATGCGCTGCGGATGTTGTTCTTCCCCGGGCAGCATGAATCGCTGTATATGGACAGCTTTGAAACCGTCATTACTATTCTTGGCGCTGTTTCATGTGCTTTTGCGGTGGCCCGATGCTCTCGTATTGGCAAGGAAGTCTGGATGGTGGTTACCGTCTACTTTGCCATTATGGCAATCGCGGATTTTCACGACACCTTGGTCGACGCGCTTCCACAGATTGCCGCAAAATTTCCTGCTTCGCTCGAATTTCCCGGCTGGTTTGCCACTCTCCCGCTGCTGCTGCTGGCCTTTTTTCCTATTGAAGAGGAGCATCGCTCACGCTGGACGTGGCTGTCCGTCCTGAATTGCGTGCAGGTCACGCTGGTATTTGGGGTAGCTTACTTCCATTTTATTTACTTGCCCCACGCGGCTTTTAATCTGGCTTGGACATCCCGCGGGCGTCCCGAAGACATACGCAACATGATTGTCTCCGCGGCGCTGCTGCTACGGGCTGTGGTTGATCCCTCTTCGCGGGCCAGGGAGCTCTATCGTAGAGTAGGAGGTTCGTTTGCGGGCCTGGCCTTGTCGCAAGCCATTTTTCAGGGCATGTTTCCCGCGCTGGATAAGGTAGCTCTTGTAGGCCGTCCCGCAGCCTTATTAGCACTTGGCATCTTCGCTGCTCGCTGGCAGGACGCTCCGGACCGGAGTTCCAATCCGGCCAGCCGAAGCATCATTCCGGGCTGGTTTATCAGCCTTCTTCCCGCGTTAGGGCCGGTGCTGGTGCTGATGTTCGCGCAAGATACGCCGGCCCGATACGCTGCGGGAGTCAAAGTTGCGATGGGAGCTTCCATCGCGATCTTCATCTTGCGCGCAGGCTTCGCGGAATACCAACGGCAGGCGAGCGCCCGCATGCAAAACGCGCTCTACAGAATCGCCGAGCAAACCGGCTACGCGGAAGACCTGCCAACTTTCTACGCGGCCATCCATAACATTATCGGAAAGCTGCTGTACGCCAGGAACTTTTACATTGCTCTGTATGACGCGGAGAAGCAATCTTTAAGTTTCCCCTATTTTGCCGACGAGCACGATCCGCAGCAGCCACCGAAAAAGATGGGCAAAGGGCTGATGGAATACGTGCTGCGCACGGGAAAGCCCTTGCTTGCGTCGCCTGCGGTGTTCGATCAGTTGGTCCGCATCGGCCAGGTTGAATCCGCGGGCACGCCGTTGATTGGCTGGCTGGGCGCACCCTTGAAGTCGGGAAATTCCGTCTTCGGGGCCATGGTGGTGCAGAGCCACAGCGAGAGCATCCGCTACGGCGAGCAAGAAAAGAGAATACTGACCTTTGTGGCCCAGCACGTGGCCAGCGCCATCGAGCGCAAACGGAGCGAGCAGGCCGTCCATGAGAGTGAGGGCCGGCTGCGCGCATTGATACAGTACGCGCCAGAGGCGATCGTGGTCATTGACGCGGAACTCAATCGATTTACTGAGGCCAATGAAAACGCCGAGCGACTCTTTGGGTGCAGCAGAGAGGAATTGCTGGAAGCCCGCCCGCTGAGTTTGCTGGCAGAGCGGCAGCCGGATGTGCGCCCGGTGGAGGAAACCTTTCAGGAACATACCGAGCGTGTGGTGGCGGGAGAAGAACAGCGCTTTGAACGGAGGATCCGTAGCGCCGGCGGCGACGAGCGCGTATGCGAGGTACGGCTGGTCCGACTGCCTTCAACGGAACGTAAGCTGATCCGAGCAAGCTTCATCGACATTACCGAACGCAAAGCCGCGGAGGAAGCCTTGCGCCATTCGGAGGCGGAGTTGCGGTCGCTGGTTGACAATGCGCCTTACGGAATCACGCGAGCGAGCGTGGCATCGGACAGGTTCCTGAGCGTCAACCCCGCCCTGATGAAAATGCTGGGCTATGACACGGAGGCCGAGGTTATGGCCCTGACGCTATCCACAGATGTTTATTGGGACACGGACGGGCGAGCTAAACTCCTGGAACAGCTGCCTGAGACTGGACGGTTCAGTGGAGTAGAAATCCATTGGAAGCGCAAAGATGGGCGGCCAATTGTGGCACGGGTGAGCGGCCGACGAACGAGCGATTCATCCGATGCGGACAAAGTTGTGGAAGCAATCATAGAGGACTTCACCGAGTACCGCGCTCTGCAAGATAGATTTCTTCAAGCACAAAAAATGGAGGCCGTGGGCCGCCTGGTGGGTGGCATCGCCCATGATTTCAATAATGTCCTGATGATCATCATGTCGAATACCCGGTTCCTGGACCAAAAACTCGCCGTCAATGATCCCGCCAAAAAACGTACCAGTGAAATATTGAAGGCCTCTGAGAGGGCCGCGTCTTTGATCAAGCAGTTGCTGGCTTTCAGCCGCAAGCAGGTCTTACAGAAAGAGCAGCTCGACCTGAATGCGTTGATTACTGAAACGGAAAAAATGCTTCGGACGCTGGTTGGCGAAGACATCCATGTGACCACGGAACTAGACACCTCGCTTGCGCCCGTAGTTGCTGACGCCGTCCAACTGGTGCAGGTCCTGATGAATCTGGCGGTAAATGCCCGTGATGCCATGACCGAGGGAGGCAAACTGATACTGGCCACCCGCAACGCCCAACTCGATGAAGAATACTGCCGTGAGCATCCCGGAGCACGTCTGGGGAAGTATGCGATGATCTCCGTGACTGATACGGGCACGGGAATGTCGCCGGAAATCCAGGGCAGCATCTTTGAGCCGTTCTTCACCACCAAGAGTGAAGGCAAAGGCACCGGGCTGGGATTATCAACCGTGTATGGAATCGTGGAGCAGAGTGACGGCCATATTGACGTCATGAGCAAGCTGGGTCAAGGCACCACCTTCACGATTTATCTGCCCGCCACCGAAGCCGCCGCTACGTCCGCCCAGCCGACGCAGCAGGCTTCTCCAACCGTCAGGACGGGATCAGAGACCATCCTCCTGGTGGAAGACGAACCGGCCCTGCGGGAGATTCTCTCTGAGCTGCTGCAAACACGCGGCTATCGCGTGCTTGAGGCCGGAAGCGGAGAGGAAGCATTGGCAGAGATTGCCAGAAACCCGCAAATCGACCTTCTGATCACGGATTTTGTGCTGCCGGATACTCGCGGCTCTCGCCTGTACGAGAGCATTCGCGCGGTTGTGGGTGACATCAAAACCATCTATATGTCTGGCTATGCCGAAGTCACGATGATGCAAGAGCGCCTGATGCAGCCGGGAAGCGTGTTCCTGCAAAAGCCATTTAGCCATGAAACTTTGCTGCAAAACGTCAGGGCCGTCCTGGAGTCCCAGCAACCGTCCGCGCCGCTGAAGCGCAACGCTGTGGAAGTATAGCGCCAATGAAAATAGGGTTGCCGTACCCTTTGGTCTATAATGGGCGCATAGGTTCCGACCACATTCTGGCCTTAGGCATACCGGCCTACTGTGGCGGCTCCTTGCGAGAGTTGCAAGGACAAGGGTCCAGAACGGAAACGGCTGGGCCTCCCGTACTTTCATTCCGGATTGCGCAAAAACAGCGCAGTCTTGGGAGCTTGGTACTTGGAAAGGAACCGGAATGCTTGCCGGATTGTTTCATTTTTTCATCGGCTAAGCTCCCGCTTCTCTCTTGTCTCTGTGTCTCCAGAAATCTTAGATCATGCGCCTTCACGACAAACACGGGCGGGCCATCACCGACCTGCGGGTCAGCATCACGGACCGCTGCAACTACAAATGCGTCTACTGCCGCACCGGGAATGAAGGCGCGCTCTACTCCGAGCTTCCTTTCGCCGATTATCTGCGTCTGGTGCGGATCTTTGTCCAGCTTGGCGTAGAGAAAGTCCGCCTTACCGGCGGTGAGCCCCTTCTGCGGAACGGGCTGGTGGAGTTTGTGCGTGATCTGGCAAAACTGCGCACGCTTGACGATCAGCCGCTTGATCTGGCCATCACCACCAACGGGCATCTGCTGGCGGAACTGGTGCAGCCACTCAAAGATGCGGGACTGCGCCGGGCCACCATCAGCATGGATGCCGTGGACGCGGAAAAATTCGCCAGGATCACGCGCGTTCCCAACGGCTATGAAAGCGTTCTGGCGGGAATTCGCGCGGCCAAGCGCGCCGGGCTGGAGCCGGTCAAGGTCAATTGCGTGCTGCTGCGCGGCTTCAATGAAGACCAGATCGTGGAGTTCGCCCGCTTCTCGCGGGAAGAAGGCGTCGTGGTACGGTTTATTGAATTCATGCCGCTGGAAGAAGATCGTGTATGGTCGCCGAACGTTGTGGTCACCATGGACGAGATCCTGGAAAAACTAAACCAGTTCCGACCCGTGCGCCAGCTTCCCAACGCTCCCAGCGAGACCGCGCGGCGTTACACATTTGACGACGGCAAGGGCGAGATCGGAATTATCGCTCCGGTATCACATCCATTTTGCGGGCACTGTTCGCGCGTACGCCTCACCTCTGACGGTAAAATCCGCACCTGCCTCTTCTCTCTTCTTGACCATGATCTGGCCGGCCGCATGTACCGCGGCGCCAGTGACGCTGCGCTGGCTGATTACGTTTGTTCAGTGGTCGACCAGAAGGAGGCGCGCCATCACATTGGCGAGCCAGGATTCGTGAAACCCTCACGCAGCATGGTCCATATTGGCGGTTGAGCCCGGTTGCAAGCCAGTGGCGTTCTGGGTAAAATCCTTCTCAATCCCCATGAAGCAGGGCGCGAATCTCCTCCAGCACTAACGAATTCCCCCCGAAACCCGCCGAAAACGGGATAATAGTGTCGAAAGGGAAGAAAGAGTCAAGTCGAGGATTCTGACGCGGTACCATACATGGCGCTTGCGATGGAAATTGCCGGCAAAACTGACGTAGGTTGCGTGCGCGCAAACAACGAAGACAACTTCGGCTATGACTCGCGCTATGGAATCTTTGTAGTTTGCGATGGTATGGGCGGACAAGCTGCCGGTGAAGTCGCCAGCAAAATGGGAGTAGATATTCTTCTGGATTATTTTCGCCAAAACGCCAAGCACGGTTCGAACCCGCAGGCGGACCGCTCCGCTGAAGGTGTTTCCGCGGGAGCGAGTAGTCTGGCCAGCGCGATCCATCTTGCTAATCGCAGCATTTACCAGGCTGGACAGCAGGAAAACGGCCGCGGGGGCATGGGGTCGACGATTGTCGCGGCGCTGGTCCGCGGCAATGCGCTGGCTATCGCTCATGTTGGTGACAGCCGAATCTATCTGATACGCCAGGGCGCCATTCAGCAGCTTACCCAAGACCATTCTCTGGTAATGGAACAGGTCAGGCGCGGTTACATTACGCTGGAACAAGCGCAGCAATCCGAGATGCAGAACATCATCCTGCGCGCGCTCGGTTCGGAAGAAGCGGTGGAACCGGACATAGAAGATCTGGTCGCCGTACCTGGAGATGTGCTCCTGATGACCTCAGACGGTCTCACCCGGCATGTTCGCGATGAAGAGATCCTGCAAATGGTTACTGCATCCGCCGATCTCAACCGGGCTTGTAACGCCCTGGTCCAGGCAGCAAAAGACCGTGGCGGAGACGACAACATTACGTGCCTGCTGGTCAGGATCGTGGAACGGTCGTGGTATCAGAATATTTTCAGCAAGTTGTTTTTCGGAGGCCCACAGTGGCAAAACTCTATTTGAAGTTTGAGCAGTCCGTCTTAAAGGAAATCAATCTTGCGCAAGCGACCGCCACCATCGGCCGCCTTCCCGATAATACCGTGCAAATAGATAACCTTGCCGTCTCCGGCCACCATGCCAAGATTTCCTGGGACCAGGACCATTATGTGATTGAAGACCTCGGCTCGCTGAATGGAACCTACGTCAACAATGAGCGTGTGGGCATTGCCACGTTGAAACATGGCGATCAGGTCACGATCGGCAAGCATGTGGTTGAGTTCAAGAATGAAGGACACGCGGGCTATGGCGCTACGGCAAAAGCCGGGCCAGCCACTCCCAAACTCGAAGCCACCGTGGTGCTGGACACCAAACACGCGCAGGACATGATCGCCGACAAGGCCGTAACACCGAATGCAAACTCTGGACCACTGGGAATCTCCCGTCCAGCGTGGATGGGCAACGCTGCCGCGGCTCCCCCGCAAAAAGAACGCATCGGGTTGCTCAATATTTTGGAAGGCAGAACCGACCAGGACAAATATGTTCTTACCGGAAAAATGACCATGATCGGCAAGTCCAGCATGGCATCCATTAAACTGAAGGGCATGTTTGCCCCCAATACCGCTGCTCTTATCAGCAAGCGGGACAACAAATACTTTATCTCCGCCTCCGAGGCAAAGATCAAGCTAAAGATCAACGGTGAAGATGTCTCCGGCCAGCGCGAACTCAATGAAGGTGACGTTATTGAAGTCGGGAAGATGAGAGCATCTTTCAGCTTTCAGGAGTAGAGAGTTTCTTCGTGAGAGTTTAATCCTTGCTCAGTTGGCTCTTGAAGTGCTTGCCAGGCAATTCTTTGCCTTCGATCCACGGTAGTGGTACAGTTTGTCGATAACTCATCGCTGGCGCGATGACGTCTGCCTAAAGGCCCGCGATTCGCAAGCGAATCGCTAGACGCTGATACTGCTAATGGATCAGTTTTTTAAACTGACCCATTACCCGATCCACAAGCAATTTTCTTTGCTCCGCTTTCCTGCGGTACACTAACGCGTCTATCTGTAGAGCAGTTGGCAGCCAAGTGGAGTATTTTGTGAAACCTTATATTCGAGCAGCGGTTAAATGCCTGGTTCTTTTGTCATTTTCATTGGTGCCTTCGGCAGCGCAAAAAGCATCGCCCGCTCCGGCAGCCGACAAGCCGATCACCGCTCTGCCTTACACCCCAAGCCTGGATGTTCCGTCCATGGACAAATCCGCCAACCCTTGCGTGGATTTCTACGCTTACACCTGCGGCGGCTGGATGAAGAACAATCCCATCCCCGGCGACCAGGCGAGTTGGAGTGTCTATGGCAAGCTGACCCAGGACAACCAGCGCTTCCTCTGGGGTATTCTGGATGATCTGGCAAAAAAGACCACTGGGCGCACACCCGCGCAACAGAAAATTGGCGACTTTTTTTCCGCGTGCATGAATGAGGCGGCAGTAGAAAAGCTTGGCGCGGCACCGCTGAAGCCGCTGCTGGATGAGATCGCCGCGTTCAAGACCAAGCAAGACCTGGCCGCCCTGCTGGCGCGCGAGCATTTGTCCAACGCAACCGAAGGCTTGTTCTTTAACTTCGGTTCCGACCAGGACTTCGCTGACTCCAGCCAGATCATCGCCTTTGCCGTAGCCGGCGGACTGGGCCTGCCTGATCGCGATTACTACACCAAAACCGATGCCAAGTCCGAGGAGATCCGCCAGAAGTATCTGGCCCACGTGCAGAAGACGATGCAATTGCTGGGCGATTCGCCGGACGTCGCCAAGAACGAAGCGCAAGTCATCATGGAGATTGAGACAGCGCTGGCCAAGGCGTCGCTTACCCGCGTCCAGCAACGCGATCCCCACAATCTTTTTCACAAGATGGACCGCAAACAACTTCAGGAGCTCACGCCCGGCTTTGACTGGAACATGTATCTCAAGACCGCCGGCATTGACCAGGTCAACACCTTCAACGTGACTGAGCCGGAGTTTTACAAAGAACTCAACCACCAGCTACAGGAAAACAGCCTGGACGACACCAAGGCCTATCTCCGCTGGCACGTGGCCAGCGCCAACGCTCCCTATCTTTCGTCAAAGTTCGTAAAAGAGAATTTTGACTTTTTTAGCCACACCCTGCGCGGGGTGGAGCAGGAGCCTCCGCGATGGAAGCGTTGTGTCCGGCTGGTCGATCGCGGGCTGGGAGAAGCATTGGGCCAGGAGTTCGTGAACCGCACCTTCACCACGAACACAAAGAAGGGCACCCTGGAGATGACCCAGCGGATCGAGCAGGCCATGGAAGACGACCTCAAGCAGCTTACCTGGATGGGGCCAGAAACTAAAAAGCAGGCACTGGAAAAACTGCATTCGGTGATCAACAAGATCGGCTATCCCGACAAGTGGCGCGACTACAGCACGGTGGAAATAGACCGCACCAATTTTCTAGGTGACGTGCATCGGACAATCATGTTTGAAGCCAAGCGGCAGTTAGCCAAGATCGGCAAACCGCTGGACCGCGGCGAGTGGGGCATGACTCCACCCACGGTCAACGCGTATTACAACGCGCAGATGAATGACATCAACTTCCCTGCTGGAGTTCTCCAGCCGCCGCTCTATGACGTTAAGCTGGACGATGCGCCCAACTACGGGAATACGGGTGGCACCATCGGCCACGAACTGACCCACGGATTTGACGACGAAGGCCGCCAGTTTGACGCCAAAGGAAATTTGCGCGACTGGTGGACCAAGGAAGACGGCGAGCAGTTTGAAAAGCGCGCCCAATGCATTGTGGACCAGTATGCCCAGTACGTGGTGGTAGATGACATCAAGATCAACAGCAAGCTGACCGAAGGCGAAGACGTGGCTGACCTTGGCGGACTGGTGCTGGCCTACGTGGCTTGGAAAGCTGCCACCAAGGACCAGAAGCTCGAGAACCGCGAGGGCTTCACCCCTGACCAGCGTTTCTTTGTCGGCTATGCGCAGTGGGCCTGCGAAAATGAGCGTCCGGAAAACCTGCGCGCCAGCGCCATCACCGATCCTCATTCGCCGGGCAAATATCGAGTGAACGGCCTGATGGTGAATATGCCGGAGTTTCAGAAGGCGTTTGGCTGCAAAGCAGGCCAGCCCATGGTGCGTGAAGACCGCTGCCGGGTGTGGTAAGAGAAGCGTGGTAGTGCAAAAACGAGTGTGGTAGCTCAACCGCAAGCCCGGCCAGGACGCATCCTGCTGGAGATCTGTCTCGATTCCGTGGACTCCGCGGTCGCCGCGGAACGCGGCGGGGCGGACCGGGTTGAGTTGTGCGCGGGCTTGCCCGAAGGCGGCACCACTCCCAGCGCCGGCACGATTGCGGCAGTGCGCAAGAAGATTTCTATTGGCTTACATGTGATGATTCGCCCGCGCGGCGGCGATTTCTGCTATACACCCGACGAGTTCGGCATCATGCAACGTGACATCCTGATCGCCAAGCAACTCGGAGCGAACAGCATCGTACTGGGCATACTTGGCGCTGACGGCAATGTGGACGTAGAGAGGATGCGGCAACTGGTGGAATTGGCGCGGCCGCTCAAGGTCACTTGCCATCGCGCGATTGACATGTCATGTGATCTCTTGCGCGCGGCGCATGATGTGATCGACACGGGAGCACACCGCATCCTGACTTCCGGCGGCGAAAAGACCGCGACTGCGGGAGTCCATGCCATTGCAAAACTTGTGCAGACCGTCCAAGGCCGCATTCCCATCATGGCCTGCGGAGAGATATCGAGCAGCAATGTGCAAAGGATCGTCGAGCAGACCAACGTGCGGGAAATTCACGTGGGACTCGGCGACGCTGTACCCAGCACAATGCGTTTTAGAAATCAGAAGATCGCCATGGGGACGATGGCTGACAGCGAATACCAGCGACACGTTGTGTCTGAGAGTAGTGTGAGGGACTTGAGGACCGCGTTGGACAAGATCTTCTAGAGCAGCTCCAGCCAACTAAAATCTCAAATAGCAGCGCAAAGGCCAGCCTTCCGCTCTCCCATGACAATTGTCACCCGCAAAAGATGACATTCCCCACTTACCGGCCCGCCGCACCCGTTCGATACTAATCTCGCAAGCTCAATAGAGGAGCAATCTCAAATGAACCCGAGAACCATCAGGACCCGCATTTCATCGGCACTAAAAACTTCCGTGTTCTTGCTTATCGGCGGCATGGGCCTATTCGCCCAGACACCCGCGCCGAACAACAACGAGTTTGTCATTCGCAATGTGCGCATCTTTGATGGCTCGCAGGTGATCGCCAAAGGCCAGGTGTGGGTGCAGAACGGCAAGATCAAGGCCGTAGGAACAGAGGTGAAAGCTCCGGCCGGCGTCCACAGCATCAATGGCGATGGGGATACGCTCTTGCCCGGCTTGATTGATGCTCACACACACGCGTTTGGCAACGCCTTGAAAGACGCGCTTATCTTCGGCGTGACCACTGAGCTGGACATGTTCACGGACCATCACTATGCCGCTCAAATTAAGAAGAACCAGGCCGAAGGCAAGGACCTTGACCTGGCCGACCTGCGGAGCGCGGGCACATTGGTGACCGCACCGCACGGCCACGGCACCGAATACGGCATGCCCATACCAACAATTTCTTCGCCGGACCAGGCGCAGGCCTTTGTCGACGCGCGCATTGCGGAAGGCTCCGATTACATCAAGATCATTTACGACGACGGCAAGACCTACGGGATTACCATCCCAACCGTCAGCAAAGAAATCATGGCTGCGGTGATCACGGCGGCGCATCAGCGGGGCAAGCTCGCTGTGGTGCATATTGGCTCGCTCCAGGATGCGCGGGCCGCCATCCAGGCCGGCGCTGACGGTCTGGCGCATCTTTTTGTAGATGCTCCGCCCGATGCCGAGTTTGCTTCGCTCGTCGCCCAGCACCATGCCTTTGTGGTCCCCACACTTTCTGTGCTGGCTTCCATCAGCGGCGCGCCTTCCGGCAAACCGTTGTCCAATGATTCGCAGCTTCAGCCTTACCTTGGGCCCGGCACGCTCAGAAATTTGGGCGCTTCATTTCCGCATGACCACGGCGCCTTCGCAAACGCGCAGGAAACAGTCCGCCAACTCAAGGCACGTCACGTTTTGATCCTTGCCGGCACCGATTCTCCCAACCCAGGCACCGCGCACGGCGCCAGCATGCATGGCGAACTTGCGCTGCTGGTCGGCGCTGGCCTTACGCCGGTGGAAGCGCTTTCCGCGGCGACCTCCGTTCCCGCACATGCATTTCATCTTGACGACCGCGGACAGATCGCTCCCGGCAAACGCGCAGACCTGTTGCTGGTGAAAGGTGATCCCACCACGGACATTTCAGCCACGCGCAACATCGTAAGCGTTTGGAAGCTCGGGGTCGTCGATGATCGTGAAAGCTATCACGCGGTGATAGAGAAAGAAAAACAGGCGGCTGGGGCATTAAAACAGGCTCCCGCGCCTGCCGGATCGGAATCCGGTCTGATCAGCGATTTCGATGCAGGCGACACACCAACTGCTAAATTTGGCTTCGGTTGGAGCGTTTCCACGGACAGCATTCGCGGCGGCCAATCCACCGCACAGATGAAAATCGTCACCGGCGGCGCCGAAGGCAGCAAAGGCGCGCTCCAGATTGACGGGACCATCATGGAAGGCGCCGTCGCCTGGGGCGGGGCCATGTTTTTCCCCGGACCAGCGCCCATGACGCCGGTAAATCTTTCCAGCAAGAAAGCCATAACGTTTTGGACCCGGGGTGATGGCCACAGCTATCGTGTCATGGTCTATTCGCAAACCAACGGGTACATCCCGCAGATGCAGGGTTTCACCGCCGGACCGGAGTGGACGAAGATCACCATGCCTCTTTCCGCCTTCACAACCGACGGCCACGACGTGATGGGAATCTTCTTTGGCGCATGGTCCACCGCCGGACCTTTCAATTTGACAATCGATAACGTTCGACTTGAGTAAGCACAAACGCGCTGAGCTAAGACATGGGTCAAGACATAAAGGAGAACTGCAATGCAAAGTAATGAATCAACCGTGGCATCGCTGGCCGGAGTCACCAAAAAATATACCAAGATCACAGCGCTCCGCGACGTCAGCTTGAATGTGCGTGCCGGGGAACTGCTGGCAGTGCTGGGACCCAATGGCGCAGGCAAGACCACTGCGGTACGGCTGTTGCTTGGACTCACCAAGCCCGGTTCCGGCCTGGCCACAGTGTTCGGCCATGACCCGCGTAACGCTTCAGCGCGCGGACGCATCGGCGCCATGCTTCAGGTGGCCAAGGTCCCGGAGACCCTGAAAATAAAAGAGCACATCAACCTGTTCCGCAGCTATTACGCCAACCCGCTTTCGTTGCAGTCAACTCTGGAAGCCGCCGGATTGGAAGGAATGGAAAACCGGTTGTTCGGTGCGCTCTCCGGCGGGCAGAAGCAGCGCGTCCTGTTTGCGCTGGCCATCTGCGGCAATCCTGATCTTCTATTTCTTGACGAACCTACCGTCGGGCTTGACATCAGCACACGTCACTTGATCTGGCAGCAGATCCGCCGGCTGATCCAGCAAGGCCGCACCGTGGTCCTGACCACGCATTACCTTGAAGAAGTGGACGCGCTGGCAGACCGCGTCGTGGTGCTGAACCACGGCGTGATCGTAGCGGAAGGAACTTCGGCGGAGATCAAGGCGCGCACAGCGCAAAGGAAGATTCGCTGTTCCACGCGTTTGCGGCCCAGCGAGATTGAATTAATCCCTGAGGTCAGCAGCGTCTCCGAGCAGGAGAGCAGAACGGAAATCCGCACATCGCAGGTCGAACCGGTGTTGCGAGAACTTTTTATCCGCGACCCCAACCTATCCGCACTGGAAGTCTCCAACAGCACTCTGGAAGAAGCGTTCCTCAAGATTGTTGAAACCGGCAACCATGAAAACCCACAGGAGGTAACAGCATGAGCAGCTACGCAGCAGAGATTCCACGTTTTTCCGCAGGCAGGGCATGGCGCGTTTACAGCACGGAAGCGAAGTACGAGCTTCTCAAGACCTTGCGCCAGCCGGCCTATGTGATTCCCACGCTTACGTTTCCTTTACTTTTCTACGTGATGTTCGGGGTCGCGTTTGGCGGCCGGCAAGCCATTGGCCCGGTGAGCCTGGCTACGTATCTCCTTGCCACCTACTCCACGGTTGGTGTGATGGGCGCATCGCTGTTCGGCTTTGGCGCGGGCGTTGCCATGGAGCGCGGTTACGGCTGGTTGCAGGTGAAGCGTGCCAGCCCCATGCCACCGCTGGCTTACCTGGTGGGCAAGACCTTCATGAGCATCATCTTCAGCGCGATTATCGTGACCTCGCTGCTTATTCTAGGAACGTTGTTCGGTGGCGTGCATATATCTATCATCGCGTTTCTCAAACTCTTGGGCACCATGATTGTCGGCGCGATTCCCTTCTGCGCCCTGGGGCTGGCAATTGGCTGTTACGCCGCGCCGAATGCAGCGCCGGCCGTGGTCAACGTCCTGTTCCTGCCCATGTCATTCTGCTCCGGCCTGTGGCTGCCTTTACAATTATTGCCCAAGTTTCTGCAACACGCTGCGCCCTACCTGCCTGCATACCATCTGGGCCAGCTTGGCCTAAAGCAGGTTGGCTTTGGTGAGGCCGGCGGCTCTTTGCCCCACGTGGCAGCACTGGCGGGATTTACCGTGGTATTTCTTTTGCTTGCGCTGCGCGGTTTTAGCCGCGATGATGTCAAAGTGAACGCCTGAAACCGTCATGCGACTGCTGCCCAAAAACAAGGACATTGGCTGGACGCCTTACGCGTGGCTCGTCTATCTGACCAGCGTTCCGCTCTTTGGCTTCGCGAGCCGCCAGACATCCACCAGGTTCTGGGCATGGACGATTGCCGGCATGGTCCTCTTCCTGGGGCTGTATTTCTGGGGATATTGGATCCGAGGCAAAAGATTGCTTTGGATCGTGGCGGCAATCGCCCTGCTCGGCGTGATCTCAGCTCCCACGAATCCGGGGGCATCGGTTTATTTTGTCTACGCCGCGGCCTTTGTCTCCTTTACCGGAGATACGCGCTTTGCCGTACGCATCTTGCCATTGGTGCTGGTCGTTATCGGGGTGGAAACGGTGGTCTTCCATCTGCCGCCGTATTTTTGGGTTCCTGGTGTGGTGTTTTCTCTCTTGATTGGCTCCATCAACATCCATTTCAGACAACGCGATCGAGACAACAAGAAGCTCCTGATGGCGCAGGAAGAAGTGGAGCATCTGGCCAAAGTCGCTGAGCGCGAGCGCATTGCCCGCGACCTGCATGACGTGCTCGGGCACACGCTCTCCGTGATCGTGCTGAAGTCAGAACTGGCGTCAAAGCTGGCGGAGAGAGACCCGGCGCGCGCCGTGCAGGAGATCAAGGACGTGGAGCGCATCTCCCGCGATGCTCTGGCTCAGGTAAGAAGCACCGTCCGCGGCTATCATTCTCTTAGTCTGCAAGCGGAGGCGGAGCACGCAACGGCTACCTTGAAGGCCGCCGGCGTAAAAGTAGATTGCAATTTCTCGCCCGCCAATATTCCGCCATCGCATGAAGGCGTGCTGGCTCTGGCGCTGCGTGAAGCCGTCACCAACGTGATCCGTCACGCCAAGGCGACCTATTGCGGCCTGCGCTTGCGCCCCGTTGACGGCGGATGCGAACTTGAGATTAAAGATGACGGCTGTGGCCGCATGGCCCCGGAAGGGATAGGATTAACCGGAATGCGTCACCGTGTGGAAGCATTGGGCGGAAAGTTGGAAAGAGACGTCAACTCCGGCACCAGATTGGTGATAACGTTGCCGGTGAGAAACGGTAAGTAGGAGATAGCCGGAATTGCCATAATCGGGTCATTGCAAAAATTGAACGGCGGAAACAACGTGGGATGCGCTGTCCAATTTCGGCGATTTTGGCAATTACGCAATTCTCGCAATTCTTATGAGTATCCGCGTTGTCATTGCCGAAGATCAAAGCATGGTGCTGGGCGCCTTGGCCGCGCTGCTTGAAATCGAGCATGACGTCAGCGTCGTAGGCCAGGCCCATAACGGCAAAGAGGCCCTGCAACTTACGCTACAGCACAAACCCGACTTGCTGCTCACGGACATTGAAATGCCGGAAATGAGCGGCCTGGAAGTTACGGCAGAATTAAAGCGGCAGGGAGTTCCGTCGCGTGTGATCATTCTCACCACCTTCGCCCGCTCCGGCTATCTGCGCCGCGCCATGGAGGCCGGCGCCGCAGGCTATCTGCTCAAAGATTCTCCCGCAGCCGCGCTGGCTGATGCTATCCGCCGCGTCCACTCGGGACTGCGCGTGATCGATCCTGAACTGGCCGCCGAAGCCTGGACGGAAGCCGATCCACTCAGCGACCGTGAGCGTCAGGTCTTGCGTCAGGCCGCCGACGGGGCCACCAGCGCTGAGATCGCGTCCAGCCTTCATCTTTCGGAAGGCACCGTGCGCAACTATCTTTCTGAAGCCATGAGCAAGCTTGGCGCAAGTAATAGAGTTGAGGCCGCGCGCATCGCCCGGATCAAGGGTTGGCTGTAAGGGCTTTGCTCGGCGATAGCTTTGGGCTCAATTATTCGCGCGCAATTCCTTGAGCATGGCTCTGGCTTCATCCGCGTGCGGACCATCAGGCTCAAGCTCCAGATATTTCTTAAGCGCATTGGCTGTCCCTGACGATGCCCGGAACTTGCCGTGCTGCGCGTCCATGCCATACTCCGTGGCGGCTTTAACGTAGTATGCGTTCGCCATTTTAGGATCGATGGCAAGGGCCTGATCGCACGCGGCAGAGGCGCCCGGCAAGTCGTTCAAGTTGTAGAGTGAGGCGCAGAGATTGAAATAAGCCAGCGAAGGCACGGGATGCAGGACGGCCGCTTGTCGGAACAACTCCGCTGCTTCTTTGTATTTGCGCAAAGCAAAGTAAGCATTCCCTTCCGCGAACTGAATTTGTCCCGCCTTCCAGCACTTACCGGGCTGAATATTTTTTGCGTTGGAGTCTGAGTTTATATTCGAGTGGTTGGGCTGGCTGGAATGGCTGGTGCGGTTCACTTCGGTCAGGCAACCTTCCAAATGCGCTGCGCGCATTCCGCGCTCGTAAGTTCGGATTGCTTCTTCATGTTTTTCTGAATTGCTTTGGATGCCGGCCAGCACCTGATAAAACTCCACACGGCCTGGCTCAGCGGTGATGGCTTTCTTGCAAGCTCCAACGGCTGCGTCAGTATCTCCGTTGTTGTACTGGGTTTGACAAAGGTGAATATAAGCCATCGCCGGCTTGGGATCGATCTCCGCGGCGCTCTGGAACCTCTGGATCGCGGCATCCATGTTGCCCAAAGCAAGATAGGCTTCGCCCTGGCTTATCAGGATCGATGCCACCACGGGTTTTGTTTTGGCTTGATCCTTCCATTCTTCTTCGTCGTACTCATAAAACTGGCGTGCCTTGTCCAAGGAAGCCACTGCCTCCTTTTGCTGTCCCATTCTTTTCTGAATGGTCCCAAGGTTGTGGTACAACTGCCACTTGTAGGGAGCGATTTCAACCAATTGTTGCAGCAGCTTTAAGGCCTGGGGCCAATCCTGGGCATCGATGGCGGCTTGAGATGCAGGCATGAGCGCGTTGTACCTGGCGATTGCAGTATTTTCCTCGCGAAGCTGCGCCTTCTGCTCCGGAGTCAGATTCTCACCGTGCGTGTTTTTGAGTTTGCGCCACTCCGCTCCCTGGATCTCCACGGCTTTGGGTCCTTTGAAAGGCACCAAGGATGCCTTGGTAGGGATTAGCGATAAATCGATACTGATGACGTTCGTGACGGTTGATCCGCAGCCAGAGCCATCGTTATGACAATTTACGCCGGCAGAATAGACACCTTTTTTTCCGGAGTATATATGTTTACCGGTGGGCCCGGTGATCTCAATCTTGTACGCGCCCAGCATTAACCCAAGAGCATGGAACTTACCATCCTGCCCGGTGACGAAGTGGTACGTCTTGCCATTGACCACATTGACATAAACAATCTGCGCGCCGGCAATCGGTTTGCCTTCCATGTCCAGGATTTCCCCGGAGACTTCACCCAGACGCACATCTTGCGCGAGCAATCCGACTGCGAGAAGAAGTAGAACGGGAAGAATGCGTACCTTCATAGCTGTCTCCTCACGATGATTATCTCCCTGCGCCGTCCCGTGACAACGCGGGTCTACCGGCGAATCATGCCACAATCAAGCGGGAACTACACGGGAAAAATTTCCTGCGATCCGCCCTACGCCCCACTTAAAAATGCTGGAACCAGATACAATCATCGGTTTTGAGAGACACAGGCTTTGGGAGAAACAAGCATGAGCACAAATGGGGAAATCAAGACGGTGGGAGTGGTCGGCGCGGGCACCATGGGCAACGGTATTGCTCATGTATTCGCCAAGTCAGGCTATAACGTTGTTTTAGTGGAGACACAGCAAGCGGCGCTGGACCGCGGCGTTCAGGCCATCGGCAAGAACCTGGAGCGCGAGCTGGTAAAAAATAAAATTACGGCACAGGAGCGGGAGTCGGCGTTGAAGCGCATTGAGCCTGTTCTGGACCGCAAGGCCCTGGCCAAGTGCGACTTTGTGGTGGAAGCTGCCTTTGAAAGATTTGAGGTGAAGCAGGAAATCTTCCGCGAACTTGACCAGATATGCCGGCCCGGGGTGGTGCTGTCTTCCAACACGTCGTCGATCTCGATTACCAAAATCGCGGCGCAAACCAAGCGCCCGGACAAAGTAATCGGCATGCATTTTTTCAACCCTGTGCCGCTCATGAAGCTGGTGGAAGTGATCCGTGGGATCGCTACCTCCGACGAAACGTATGCCGCCACCAAAGAACTGGCAGTGAAGCTGGAAAAGACGCCGGTGGAAGTCAATGACGCTCCCGGATTTGTTTCCAACCGCGTGCTGATGCCGCTGATCAATGAGGCCATTTATGCCGTGATGGAAGGCGTGGCCACCGCGGAAGCCGTGGATGAAGTGTTCAAGCTGGGCATGGCGCATCCGCTGGGGCCGCTGGCGCTGGCTGACTTTATCGGACTGGACGTTTGCCTGGACATCATGCGCGTGCTCCTGGCCGGACTGGGTGATCCTAAGTACCGGCCCTGCCCGCTGCTCATGAAAATGGTGGATGCTGGCTGGCTGGGCAGAAAGAGCGGGCGCGGCTTCTACAAATACTAGCCGCGTTTTGCCGGATGAGTCTTGAGTGGCGATAAAATCGTTTAGGTACGCGATGACCACTCGCTCGCGCGGTAAAATTTCTGACATGCGGGCACCGAAGTGGTCCGGCTGTTCCCAAACGGGATTCTAAGAATCTTGTTAAGCTGGGAGTTGCTACTTGTTTGCTATTGCAAGCGAGTGGGCAAAAGGTTCAAAATCTCCAATCGATTGCTCCGAAAACTCCAGCCCGGCTGGACAAAATCGAGAAGACACGTTTTGACCTATCACCGCGGCACAGAAACTATTCTCCTGGTGGACGATGAAGATTCTCTTCGTATCGTAGTCGTCGATCTTCTCCGCCAGCTTGGGTACCAAGTACTCACAGCGTCCAGCGGCAAGGAAGCGCTTTCAGTCGCGGAAAAACATTCCAGCAAGATTGATCTCCTCGTCACTGACGTGATCATGGATGAACTCCCTGGCCCGGAACTGGCGGAAATCCTTCTGACCTCAAGACCGGACATGAAGGTAATCTTTATCTCCGGATACGCGGAGGGCTCGCTCGCTCCCGATGGAGTTCTGAAACCAGGTACCATCCTGGTGCAAAAACCGTTCACTATCAAGATCCTCTCCGCCAAGGTGCGGGAAGTTCTGGATAAAGATAAAGCTAAAGGGGCCGATCCGGCCTGAATCCCCCTCCTTTTTTTGGCCTTACCAGTGTTTGAGTTGACACGTTCCTTGCGTGCTATTTGCCACAGTTGGGCATGGCCACCCTAAAGTTATTCCCTTTTAAATCAATCACATACGCCTATGGGCTTGCAGGTGCATTTGTATCTGCCGCGCCACTGATAAGGGGGGAAGCAAAGATGAATAGCTCATGCGACACGAACAACTCTTACGCAACAACCGAACCTAAGCACTTCATGATCTGGGTGGTTCTTTGGATTGCGGCATTGCTGGTTTTGCTTCCTGCACTGGCAGGTAACTAAATCGGCGCTGGTCTCACGCGAGATGACTGCATTCCGTTTTTGCTGTCCTCTTCTTTTACAATCCTTTGGATGGCAAAATTCAGCCCGGCCAAGCTGTGGACCATGTTCCCGTGCAAGACCGGGCACCAATGGTTGAACTTCTTGCTGCTGTTTGTTCCAGCGGCGATCATTCTTGACCTGACTCACTCGTCCCCGCTGCTGGTCTTCATCGCGTCAGCCCTGGCTATTGTTCCTCTGGCCTGCGTGCTGGGTGAAGCTACCAGCGTGCTGGCTGCATATTCAGGCCCCGTCATTGGCGGCATGCTCGGAGCAACTCTGGGCAACGCCACGGAGTTGATCATCGCGATCTTTGCGTTGCGGGCCGGACATATCAACGTCGTCAAAGCTTCGCTTTCCGGCAGCATCATCGGGAATCTGCTGTTGGTGCTGGGATTGAGCATTGTTGTGGGAGGCGCCCGACGCGACTTCCAGCGTTTTTCCAAAGCCGCCACGGCCACAAACAGCACCATGCTGATGATTGCCGTTGCCGCGCTGGTGATGCCGGCGGTCTTTAAACTGACCGTCCCGGGAAACTTGCAATCGCACGCCGAGCGGTTGCAGCATCTCAGTCTGTGGACCAGCGGCGTCTTGATTCTCTTGTATCTTTTCAATCTTCTATTTGTTTTTCGCACGCACCGTGCGGTGCCGCAGGGTGATAAGCAAGAACACGAGTTCCAAAAAACCACCAAAGGCCAGGCAACTCTGTCCCTGCTGTGTACCACCGGCATTATTGCGTGGCTGAGTGAGATCCTGGTGGACCAGATTGGGCCGGTGACCAAGGCCCTGGGCATGACCGAGCTTTTTGTCGGCGTCATTGTTGTGGCGCTGGTGGGCAACGCGGCGGAAAATTCCACCGCCATCCTGATGGCGCGGCGTAACCGGATGGACGTGGCCATGTCGATCGCTACCGGCGCAAGCACGCAGATTGCTCTCTTTGTCGCGCCTGTTCTTGTGTTTATTTCTGTAGCGATGGGCCAACCCATGACTCTGGTCTTCAATGGGTTTGAGATTGTCGCCATCGTGCTCTCCGTGGTGATCGTGGACATGATTTCGTCAGACGGTGAGACCAATTGGCTCGAAGGCGTGCAACTTCTGGCAGTCTACGCAATCGTGGCGGTGGCGTTTTATTTTGTGCCGGAGTGAGTTCTTTGAAAACAATACTTGAATGACGGCCGGCCGGAGGTTGGATGAACATTGTCAACTCGTGGAACGAGTGGGACCCGCTTCAGGAGGTTGTCGTCGGATCAGCGTGGGGAGCGGCAGAGATGGGCTTCGAACCCGCGCTCTCTCCTTATTTTCCTTCGGGTAGTCCCGAGCGCAACTATCGCGGCCAGCCGGTGCATCCCGCCGTGGTGGACGACGCCGAGCGTCAACTTGATCACTTCGCTGAGCTTCTCAGCCGCCGTGGAATCACGGTTCGCCGGCCTGATCCTGTGGAGCACAGCATTCCAGTAAAAACACCCGACTGGGAGATTGCCGGCGGGCATGCCACTGCCTGTCCCAGAGACCTGCTGCTGGTAATTGGGAATGAAATCATTGAGGCCCCCATGGCCCAGCGGGCGCGGTACTTTGAATTCCGGGCGTACCGGAGCTTGCTGAAGAATTATTTTGCTAGCGGGGCGCTCTGGACAACCGCGCCGAAGCCTCTCATGTCTGACGCTCTCTTTCATGACGGCGGGCAGAGCGGCGCAGCGTTTGATTTTAATTCCCAACCGCTGCTCACTGAATTTGAGCCGGCCTTTGACGCAGCATGCTTTGCGCGTTGCGGGCATGACATCTTCTGGCAGCCTGATCTTGTCAGCAACGAGTTCGGCGCCGCGTGGCTCCGGCAGCACCTTGGTCCCACTTTCCGCATCCACCGCATCTCGTTCCGCGAGCGGACGCCCACACATATCGACACAACGCTGGTGCCGGTCCGCCCAGGGCTGGTTCTCATCAACCCAGAGCGGCCGTGCATGGATGGTGCGCTGGATTTGTTCGCGGCAAACGACTGGCAAGTCGTACCCGCACCGCCTTCCGTGCGGACAGGACGCAGCCCAGCACGGGATGTGAGCAACTGGATCTCAATGAACATCCTCATGCTCGATGAGAGAACGGCCATCGTTGAGCAAGCCGAAACACCGATGATGGATTTGCTGCGATCCTTGAAGTGTGAGGTCATCCCTTGTGCGTTCGACCGCGTTTACCCTTTCGGCGGCGGGTTCCATTGCTGCACCGCCGACATCCGTAGAGATGGAACCTTGCAATCGTACTTTCCGTCTTTGGAACCCACCAGATGAGCCGACCCTCTTATTCCCGTTTTGGGAATTGTTCTGTTTTGGAACAACTCTAGAAATTCTATTACCCCATATCCAAGCTATTTATCTTATGGAGCAATACAATTTTAGATGGGATCAGGCCAAGAATGTCGTTGATTCCAAAACGGGAGAAGAGGACAATACCCATCACCCGTGGCAAGTTTTGTGTGAATCAGGGTTCGAACACAGAGCCGTCATATATCCCTGCGCTTCAGCCATAAAGTCAGGACTAATGAAAACGACCTTCATCCATCCCCCGCTTGATGATCCCACGATTCCCTATCACTCCACCGCTTACCTGCGCGGACACCTTCTTCAAAACGGGTTTGAAAATGTATCCACCCGCGACCTGAATGTTGAATTCGTTAATTATTGCTTTGAAGATGATGTCATCCGTGATTTCTCCGGTGAGGTCAAGGCCAGACTGGATGCACTCGCTTTGCACGGCGGGCTGAGCTTTTCTGAGCAGGAAGAATTCTATTCCCTGTGGGCTGCGGAAAAAGATGATCCTGGAGCCATACGACGGGCGGCGGCCACCATGCGCAGCCGTGAAACGTTTACGAACTATGACGTTTATCGAGATAGCGTCAAACTGCTGCGCCGGCATTTCCGCCTTGTAGGGGCCTTGTGCTATCCGTCAGAGATTCAGGACTTCAAGATGAAGAGCCGCAGCAGGTTCTCCATTTATCATCTGAATGATCTCTTCAACACTGAACTCTCCAGCAAAATTTGCTACCCGATTGAGAAATTCTTCTTTGACCGATGCGTGGCGGACGAAGAGTTGCTGTCTTCAGACTGCATTGGCATGAGCATCGTGTATGACCATCAGCTGCTGGTCGGGCTTCATCTCTTGCGGCTGATGAAGAAACGCTGGCCGGAAAAACTGTTCTTGCTTGGGGGCACGGCTACCAGCCAGGCTTACAAATATCTGAAAGACAAGACGCAATTGAAGCGCTTTTTTGATGTCTGTGACGGAATCGTAGTGGGTGAAGGCGAGACCGCCATGTGCGAAATCGCGCACGCCGAAGGTGCTATCCAAGGAAATACAAAGATTCCGAACCTGATTACTTACGATTCAAAGTCAGACACTCTCCGACTTCCGCAGACCATTCACTATGAAAACGTCTCCGCGCTGGGCTGCCCTGAGTACCAATATTCCTGGGACCTGTACCTCTCGCCTGAACGGGGCATCAATTATTCTCCCACCCGTGGCTGTTACTGGAACCGCTGCACATTCTGCGATTATGGCCTTAATACGGACAAGCCCACATCGCCCTGGCGGGAGAAACCAGTTAGCGTTGTAGTGGAAGACTTGAAGAGAATCTCTAAAGAAGAAAATGTCACCTACGTCTATTTTGCCGTGGACGTAATGGCGCCGGGATACCTTGAGCGCCTGTCCGATGCCATCAGGGAATCTGACCTGAAAATCCGCTGGGGTTCAGAGCTGCGCATGGAGAAGATATTTTCCAAGGACCGCTGCCGGAAAATGGCAGAGAGCGGCTGCGTTTCCGTTTCCTTTGGCATGGAGTCGGGAAACCAGCGGGTGCTCGACCTGATCGACAAGGGCACCAAGGTGCAATATATGGGTGAGACCATGAATAACTTTGCCGACGCCGGCATCGCCGTCCAAATTATGGCCTTCAGCCACTTTCCCACTGAAACAGAAACGGAAAGAAAAGAGACCGTGGGGTTCGTACAACTGCATAAAGACAGTTGGTCAACGGGAGGTATTGGTAAGTTCGTCCTGACGGGAACTGCGCTGGTGGCGAAAAACCCGGAGAAGTTTGGGATCAGCCTGCTGGAGCCTCAGGGCGCCGATATCGTAAGAGCGCTGGGATATCAATCCAATGACGCAGGGGAACGGCAAATGTTGTCCGCGGAAGAAGGTGACGAATCATTTGATGAAACTGGTGGTTTGTTCCCTCAAGTACTTCCGCGCCCCTGGGCCGGAGGCACGGATTCCCTCCATTCAATGATCTACTACCAGAAATTCGGAAGAAGCTTTTTCAAGCAGCACGCCGTGGCGCAACCGGCGCCCAGCCGTAAATCTTTCACCAGCCAGGAAGTTCTTGATTGTGCCGTGATCGTGGAGGGAAGGCTGGCTACATCAGACTTTGAGATCGGCAAGATTTTCAAAGGTCGTGACCAACTCCGGGAGCACATCAAGAACCTAAAAGACGCGGCAGTCGAACCCACGTACAAGGCTTACCAGGAGTGGCAACAGGGCGTTGCGGCAGTCGAGCGCGAAGAAAAGAAGTCGTTCTGGATTATTCAAAATGCGAAACGGTTGAAGATCGCAGAGCTGGTCTATTTGGTCCTGATGCATGCAACGGAACAAAGGGTTACGCTAAGAGAACTTCTGGATGCCGTGAATCCTGTACACCGTGAGCCGCTGCGTGAAGCTTTGATGTCATTGCATAATAAGGGATATGTGACCTTTACTCCCGAACGTGTCACTCATCAGGAACTTGAGACGGTGCTTTCTTAACAAGGTTGCGATTCAGCCGTTCATGGTTCTCTTGGGCGTTTCTGTGCGGCCACTAGGCTTTGAAGACATCCAACGGATCGACCTTGGAAGCCTGACGCGCCGGCAAATAAGATGCCATGAGAGCGACACCAATAAAGATCACAGCCGCGCCAGCAAAGGTCAACGGGTCAAGGGCGCTAATACCGAAAACCAGGCTGGCAAGGATTCGCGTAAGAACAAACGATCCAAGCAGGCCAATGGCCAGACCTATATTCGTGATCAGCATTCCTTTGCCAATGATCATGTTCATGATCTGCCGGCGTTGCGCTCCGAGCGCCATACGAATTCCAATCTCTGCGCGCTTGGTTGCCACGGTGTAGCTCATGAGCCCGTAAATGCCGACCGAGGCCACCATAATTGCGAGCACAGCCAGGACCATCATCATGACTCGCACATAAGAAAGACCGATCATCGACTGAGCAATTACCTCTTCCCACGTCTGCACGTCTGAGAGCGGCTGCTCCTGGTCAATGGCTCCAACAGTTTGTCCCAAGGCCCGCATGAGTCCTTTGGGATCGCCTTGCGCTCGCAGTAACACATACGCGGTCCGCTGCTGCACCTGGGGAACGGGGCGGTAGACCACGTAGCCGGCGTCGGCCTCCAACCAGTTATAACGAACATCATCAGCCACGCCGACCACACGCAACCATGCGCTTGGAGCGGTTATGCCACCGAGTTGAATCTGCCGTCCGATGGGGTCCTGACCGGGCCAATAGCGCCGCACCATCTGCTTGCTGACAATGGCTACGGGAGCTGCATTTTCGTCGTCTGACGCCTGGAAAGACCTGCCGGATTGCACCGGGAGTCCGATCGTCTGAAAGAAATCAGCACTCACAATCTGTACCATGACGGAGTTGCGTTCTCCCGCCTTGGTAGGAGGAGCACCCTGCACCGTGACCGGCGCAGTTCTGGCGTTCTCACCGTATGGGATGTTTGTAGCGATGGACGATGATGACGCGCCAGGAATTCTGGCCAGCTGTTCCAGCAGGCGTTGATAAAACTTTAAGGACTCAGCAGGCTTATCGTATTGTGGGCCAAGATGAAATCGCGCCGTAAGAACTTGCTCCGGCCTCATCTCCGCAAAGTTCTGCCGGATGGTATTTGAGCCGCGAACCATCAGGCCGGTCCCAATCAGCAGCATCAAAGTAACGGCCACTTCGCTCACCAGCAGAATTGTGCTCAGGCGTTGGTGCGCACGGTCCGTGGTGGAACCCTTGCCTCCCTCTTTCAGTTCCTTGTTAATGTCCGTACGCGATGAATAGAGTGCGGGCAGTAAACCTGAAGCAATGCCGCAGAAAACCGCTATTCCCACCGTAAAAAGCAGTGCGCGCTGGTTCAGAGAAATCTGATCAAACCCAGGAATAAACCTGGCGATGGAGGCCGGCATGTTAACGCGAATCAGCCGCAAGCTGATATTGGCAAACCAGATGGCCAGCCCGGCGCTGACAAACGCCAAACCGATGCTTTCCATAAGAAGGATCCGGATCACATGCCAGCGGGTCGCCCCCAAAGCATATCGCAGCGACCATTCACGCTTCCGTACAATCCCGCGCACCAGTTGGAGATTGGCGATGTTCGAACACACAATCAGCAGCACAAAAAGAACAGCGCCCATCATCATCAACGTGTATCGCGCGGTAAGCCCTCCGCTGACAAAATCACCCAGCGGAAACACGCGCGCGCCCCAGCCCTGGTTCGTATCCGGGTATGCTCTTCCGAGCTGGCCGGTAATTTCCTTCATCTCGGCCTGGGCCCTGGCAATAGGAATTCCTGGCTGGAGCCGGCCCAGTATTTGCAACCGGTGGGTACTGCGGTCCTGGACTTCGCGCGGCCCGAGCACCAATGGCTTCCAGAGATCAGCATTCACGGGAAAGCCGCTTCCCTTTTTCAAGATGCCGATGACCGTGTATTTGACTGAATCAATCGTCAGTTCCTTGCCCAGCATGTCCCGGTTGCCGGCGAATCTCCGCTCCCAGAAGCCATAGCTCAGAACGATGCCGTTCTCCTGATCGCCAGTCACGTCGCCAGAAGTGGAAAAAGTCCTTCCCTGAAGCGGCTCTACACCCAGAGTGGAGAAGAAATTATTAGTAACACTGGCGGCGGAGATTGCTTCCGGGGCGCCGGAGCCCGTCAACCCGCTCTCCTCCGGAGAAAAAGCCGCGAGCGACTCAAAGGACTTGCTTTGTTTCTTCCAATCAAGGTAGTTGGCCGGCGTGACCCCAAAACTTCCGTCGGGGCGCAACGGCGAACTTTCCGTCATCAGCACCAGCCGGTTGATATCTGAAAATGGCAAGGGTTGGCGCAGCAGCGCATCGGCTACGCTGAAGATTGCCGTATTCGCGCCGATGCCCAGTGCCAGTGGCAGAACAACCGCCAGGATAAAGAGCGGCTCGCGGACCGACGCTCTCCAGGCATACTGCAAGTCTTTCTTGTCAGGTAATATCATGGGGTTGGTGGTACCTTTGCCAAATTTCATTCGTTTGTTTTTGCTGTTGTCAGGGTTTGGCGGAAATTGTTGATCCGCATCTGCCGCGACAATTCAAGCCGTTGATTTTTGTCGCCAGAGGTACAACAAAATGTAAATTCTTCTCTGGCCTTCTGTAACGTTCCCTCATACTCCGGAACCAGAGACGACTGGAACAGGCGCTTCACGCTCTGAATCGCCGGTTGCGAGTTGGCCGCGAGCTCATCAGCCCGACGGCGGCATTCTTCCATAAGTTTGTCTCTAGGAATAGCAAAATCTATCAGCCCAATTTCCAAGGCCCGGGAAGCAGGTACCAGGCGGCCACTATAAAGGATGTCCATAGCAGAGGAACGGCCAATCGTAGCCGCAAGAGTGGAAGCGCCTCCCAGAGCCGGGACCAGTCCCAGCTTTACCTCAGGGAAGCCCATGAACGCGAGTTCCTCTCCAGCGGCATCTTTCAGATCACTGGCCGCTACTCGAATATCACACGCCAGAGCTACTTCCAGGCCGCCGCCCAGGCAGTAACCGTTGATGGCCGCGATGGTGATTTTGTTCATGTTGTAGATCCTGGACATCAACTGGTGCGGCAGGCAAAGAAAATCGCTGACATCAGCGGCGCTATTCAAGTTCCGGACTTCGCGCACATCGGCTCCGGACATGAAAACGTTTTTGCTGCCGGAAAAAATCACAGCTTTGACGTCCTGTTTCGTATCCAGCCAATCCAGCGCTCCCGCGAGCGCGGCCACGAAATTGCGATGAAGCGACCCGGCGATAAAGGTGACCTCCGCAATTGAATCGCGGTATGAATATTCCAGAGAATCCAACTTAGTGGCCTTTCAAATGCTATTTGCTGTCAAATGGCGTGACCGAAGAGTGCTCATGAACAATGACCCATTTGGCCCCGCGGCGCTGAAAAATAAATGTGCCGCGTCCGGTCCCGAACGCAGGGTCCGCGGGATGTTCCCATACCCAGCTTGTGGTCAGGACGGCGGTATCGCCGTAAAGATCAATGATGCGGTCATTGAAAATCAGGTCCATCCCGTAGGGTGAGATTTCATGGAGGCGCTCAAAAATGTCTTTGAGGTTCTTTGAGATCTTAGGCCATCCGACTAGTATCCCCGGGCGGGACGGATCAGGCCAGTACGCGGAAACTTTCGCGTCATTCGCGTAAATCTTTGCCAGCAGCTCCACATTGCCCGTTCTCCAGCCGGTTACGTAATCATCGAACGTCTTGTTGATTTCTTTTTTCTTGGCCTGATCTCCGCTGGGGGCAGGCTTGGCGGCACCTGTAGCTACAGCGCAGAGGAACACGGCGAAGACGGCCATTACGACCCGCATTTTGGGTTTTGACGGAACCATTCAATCTCCTGTATATCGTGACTCGAACTCGACGTGCGTGTTAAATTCCTAACCCACCATCCACACTCAACACCTGGCCGGTAACGTAACTTGCCGCGTCTGAAGCCAGGAAGCCCACAACTTTGGCGACTTCTTCCGGACAGCCGAACCTGCCCATTGGCGTCTGCTGCGTCATTTTCGTCCGGTAAGCGGGGGTGAGAGGTGTGAGCATGTCCGTCTCAATAAATCCTGGCGCCACGGCGTTCACGGTGATGTTGAAAGGCCCAAACTCACGCGCCAGGGACTTTGTCATCCCGATCATTCCGGCCTTGGCGGCTGAGTAGTTACTTTGGCCAGCCACTCCGCGCAAGGCGCTGATCGATGTCACATTAATGATACGCCCGCACATCTGGCGCATAAAAAGCGGCGCTACCGCCTTGGTCCAGAAAAAAGTGCCGCGCAGGTTGGTGTCCATCACGTCGTCCCAATCCTGCTCAGACATGGAGCGGATGGATGTATCGCGGGTGATACCGGCATTGTTAATCAGGATATGCACGCCGCCGAATTTGTTCCGCGCAGCTTCCAGCACTTGAGCAACAGAAGCGCTCTCCCTCACGTCCGCCTGAACGGCCAGCACGTTTTCTGCATGACCGTTCTCCGCGAGTTCCGGTTGCGTTTCTCGCGGACGCAGATACGTGAACACCACACGGGCGTCCAAGGCGAGCAGGCAAGCGACGATCGCCCTGCCAATTCCCCGGCTTCCCCCGGTGACAATAGCGATCTTGCCCTGCAATGTCAGAATTGGCTGGCTGATCATTTTTCCCGGTCCGGGGCCTTGGACCCAAGCATCAGTTCCGCGGAACATGCGATGTTTCCATCCACGCGAACGTAGCTCTTGGTGATCACCGCGTAGCTGATTTGCTTCAGCATAACGACCTCTATTTCCATCACGTCCCCGGGCACAATCATGCGCTGAAACTGCGCCTCCACGCGTCCCAGAAACCTGGCCGCCTCGGGATGCGCATCCTCACGGCTGAGCGTATCCAGCAGAGAGGCCGCCTGGGCCATCGCTTCAATCATCAGGACGCCCGGCATGATCGCCTGCTTGGGAAAATGCCCGAGAAACCAGATTTCATTGCCGGTGATGTTCTTGAGAGCAACCAACCGCGCGCCCTTTTCCAGGACGGTCACACGGTCCAGCATCAGCAACGGAAAGCGGTGGACCATGATTTCCCGAATCTGCTCAAAGTCCAGCACCGGGGCAGTTGATACTGAGGGCGCGGAAGATTGCACTGGTTTCATCCGCCGTTATGCCCGGACTGCCATCTTGGGGTGCTTGGAAATGCGGGCCACGATGGAATCAATCGAAGTAAAGTTCTTCAACTCTTCTTCGCTGATCTCAATGTGGTAGGTCCGCTCCAGCAGCACCAGAAGCTGCACGGCCTGTAATGAATCAACACCCAAGTCAGCCAGCTCTGCGAAACAATCAATGGATGCTTCCGGCAGGTCAAGAAACTCGGAAACGGCTTTAGTGAGCGTGCTGCGAATCTGTTCTTCCATCGGATTAATGCCTCGGTTCTGTAGAATTTGAAGTTTTATTTAGGAGCGCTGGCCGTGAGACTGCCGATCTCGCGCAGGATGGGCTGCAACTCTTCCGGCGTCCCCTTGCCATAGGCCGTAGCCCGAAGAACGCCTTTTCCATCCACCAGGTAGACGTTGGTCAAATCGTCGTGAAATCCATAGGCCTTGGCAAACGTACCGCTCCAGTCAAGAAGGATCGGCCCATTCTGCCCTCCGTCGGGCGTTTTCTGGAACTTGTGCTTGATGTTGTCCTGGAGAAAGGATGGCGCACCCTTGTAATGGGCGAGGAAAACCAGGGTAACGACTTTATTAGGTCCCGCTGGGTAAACCTTGCGCACCCCATTCATCCAATTCGCCATGTAGTCATTGCCGGTCCGGTCCCAGGCGATGATGAGGATCAACTTGTCTTTGTATTCAGTAGGCAGCTTCGTGTCTTTATCGAACTGGTCCTTGAATGTGAACTCGGGCACGGGCGTGCCTGGTGAAATAGCTTGCGGCGGGGCTCCGGCTGATGCGGACAGCGCCAGCGTGAAGATTACCGCCAGGTATGCAACACGGAAGATTTTAGTAAGCATTTTAGTTTTCATAGCTCTTCAGTATCAGACTGGCAAAGTTTCCTGTGCTGCCAAAGGTGTTGATCATCGCGGCAGACATGGATTTTGATTGAGTGTTTTGTACGACTGACCCAACCGGACATAACGGGTCTGGCTGGGCAAAGTGAATGGTGCCGGGGACCGTTTGATGATAAAGCGACAGGGCCGCCATGGCACTCTGAATCGCGCCGGCAGCGCTATACGATTCTCCCAACATCGACTTCACCGCCGTGAGGCTGGGGACGCTGCCATGAAAGAGTTCCGTAAGCGCGCGAGCTTCCACCATGTCCCCTTTTTGACTTCCATTGCCGCCCGCAAAAACAACATCAATCTGATCTGGCCGCATGCTGGCTTGCTGTAGCGCCTTTCCCATGGATTGCACAGCAGCATTGATCTCACTGGCTTCTTCTGCCTTGGGTGTCAAATAAGAGCCGTAGCCGGCAATCTCCGCGTAGATCGGGACCTTGCGTTCTTTCGCATGGTCCAGATCTTCAAGCACCAGAACGGCGCTGCCTTCGCCCAGAAGCATCCCCGTACGCTGGGAATCAAACGGCTTGGCTGCTGAACTAGCAAGCAGTTGCTGCGTGTGGTAGCCAAAGAAGCGCTCAAAGCACAGGTCTTCCACGCCTCCTGCCAGAACTGTTGTAGCGCGGCCCAGATCAATGAATTGCATTCCGTATTGAATTGCATCCAGACTGGCGGTCTGGCCATTCGACAATGTGGTGTTGAATGCATCTACGCCCAGCACAATCGATACTTGGCAAGCAGGAGCGCTCGATCCTGTGCTCGGGAACATCAGCGGATCGGCAATACGCGGCCCGTTGCGCAACGCTTCTTGATCAAATTTTGCCAACGGAGCTAACCCTGTGAGTGTTGACCCGTAAACCACGCCAATGTTGTCCTTATTTTCCGGAGTAACGGTAATTTGCGAATCTTCCAGAGCAAGCTTGGCCGCGGCAAACCCCATGATCATTCCCCGGCTGACGGCCCACACGCTTTTGCGCCCGCGCAGTTGGCTTACGTCTTTGATCTCCGCGGCCCTCACCGTTCCTAAACCGGCAGTGTCAAACGTTGAGACGTCAGAGGCGCCATCCTGGCCGGCGCACAAGGCCTGCCATGTCTGCTCTTTTCCCGTTCCCAGGGGCAGCACCAAGCCGATTCCGGTTACAACGATTCGTCGCATGATGGCTCTTTAGTTTCCGTTTGTCGAATATTCGCGCAACACCAGCGCCGCACAATTACCGCCGAAGGCGAAGGAATTGCTCAGCACGGTGCGAACTTTTTTATCACGCGCGCAGTTAGGAACGTAATCCAAATCACATTCCGGATCAGCTTCACAATAGTTAATGGTCGGCGGCAACACGTTATTTTGAATCGCCAGAATACTAGCCACTGCTTCAATGGCTCCCGCTGCCCCCATGGTGTGGCCTAGCATTGATTTAATGGAACTCATGGGAATGGAGTAGGCAGCGTCGCCAAAAACATTCTTCATCGCCATGGTTTCAATCTTGTCATTCGCGGGGGTCCCTGTGCCGTGAGCGCTGATGTAATCAATGCTCTCCGCCGCAACCTTCCCTTCACGGAAGGCCTGGTGTACGGCCCGCACGGCGCCTCTGGCCTGTGGGTGGGGCGCGGTCATGTGATAGGCATCATTGCTGGTGCCGTAAGAAACCACTTCCGCGTAGATCGGAGCGCCGCGCTTGCGGGCGCCACTGGCGCGTTCCAAGACCAGCATGGCTGATCCTTCACTCACGCACATTCCCTTGCGACGCAGGTCAAACGGCTGGCAGCGTTCCGGCGCAACCGCCAGCATGGAATTAAAGCCGGTAAATACCACACGCGAGAGCGGGTCTGATCCGCCCGCAACCATCATGTCAACCACGCCCATGCGCAAGAGGTCCGCCGCGTATCCGATTGCGTAGTTGCTGGCAGCGCACGCGGTCGACATGATGCTGGCCGGGCCATTCCAGTTGAACTCGCGCGCAACCGCGATTGGCACCATCTCTGAAGGAAACTGGAACATGTCCACGGCGCGTGCTGCTTGCATGTCTCCGGAGGCAATAAAAGTATCCAGTTTTTCCGCTGTAGGACTTTCCCCCATGGTGGTACCGCATACAACACCTGCTCGCGCGGGCTGCACACTGTTGAGGTCAATGCCACAATCTTCCAACGCCATGCGGCTTGCGGCAACCGCCAAGTGGGCGCAGCGTCCAACGTTTTCTGGATTGGTGTTTTTGAAATACGGATCAGGGGTGAAGTCTTGTACCTCTCCTCCACGATGCGTGCGATAGAGAGAAGTATCCAGGGTGCGGATGGGGCGGATGCCATTTTCTCCCCGCAAGAGAGCTTCCCAAAACACTTTCTTGCCCGTTCCGATGGGAGTGACCATACCCATGCCCGTAACCACGATTGGATCAGCGCTCATGATTTGCTCCCCAGCACTGCCCCAATCGCCGATTTGCGCGCCGTGGCAAGTAGCACCTGCCGCACAATCAAGAGAATTGTGATCGCGGCAATCACCACATATCCCAAGACGGAATGGGAGAAGAAGTACAAAATTCTTGAGACATTTCTCTGCCACAAAATGGCCAGCAGCGCGATGCTTGAAATCCCGAAGATGAGTAGCACAACGGAAGGCATGCGCTTCATGCGCAACATGTCAGCCATCGCGCCCCACGCGTGAAAACGTAAATTGTGCGAACGAACCAAGGTACACAGGATGAAATATCCATCGGTGGGCAGCAGGGGGCAAAGGTTCCAGACCGCGACAAAGAGGTTGATCTGCGCGAGAGTTGACAGCCATAGATGAACAAACCCGGCTGGACTCACAAACGTGAGACCGATTTGCGCCATGGAAGCAGCCATCAGGCTGCCAAGAGGTCCGGCCCCCCAAATCTTTAGCCGCATGCGTGGAGGCACCGTGTACAGGCCTGGAATCGAGAGCACCAGATAGGGAATGAATCCAAGATAGCCAAGCAGACGAAAACGCGAAGGAGCCAGTCCATACCTGGAAGCCGTTACAGCATGAGCGCCTTCATGCAGCAGGATAGAGAGCAGAATGCCTGCCAGCACCGCGATCCATTGCATCGCGCCTACAGGCCGCCAGATTGTGGGCAATCCCAGATGCTGCGCGTTTATGCCAGAGTAGAATAATGTGACAATCGCACCGGCAACGGCCAGGAGCGGGAGCCAGGAAAGTACTGGATAGATCTTGCGAATCCAATTCGCCTTGCGGAAAAAAGGTCCGATGTTGAGTTCCAGCAGGCGAAAAGAGAGGCGGGTCATGTCGCCCACAAAAGGAATTCCGGCGATCAAACCAGCGCCCGCAGCTTTGCGGTAGAGGCTTTCCACGTCAAGCGCAAATCCAGCCGAGAGCATCGCAGCTGAAATCTGCTCCAGCGTGTGTTGACCGTTCATCAAGGAGAGGGCACGCGTGAGCACTTCAGCCTTCCGGCTGGGCACCTGAATATATCGGTCCAATTCACGGATGCCGAGCACATGTGTTCCGGGAAACAACTCCCATGCGCCCAATGGACCTGCCAACACTGGCTTGACTGCTTCCGGGTTGTGCAGCGGTTGTGGCAAACTTATACCTTGGTGACCTTCGTGACCTTTTGTTTTCACCGGAAATCCGGCATTCTATAGACACATCTGGAAGCGCAGCCACAGGATGTTGGCCCGTGGCTGCCGCCTCCAGTTACGACTTTGTTAGTTAGCAGCAACGACGACGTTGGTGTCAGAAGAAGCCGCGAAGCTTTCTTCCATCAATTCAACGTCTTCCAGTTCCACGGTCTCAACTGTCATTGAGACTGCGTCTACGATCAAATTGTTCTTGTTCATGGGTTTATCTCCTTTCCTTATTAGTTGGGGCCGCATTATTTAAGGACTCCGGCCTAAATTTCAGGTCCAGGTTCCTTCACCGGTGATTCACCTGATCGTGAATCATCAGAGATCAAGAACTGATGAAGAATCCGCCAGTACGACCAAGCTGCTGGATCGGTGCGTACTTCTTGCTCCAGCACCTGGTATAGCTCCGCGGCAATGGCTTCCACAGAAGCTTGGCGGTCTAATTTGAGCTCAGGGCCAATCGACAAATGAAAGCGGCTGTTGGAAGTACGAATCAGCTTTAAAGGGATAAACGCCGCCTGGGATTGCTTGTAAATCCAGGGCACGCCCTTATTCGCTTCCGCTTTCTGACCGAGAAACGGCACCGCAGTTCGGGCCGGCCGGTACTGTGCTGCTCCGTGACCAAAATATTTTGCCACCTGCTTGGCCGGCCTTGCCCAGATGCTGTCCGGATAAACCAAGGCCATTCCGCCGCTTTCCAACGCCTTGCACATAGCCAGAACACTGTCAAAATTGAAGTGGCTGAACCATTTCACCTTTCCACATCCACCCAATTCCGCTTCAAGCGCCGGATTGTCGAAAGGCAGAACTCGGGTGTTCGCGGCCCGCGTGATGCCCCCTGCCCCGGTGAAGGAATACCCGTGCAGCCAGAGCACCAGAATAATGAGATGGGAAGAACTGAAGTGAAAGCTGGACAACAACACGCCTTGTTTCCGCGCCAGCGCCTCATCCAGATAGTGCAGGCCTGAAATGGTGCAGGACCGCCGTATCCATTGGGCCACTTTCAAATCGGAGAAGGCATTAAGTATTTCGATGTCCAGATCGCGCCGTATCTGTTCGGAAATGAAATCCTCGGCGATCTTGTCGATTTGACTCGGCAACATCGAACTGCCAAATACTCCTTGCAGGTTCTGCCGGCTTAGTTGCAGCGCCCCAAGCCGCTTGGCCTTCGACCATCTGGGGCGGACATGGAACAAGATTGCGTACGACATCCGAAGCGGCAGATATTTCAGAAGCGCGCCGACTACCGTGCGCCGCAAAGAAAAACCCGCCCAAGCGCATTTCTGGGTAAAGACTCTCCAGGCGCTGGGCGATTCGTTGCAGAGAACCACGTCGGCGGCACGCCGGATGATTCGCGCTTTATGCAACGCCGCGATGAGAGGAGAAAGATCGGTAGTGGAGCTTTCGTGTTCTTTCCCCAGCGCGGCTTTCACCGCGCCAATCGACTGGCCGCTTTGCAACAGACGCACCGCCTCTAGCCCGATGGAAGAAGTTGAGATAGCTGTAAGAACGGGCGCACCTACGCGGACAATGTTGCACTCAGCATCATTGATAGATCGAACTACGAACGGAAACAACTCAAGAATAGTTGAATCCTCAAGCAGAATGGCAGGGATCGCTTCTGCCTTAGCAGGGCTTGCTTGGGATGGCCCTGCCGCGATGGGACTAGATCTATCTTGCGGACTGGAATTAACCACCGCAGTTGCAGAACCAATGAGGGCCGATTGATCTGCCATGAGGGAATGTCTTTTACGATTAATTGGGCTAAATTGCGGATTCAACATAACAGACTTGCTATTCTTGGTTCCATTCTAATTTCCATTTTGCGCCAATAAATCCAAACTATAGTTCCAAAATGGGAAATAAAGCCCACAAAGGGAAAAGGTGTGGATGGCCGAGCATACATCGCTCCCGTCTCCGTCTCTATGCTTACCTCTTAGACGAGTTTTTTCTAACTTATCCTCTTCTATCGCCGAGGCTGTGGAGCAACTATCCAAAATAATTTCCGGCGCCTAGGGAGGAGTGATAATTTCCGTTGAATCGTTGCACCAATTTCCAAAAAAAATCTCACCACGGATCTGGAGCACGACTTCTGAAGAATGTCCTATCTGATTGGATGGCTTTCTAGGAAGTGTTAACCATTTCTTGGGTGTTGCGTTGCTTTTAGGATGTGAATCTACAGTATTCCTAACGATCAGTTACACCGGGAATATCGTCCCATCTTTCCGGGGGCCGTCTTCCTTTCGTATTGCCCATCAAGCCGCTCCGTGCCCGTGGGTTTTTCCAATCCTTCTGAGACCTTGCGAAAGGCATGTACGACGCCTGGAGTTACAAGAAATATAACCATTGGCATCACGAGGCTCGCCAGCAAAATTCATGAAGGGTGCCTAGCTCCGCCATAGATAGCGCCGAGGCACACCCGCTGTGCTGCTTCGCCGGATTTTGTTGAGCTATGGGATTTGTTTAGGAAGGAACTGGGTTCGCCTTAAGGTATGCCTCGATCTCGCCGATCTCATCGGGGTTCAAGCGGAATTCGGCAGAGCGCACGATCTGCTTCGCCTGTTCGGCGGAACGCATACCCACAATCGCTCCAGTAATCACTGGATCGCGCAGGGTCCACGCAATCGCGACCTCACCCGGCGTGCAACTGTAGCGCTCCCCGATGCCGCGTAGTACCTCTACGAGCCCGAGGTTGCGACTTAGCAGTGGTTCCTTAAAGCTGGCCGTTCTCGGACGAAAATCATCGGGCGGAAGCGACGCGATACGCTCGCGTGTCATTGCTCCGGTCAATAGTCCCGACTTCATCGGAGAGTACACGATGACGCCGATGTGCTGCTCACGACAAAACGGCAAAACATCTTTTTCAATATCACGAGTCACGATGTTGTAGTTCGGTTGCAGCGATGTGATGGCCGCAATTCCCTCGACCCGCTTCATCTGCGCTGCATTAAAGTTCGATACGCCAATGTGACGGACTTTGCCTTCCTGCTGGAGTTGGGCCAGCGTCCTCCAACCTTCTTCAATTTCGGGCTCCGGGTCGGGCCAGTGGATCTGGTAGAGATCGATCACATCCACCCGTAGGCGCCGCAAGCTTGCCTCCAACTCGCGGCGTATTGAGGCGGCTTTCAAGCTGCGTCCGATCTCACGACGGTCGTTCCACACCAGGCTGCACTTGGTAAAAATGTAAGGACGGCGCGTGCGTCCTGCGATCGCTCTGCCGACGACTTCTTCGGAGTGCCCCAGTCCATACACCGCCGCAGTGTCGATCCAGTTGACGCCTGCATCGAGGGCCGCATGAATTGCCGCGGTCGATTGATCGTCCTCTTGCCGCCCCCAGGAAAAAGCCCAGTCTCCGCCTCCCATGGCCCATGCGCCGATGCCAATGGGAGTGATCTGCAAGTCAGAGTTGCCCAGTTGTCGAGTTTGCATAATCTTTGGATGACTTATTGTTGCGCGTGGACTCAAGCAGAACATTAACAAGTTTCGACAAGTCCTTTGGACTTCCCCTGCATGTCGGCTTTAAGATGCCAACAGGCCCTATGGAGACCAATAAGAAGAAGGATGCTGTCCAAGAACCACTGTGGTGGGCCCAAGATCAACATCAGCAGCTCGACGAGTTGCTTACGGCAGACGTGGAACTCAAGGACGCTCCACTGCGCCGGGATGTGCGCAATCTAGGGCGAATTCTTGGCGACGTAATCAAGGAGCAGTCCGGATTGGCGGTATTTGAGTCCGTCGAGCAACTGCGCAGTTATTCCATTGAGCAGCGGGAAAAAGGCGCTCCTGCCCATCAAGGCGCCATGGATTCCATGGACCCTCGCCAGGCTCTGCTGCTCACGCGCGCCTTCTCCATCTACTTTGAATTAGTTAACCTGGCTGAGACCAACCACCGCAAGCGCCGCCGCCGCGCCGGACAGGTCACGAACACCGAGTCGCAGGCGGGCACCATGCGTGGCACCTTTCGGCGTATGCGCGAAGCGGGCCTTTCCGCGGAAGAAGTGTTGCAGCAGCTTGCGAAGATCCAGGTTACGCCGGTCTTTACCGCCCATCCGACCGAAATCGCGCGCCGCACCATCCTGATCAAACGTGAGCGCATTTCGCGGTTGCTGGCGGCCCTTGATCAAGTACCCCTCACAAGGGCCGTTGCGCAGCAACTGGAGTCGAGGATCGCCGCTGAGATTACCGGCTTGTGGCAAAGCGACGAAGTCCGCCGGCAAACTCCGACTGTGCGTGACGAGATTCGCATGGGGCTGGATTACTACCGGGACAGCATCATTCGCACGCTGTCGCAGGTGTATGAAGAGATTTCCGGCGCCCTGAACGCCGAATATGGCACCAGCGTACAGGCCTGGGAGCTGCCGCGCGTAATTTCGTTCGGCTCGTGGATCGGCGGAGACCGCGACGGCAATCCTTTTGTCAATGCGGCTTGCACCGAGGCCGCGTTGCAGATGGCGCATGATCTCATCCTGAATCACTATGCTCAGGGACTACGGCAAATAGGACGGCTGGTCAGCTCGTCGACCGGCGTGGCGCCGATTTCCGTGGAACTCAAGACCGCACTGGAGAAATACGCTGAAACCTTTCCCGCGGTCCTTCGCAATTCGCTCACGTATTCGCAAACTGAGAGCTATCGTCTCTTTCTTCTCTATGTCGAAGAGAGGATCAAGCGCACGTTGCAGGAGCCTGGCAGGCAAGGCAGCTATGCCCAAGCGGAAGAGTTCCTTCGTGATCTGCGACTGGTACGTGAAAGCCTGATGCAAAACGCAGGCGCCCGGATCGCGCAAACGCTGGTCGATCCTTTTCTCATCGAGGTTGAAACCTTCGGGTTCCATCTGCACAGCCTGGACCTCCGCCAGCATGCCAAGTTTCACACGACCGCGATTCAAGACCTGGCCGGCCATGCCGGACAGGATTTACAGGCGCCCAATCAGAATACCCGGGTAGTGCTGGAATCCTTGCAAGCCGTGGCGGAACTCAAGCGCAAATTTGCGCCGCAGGGCATCCGCGCTTATGTCATCAGTGGCTCGACCTCGGCGCAGGATATTTACAATCTTGTGCGGCTGGCCGAGCTTTCTGGTGTACGCGTTGAAGCACACGGCGATGATCCCGGACTGATGCCGGTGCCTTTGTTCGAGTCGATCCACGACTTGCAAAGTGCACCAGAGATTTGCCGCGAGCTTTGGACCTCACCAAGTTACGCGCGCTTTGTGAACTCCTGGGGCCGCAGACAAGAAGTGATGTTGGGTTACTCCGACAGTAATAAGGATGGCGGCATGATCGCCAGCCTGTGGGAAATATTCAAAGCGCACCGCGCGCTGCACCGGGTCGCCAGCGAGTCGAATATCCATCTCGCGCTCTTTCATGGCCGCGGTGGCACGGTGGGCCGTGGCGGAGGCCCCACGCACCGCGCGCTGGTCGCGCAGCCGGCGGGCGCCTTTAGTGGGCACTTCAAGATCACCGAACAGGGCGAGGTCCTGAACTGGAAGTATGCCGAGCCGGTGCTGGCGGAGCGCTCCCTGGAACTCATGGTGGCGGCATCCCTTGAGGCGCTGGTGCGTCCAAGTGGCCGAAAACCGGAGGATGATGAGCAGTGGCAGCCGGTGATGGACGAGCTATCAAAAATTTCCTTTGCCTACTACCGCGAGAAAATTGCCGAGAACCCCGATGCACTGCGCTTTTTTGAAGAAGCCACGCCGGTGAGCGAGCTGGAGAACGTGAAAATAGGTTCCCGTCCGGCACGCCGTGCGCAGACCCGTACGCTTGCTGACCTGCGCGCCATTCCCTGGGTCTTTGGCTGGATGCAGAGCCGCTGCGTTCTCCCGGCGTGGTTTGGCGTGGGCCATGCGCTCGACCGCTATGCCAGCCACAAGGATGGGTTACCCACGCTCTGCCGCATGTTCCACGAGTTTCCGTTTTTCAGCGACCTGCTCAACAATGTGGAGATGGGCTTGGCCAAGGCCGACTTTAATATCGTGAAGCTCTATTCCACCGTGGTTGCGGACGCAACGGTGCGTGATCGCGTCTATGCAATGCTGGAGGAAGAATACTTGCGTACATGCAGAGCAGTCTTGCAGGTGACCGGGGAATCGCGACTGCTTGAGAATAATTCCATTCTGGCCCGCTCCATTCGCTTGCGAAACCCCTATGTTGACCCCATGAGCATCATGCAGGCCGCGATGCTCAAGCGAAAGCGGGCGGGAGAGAGCAGTCCCGATCTTGACTACGTGCTGGGTGCTACGATCAACGGTATTGCCGCAGGCTTGCGCAATACAGGCTGAGCGAGCAACTGTTGGCGTCTTGGCGCGAAGAGCAGGCGGGCACTCCTTGAGTGGCTCCTGCGTTGATGTGTCAGTTCAGGAAAATTCTATGGAGCGCCAAGCGCGCGGCGCACAAAAGCAATGGCTTGTGGAGCTTCATGCTGGAAATCTTTGGTTTGAGCTTCAATGCTAATTTCCTTGTCGTAACGGATTTTCCGAAGAGACTCGTAGAAAGGACCGTAATTGTATTCTTCCCATTTCAGCGGAAAAACGCGCCCTTGAGGGTTGGCCGTGTGGACGTGCCGAACGTACTTCTTAGCTTCAAGAATTACAGCGGGATCTTCTTTTTCCATCGCGAGATGGTAATAGTCCACGTTTAACTGGATGTTGGAATCATGGACCGCCTTCACCAACTGGAGTCCTTCAGCCAGGCTGTTGATGATGTTTGATTCTTCTTTGCGCAACGGCTCGATCGCAATCGTAATGCCTCGTTTACGCGCTTCCGGGCCAAGCCGTTTGCAGAAATCGACGAGTTGGCGAAGCGCCTCTTCTTTGGAGAATCCGTCAGGATACCGCCGGGCTGAACCGCTCCCAAAAACGACTGTACTGGTTCCTAATTTGAAAACTCGATCCAGAGCTTTTCGGACATAGTCCATTTGCTGGTCCTGGTTTACCTGCGGCCCCGTAAGCTTGATATCGGCTGGAATGAACAGGTAGGTCACTGGGACTGGAAGTTTTATCTGCTCTAATTTGTCGGCAAGTTTTTCATAGTCTGCATCCGACAGCGCGGCGATCTCAGAGGTGCGGAGCTCGATATAGTCAAAGCCAGCCGACTTGACAGCGTCGATTTCCGCCAGCGACGCACAATATCCGACCCTCACCGCGCGGGTTGGCTCGCCAGCCGTCGAAGTACAGAAGGACAGAACAACAAAGGATGTGACAAGCAAGAAACGAACGCCCATGGTAGCCCCAGACGGCCCAACCGAAGTCGGGCCCTGTTACGAATCGTGTTCTTGAAACAAGTGGGATGGTACGCGGCTTTTAGGCAGCGCCTGCTTTTTGCAGCTGATCTTTCATACCAGCCCAGCTTCGGCGACTTGACTCTTCAGGCGAGCCGGCGCCGCGCCAGTGGGTCTCCAAACTGACGGCATCGCGGTAGCCGTCGCGCTTGAGGGCCTGGAATTGTCCCACCCAATCAATCACTCCGTGCCCCATGGCCTCCCACTCGTAGCCGTTACCGTCAGCCTTCTTGGCAGTATCTTTGCAATGGCAATGGCCGATCCGTCTTTTGGGCAACAGACGGTAGCCGTCGGGGTAAGCCTTCTCGCCGCGGGCGGCAGCATTACCGGGGTCCCAGTTGAGCATCAGGTGAGGAGATTCAATTTCGCTGAGGACCTTTGCCGCCTCCGCGCCCGTAGCAGTGTTACAAGAACCTTCATTTTCCAAGACCAAAATGATATTTTTTTTGCCGGCTACATTGGCTGCATCGAGAAGCTTCTGGTTGATCGCTGCGCGATACGGCCCGGGATCATCAAGCCGCCAGAAATCAAAGCAGCGTATGCGGTCGGTGCGAAATGCCTTTGCCAACTCGATGCACCGCTCCAGCACTTCATCTTGCTGGTCAAAGGTGAAATCAGCATTGAACTGGTCGCGCTTGGGGCTGTACTTTGATGTTGGGGCGCCCTTCCAGTCCACTTTGAAAAGCGGGCTGGCAATGTCTGTCACACGCAGTTTGTTGCGCTCCAAAATGCGCCGCGCTTCCTCGATTTCTTTAGCGTCTAACTTGAGCAGATTTTTGTTCCACATGCCCCGCAGTTCGATCCACTCCATGCCAAATTCGTGGGCCGCAACTTCACAAGCGCGCCCAAAGTCTTGCGTGATTTCATCGTTGATGACCGCAACCTTGAATGGCGATCTCATACTGTCAACCCAAGTCTTTCTTCCAGATATTTCTTGCTGATTGCGGCCGATTCTTTTGGCGTTCTTGCGCTGTCTGGCACGCTATCCAACTCGACGATGGCCCATCCGCGGAAATTGACTTTGCGCAGCGAGTCAAAGACCGCTGGCAAGTCAACCTTACCTCGGCCCAGTTCGACCCAACGATAGGGCTTTGCCTGATCTGAGGCGGCTGCAGTTGGCTCCACATCCTTTATATGTAGAAAGAGCAGGCGCTCTCTGTATTTTTGGATCGCCTTGGCAGGATCTCCCCCGCCCTGGAAGTAGTGAGCAACATCAAGCTCCAATTTGGCATACCGCGGATCGGCAGCGTCCAGAATCTGGTCTAACGCTTCCGGACGCTCACTCAGTGTTCCCATGTGGTTGTGATAGCCGAGGGAGATCCCCAGGTCAGCCGTTCGCTTTCCGATTTCGCTGACCAGGCGGCCCAGTCTCTTGTAATCAGCGGCGTTAATTGCACGATCTTTCGGTCGCTCGTCCGTTACCTGAAGATACAGTCCGCCTACATCGTGCAGAAACTTCGCATTCGCCGTGTGCTTGGCGATTTCATCGGCTTCCGGTTGGTCAATCCGCACGCCACCGCTGGAGAGCGCCACGATTTTGAGCTCATGTTTTTGCAGCAGGTCCTTGAGTTCGCTGGTGCTGCTGAATTCCTTGATAGCATTCGCACGCAGCTGAATGCCGCGAAACCCGAGTGCCGCAATGTCATCGATGGCCTGCCGGTCATTCCCGCCCCAGGTAATCGCGGCATAGCCAAAGTGGATCTCCGACGGCGCAGGAGCGATCGGCGTATCAAAATACGAGAGATCCATAGCAGGGTAGAGCGGCGGTGGAAAAAGCGCCCAGGCAGGCACGGACGCCGCTGCACTCGCGGCTGTGGCCGCGCCCAGGCCCACTAAAAAATTCCGGCGTGAAAGTCGAACCGGCATCTCATATCTCCTCTTCTTTATGACTATGGCACAGCCTGACGCACTCACGATTGAACGGACTACATGGCTCCAATCGCGACTACGAAATAACTCGCTACCACATCACCCACGTTCTTGATTCCGTGCTCGTCGTTCGAAGCGGCAAAGGCCGCCGAACCCGGCCCCAGCTTGTTGGGTTTTCCATTGATGGTGATCTCAACGGTGCCTTCGTGGACCAGCCAGAATTCGCTGTGCTTGTGCCGATGGGGCGCATGCGGAGTTGAACCCGGGTGGAGTGTAGTCTCATGAACCTCCACCTGCTCTCCCGTCGGTGTGGCGCCTTTTACAATGGCGCGCGACTCGCCGGAACCGTTGGCATTGGTGTGAGGCTGCAAATCATTAAATCGAAAAACTCCAGAAGCCAGGGCTGGGGTCTCGTCGGAAGTCCAGGCTCCGGCTAACAGGGCCAAGGGAAGTAAAGAGCAGAGTTCGCGCCGGTCTATCGCCATTCAATCACCTCGTTAAGAATATTTACGGATTTGCGGTTACAAAGTCCTGATACAACTTTTCCGCATGCTCTGCTGAAGCGGGTTCAGAAAGAATGAGAACGCGATAGCGGAATGTTACGCTGCCGCCGGGCTCAAGCGAGAGATTTAATTCCTCCTTGCCGCCGCTCAGCACCTTCTCTCCCAGTGGATTGGCCGCAAACAATCCGTATCCGCGCGCATGCCAGTAGGTGGGAAACCCAGGATTTTTGGGATGGTCCAGTATCGTGACCGTCACCGGCTGCTGGCCTAAGCGTCCGCTCAGAGAGCACCAGCGGCCACGCGTCCCCCACACCGCATCTCCGTGCTTGCCTTCACTGGTCAGATAGTCTCCGGTGACCAAATTGTTGTCCGCTTTGGGCACGTTGGTAGTGCGTCCGCTCACGTCCGTGAAAGTCTCCGGCTTTTCGCTGGGCAGTTCTAAAGCGTGAGTTACCCGCAGCCCCAGCACGCCTTCTTTATCGTCAGTAAAAACAACTTTCCGCTCGAGTGCAGTCAGCGTCGTAATGCGGTCGATGCTGCGCGTCTTGGAGTTGCCGCGAAAAACATATACGGTATGCTCGCGCAGCAAAGGTTTGCCATCAGGCCCCAGCCAGTCTGCTTCAACCTCAAGTTCGCCCTTCTCCGCGCCGCTCTTTGTTGCAATCACGCCACGGTGCATGATGGTGCCCATCTTGCCCTGATCCTGCGGCTTGATGGCATCTGAGTTGTTCCAAAAATCGATTCCGTTCACGTTCCCATAGTTGAACCAAAGGCCGACGTGATGCGGGTGATCGGTCCGCTCTCCGGGGCCGGGCGGAAATCCGCGAGTTACGTAATTGCCCTCCGCGGTCCGAAGCGGAAAAAGCACCGGTTTCTTAAGCGTTGTGGGATAGATGTAAGCAGTGAATGGCTGGCCGTCGATGAGAACGTCTACCTTCCGATTGGCTGGATCAGGCACAACCTGAACACCAGCCGCGGAAGGCCGCGCCTTGTTCTGGTTCTTGGACCCATCCGCGGCTACCCACACCAAGAGGGCTGTCGCCAAAACAGCCGCGCTACGACCGGACATTTGTCCCTCCGACGACAACCTCCTGTTTCGCATCATCAAAGGTCACGCGCTGTCCGCTTTGGATTGCCGCAATGGTCATGCACAAAGCAACCGAGTGGCTGTATCCGGCCTCAATGTCAGCATTGGGCTTCTTGCGGCTGCGAATACACTCCATCCAGTTGCGCACGTTGGCGGAGGTGGAGTCGTCGGCTCCGGTGTCAGCCGCTGTCTCTACCGCGGCGGCTTGCCCAAGCTGCTGTTCCGGAAGCAGATTGGCCTTCATCTCCATCTCTTTTGCATAGCGGTCCGTTAATCCGCCGTCGGCTGTCACTCTGTGTTTTTCCAGGTCCAGCGTGCCGCCGTTGGAGTAGTACACTTCCTTGGTCCCGCCCGCGGAATTCGTCTGTCGCGAGGAATAGATCACTTCAAAACCTTTTGCGGGATTGTCCAGCGGGCCGTAGTCGAAAACAGCTGTCATGGTGTCCCAATTCTGGCGGCCGTCATGCCACAAGTAAATACCGCCGTTCGCGACCACGCTCCGAGGACGCGGCAGGCGCGCGAACCAATGGACCGTATCGATCTGGTGCACCATCCATTGGCAGGGAATGCCGGAGGAGTAAGGCCAGAACAGCCGGAACTCAAGATGCTTACGGGCATTGAATGGTTCCGCCGGACGGTTCAACAGAAAGCGCTTCCAGTCGGTGTCCGGTTCGCGCATCTCCGGAACCAGCTTCGGACGCCGCCAGCGCCCCGGCTGGTTTACATTCCAAGTCATCTCCACGGCTACAATGTCGCCAAACTTTCCCGAGTTGATGAATTCATAGGCCTGCTGATAAACCGGCGTGCTTCTGCGCTGGCTTCCAATTTGTACGATGCGGCCTGTCTCATGCACGGCTTTGCGGAGGGCTTGGGCATCGGCCATGGTATTAGCCATGGGCTTTTCGATATAGGCGTCCCGGCCCGCCCGGACGGCTTCCACTCCGTGGAGCGCATGCTGAAAATCCGCCGTCGCTACGAAGACGGCATCCACGTCTTTGCGATCGTAAAGTTCTTCGTTGTTGCGCGCCAAGGCCACGGTTTTGCCAAAACGCTTTTGAAAATATTCTGCCGCTTCAGTACGCCGGCGACTCCAGATATCGGAAACAGCAACTACCTCAAAGTTGAGTTCGTCCGCATGTTTATAGAATGCGGGGATCAGCGCAGACCGTGCGCGATCAGACGAACCGACCAGGCCGACGCGCACCCGGTCATTCGCGCCCAAGATGCCAGCGTAATTTGCGGCATTCAGCCTGGTCGCCGCGCCTACCAGACCAGCGCCTGCAACTTTCAGGAAAGTGCGTCGCGAAGTGGAATCAGTTGACATGCTGGGGCCTCCGAAGTCGTTTCTCATTATGCATGCTACCAAAGCAGTGAAGTCTACTCGCCTTTCTCGTCTTGTGCCAGTGGTGTTGATCAGATTCCGAATGCGCCCGCAATCGGAGGTGTCAGTGATCGTACCGTTCAGGCGGTCAGGTAGCGGCCGTCAAAATGGCCGTCCAGGCTGTACTAACCGATGCGGCCTATGAAAATCCCGTCGGAGAAATCTCGCTGCGCGATCAGTTGCAAGCCCCAGATAACCAGTTGTCAGCGCTTCCGATTGTACGCCGACCGGATTCCCTGCTTCATCGTAGTTATATGTGGCCGCGGCAACTCCGGGCGCGCCCTGGCTGCGCTCGCGGAACCGCAGCAGGAAGGGTATCGTTTTGGCCGGGCGGTTGTTGTGGGACAACGTCTCAACAGATCAGTCAATGGAAAACCTTGCATGCCCAGTCTTGCTGCTGGCGATTATCCACAATGATGAGAATTTAGGTTTTTCAACAGTCTGCGATCGGAGCATGGCCAGCTCCACCGCGGATTATCTGCTTTCAAATCCGGACACTTAAGTGTTTGAGCAAACATTGGCCATCAGCATCCCGTGGAACAGCAGAAGTGTCTTTGAATTTTTGGCACGGTAGCTTAGACATCCAATACTTAAAACTACTTAATACTTAGAGTCATTTAATACTTAAGAAATACTTAATATGTAGATTGTCTGCCCAATGCTTCTTCTCGTGCTAAGCTTTTTTAAGTTCGCGAATGTATCGGACACTGGCAAGCGATTGGTTAAACTATTGCCATTTTGCGCCATTGCCTTTTTCGCCTGTACCGATATCATTTCCGAAAAACAGTTGAGAATTTGAATGGTCAAAGAGCTTCTAACACTGGTCGTGCTCGACTTTCCTTTTCACTGTTTCGCGCAAATGATTCTCTCTATTCCAGAACCATCGGGGCACTCAGTGTATTGGAGCAGATTCTAGTCGCTCGAGTTTCATCGCTGAGACTGATGTACGGAGATGCGATTGTGGTTCCGCAGCGATTTAAAACTGCACGGTTTCTACGAGGGCTTTGTGACTGGACACAGATATTTTCAGGGATAGCGCTCGGCGCTGGAGCGATCAACATACTGAGATAGGACAAGACATGAGTACCGACCTCGGCCGCGGGACCATGACGGTGATCAAGACTGACACGTTCGATGAAACGGGTCAGGAGAATTCATTTACTTTATTAGATATTGCCACCGGCCTGGCCCTGCGCAAACGTTTCATTGCGCTATTCACTTTGGCGGCAACTTTGCTGGGTGGCATAGTTGCGGTGCTTCTCCCTACCCGCTACACGGCGGTTACCAAGATCATACCGCCGCAACAGGCCCAATCGTCTGCGGCGGCGCTGCTGAGTTCACTCGGATCCAATCCGATTGGGGCTTTGGTTGCCGGCGCCGGCAAAGACCTCATAAAAAATCCAGGCGATCTCTATGTCGGTATTCTCAAAACTCGGCCGATTGCTGATGCGCTCATTCATCGTTTCGATCTGCAAAAAGTCTACCGCGACCGCGACATGACCAGCACGCGTAAAGATCTCGCCGGCTATACCGACATTGTCGCGGGAAAAGACGGCATGATCAGCGTTGCAGTCGAGGACAAGGACAAGAAGAGGGCCACGGACATGGCCAATGCCTATATTGAAGAGGCCCGGGGTTTGACGAAGGGGTTGGCCCTTACTGAGGCCTCACAACGCCGGCTTTACTATGAAGAGCAACTCAAGTCAGCCAAGGACTCCCTCGCTACCGCGGAAGCTGAGTTTAAACAGGCCCAAGAGAAAAGCGGCATTCTTCAAGTGGACGCGCAAGCCAGAGTTCTGATTGAAGGGGTTGGCGCTCTCCGCGCACACATCGTGGCCAAAGAAGTGGAACTGGAGGCGTTGCGGTCCTTTGCTACGGACCAGAATCCACAAGTAGTCATGGCCCAGCGAGAGCTTGCCGGCATGCAGATGGAACTAAGCCGCTTGGAGAAACAAAGCAATGGATCTGATATCTATGACTTGTCATTGAAGAATGCCCCAGGGGCCGGGCTCGCCTACATACGGGCGCTCAGGGAGCTTAAGTATCGCGAAGCACTTTTTGAGCTTCTGGTTAAACAGTATGCCTCGGCAAAAATGGACGAAGCCAGAGACGCCCCCATGGTCCAAATCGTCGAACCGGCCATCGAACCCGATCGCTCTTCCTTTCCACATCGACCGTTAATGATCGTACTGTCGTCCGCGCTAGGTTTTTTGGCGGCATGTCTGATCGTTAGCGTCGGAATGAGCGTGTCCCGCGCGCGCGCCGATCCCCGGCAGGCAGAGCAACTAAGGTCTCTTCGCGCTGCCTTTTTCGGCAAGGGGCGCCGGTCAGGGCGTGATTTCTGAAACGCATACTGAGGTCTTTCTTAATAAACCGGCATGACGTTGTTGCGAATCATGCACAAATCCGGGACGGCAAATTCTTTCGGAGGAACGCACTATGAGGATACTCATCCTGGGGGGAGACGGTTATTGCGGATGGCCTACCGCGCTGCACTTTTCCTATAGAGGTCATGAAGTCGCGATCGTCGATAATTTTTCACGCCGCCTCTGGGACCATGAAATAGGCGGCATGACGCTGACCGCTATAGCTCCCCTTTCGGATCGGCTTCGTTCCTGGAAGCGCCTTACCGGAAAATCGATCGAGTCCTTCATTGGTGATGTCTGCGACTATGAGTTTCTGAGTTCTGTATTCAAAACGTTCGAACCGGAAACGGTTGTCCACTTTGCCGAACAGCGCTCGGCGCCGTATTCCATGATTGACCGCCAGCACGCGGTATTCACACAAGTAAATAATGTTGTGGGAACGCTGAACGTGCTTTTTGCCGTCAAAGAATTTCAGCCCGATTGTCATCTCGTGAAACTTGGCACCATGGGCGAGTATGGAACGCCAAACATCGACATTGAAGAAGGCTTCATCAAGATCCAGCACAATGGACGCGAAGACGTCCTGCCATTTCCCAAGCAACCTGGGTCTTTTTATCATCTTTCCAAGGTCCATGACAGTCACAACATCGCTTTCTGCTGCAAAATCTGGGGCCTGCGCGCGACCGACCTCAACCAGGGAGTTGTTTACGGGACTGTGACCAATGAAGTCGCACTCAACCCGTTGCTGGTCAACCGCTTTGATTACGATGAGATTTTTGGCACGGCGCTGAACCGCTTCTGCGTGCAGGCTGCTATCGACCATCCGATTACCGTCTATGGTCGCGGCGGGCAGACGCGAGGCTTTCTTGATATCCGCGACACGGTGCGGTGCGTAGAACTGGCCTGCCTGCATCCGGCACAGCGAGGCGAATTTCGCGTCTTCAACCAGTTCACGGAACAGTTCTCGGTCTTGCAGTTGGCCAGAATGGTGGAAGCAGCCGGCAAGAAACTGGGGCTCAACGTGACCATTGACCATCTGCCTGATCCCAGAGTGGAGGCCGAAGAACATTACTACAACGCCAAGCACACCAAGCTGACCGATCTGGGGCTCAAGCCGCATCTGCTCTCTGAGTCACTGCTGGATTCGCTACTGAATATTGCCATCGAATACCGGGAGAGAATTGACGCATCCCTGCTGCTTCCCCGCGTCAACTGGCGCAAGAGCCGCAACGACAGGAAACCAGAACCTGCATTCGCCGCGGCGGTAACCGGGTCCGAGGAAAAGCAAGTTCTTGACGTAGAGTTCCGTCAGCGTAAACCAGCTTGAACATCCAATGGACACCAACCAAATTACCGGAAGACTCATCACCAGGAACTGGTTCCTCAATCTTGCTGGTCAAGGGGTTCCTGTTCTGATTGGTCTCTTTACCATACCGTTGCTTTTGCGGTACCTGGGTGTGGAGAGTTTCGGCATTCTATCAGTCATCTGGGCACTGCTCGGCTATGCAGGGCAGTTTGATCTTGGGCTAGGCCGAGCGACAACGAAATATGTAGCCGAATGCGTGGGCCGCGACGACCCGCGCCTGCCCGGATTGTTTTGGACATCGCTGCTTTCTCAAGTGGTCTTTGGCGTACTGGGGGCCGCAACGTTGACGGCTATCACGCCTTTCTTGGTGCACATCGTGCTGAAGATTTCACCGGTGTACGTGGGCGAAACCGAAAGGGGCCTGCTCGTCCTTGCTTGCTGCCTCCCTCTGGTGATCGCCGGAAACTCTTTGCGTGGGACATTGGAAGCTGGGCAGCGGTTCGCGGCCATCAACTATATAAGGGTCCCTGCGAATCTTTCCGTGTTTCTTCTTCCGCTGCTGGGTATCCCCTTCGGGCTTCGGCTTACCGGAATCGTACTTTTGCTCGTCGGTGCTCGATTGGCCGCCGGCTTTGCTTACCTCGCATTTTGTTTCAAATTCTTTCCATCATTACGTTGCAAATTCGTTCTTGAGGTAAAACTCATTCGTCCATTGTTCACTTATGGAGGTTGGGTGACGGTATCGAACCTGGTTGGGCCTCTACTTACTTACGTGGACCGCTTCTTTGTGGGGAGCATACTGTCTATGTCGGCTGTGGGATACTACACGGCCCCGTACGAGATCGCCAGCAGGATGTGGCTCGTTCCTCAAAGCCTTCTAGCCACAGTTTTTCCCGCATTTAGTTCTCTGCAAGCGGGCAAGTCCCAGGCACAATTGGAAGACCTGTATGTACGCTCACTTAAGTCGATCCTGCTGATTTCGGCGCCGGTGTTGCTGGTCATTGCGGCGTTCGCTCGAGAGATTCTAACTGCCTGGCTCGGTCCGGATTTTGCAACTGCAAGCGCCAGCACGCTTCGAATCCTGGCTCTTGGAGTACTCATCAATTCGATAGCTTTTGTGCCCTTCGGATTGCTCCAGGGACTCGGGCGCCCGGACCTGACCGCTAAATTTCATTTGTTGGAGTTGCCGTTGTACGCTCTAACTCTGTGGTTTTTTCTGGTGCGCTTCGGCTTGCCGGGGGCCGCTTGGGCTTGGACACTACGAATCGCCCTGGATACAGTGCTTCTTTTTGGCGCTGTTCAGAAGCTCAAATTTGTTTCAGCCAGTGCTCCGTTGTACAAACCTCTTGTAAGAACTCTCGTGGCCCTTACCGTGCCGACGGTGCTTCTGCCGCTCTCCTGGATCAATGCGCCATTGAGTTTTCAAGCGGGAATGAGCGGGCTGGTTTTGCTCGTGTTCGTAGCCGTGGTATGGGGCTATGTGCTCGACCATAGCGAAAAAAGCCTGCTTCGCGCGGCGACTGTGAGCTTTCGCGCCCGACTAGCAGTCGCGAAATGACAGATGACCAACCTCTCCGACATTTCGATCATCATCGTCAATTACAACACGATCAATCTGCTGCGGGATTGCCTGGTTTCTCTCATGCAGATTGAAGGCAGATCGTGCGAAACGATCGTCGTGGACAATGCCTCGGTTGATGGCAGCGCTGAAATGGTAGAAAAGGAGTTTCCATCCGTTGTTCTGCTTCGCAACCAGCAAAACAGCGGATTCTCTAAAGCAAACAATCAGGGCATGCGCCGGGCAAAGGGTAAATGCATACTGTTGTTGAACAGTGACACAGTTGTTCGCCCTGGCGCAATCGCTGCCATGGCAGAGTTTCTAATTTCTCACGCTACGGTGGGCGCTGTTACTTGCAGGTTGTTGAACGCCGACGGCACGATCCAAGCCAGTATTAGCAACCGCCCCGGACCGGTGCTTCTGTTCTTCCGGCTCCTGGGAGTATCGCGACTCGTTTCCGGTGACCGCGCCAGGCGCTGGCTTTCCCGAACGGCCGGCTTTTTCCTGGGAAAGACAATACGTTCTTACCTCGCCCCCTACTCCACCTGCAACTCTCCAGTTGAAGTGGAAAACATTTCCGGAGCCTGCCTGATGTTGCGGCGGGAGGCAGTGGAGCAAATCGGATTTTTAGATGAAGGATTCTTCATGTACTTTGAAGACATGGACTACTGCCTCCGACTTCAGAACGCCGGATGGAAAATGTATTATCTGCCTCAAGGCGAGATCATCCATCTGGTGGGCCGGAGTTCTGGAAGTCGTATGCGGAACTACAGCGTACACTCCTATCGAGCATTGCTTTACTTTTACAAGAAGCACTTTTCTTATGCAACGGTAGTCTTCGTGCGTTCCATGGTGATAACAACATCGAGCCTGAAATGGTTGTGGAACTGGATCCGAAGCAGGTTCTCTGAGGAGCCCGTATATCGCCAAAATGAAACCGACCTCAAGCAAATAATCCACGCGTGCTTTGAGTAATGACTGCGTGAACAGAGATCTTCAGAGTAAGAGGTTCTTTATCTAGCAAATAAAAAACTGCTAATGTGTTTAATTAGAAATTATTTACACATTTACGCTAGATAGAAAATGTATTATCTACCTCGATGCTAGATCACCCGATCTGATATCTGGAGCTATGAAGATGATATGCGAAACTACAGCGGGCATTCTTGCCGGCGTTGTTTTACTACTCTAGAGCTCAACAAATAGCCCATTCTTATCTTGAATGATGACTGAGTAAGGAAAGTGTTGGAACACTTGGTGCTTGCAATCGCATTTTTACTCTTGGCCTACACGTGGGCCGGATATCCAGTGCTGTTGTGGGCGTTGAGGAAGTTCGCTTCGCTTTTTAGGCAAGAATCTGCGCCAGCCACACTCCAGACCAATCCCAAAGTGTCAATCATTGTTGCGGTACGGAATGAAGAAGGCACGATAGGAGCCAAGTTGGCTGACTGTATAAATCTGGACTATCCGGCGGACCGACTGGAGATATTGGTCGTATCGGACAACTCGGCTGATAAGACTGAGGAAATTGTTGAAGAGTTTGCAAAGTGCGATGCCCGTGTTCGATTGCTGGCTGATCGAAGAAAATTGGGCAAGAGTGGCGTCCAGAACCTTGCGGTGGAGCACGCAAGCGGCGACATCCTTTGTTTTACTGATGCAGATACCCGCACCTGTCCGGACACCTTGAAGGTGATTGTGGAAAATTTCGCCGACCCGGCGGTTGGTCTCGCGACTGCAAACGTCCACTTTGGCCAGCCTGACAGCGCAGTTGCCGAGGGTCAGGGAGCGTACTGGCGTTTCGAACTTCTGCTTCGCGAACTGGAATCCGATCTGGGCATTCTGGCCACAAGCAGTGGTCAACTGCTTGCAATGCGCCGGGAACTGTTTCGGCCGCTTCCTGTAATGTACGGCGACGACTGCGTGCTGCCGCTCGACGTACGCTTGCAAGGATATCGCGTCGTGCAAGATGCTCGCGTGGTCGTGTATGACACCATGCCTAGCAGCATCAAAGGAGAGTTTCGCGCGCGCGTCAGGATGACCGCGCGTAACTGGACCGGTACGCTGGCGCGCCCGGCGATTCTGAACCCGTTCCGTTTTCCGCTGACTTCCTGGGGATTGATTTCACACAAATTGTTGCGGTGGCTCACCCCTTTTTTCTTAGCAGTTCTTCTGGTCTCAAACATTCTCCTGGCCGTGCGCGGTGAATGGATGGCAGCTTGCTTATTTCAAGTTGCGTTCTACATTGCGGCATGCATTGGATGGCTGCGCGCCCGGAAGGGGGCCTCCGCATGGATATTTGGCTATCCCTTTGCTTTCTGTCTGGCGAATGTCGGCTTTTTCCTTGGCATGGTGAAGGTTTTGCGCGGACAGAAGATCGTGAGCTATTAGCCCCTTATGGCAAAGCATGCGACAGATCGAGCGGTAACCCAGGACTCCGTTGCGGATTCTGAAGTTGCAAAGTCTGAACTTGCAGAATGTGAAAATGAACGAGTTCGTGCCGTCTACGCCCGTCGGCGGCAATTTATTCCGGCACGTCGTTATGCTCGCACCGATCCTTTTACTCTCTACAGCACCCATGAACGCGAAGAGGAGATGGCGGCACTGCTCCGGTCTGAAGGGCTGACCTCGCTCACTGGATTGAAAATTCTGGATGTAGGCTGCGGTCGTGGCGACACCATGCGGCAATTGCTCGAATATGATGCTGATCCAAAGCTTCTGACGGGCATTGACCTGCTCGAGGACAAGGTGAACCTGGCCCGGCGTCTCGCGCCTCATCTGCAAGTGGTTTGCGGGAGCGCAACGCGTTTGCCGTTTCCAGATTCCAGTTTTGATTTGGTGTTGCAGTTCACTGTCTTTACTTCCATTCTCAAGGAGCAAGTGAAGCGTACGGTCGCTGCGGAAATGGCGCGGGTGCTCGTTCCGGGCGGCCGCATTCTCTGGTACGACTTTAGCTTCAATAACCCCAGAAATCCTGACGTTCGTGGGATTGGCAAACAAGAGATTCGAGCGCTGTTTCCTGGTTTTCAGATGAAGACCAGACGCATCACACTGGCCCCTCCTTTGGGCAGGGTCATAGCGCCGCTCTCAATCGTACTGTACTACTCACTTTCCCGAGTGCGTCCGCTTTGCACGCACCTTTTGTGTTTGTTGCAGAAGCCGTTAACGTCTGACGCTGTTGAATAAGTTTGGAGGACCATGACTCAAAAATCTGATGTGATGACCGTACCCTTCCATGTGTCCGCCGTAGGTGAGGAGGAAGCGCAGGCCGCTGCTGAGGTGATACGTTCCGGCTGGCTGACGATGGGCCCCAAGACCTTCGAGTTTGAGCGGCAGTTTGCCGAGTATGTGGGAGCTCGTCATGCGGTCGCGGTTTCCTCCGGCACCGCGGCGCTTCATCTCGCACTGGACGCAGCTGGAATTCAAGCCGGGGACGAGGTTCTGCTGCCGACCACAACTTTCACCGCCACGGGAGAGACGGTTTGTTACCTGGGCGCCAAGCCCGTATTGGTTGATGTCGACCCGCGTTCGATGAACCTTGATCCTGCCGATGCTGCGCGGCGGATCACCTCCCGCACCAAGGTGATCATTCCGGTACATCTGGCGGGCGTTCCCTGCGAAATGCAACAAATACAGGAATTGGCTTCGGCGCATGGATTACGAGTGATTGAGGACGCCGCGCACTCATTGCCGGCCTCTTACCGGGGCACGCCCATTGGCGCATTGAGTGAAATTACCGCATTCAGTTTTTATGCGACGAAGACACTCACCACGGGTGAAGGGGGCATGGTAACCACAGCCAACGAGCAGGTTGCGGAACGCATGCGAATCATGCGGCTGCACGGGATCGAGCGCGAAGCGTGGAAGCGTTACCGAGCGGATGGTTCCTGGTTCTACCAGGTGCTTGAGGCCGGCTTTAAGTACGTCATGACCGACTTCCAGGCTGCCATAGGTCTGGTGCAACTGGGCAAGTGTGACGATCTTTCCGCGGCTCGACAAGCCATTGCGGACCGCTATACGGCAGCCTTTTCCGGCATGGCGGCGCTCCAGGTGCCGGAGAGCTATAGCGACCGGAAGACTTCATGGCATCTTTATATATTGCGGCTACGGACGGAGAGGCTCTCCATTGACCGTGACGCGTTTGTCTCGGAGTTGAAGCGGCGGGGAATCGGTATCAGTGTCCATTTCATCCCGCTCCACTTGCATCCCTTCTATCAAAAAAAGTTCGGCTACAAACCCGGAGATTTCCCCCAGGCGGAAGCTGAATATAAGCACGCCTTCTCTCTACCCATCTTTCCAACCATGAGCGGTGTGGAGGTGGAAGCGGTGATAACAGCGGTTTCCGAGGTGGCGCAGGCATTTAGCCGCAAATCGTGAACTGGACGGTGTAGTTTTGCAATCGCAATATATTTACATCCGTTACGGCAAACGGCTTCTGGATGTTGCAGCGGCGACTGCGGGCTTACTGGTGCTCGCGCCGTTGCTGCTGGTGATCGCTCTGGTGGTGAAGTGCGGCTCACGGGGGCCGGTGTTTTATCGCCAGATACGAATAGGCCGAGGCAGAAAAGCGTTTAAGATCTGCAAATTTCGTTCCATGGTTGTCGCCGCTGACCGCATGGGCCCCTGCGTTACCGCATCAGGTGATCCGCGAGTTACACGCATCGGACTGTACCTGCGGCGATGGAAACTGGACGAACTGCCCCAACTCTGGAACGTGCTCAAAGGCGACATGAGCTTAGTGGGGCCAAGGCCGGAACTTCCATTCTATGTGCGGACTTATACGGAGGAGCAGAGAGAAGTCTTCGCAATTCGCCCGGGAATCACCGATCCGGCCACACTTGCGTACCGCAATGAAGAGGACATCCTGGCCGCAGCGACCGATCGTGAACGCTTCTACACAGAAGTGGTCTTACCCGACAAATTGAGATTGAATCTCGACTACATGCAACGTGTCTCTCTTGGTTTCGATCTCGCTCTCATCTTGATGACCTTGCGAGTGATGCCGCCAAGGCGTATGCCACGCGCCAATATTTTAGAGATCCGCTCAACAACAACTTCTCGAATGGGCGAGGAAGAGGCGCCACCTCGTGTCAAGAACGCTCTGCGCGCCAAATCGCCCCATGCAAGAAAAGGACATTAAGGAGTAGCGATGGCATACGATCCATATTCCCGCACCAACCAGCAGGCCCTTGATGGCGTCATCGTGGGAACAGCGTTTTACCTCGCGTGTCTGATTGGCTATGCCGGAAAGATTCCGTTCGAAGGGTCTCGATTGGCGGCAGTTCTGCTCGCACTGGTGGCGGGCCGCTTAATATCAAATTTTTTATTTGGCCTGCACAAGGTTCAATGGCGCTATATCGGCTTGCACGATGCCTTCCGCACCGGTCAATCTTATGTGGCCTTTTCCGGTTTGCTGCTGTTGGCCCAAATCGTTCTTCCCGCCAAGACGGGCATCGTTCGAATCCCAGTCAACATAATCGCCGTTGAGTTGTTGCTGTCATTGCTTGGGGCTGTGGGCATACGGGTCCTCCGCCGTCATCTTTACGAAATTCAATCCAAGAGGCCACACTCGCTGAAGACGGAAGAACGTCGCCGGTTGCTGTTGATCGGGGCGGGCATGATCGGGGCGAATATTGCCAGAGAGATGGCAACCGACTCTTCGGTCCACCTTGTGGGCTTTCTGGACGATGATCCGCGGAAACTGGGATCAGTCATCGGGGGCGCCAAAGTACTTGGGGCCACGTCCCTGCTGGCGGAGATCCTGCGGACGCAGAGGGTTGACTCTGTTCTGATTTGTATTTCCCCCGCCGCCAGGGGATCTTTTAATCGGTTAGTGGCCTTGCTCGACAGTCTGTCCGTTACCAGTAAGTTCCTGCCCACTGTTACCGAGATTCTTACTGCTCAAAACGGTCTCCACCTGGTTTCCAGTGATGTGAATACCAATGGTCACATTGTCCAGGCCGCCGTTCCGAAGGTTCCACTGCCAACGCGCACAGCGATCCGGAATAAGACCATTTTGATTACCGGTGGCGCGGGCTTTATTGGTTCTACGCTGGCCGAAAGGCTGGTGCAAGACAACGAAATTATCCTCTTCGATCTTTTCTTCCATAATCAGCCTGTAACGTTTACATCCTTATATAAGAATCCAAGGGTCCGCAAAATCGAGGGAGATATCCTCGATGCAAAAATAATTGGCGATCTGGCGCGCAATGCGGACATCGTGGTCCACGCTGCGGCCATGGTCGGAGTGGGGCGCGTATGCAGTTATCCGCGTGAGACGCTCGAAACCAATTTTGTAGGGACGTTGCAAGTCTTGAAAGCCTTGGAGAACAGCTCTCGCTTGGAACGTTTTGTTTATTTTTCAACCAGCGAAGTCTTTGGAGTGAACTCCTTCCGCGTACATGAAGATACTCCAACAGCGATTGGCCCGGCCGCCGAAGCACGCTGGAGCTATGCCATTGCCAAGCTGGCCGGAGAGCATCTGGTCAAGGCATACCATTGTCAGGCGGGAATGCCGGTCGTCACGGTGCGGCCGTTCAACGTCTTTGGGCCACGAAGGCTTGGAGCTCACGCGGTCTTAGGTTTCATTCTTAATTCGCTGCAAGGGAACCCCATTGAGGTGCATGGCGATGGATCGCAGATTCGTTCCTGGTGCTACATCGCCGATTTTTGCGACGCACTGATAGAAATGATCGCCCGTCCAGCGGCGGTGGGCGAGGATTTTAATATTGGAAATCCCAAAAACACCATCACCATTTTTGAACTGGCCCGCATGGTGCTTGAGGTGACAGGTCGAACTGTTCCCATCCGGCTCACCAATTCGCCCTTTCCAGATATTGAGATCCGCGTGCCTTCCCTGGATAAGGCCCGCGAAATCCTCGGGTACCATCCATCCTACGATCTTCGCCAGGGATTGCAACTGACCGCTGATTGGTATCGGCAAAATCTTGAGTTTTTTGAGAGGCGGCACCCCGGCGTGCGGATGGCATCTGTGGGCCAGTAAACTATTGGCGTGGTGGTTGTAAAGCGGACCTGTGTGGATCGGTTACTTGCTGGCTCCGATTCGCTGCTTAAGCTTAAGAAGCTTTAATCTAATACTCTTCAGATGGCTACTCCGAAAGAGAGTAAAATTCCGACGTTGTGGCTACCGTTCCCCATCAACTGCCAGAGATTGACACGAAGGACTACAAGGTCTTCGTAACATCTCTCTGCGTCATAGTTTTTGTTGCGCTAGCGCTTTTGGTGCAACTGAATAACGTTGCCGAGCCGACAACGATTTACCTGGTCTTTGTCGGGGCGATGGTCTTGAGTTCGCTGGCTTGCATCCTTCAGCCGTTCGTAAATCTCACGCTCGCCCTTGTGTACCTTATAGGCCCGGTCCCAAGTTTCCTGGATGTGAGATATTCCGCTGCCATCACAGCCGTCCTCATTGGAAACTGTTTTATAGGCTGCGTGCTGATTGGCCGGTTTAAGCATTCTTTCGCGCGCCACTCCCTCCGCATTCCAGCGATGTTGTGCTTAGTGGCAGCTTTCAGCGCGGTATACGGCCTGGCGAGAGGCAATCAAGCCGCGTTCGTACTGGGGGATTTGTATCAAGTACTTGAGTTCTCCGCGATATTCTTTCTGGCACGAAGTCTCATACAAAGTGAGCAACAGTTCCGGACATTGGCGAACACGATCGTCGGCGCAATCATTATTGCGTCGGTGCTGCAAATGGCGGACGCGCTGCGCGGAGCAACTTACCTTCCACACCTGAACCAGCAGGGCATTGACGTAGCAAGAACCATCAACATGAATGCCCCGATTGCCTTCGTTACTTTGCTGGCCACACTCGGTGTTGCCAAGTACAAGAAATGGATCCTTGCAGGCATGGGAATTCTGTCAGTCAATCTGGTTTGGAGTTTTACTCGCGGCCTGTGGCTGGCCGCTTTTGCATCTTCAGTATTTTTGCTGATCCTTCAGGGCGGCAAATTCAGGCGTGCAATTCTAAAGTGTGTTCTTGCTTTCTGTCTCCTCGCGGTTCCGTCTTTCTTTGCGTCGGGCCTGGGCTCCATTGTTACGGAGCGCATCGGCTACAGCTCCCAGCAGTTCGACAGTGCCTCGGAAGAGGACCAGAACATGTCCGGCAGAAGGCTGCTGGAATATATTCTGGTCCTGCCCCACGTTGCGGAGCATCCCATCGCAGGCAACGGCCTTGGTGCAACTTTTCTGATCGCCGGCAATGCTGTTCTTGAGGGCCCCAAAGGCGAGCAAATTGATTTTCACTACATCCACAACCTCTATCTGTTGATTGCCTTCCGGCTCGGTATTCCCGCCCTGCTCGTCTTGTTGACGCTTGTGTGGAAATATTTCCGGGAGTCAACCAAACGACTAAAAGATCTGAGTCTGTCACCTGATACTTCCGCTTTGCTGGTGGGCTTGGTCGCCGCCATCTTCGGCGAAGTGGTGCTATCCGTGACTTCGCCCACGCTCCTAAACCATCCGACGGCGGGCTTGTTGGGATGCATCATGGCAATTACCACAACGGGATTGCGTGCAAAACCACAAGCCTCTGGCTTGAACTGAAAGCAGATGAATGAAAGCAAACAGGTCGGGAGAAGAACGCAGGCGAGAGGCCCAACGTCGGGCGTCCGCGTCAGGCCTTTATGATAAGTCCTTGTCCAGTCGGGAGACAAAGGATCGTAAACCCAAGTTCCTGCGCCAGCGCATCAAAGGCATTCTTCTGAAGCATATAGGACGGCCCGCCACCATAGTCATCCAGCAGGACTACGGCTCCGGCGACAAGCCGTGGCCAAAGCTGACGAACAGCAGCAACCTCCGGCTCGGCGGCGTTCATGTCGATCGACAGAAACGCGAGTTGATCGGCATCAATCATGGAGAGCGTATCAGGAACCACACCCTTCACAATTCGAGCGCCACGATAGGGCATGAATGTTTTTACAACATCGTGATAGCAGTTGGAGTACTGGCCTTGATTGGCCGCCGCCGTCTGAAGGCCTTCAGGGAATCCGGTGTAGGTGTCGAGAAGGAAGAAACGCTTTTCAAAGATGTTGAAATTCAAATACTCCATGATTGTCAACGCCATGCCGCCTCGATTGACGCCACACTCTACAAAGTCTCCAGGCAGCGTCACAGCATGGGAAGCGGCCCAGCACGCCGTATACACACGCCAGCGCGGGTTCATATTTTTCCAGGACCCAGTGGCTTTCCCAATCGCGTAGGCGGATAAAAAACGCTTGTCCTTGAGAAAATCAGCTGCGTGGCGAGTAATCAAGCCGTCTTCCATATAGGTGCGGAAGCGGAGCGTTGCCGCAGCTTCAGCAAGCGATGGAAACAGCTTTCTGAGAACGCGGGTTAGAACCATCACGCGCATTCTACTACTGGAAAGGCGAAATCCACTCAAGACATGAGTCAATTGGGACCAAATCAGGATTGGGATGGTGTGTAAGCTGTTGAGAATGATGGCGGCCAGGGACGGAATCGCACCGCTGGCACCGACTTTTTTCGGGTATTTTAAACGATTCAGGTAGCTGCGTAAGTCCTTGAAGCCTGGCCTGCATGTCGCCTCGCTGCTACGCACTTTACGCTCAAATCTGGAGGCCGCGTTCATATCTTGCCTGACGCAGAACGTGATTCTCAGCATCGCCATCTTTCCATAGTTCGAGGAAACGATCATAGGCGGCCCGCGATTTCGCCTTGTCGCCGTCGAGGGCATAGGCCCGGGCCAGTCCGAGATGTGCGAGTGAACCCAGCGCAAAGTTGATGACACCGGGATGATCCAATATTTTCTGGAACTGGGCAGCGGCTTCTTTTCCTTGATGCGATTGCAGGTAAGCCTCTCCGCGGAGATACGTGGTGTACATGGCGCCGAAGTCGAGAGGGAAAGACAGCGACAAGTCCATTGGCTCAACTGGCTGGAGAATACGGATTGCTTCCGTGGGATTCTTTAACTGAAGTTCGATGGCGGCCTGGGTCGCGGGGAGCCAATACTTTTGCAGCAGGGTATTCTGAGGAGTTGTAACTTCGTCCACTGGAGTGGAGAATTTCTGAATGGACGCCAGCGACTCGCCCAGCTTTTCCCGCATGCGCGAAGCGGCCTGGTCCAGCGCAGCCAGGACCTTGCCGCGGCCCGTGGCGCGAGATTGCTCAGCCACGATCACATCTCCGCTAACGCAATTGATGGCTTGCAATCCGATCAGATATTCACTTTCCAGCGCGGAAATTGTGCCCACCAGCATGGCTTTGCTGCCTACGCGCTGGCAGAGTTCACGCGCTGTTTCGCCGGTCACCCGTTCCTCTCCGGAACGCCCCATCAACAGGAGCGTAGATGTGACTTTGCGGTCGGAAATGGTGTTCAGGCGCGGAGATTGCTCAAGATCAAAAATCAGCGCCTGTTTCAAGGCGTCGTCAAATACAGCGTCGCCGGTTTTATTCGTGAAATCGGTGATGACGATGGTGTCTTTTTCGGAAATCACCGGGCGTCTGGAAACAAAATAGATATAAGCAACGATGGCAAGGACCAGAACAACGCCGCCGCCGGATGCAAGCAGCAAAGCCATGGTTCGCCGAGAGCGATGAATTGCTGGAATGCCTCTCCCCCGAGGAATTTCTGATGCGACCGGCGGGGCTGCGGGAGCGTGAAGAGCGATTTCTCCAGTTGCGCTGCGCAGGCGGAGTTCGTCGGTGAAACGGTAGCCGCGCCTGGGCACTGTAGCGATTGGGCCTTCGCCTTCAAAATGGGTTCAGAAGCTTGCGGAGCGTGGAGACGTTATTCGCAATGCTGCCTTCTTCGACAAAGGCATCTGGCCAGACTTGCTGCATCAGTTCATCTTTGGTGACCACACGCCCAGCTTCTTTTACAAGGATGAGCAACGTATCGAAGACTTTGGGAGCGAGCGGGACGGAAATGAAGGCGAATTTCATTTTCGATGGTCTGCTTGGGGGCCTGCAATAGCTTCTCCCGGAAACCGGGGTCCTGAAGGGCCCGCGCGGCAAGGTACGATTCTAGTTCCTGCCGCTTGGTTTGTTCCGCCATAACGCACCTCTCCTTCAAGCGATCGTACTTCTGGAAGGGGCCTGAAATCCTCACGAAACCCTCATGAAGTTCTCACTTCCGACTCGCTCTTGACTTGCCTGGACAGTCTTTATGTTATTGGTTTATAATGCTTTACATCCCCCAAGTAACATTTTAAGAGTTTTCTGAGAAATCCTAGAGGACTTTCCCTGCACCTTGGTCGCAAGCTACCCCATACCGAGCGCAGTGTTGTGCGACGCCAAATGAAAGACCTCCTGAGGGAAGAGACGCTCGGGAGGAATTATTAAGGTTGGATCGGAACAAACGAGCTTGGACTTTGGGGGAGAAGCAAATGAACAGCAGTCAGCGGCTGATGATGGAACAACTAAGGAAGCGCACAAGAACATGGAAGGCGGCCTGGTTCGTTTTGGCGGCATGGCTGGCCAGCGCCTCGGGAATGGTGTGTCCCGTGGCGAGCGCACAAGTCGTGACGGGTACGGTTAGCACCGGATTTTCGTTTGGGATGCAACTGAATCCGGTTACCAACAAGATTTACGTTGCCAACTTCGTCAGCTCCAACGTGACGGTGATTGACGGGGGCACCAATTCCACCACTACAGTCGCTGCCGGAACCGAGCCAGCGGGAGTGGCGGTGAACCCAGTGACCAACAAGATTTACGTCGCCAACTTTGTCGACAACAATGTGACGGTGATCGATGGAGCCACGAACTCGGTCATCGCCACCATCGCTGCCGGAACCGGTCCGGCGGGCATGGCGGTAAATCCGGTGACCAACAAGATTTACGTCGCCAATAATACCAGCAACAACGTGACGGTGATCGACGGGGCCACCAACACCACGACCACGGTTCCCGCAGCAGTGCTACCACTGGCGGTGGCGGTGAATCCGGTGACCAATAAGATTTACGTCGCCAACCTCAACAGCGCCAACGTGACGGTGATTGACGGGGCCACCAATTCCACCACCACTGTTTCCACTGGAAGTGATCCAGTGGCAGTAGCAGTGAATCCGGTGACCAATAAGATTTACGTCGCCAACAACGTCAGCTCCAACGTGACGGTGATTGACGGGGCCACCAATTTCACCACCACCGTGGCCACCGGGGGTAATCCGCAGGCAGTGGCGGTGAATCCGGTGACCAACAAGATTTACATCGCCAACAATGCCACCGCCAATGTGACGGTGATTGACGGAGCCACCAATTCCACCATCACAGTGGCTACGAATGGCTTCCCACAGGCACTGGCAGTCAACCCCTTGACGAACCAAATTTTTGTTGGCCACCAGCTTCTCGACATGGTGATGATCGACGGGGCGACAAACACTACAACCACAATTGCCGGGGCCAGGGATCAGAGCCTGATATTGGTCAATCCAGTGACCAATAAGGTTTATGGCAACAGTGTCTACCTAACAGTGATCGACGCGGCGGCCATTGCCACGTCATTGGTCACCGTCGGAATAAACCCGCAGCTCATAGCGGTGAACCCGGAGACGAACAAGATCTACGTTCCCAACCGGGACAGCAACGATCTGACGGTGATTGACGGGGCCACCAACACCACCACTGCGACAATTGCTGTCGGCTCAGAGCCGGCTGCCGTGGCGGTGAATCCGGCGACCAACAAGATTTACGTTCCCAACAGCGTCAGCAACAACGTGACCGTGATCGACGGCGCGACCAACAGCACCGCGACGGTTGCCGCCGGAGCGCGTCCGTTCGCCGTAGCAGTGAATCTGCTAACTAACAAGATTTACATTGCTAATAATAGTAGCAACAACGTGACCGTGATTAACGGCGCGACCAACAGCACCGCGACGGTTGCCGCCGGGGGGCGGCCCATCGCCGTGGCGGTGAATCCGGTGACCAACAAGATTTACGTCGCTAACAATGGCAGCAACGATGTGACGGTGATTGATGGAGCCACTAATACCACCACCACGGTTGCCGCCGGACTCGCTCCACAGGCTGTGGCGGTGAATCCTGTAACCAACAAGATCTACATCGCCAACTCGAGTGACGACAGTGTGACGGTGATTGACGGCGCCACCAACTCCACCACCACGGTTGCCGCCGGCTCTAGTCCGATTTGGTTGGACGTGAATCCGGTTACCAATAAGATCTACATCGCCAACTTGTTTGGCACCGTGACGGTGCTTGACGGAGCGACGAATACCACCACACCGATCAACATCGGACTGGACGCGATGCCACTTATGCTCATTGTGAATCCGGCAACCAACAAGATTTACGTTGGCGATACGGGATTCAACGACAACTTCATAGTGATCGACGGGGCCGCGAATTCCATCTTCGCCACGATTCCCTTCAGAGCTAGCGCACAGGGCGTGGCGGTCAATCCGGCAACCAATACGGTTTACTTCACTACCGGCTCCGGCAACGACGGCGAAGTGTTTGTCCTCCGGGAAACGCAGCCACAATCCTTTCCGGTACAAGCTGCGATCACGCCGTTGCCGGGGGACATCACAGGAAGCTTCACGCCCACGTTCCATCTTTCGGCAACTGGTGAGCTTCCTCCATTCGCTCCGCCGGTGCCGGCGATGTACATGCAGATCGATACCTTGCAAGGGCCGTGGATCTTGGCAGCAAGCGAAGGCAATGAACAATTTACTGCGACCGTGGCAACACCATTGCAGCCAGGAGTCCACATCGCCTATGCCTACGCGGACATAGAGGATATTACTTCCGCGAGCCCGGGGATGTCGACCACTCCGCTCGTCGGCAACATTACGGTGTATGCGTTCCTGGTGTTGCCGCCGAGCGCAGGGCTCTCCACCGCCAGCCTGGATTTTGGCCAGCAGGCAGTCAATACCAACAGCCCGGCGCAGACTGTGACGCTGACGAACGCGAATAGTCCGCTGGATATCGGCGGGATCTCGGTTTCCGGCCACTTTCTGGAGTCCGACAACTGTCCGGCGCAGTTGGCGACGGGAGCCAGTTGCACCATCAGCGTGATGTTTGCTCCGGTGTCCGGCGACCAGGGCAATACCGTGACCGGCGCAGTGACCATCACGGACGATAACCATGGCATTAGCGGCAACACTGACACGATCGCACTGACGGGCGTGGGAGGCGCCCCGGTGACGGCTCCGCCCATAATCACAAAGGCTTTCGGCGCCGCCAGCATTCCGCTGAATGGTTCAACCTCGCTGACCTTCACGATTAGCAATCCAAACAGCATCGTCGTTTTAAGCGGAATCGCCTTCTCCGATACTTTTCCCGCGGGCCTGATCGTCTCGACTTCGCCCACATTGAATAGCTCATGCGGTGGAACTATCTCCGCGGCGGCGGGATCGGGGACCGTGAGTTTATCCGGCGGAACGCTGGCGGCGAATGCGTCCTGTACAGTTTCGCTGAATGTTACCGGAACGGCAGTAGGAGCAATGACCAACAGCGTGCAGGTAACGTCGACCGAAGGCGGAACAGGCAATACTGCGAATGCCAGCATCACGGTGGCGGGACCTCCGGTGATCATCAAGGCATTCGGCGTTGCCTCGATTCCGCTGAACGGCTCGACTTCTCTGACCTTCACTATCCAGAACAACAACATCGCGACCCCACTGACCGGAGTTGCGTTCAGCGACGCGCTGCCTACGGGCCTGATGGTTTCGACCCCGAACGGCTTAACAGGAAGCTGCGGTAGCGGAGCGATTACGGCCACGCAAGCGACGAACGTAATCAGCCTGTCGGGCGCCAGCCTGACAGCCAGCGCGTCCTGCACGTTCGCGGTGAATGTGACAGGCATTGCCGCGGGAACGCAAAACAACACCACAGGCAACGTAACGTCGACGGAAGGCGGAACGGGCGGAACGGCGTCGGCTAGTCTTCCGGTAGTAGCGCCGCCAACGATTGCCAATGCCTTCGGTGCAGCGAATGTTCCGCTGAATGGAACAACTTCGCTAACGTTCACCATCACCAATCCGGCGGCCAACACGACGCCAGAGAACGGAGTAGCGTTCACGGACACATTGCCGGCGGGGCTGGTGGTGGCCGCGCCGAACGGGTTGAGCAACACCTGCGGTGGCACAGCGACGGCAGTGGCCGGATCGGGGAGCATCAGCCTGACGGGCGGCACCATTGCCGTGAACAGTAGCTGCACGTTGACGGTGAACGTGACGGGGACAACCTCGGGGGTGAAGAGCAACACGACCGGAAATGTGACTTCCACCAATGGCGGTACAGGGAACACGGCATCAGCGAGTCTGACGGTGGCATCACCGCCGACCATCACCAAGTTGTTTAGTGCATTGACGATTCCTCTTAACGGATCGACCAGCTTGACCTTTACCATCACCAATCCGGCGACTAACACCATCGTGCTGACCGGCATTGCGTTTACTGACAGCCTGCCGGCGGGTCTTGTGGTTGCAACGCCGAACGGGTTGGCCGGATCGTGCGGTGGCGGAACGATTACAGCGACAGCGGGTTCGGGTTCGGCGAGCCTGGCGGGCGCAACTCTGGCGGCTGGCGCTTCATGCACCGTCAGCGTGAACGTGAAGGGGACGGCGGTTGGAATACAGAACAACAGCGTGCAGGTGACGGCGACCGAGAGCGGTCCTGGCAACACGTCGAATGCCAGCGTCACGGTAGCGGGACCGCCGGTGATCATCAAGGCGTTTGGCGCGGCCACCATTCCGCTGAACGGGACAATGTCGTTGACCTTCACCATTCAGAACAACAACACCACGACCACGCTGACGGGCGTCGGCTTTACGGACACGCTGCCTACTGGCCTGGTGGTTTCCACGCCGAACGGGCTTACTGGTTCATGCGGCGGCGGAACGATCACAGGCGCAGCAGCTTCTGGTTTGGTGAGCCTGACGGGAGCCAGCATAGCTGCCAGCACTTCGTGTACTTTCAGCGTGAATGTAACGGGAACCACCGGAGGAGTGAAGAACAACACCACGGGTAACGTCACTTCCACCGAGGGTGGAACGGGCGGAACGGCGTCGGCTTCAGTAACGGTGCTGATGCCTGACGTGACCATCACCAAGACGCATGCCGGTAGCTTCACGCAAGGCCAGACTGTTGGAGCAACGTACACCATCACGGTAAGTAATATCGGCACAGCGCCGACGGTGGGAGCAGTCACCATTACCGACGCATTGCCAGCCGGTTTGACAGCGACAGCCATCGGTGGCACGGGCTGGACTTGTCCCACGCTGACCAGTTGCAACCGCAGTGACGTGCTGGCCAACGGCAACAGTTATCCGGCAATCACTCTTACTGTATCGGTGGCCATCAATGCACCGGCCAGTGTGATCAACTCGGTCACAGTGTCGGGCGGCGGAGAAACCGATCTCACCAATGACGCGGCAGCCGACACAACAGCGGTAACTCTTCTGTCTGGGCCGCCGCTGACGATTGTTCCGTTGAACAACAGCACCAATGTCTCAATTCCAGCGGGTAGCCCAGCGGCGTTTGGGTTCACGGTAACGTCATCAAGCGCGCTGCTGGGCGGCATCAACTTCACTTGCAACGGGCTGCCCTCCGGCGCGGCCTGCTCGTTCGACAAGCAAGGCGAAACCCAGCCACAGACCCAGGTGACGATGACAATCACTACCACGGCCAGGGGCAAAACGTCTGTCTCAGTAGCGATGAATTCGCGGGGAACAGCGCCGCTGTACGCGGTCTTGCTATTGCCGTTCTTCGGCCTGGTCCAACTGGGCCTGGTACAACTCAGAGGCCGTGGACGGAAGAGCAAAAGCTTCAAGCCACTGGTGGCGATGCTGCTCGGAGGTTTTGTACTCCTGTTGGGTCTCGTCGGTTGCGGCGGACGACACGGTACGCCTAGCGGGGTCTATCCGATTTCGGTGACGGCGACCAGTTCGACTACGCCCAGCGTGCAGGCCCTCACCGTTGTAAATTTGACTGTGCAGTAGTCGGGCGCGGCGCTTCAAATCTTGGCCTTGTAGCCACTTTGGACATCGGCACAGCCGAAAACGACGATCACGTTGATTGCAGGGTGGGCAATGGCGAGTGTAACAGCAGAGCCGCTGAATCCGCGGCACGTTTCGCGTACGTGCCGCCGGGAATTTGTGCTTAAGTGATTGATTCAACTAGAAGTTTAAAATGGTGGCCAGGGACGGCTTTGATCAGCATTACACACCATTCGGGATTCCCGCCGCTGGCATTCTCTTGAATCCTCGCATGGAGCTAACCGTCTGAAAATCGAGGAGTTGAAGATGTTCTCTTTTTGGCCTGCCGGGGAGCTGAGTCCCTCACATTCAAGATGGTGCTCTCTTAATAGCGGCTCCGATTATCGCAGCGATCCGGCCGCGCAGCGAACCGTCACGCACTTTCCGAAGGTCGCGGCAATCCGCGCACGAGCAATATCGCCGCGCCTTGCGGGTTGCCGTCTTCCAACTCGAGAGTACGCCCCGAGATCAGGTGCGGCTTGAAATCGCCGAGCGCCGCCCCGAACGGGCCTATGATTCTCCCATCATTCCGGCTGCACGGCCAACCCGGCCCGAGTTATGCCGTCGCGGTCGTCCAGCAAGCCGAAAAGGTTCGCGAGCTTGCTGATAAAGGAAGGGTCTTGAGCAAGTCTTAGATGCCGCCCAACACCAGTTTGCCGGCCACGTGCGCGAAGCCCTGAACGCCCGAGAAGCCACCAAACCGCGCAGCGAGGTAATTGATCGGATAAGTCAAGGTGCTCCAGCGCCCGCGCCGTGGTCAAGCAGGCAGAAAGTATCCGTGAGCAGCAACGCGAAATGAGTATTCGTCCCGAGATGGCACGAGCAGCAATCGAGCAGTTGCGTAACGCCCCCGAGCAAACATTGGCTCGGGCGCCCTTCAGCTCCGCCGCATCAATTGCGGGTCTCAATTAGCCTTTCCGTTTCCGCGTTAAGATTCTTGATAACCTCAATGGAGGCATCTAACACGGCAATCTTGGCCACCAATGCAAGATATTCGTTATGCTCTGCAGTGAAGTCTGGTCCCCATCGTTCTGCTTCGCCTAGGCGCGCACATCCTATGAAACCTGTCGTTGTTGGGTATTCAATTTTTGACGGAACTTGACCACAGCCGTTCGCGTCCTCCCAGCACTCCAAATGATTCGGTATGAAGTTATAGGAAACCTGCTGGCCGGTTTCGACGTAGCCATCTTTCAAATTCCCTGCAAGAAGAAGAGAGCGATACCCCTTGCACCTTTTCCCGCTTCTGCAGCCTGCCGCATAATCGCCGTATACACATCGAACCGGAAGCTCTGTTGGTCCAAAGGTATGACGATCCTCAAGTTGTGTTTTTCGATAGGCATAGAGGCCCCTAATGTTCGCTGGGGAGCCAGCTTCTTTAAGTGCCAAAGCTCTAGCGAAGTATTCGCCGTAGCCTTTCATCGACTGAACGCGTTCATCGTCGAAGTCGTGTCCCGTATTCTTGAACAGCGCATAGACACGGTTTTCAAAGAGCATCGCCTCGCCAGCAAACTCAAAATCAGCAACGTAGGTGTTGTACCTCATGCTGCTGTCCCGCAATTTTCTCGACGCTTCTTGTAGTCCGTACAATTGTTGCAACATTGCCCCCTGAACCAAAGGGTCTTTTTTGTTGGCTTCCCAGCCGTCCAGTTTTTGAGTGATACCAACCATGCGTTGGTATACATCTTCACGCAATTCTTCTTCGGATTTTTCATCAATTCTGGCCAACACTTTATTCACAAGACCAACTACATTATCGAGATCTCGTTTGATCTCCATCAGTTGGGCATTCAGTTGTTTGAAGTTTTCATCAACATGGTGCATCTCGTCGGAGGTCTTCAAGCCTCCAATAATTACACTTCCAAGTTTCAGAATTAACGCTTGCGGAGACAGTGCATTTTCCGCACCTGGCGCGGACTGCAGGGTGGAAGCGGGAAGGATCACCGCACTTATCATCAGAAATGCCAACAAGAAGGAGTGGCGGGCCTTAGAAAGCATGGTGAGAACCTTCGTAATGAGAGAGTGTGATGCAAACAATATAGCGGCGGTTACCGATTTGCAAGGACTTTCGCCTGAAGGCGGCCCGGCGCCAGTCGTGCTAGACGGCGGCTGAAAAAACGCGGAATTAAGCCATCCAACTGCAGAGAATGCATTCTTCCAACCGCTTCCCATTCGCTGTTCTTCCAAGAAATGCTGCCATCCGGGGAACCCCGCATGGCCGACCCAGGTGGACTCTGCCCCCTAGGTCCAAACCAGCGCGATAAAACGCTAACTTGTTGTACCGCTTAGGTCGGTTCTGCCACCGACCACCGCTCTTATGGGGACATTTGGAGTAATCGAGCCCAAGTCGGACCCAAGAATATGTCTTTCACAAAATCAGAATTGCATCAAGCACCGTTTGAGACGAGAATGTCTCTTGAATCGTCGAATCTAGGAACGAGAAGATTACGCTGGGGTGCATGAGCGAATGAAGAGAATGTCGTGGAACGCGTTGCTCGACGAAATGCGAGTTCGCGAACTCCTTGCCGGCAAAAAGTCATCCCCCGTTTCAGGGGACTCGCGTACGCAATTTGAACGTGACCGAGACCGCAGCATTTTCTCGTCCCCATTTCGGCGCCTGATGGGCAAAACACAGGTTTTCCCGCTAGACCCCAACGACCATGTGCGGACCAGATTGGTTCACTCGCTCGAAGTTTCGACCGTCTCAGAAGGCCTCACATCGCAGGCGGTTCGCGATGTGATTTGCAAGATAGACGCATTAGAGGATGGCCAGGTAAGGGCCATTTCTAAGATTGCGGAGACCTGTGGACTTCTCCATGATATCGGGAACCCACCTTTCGGACATGCGGGCGAACTCGCAATTGCCTCTTGGTTTACTGAACGCCAAACGGGTTACGATCTGATCAAGAAGCTTGGCACTGAAGGATCGCAAACTGTTGAGGATTTTTGTCTTTTCGAAGGCAACGCACAGACATTTCGAATCCTGACTAATACAAGATTGCTCGCCGACGATCACGGGTTAAATCTGACTTGTGCAGCTGCATCTGCGATCCGCAAGTACCTCACGCCATCACACAAGGCAGATCTCAAGTCAAGAATGCATGAAAACAAAAAACCAGGTTTTTTTTCTTCAGAGGAAAGGATTTTTCAGCAGATCAGCGCTCGGACATCCACCGAGGGTAGGCGACACCCAATCACGTATCTGGTCGAGGCAGCCGACGATATTGTGTACTGCGTCGTGGACATTGAAGATGGCATCAAGAAACAGTTATTGAGATGGCCTCAGGTGTTAGAGTATCTAACCAAAGAATGTGATGGCTCTCCCGTACTCAAACAAGCAATTGAAGGAACTGATAAACAGATGAGCGGCGTTCCCAAAGAATCCGATCTCTGGACTTCAGAATACCCCCAGGCCTTTAGAGTGAATGCAATCAGCGCCATGGTTCGCGCTGTTGTGGATGCTTTCATGTTGCGTTACGAAGCTATTATGGACGGAGAATACCACGAAGAGCTAATTTACGACGAAGGGTGCACAGCAGCATCATTCGTCAGAGCTTGCAAAAACCTCCTACGAGGAACAGTGTTCCAATATCAAGATATTCTTCGGCTGGAGGTTCGAGGGCGTGAGGTGATTCACGATCTCATGGATCGGTTCTGGGAGGGCGTGTCTGACTATTTGAAGGAAGGAAAGACGCACACCCGTACCTACGGAGGAAAGTTGTATCTGCTGATTTCTGAAAACTACAGACATCTCTTTCAAAAACGGCTGCTGTCGGGCGAAGAGAATGAAACGTATTGCGCAGTTCAGTTGGTCACAGATTATGTCTCTGGGATGACGGACGCCTACGCTTGTCGATTACACACGGATCTGATGAATGGCTGAACCAATTGAAAAACTGGTTAACAGAAGCGTTGCGAGGTTCTTTGAGGGAGCTAAGGCGAGGTCCTTAGGGCAATTGGAGCCGATAAGACAAGATACCCTCGAAGTGCTCGGTAGAGTTACATCGCCTCAATGGCGAACATATGTTGTCGGAGGAGCGATTCGTGATTTATTGCTGACCCCACAAGGGTCATTGCCATTGCCTAGAGATGTTGATGTCATTGTGGATGGATGCTCCGCAAATGATCTCGAAAGTGCCTTTAAGGATATTAAGGACTTAGTGGTACGTCGCAATAATTTCGGCGGGCTTCACCTCCGGAGGAGCGTAATCATCGAAGGTTTTCCGCCCAAGCGATATGACCTATTGTTCGACGTGTGGCGATTGGAAGATACTTGGACGATTAAAGCGCGAGGGCTTGAGCCCACCGTTGCAGCGTTTTTAAGCACCTCATTCCTAAACATTGACTCAGTAGCGGTAGCACTGCGCACAGACAAACATCCGGTTAGAGTATTCGAGCGTGGCTTCTTTCACGCGATTACAAATAAAACGCTGGAAATCAATAGCGAGTACAACCCATTTCCGTTCGTATGTGTGATTCGCTCTCTCATCCTGGCTGCAAAGCTCGATTTTTGGATCGGCCCTAGGCTCGCCCACTTTATTCAGGAGGTATCCAACTCGGCATCGATATCTGAGTTCCAACAAGCTCAGCGTTCGCATTACGGACAAATTCTCTGCAGCAAGCACGATATTAACGAGTGGCTTGAAAGCATACGAGCACAGCTTGACAGTGGAAATCGAAGGGTTCGCTTAATCATTAAGGATCAGCAACGACGCCTGCGGTTGTGGCAGGACTGGCCACCTCACTCACAACTAGTTGAGGAAAACAACAATCCAACGCTGGGTTCGTTCAAGTGATCATGACGATCCTTCCATGTTTGTGTCGTCCTGACTGGTTACACAGGACCGGCCGCTTGAGGGCCTAGCACTTGAGAAACCTTTGTGTTCAAGTGCAGTGCTTCGGGAATCTGCCGTGCACGAAGCGCGGCCAAAAGGCGCAAGAAAGCAAGCTGCAGATCCGCATCTCTCTGAATTTCCTTCTGCAGATGTTTCCAAGACAAAGACAGCACCTCTGTGAACAGAACACCGAGATCGTTGCGGTGCCAGTCGCGGTCCGGCAACGAACCCACGGTGGCCGCAAGCTGCTTTACTCCTTGCGGGAGGAGCACTGAACCAGATTCCGTGCGCAGAAAATATGCGAACCAACTTGCCGCAGATGAATACCTGAGCCACCTACTGCACCATCTATCGAATGCACCAGCCATTGAACTAACGAGGCCCTTGTATTTGGGATTTCCCAACACAGCAATGGAGTCTTCGCTTAGACCCATCAGGTGGGCCGCAAGCCCCTCTGCACGACTCCAGTAATTACGTTCTCCCGGCTTCCACGCGGGCAGAGTTTCCGCATATTGCAGCATGTCTTGCCAAATTCGCGAAAAACCTTCGAGATCGGTGCTCACCTGAAGCCCGCTACTAATCCAGGATCGAAGAGAATCCTCTACCCAGTATCTCGCTGCGGGACCCAACTCAAGAACAGGACGATAAAACTGGCGCGCCGTCTCAACAGAATTTGTGTGAGCAACAAATTCAGCCACCCGTGCCATGATCCATATGTCAAACTCGTAAGGTGTACCTTCAATTTCGCTACGCTCGTCATCCGCATCCGCCCGTGGCAGAGTTCGCATCTCCAGGTCAAAAAGCTCCTTAATGTATTCCTGAAGCATCTGGCCTTCCGAACTAAGCGGGTGCCGCATCATGCCGGCCGTAAACCCGAATCCTTTTTGAATGACGTGAAGATCAATGTCAGGCATCTCGCGATAGAGTTTGTGATCGGCACGCTGTTCACGAGCCCATTTTCGTTGCTCTGCTCTTGCTCGCTTCTCCCCATCGGACATCGACCTGCGCTCGATCCTTTCCACCAGCCTGCGTCCGAGCGTTTCAGCCCGGCGCAGCGGAATGACTGGCCCTTTGAGCTTGCCGGCCAAGTACTTCTGGAACAAAGGCGCTCTGTACTTTCCGAATTGGCTAGAGTCTCCGTAATACCCAGATTCGCGGATGGCTGCGCGTCGCAATGCGCTCCACATAACCACAACGTTCACAAGCTCTCCAAATTTGTCGCCCAGCCTGTCGAGGAGCATATAGGCCCGCCAAACGGTAAACAGGGTGGAGTTGTATTCCCAGCCTGTCACGCCGTTGAAGGCCAACCGCAGTACCCATTCTTCGCTGCTCTCTTGGAGAAGAGCAGCACCTGCCTCTCCAAGAAACGTTTCGGCCCCATGATCAGAAATCGAGACAGGCGACGAATTCTCCGGCAGGATAGCCTTCAGGTTACGCAATGTGTCGAAGCACCATTTTTCAACATCTGAATTCTCCGAAAGCCACTTCCGGTTCTGTATGACAAGAACAGCGAGCCCGCCAGCGATCGAGCTAATTCGGTAGTGGTCTTGCACTCCATCGTTGCTGGAATCCCTCCAATTGGCCAACCGCTGAACTTGCCCAGCAAATACCTGAACATCTTCAGACCGCAACGTTTCCTGCCCTTCAAGCAGTCGGCGCGCACGGAGCGCCAAGCTGAGAGCAAGCATCTTCAACTCGCCTTCTTTTTGCGATTTCTCAGCGATCTGCTGCAGATGCGGGGGGAAACTCATTGTGACCAGGACTTGTCCATTTTCGTGTGGTGTTTCCGTGTAGTTTGCAGGATCAAAACGCGCTAGGAAGAATTCCATATCCAGACGGGTCTTTTCACTTCGAGGAAGCTTCACCCACTCAGTTTTTCGCGCTGCCAGATATTCTCTCGTTCCTTTGTCTTGAAGCATGATTGTGGATGCGATGTCTCGAAGAAGAATGCGCCGATGCGGTTTTTCATGCCAGTCTGACGCCAGCTTTACCAGCGTCTCCGGCTGCTTTGCCCACGATATTTTCCATGCCCCGTCGCGTTCGCCAAGTGCCATCCCCATTTGGCTCTGATAGAGATAGAAGTTTCCAAGTAACGGCTGAAGTTCCTTCATAAAGAGTCCCTGAAATCTCACCCCGACCGAAACGAGCACACCAGCGAAAGCCAGCGACGTCGCGTGTGTGAAGATGTAGTCGATCCACTTCCCAATGTTCCGACCGTTTTCAAGTTCGTCGTAAAGCCACTTTTCTAACGCCATCAAGGCGCATTCGACCGTATCGCCATCCATGGAAAGATAGCGATTCCAGGCATAGACGTTTCCATCTCCCAGCCACAACAACATCCTTCCGTCGACTTCGAATTCCAGACCATATTCTTTCCTTTGCTCCTCCTTCACATTCGGCCCCAGGCCAGTCTCAAGCCACCGCTCTGTCGCGTAATTTACCAGCCGGACGATTGCATCCAACCCTTGCTCCGGGGCCTTCTGTAGAAATCCAAGGAACGGACCCTTCCAATACATTGCCGGATAGCCGCTCCGCCAGTCAGCAAGGCCGAGACGATCCAGCAATAGCAACCTATCATTGCCATAAGGATCCGAGTGTTTCGGTTCTTCAATGCACACTGCGAGCAGAACCTCCCTCGCAGCCTCTGACCTCACCGAAATCAGTCCGTTTAACGCTACGGTGTCCATGACGGCTAACTGAAAGCCGTCCGGGACACTCCGCAAAGGACCATCGGCGGCCGGGGGCCGCAGCTGCTCTTCACGGTAAGAACTAACCCCCGGCATAGGGCTATGCCGGGCGCGCTCTTTCTCAGGGTTTCTTTCCCTCCACTCTTTCCTCAGCCTGGCTTGCCGTTCCTCTTCTTCCATTCGTCGCTGAATAGCGTGTGCGGGTTCGCTCTGGCGGCCACACAGCTCTAGAGCGATCTGGGTTACTTCGTCCGGAAATTCCGGTGCTGCCAACAAAACCGCTTCGTAAATATCTTTATCCTTGTCGCTAAAATGCATCCCCGCCGCGATGAGCCCTTGTGCCTCCCTCGCAAGTTCCAACGCAAGCAATCCGGCTTCTTGCCTGCCCGGAATCCCCACCGGCATGGTTCTGAGCCAAAGAGCACATGCCTCAGCACTCTGTATCAATGCGTAATTCGCCACATCCGCAGAATGGCGACTCAGGACGCGGAGAACTGGAATCCAATAGAGCGGCTGCGGGATACGGAACCAGGCTTCGGCCTGCTCCGCAAGCCTGGGATCTATCACGCCAAGCCGCCAGTCAGGAAATGACGCCACATGTACGAGACGTTTCAGAAGGCGGCCAAGTATCTGCCCCTCGTCAGCAATGAGATCCGGCCAAACCTGTTGGAGCAGGTATTCCGAGTTTGCCGCAAACAGCAGGCCATCGAGAAAGAGGTCAGAGGTTAGTCTGGATTCCGCATCTTCTCCGGACAGCTCTGCGTTCAATCGCTTCCATTTATCAAGGCCGGTACCATGTTCGGCCAGATACTGGCCATACAAGCGAATTGCTCGGCCCCACCGAGGAATGTGGGCCAACATTTTGATTTTGGTCGGGGCGTCATTCTCGGCGAACTTGAGCATCCTGTACCTGGCCCAGTCGCCCATCAAATCGTGTGTGAATTGTATTGACGGACCGCTTACTCTTATCAGGCTCTCCTGAGCCAACTCTCCCAATAACGGAAGCTCGGTCGCGGGAATAGTATCGACATGGACAACACCACTCAACCTGTCACCTTCGTGCTGTCCCAGGCTCCGCAGCAGGGCGTCGCGCGCTAGCTTCATGCTGTCCTGGCCGAGCCAGTGCTCCCAAATGCAGTCAATGAGTTCTGTCTCTCCGATCCAGGGGCGCGTCGCGGAGAAACGCTGAGCTACATCCGCTCTCAGGACCCAATCGAGGACCATAAGGTTGCGCAGGATTGGTTGCAGCTCCACTCGCAACAACAATGAACGCATCCCCGGTACGCTTTCAACGACGTCGAAGATCTCCTGCAACTTCGGTTTCTCAAAATCGATCTTGTGAGCGTCGCTAAGGCCGGCCTCCGCAAGCGCATCGACCGCCAATTTGAATGACTGGGGCTGGCAAGTAAGGACTACCTTCCAGCCAACCAATCCTTCCTCTCCAACAGCCCGTAACAATTCGATCGCGCGGTCACGAGCTTCGCCCTCAAACCGCTCGAAACCATCCACCACTAGCACACAATCTCGCATTCCGGAATTCGTGATTATTGCCGGAATGCTATGGCGCAGATTGAATGCATTCGCGAGTTCCGCTTGACTTGTCTTTGATAGCTGTTCCGCGCTGACCCAGATAGTCCGCTTGAAGTCGCTTCCCGCATTCACATGCTGCGATACGGCCGCCGATTTTCCACTTCCGGATTCTCCTGCAACAACGACAACGTTGTGAGCCTTCACCTCCGATGCCAACCGCTCCGTGTCCTCCGCACGAGCAAGTCTAATTCCGCTCCCAATCACGCTGCGCACTGCCTTTATGTTCTCCTGGGTGACGGAGTCAATTCTGCTCCAGTCGTTCCTAAAGTCCGGGTGATCTTGGAGATCAAAATCAGGCCGCAGAACCCCGATCAGTTTGGCAAGGTCAAAATATCCGCCTGCAGCCCTGTTCTCCGAAGCCAATTGAAGCAGTCGGCTCCACAGTCTTGCGCCATCTTCGAGACTTCCGTCGCGTACGATATCGGCGCAAAGATTGACGTAGTCCCCTTCCATGGCATCTGAAAAGCGCAGCACGCGAACTCTGGACACAAGTCGCGCGGTTTCGCCTACATCCATCTCACCGTTTGCAGATTTTCGCAGGCCTTCAAAGATCGCACGTTGGGTTGCCGATGATTGCCCGCTATTCTGGAGCCTTGCACCAAGACGATCAGGGGTTGTACTCGCGGCCTGTTTTTGAAGGCCCCGCCATTCCTGAAGCGTGGCCTCGTCGATGACGCCCACGATAAGACCGAGAATGTCCTTCGTTGCATCGAAATCCGAACCATCGCCCCCGCGCCACTCTTCCCAGGCATCCTGGACAAATTCGCTATTGAACCCGGCCTTTGTCAGCTGCCGGTTACTCTTTACGGACACCATACACCGCGTCTCGTCCTGTCGACGTTTCAGAACGAGTTGTAGATCGTCCAGCACATGTCCGGCGTCACGCGTCTCAAAATGCAGTTCGGCGATCACACCAAGGTCTGTTTCGAGGGGGAACTTCCGCTTGAGTATTTGGGCAAGAAATGCAGCCGCGACTTTATCGGCGAAAGTGTAACCACCGCCACCGGTAGCAATAGTTGAAGCGCTCTTCCTTGAGATCACTGTCCCAGAATACTCCGTCCCCTGCATCGCCTTCAATCACACTTAGTCTCATGGGTTTCAAGACGACAAACCGAACGACATCTTCTCAACTCGCCAAACGGAGTACCCACAACAATCCATCACTCGTGGCGACGGGCGACTGGTTACAATCCACTAGAGGAAAGAATGGCAGTTCGTCGCGTTAATAGGAGCGGCCCACATAATTCTGTCGAACCGCTCCCTTTTGATGCAATTATTTGGTCACAAAGAAAACGTCGTAGGCCCAACGGCCAACCTCCCCAGATTCCATTTCGTCACGGCCGTCGCGATGTTCCTTGCGAGGATTGACGCGGGCTTTGAAGCGGAACTGGTTGCCGAATTCATCCGTCCTACTGGAATCAAAGTAACTTATGCTTAGTGAATGTATCCCTAATTCTGGGAGTGTATGGAGTTCATTGGGCTGGGAAATTCCGTCATGGTTCGCGTCAGTCCATAGGCGCAGCTTGGAGAAGACCGCATCCTGGTCATCAATCACGCCGTCGCCATTACCTCCGTTTTCCGGGTTGTCAAATTCTGCCAGCGCCAAGAAGCCATTGGGGTGGGCGGATTTTGGCTGCGGACTCACGTTGGAAAACAACTCCGTGCCATCATCAATCACGCCATTGCCATTGCGGTCTAAGACCAAGAAGGCGTTGCTGCTGTTGGCCGTCCAGGGGATACGCAGAGGCCGATGGTCAGCACGAATATCAAAGACCACGCCGTTGGCGGTGTTGGTCAGCTGAAAACCGTGGCCTTCGATGTCCAGGATGATGGGTTCACAGTCTGGGTCATCGCCGGTGCTGACAAACCCTTGTGTGTCTGGCTGCGGCGGACCGCAACCGGGAGGCGGAGGCGGATCGTTCGGACCTGTAGTGGTGGTGGTGTTTTTTATTGGATCACATTTTGTCGCGTGAGAAAAGTTGTCGGTGTACATCGTATCCGGGGGAAAAGTGACGGTTGCATTGAGCCCGTCAGATCCGGCTTTAATTGTTACGCTCACATCGCAGCTGCCCAGGCAACTCCGCACGGCGGCAGCAGCCGTCCCTGCACAACTGATTGACGCTTGTGAGTTAGCTGCGCTCGCAGTACCGGTATTCGTAGTCTTGCCAAGGTTGTGTGAGTGGAAGATGTCAGCCAGCGATCCGGATTCGTTCGCATCCTGGCTAACCTGAAGCTTGCAGACGGCATCGCAAAATGGATGCCCATTATCCACGTATTGACATGAGTTTTTGATGACGACATTGTCATGATGATCGCCATTTACGTGGCCGGTATTATCGGGGTGATTGCTAATTGAGTCCGGAAAACTGCTCGGGGTGCACGTTTGCCCATAGGTGCCTACTGAAACGATGATGACGAATATGGCCGCAGAAATAGTTCTCATTGTTCACCCGCCTTTTTGAAGATAATCAGCTTTTCAAACTCCGCTGCCAGGGAATCGTGATAGGGGAGTTGCCGTTCAAGGAAGTCCCGCGCGTGCTGATGGGCATCCGCTTTCCCCGAATGGTGTCCCTCCGGGTCGCGTAGGCGATCGATAGCCCAGTCCAAATCCTTCCTTCGCATAATGTCGGAGCTTGCGTCATATTCTTTTTGCAGCGCAGTAAGCACCTTTTCCAGCATGGACGGTTCATGACCGCTGGCAAGTGCGTTTCTTATCGTTGCAGAGATAAACTGTTGGCTTTTGATCGATTCCGTGCGTAAGGCAATCAGCCTGGTAAGTTGTGACGGGGCGCCTTGCCATGTCTGGTCAAACCATGCGACAAAATCAACTATGATCGAAGCATAGGTCACGCCAGAATACGCGACCTGCTTCTGAATGATTCGCTCCTCTCCTGGGGATACGGGGCACATGGAGCACGAATTGCGCATTGAGGAAGCTTTTTCCAGCGCTGGATCGGCTTTCACTTGTGCTCGCCAGTAGATAACATAATCGGCTGCATCAACCAGGGAGCATTCCTGCTTGCCGACTTCTTTGTTGGTAGAAATAATATTGATGCAGTAGTGGTAGGCCGACATTTCGGCGCTTCGGTCGTTGATGAAGCTAAGGCTAACGGTTTTGGTTTGCGGATCAAAGCTGGATTCTTTACTCACGATGCCATTGATCCGCGGTGTCTGACCATGAGCGGCGGCGGCCAGGAAGAAAGTTACAAGCAGTCCTACAAAATATTTCATGTAATGCCTTTCTCGTTCCCGAATTGTGCTAGTCGTAAATGTGATAGAACACTCGATAACCCGCCGCCAGCGGCGTTTTCGGGTTACGCTTCACGTTTTTGGAATGTTTGATTTATGAGCACTCTTGCATGTAGCACCCCGGGTACGGAGTGGATCGAGGTTACTAGCTAGGCCGCCCCATGGGCGGGTTATCGTTCTTTGTTGAGGACCGCGACGCCAACTTCAGGAACGTGTGTATCCCGACTAGCAACACCTACCCATAGACTTACATAGTGATCTCAGAACAGCAAATGTTTCAGAGAGTGTTTTCCCACATTGATCCCGTTTTCTTTTTTGATCCGTACACATTCAATTTCTCTCGTCCACGATTTGCACTCCAGGAAACATGTCCAATAGTTCTTCGATTACTACAGCCTTAAGGCGCGGATCATCGGGAAATTGATTCACACGCAAGAAATCGGAGACGCAAAAATATACATTCCCTGAGTCATCCGAGTAGAAACAGTCGTCAACTTTCATGGCCGGTGTCATTAACTCGAACGGAGTTTTCTCATGCCAATTTCGATACTCACCACGGAGCCCAGCGAGCCCGCTGTTGCGAAATCCTCTGCGATCCGAGCCTTAATTTCGGCGACCGTTGTGCAGGTCTGGATGCGATCAAACCTGCCAAGGAATTTGATCTCGCATTTAGGCCCAACATGCGTATTCAGCCATGATTCAAGATCACAAGCTGCTCTTAGACTGGGTATTGGGACGCACACCAGATAGACGGCGCCACTGCCCACATCAATTTGGAATGCGGCCGTTCTCAACACAGAGCCTCTCCTGCAGCTGCCACCGCGGCGAAATAGATACCGTGTGATCAGTTCGTTTATTCGGAATCAGACACAGATCGTTTTGTTATCTGTCTCTACTGTGCTAGGAGCTAATTTGAGCGGATAAACTAAGAAAACTATTTGTTAAAAGGATTAGGCGCCGGGGGTGGGACCGGTAGAAACCGATGATCGGCGTTTGGATGAACCCGTCACAATATAAGAGCCTTACAACAGTAAGAATCTAAGAAGAATTATTTTGTAACATCTGGCTTATCTCATCATTCATCGCTTGCTCGGATCCAGCCAAGTACGATACCCTCCACGAACACGAAGTGAGTCAAATGCACCGGGCGATTTTGATGGCTGGTGAACTCCGGGGGATGCGTACACCTCTTCATGGTTGGTCACGATAAAGTTGTTGAATGGATTCTAGGCATCGATTCCTCCACGAACTCCGAGGTGGGAGGTCTCATTGAGGCTGCGACACGCATGTGGCCTCGCGCTTTAGCCCATGCCAACCGCGCATGCACTAGCCGATCTGAAACAGTCGATAGCCAAGCCCTTGCAGCAGAACTCTGGGAACATGTCTTGCGCTCAGTGTGGAAGGCGCAGCAACGTGCCGTTCAGCGCAAGACCCCAATATTGAATCTCGACAATTATCTGCTCGTCGCCTTCATTCATCGGCTCAATCGCCAACTTCGCAGAAATCGTCGACGAGCAGATATAGTTCAGTTTGTTTCCCCGGAGCAACTGGCCTATTTAGAAATGGATACAAAGGAAGGTCGCGTAAATTGGGCAGCCAGAATAGAAGATCGCATCGACTTTGAAATGGTTGTGGCATCGATGGATGCAGTTTCTAGAAAGATTTGTTTGGGCCGCCTGTATGGCTTATCGTGGCAGGAAATCGGTCGCAGTCTCGATTTGACTGAGCAACAGGCCATCATGCGATTTCAATACGCGCAAAAGAAGGTTCGACGCATGTTCGGAAGAACCGAGGCGACGGCAGATGACGGAAATTGATGGATACAATCATCCAATTAGCAGCTAAGAGAATGTATGCAAAAAAGTAACGCAGGAACGAAAATAAAGAAGGCGGCTGCCGAGAATGACGAATTCATCGCCAGCTTCGGGACTGCCCTGCAAAAGCACTGTCCGAATGAGGGACGCATCGACTGCCCCGATCCTGAATCTTTGAAGAAGATGGCGTTCGGTCGACCAGGGATGGAAGAACTAGAGCCTTGGTTTGGCCATTTTATGTTCTGCGGCGCTTGTTTGCGGGACTTTAAACACTGGCGGCGTCAGGCGGCATGGCGCAGAAGAACTATGGCCTGCCTGGCCACGGCCGCTGCGGCTGTTCTCTTCGCGTCTCCCATTGTCTGGAATATCGTGCATTCGCACCGTCCTGCCACAGATACAAGAGATGTTTTAATAAGCACGGTGTTGGACCTTGATGACAGAGGCCCAAGTAGGAATGCGAACGAAGACACTGAGTCCGCGCTACCGATCGCCCAGATGCCGTGCGCGAAAGTGGCGCTTTCAATCTATCTGCCGTCTGGGAGCGAGGGAGGACGCTACGAGGCACAGATCATACGGCACCACGACAACGCGTCTCCATTGGCCTCTTTCACCGGAACGGGTCGTATTGATCATGCTCGCACCGTATTCTCGGTTGTCGCTGATTTTTCCACGGTACCACCAGGCACCTACACGTTCGCCTACCGACGCCAAGGAACTGCGTGGCAATACTTTCCAGTTGCATTCGATGTGATTCGGCCAACAGCAAAATAGAGTGGTTCGCTTCGACTCGTCGCTGAGAACCGCGAAGTCTTCATTGCACCCAATAGTCGCTGGGGTACACTCGGTAGAGCCTTGGTAGGGATAGCTGCCTTTCAGCATCCGATAAAACGTTTTCAGGCCCGATAAAAAAGAAGATCGAACGCTTCAATTGCTGCTGCTCTGGACATTTATCGGTTAACAGCACACCGCAGATTGCCCCAAGTCCATGCTGCTTGAGATCTGAGAACAAATCTGGTTCTCTTCGCAATTTGAGCATTGCTTCTGAAAACCGCCTTATTGTCTCCGGAGGGGTTCCATTACGAATGTCTCGAGCCAGCGCCCATCCTCTTTGCGAAAAGGTATACATAGATCTGGGCACGGAAAAGGTCTGACGCAATGAATAATCAACTAGCGATGGGTCCTGAAGCTCTGGAATTTTTGCGGCAGATGAATTCACAAGCTCCATGAGCGAAGGAATATTGGGGATCCGGTCAGCATAATACCAAATATATTTCCCGCTGGGATCGCTTGTAAGCGAACTGCTATAGGCAAGTCCGGCCTCCGACGCTTTCATGTGGAAACTCTGTGGCCCCAGGCCTGAGAGGAGCTTGCTTGCAAGGATTTCAACAAGAGAGCCGTGATCAAGCTTGGAATAACTTGGAAAATCCGCATAAAAGATCACATTTCCATTGGTGCTGTTCGGGTTCACAAATCCCACATGGCGAGGAAACTGTTCGACAGACGAACCATACCGCTTGCCGAGTCTTGCCATGACGGGATTTTCCGTGCTGTTTGAGTTCTGCGGTTCAATGTCGCCTGGCAATGGATGACTAGGTATAGACTCCAAAAGAGTGTTCAGATCGGATTGTGTTGCATCAAGCATGGTTTCGCTAAGAGTGAGATCCACGTGCAATGTCCGCCGATTCAGAACGATCCTTTGCAGCTCTTTCAGGTCCTCTATGGCTTTGGCCGGGCCTGTCCTGAGATCTTGTTGGACCTCATCGGCCAGTCGTCTGAGTCCTTCGGTCTGCTCAGATTCTGGAAAAAGGGGTACACTTTTTTGCCAATAATCAACCAATTCTTTTTCGAGACCCTCTGCCGGCAACCTACTTAGTGCTTGGAGCAGTCCCTGCTTAGAATCTCCGGAAATCGAAGACAAAGCCTCAGTCGCAAACCTCCCCAGTGCATCGATATCATTGCGCTTTACCGGCTCATGCAGCCGCCATTTCAGTCGCCAGTCCCAATGAGCCCAAGTAAATTGGGAATTCAAAGCGAAGAACAGACGATTATCTTGGTGAAGAAAGGAATACGCAGGATTTGATATCCAGTTTTCTTCAGCCTGCTTGGTAAAGTAGTCATCAAAGGAAAGCCGCTGTTTGACAATGTCGCGTAAACGATCCACATTTGCTAAATCGAGATAGGTGGATTGTGTGATTCGCCGGGCCATATTTAGCCCGCTTCGAAATTCCTTCTCGTTTGCACCATAAACGCGGAGTGTAAGATCCGCTCGCTTAGAAACGGCATCAAATTCGTAACCTGCTGAAAAGCTATAAAATGTCCTCCGAATCTCCGCCAGGAGTTCCGAATAAGAAATCACACGTTCTCCCTCTCGTAAACCGAGGGAATCGAAGCATCGGGGCAGTAGGGGAAGATATCCATAATATCTTTTTGGAATCTTGCTGAGATCAAAAGAAAGCCCAATGTCAGTTGTGGGCGGGCGCTTGAAGATGCTGGCAACAACGGGCACACTACCCGCAAGCTGAAATTGTTTGTACTTTATGTCGTCATCCCAGGTCATTGGGGGATGATCTGTGAAATGCGGACGAGGAACCGCTGTTTCTATTTGAGCAATCCCCTTAGCCTTGTCGATCTCTTTATGCTCGAATCGTGCCAATGCTTCCTGGGCATCTCCTGTGTGATATTCGGCAATTAAGGTCTCAATTTCCTTCTTGACCCGATCCTGTTTTTGATTTTCTAATTCCTCAAAAAGGTGCTTCGAAGGCGCTGACGCTGTTGCATAGGGTGTATTCAGCAGCCCAAATCTTTCAATCAATTCGTGCCAGATATTTTTCTCAAACTTGAGTTGCGTGTCGACCGTCTGCCACACTGGTTCTTCCGATATCGAGCGATTGAAAGACGGGTCTATCTCTAGAGAAGCAAGGTACTCTTTCCAGGATGGCTGGGCGCCACGCTCGCCAAAATTCGGCGAATTCTTGACCCAAACCCGTTCAAAGCGATGCCAGGCGGTGGCATATGATGTGACTAATTCATTGAATTTCAAAAGATCCTCTGAACCGTCGGGATATTCCGATATATCTCTTATCTTGGCCAAGATTAGAAGTCTGATTTTTTCAACTTCCTTCACCGAGACTCGGTTGCCGGGAATGCCCGAGACTCCCACGTTCCAAACCGGAAAGTAGGGTGAGTTGCCTAAGAAGGGCTCTGACTCGACGGTTGTGGCTCCTGAATCCAGCGCACGTGTCTTGCTGTCGACGAGTGCTTTGTACAATACAGACCGCTCTCCCTGTGCAAGGGCACGAAAGAAAAGCTGAACCAGCTTCAACGCGACCGGCGACTCACTCCTTGTCGGTTTCCAAGAAAAGCGTACTTCTCCAGGATCTGTTTCGCTTGCACCGGGAAAGGGATATATCTTAGTTTCATTGCTTGCTGCCGGATTGATTGGATACTTCGCCCCTCCGGCCAAAGGGGCTGGCAATGCCTTCCCTTTTGAGAATGGACGGAGCTCCCGCGATACTCGCTCAAGAAAACTGGGAACGCTCTCTTTGGGATCGATGACGAAAATAAATCCCGTGCTTGGTCCGAGATGGTAATGTTTGGAGTGGAAGCGTCTGATTTCTTCCACAGTGGTTCCATGCATTTCATCGGGAAAGCCCGCGCTGCTGAAACCGAAAGGATTTTGTTCACCTAAAACACGCTTGTTGAGTTCAAGGAAATAAGTGTAACTGCCCTGTCCGGTCTGCATTTCGTCATAGACTGAGCCCTGCTCGACAAGGATCTTCTTTTTCGTCGTAGGATCGGTAGCAATTCCAAAATGATAGAACTCTCTCTCCGCTTCCGAATCCGTAAAATCGGGGTTGTATAGAGCATCAAGCCAAGCATGTAGCAGTTCAAAAAAACCCTCAAGGCCTGCCCCTGAAGCATACCCGTAGTAGTTGAAGTCCTCGTAAGTTCTGGCGTCGCTACGACTCAACCGCATATCTGTCAAAAGCTTGAAGTAACGTCCTTTTGTTCCTTTACTCTCGAGCAGGTGTTCCAGGGAATGTGGCAACCCCTTGTTGGAATCATCGGGTGCGTCCACCCACGTAAAGGCTTGTGGAACTGTTTCAATCAGGAGTACAAATACTGGGGCACCAGTTGGAACATGCCAGAACTTCACGGCGACAATTGTTCCGTCCGGATCGCTATACAGGTTGGCCACGCGGAAGTCGGCCAGGATCTGATCCCTTTTCAGCGTCTCAAGTGTGTTACTTGATTCTGAAGCTCTCAACACCGGAGTCTGCAGCCACATAGCAAAAACAACAATCCCCAGGATTATCAACCTATGCATGGATAGCTCTGCTCCAGTATTAAATAGCGACGGTACTCGCACGACAGATTTGTCTTGAAGAGATCCTAATTGATTTCCAATTCGTGCTCAGTTTACTATAGTCGACGATTATCACATATATTTCGGTTCGCCTGAATATCGAAGGGAGGCCAAACAATGATCCAATTCTTGCTGTTGTTGTTCGATGAGATTCAGTCTGGTGGCAGCGGCGGTGGCAGCGGTGGTGGCAACGGTGGCGGCTCCGGTGGCGGCTCCGGCGGCGGTTCTGGTGGTGGCGGCGGTGGCGGGCCGGTGCCTGTGCCTCCTTTGCCGTGACAAAGGGTTTGCAAGACGAACTACCAACTGCATACGCTACGTGATGCAAAGAGGAAGCGGTCGTTTCAGTCGAAATGATCGCTTCGTCTCTCCTACATTTAAGGTTTTCCATCTCCATTTAACGAACTGCTCTGCTAAAGCTTTCAGATGAAGGTCAACAGCATCATCGCTCTCGGGATCTTCCTAAGGCTCCTATTCGGACCAGCCCTCCTTGCACTCGGTCAGACCACACAAGTAGATCAAGGAATTAGCTTTCCCATCGTGGAGAAAGGAGTCGTGGTCGAAAAGGTGACCGCGGGATTGGAAGCCGACAAAGCCGACATGCAGGTGGGAGATTTGCTGCTGCGTTGGAGCCGTGGAGGCAAGAATACTGAAATCGAATCGCCTTTTGATTTGCCTCGAATCGAGACTGAAGAAGCTCCTTGGGGAGTCGTCGAGATTGAAGGTCTTCGAAACGGAGCCATGCATACTTGGCCATTGCGATCTTATGGCTGGGGCCTTTTTGTGCGCCCGAACATGCAGGGAGAACTTCTACGACTGTACCTTGAAGGACAGACGTTCGCACATAGCAACCAATTGAGCAAAGCGATTGAAAGCTGGCGGGGGGCGACAATAGTTGCACAAGAATCTGGGGTTTCCTGGCTTGCCCCTTGGCTACTTGGACGGACCGGGCAGTGGCTTTTTTGGGGCGGACGCCTTGAGATAGCCAGTAAGACCTACCAAGAAGCGATTCAGTTGGGAGAGACTTCGGGGCCGGTAGTCAAGGCAGACCTCTTCTGGCAATGGGCCAGCCGACTTGAATCGACCGGAGATATGGCAACGGCAGCGAAACGATACGAGGACGTCCTCTCAGAATGGAAGAAGCTAGGCCCAGGAACAATCGTGGTTGCGGCAAGCTATGTGGATCTTGGGAGATTGGCACTAAGGGAAGGCGATCTAACGAAAGCAGAGGAGTGTTTTCGTCAGATATTGGCAATTCGGGAAAAGATGCCTCCCGATAGTGTCCAAACGGTGGTCAGTATTATTGATCTGGGGCTCATCTTTGAGCAACAAGGGGATCTGGCTAAAGCCGAAGAGTATTACCGCAACGCTTTAGCGATTGAGAGAACTCGTCTCCCCCGTAGCGCAAATCTCGTTCAAATTCTCAGCAATTTTGCTGCACTGGCTGATCAACGAGGTGATCTTGCCGGGTCAGAGTTGTACTATCGAAAAGCTTTGGCAGTCGCTGAACAATCCTTTCCTGGCAGTCGAACCGAGGCCGATGTTCTCGACAATCTTGCCGCACGCGTTGCAGATCGTGGGCACCCGGCGCAGGCCGAGAAATATCAGAAGCGAGCGCTAGCCATCCGGACAAGAGAGTTTCCTGGAAGCGTGGAGGTCGCCTCCAGTTTGGCGGGACTTGGTCGAATTGCTCGGGTTCGTGGCGATCTCAAGGGAGCTGTTGAGTACTACCGGCAAGCTTTGGCGATAGGCGAGAAACTATCTCCTCCACCGATTCAAGTCGCATACTTTTTTATTGGTGCAGGCGATGCATTCCGCGAGAAGCACGATCTGGAAGAAGCCGCGAATTGTTATCGCCGCGCCGTAGCAATCATGGAGAAATCGGCTCCGGGAAGTGTGAACCAAGTCAACACGCTCGCCTCTCTGGCAGGCATTATGCGGCAACAAGGGCAACTTGATGCTGCGAGTCAATTGTACGAGCGGGCTTTCACTCAACTTGAGAGCATGACTACTCATCTGGGAGGCATGGAAGAGGATCGTGTTCGCTATCGTGCCAACCACATGCGCTACTACAGGGAGTACATTGATCTGTTGGTGGAACAAGGGCAACCAGAGCTCGCATTTCATGTCTTGGAGCGCTCCCGCGCGCGAGGGCTACTTGAGACCTTGGCTGCCGGACACGTGGATATTAGCAAGGGTGTCGACCCGAATCTGTTGACCCAAAGACGCCGCTTGGAGGAATCGATCAGAGCAGTGTCTGACCGCCGATTGCGGCCGTTCGGCGACGGGCGTGCGGAACAGGAGTTGGCTGCGTTCGACAAAGAGATCGAAGAACTTCTTCGCCGATATCACGAGATCGAGGAGAGAATTCGATCCACGAGCCCCGTCTACGCTGGGCTCACTCAACCCGAGCCACTCAGCGCCAGGGAAGTACAGCAACAATTGCTCGATCCCAACATCCTCCTGTTGGAGTACTGCCTCGGCGAAGAGCACAGTTATGTCTTTGCTGTCACTTCTAGCACAGTGGCAGCATACCGGTTACCGAAGCGCACCGCTATCGAGACCACTGCCCGCCATGTCTACACTTTGCTGACCACGCCGAACGGCCGTAGGAAAGGACAAACCGACGCACAATGGCGAGCGGACGTCGCCCAGGCCGCAACCGAATATCCGAGGGCGGCGGCTCAGTTGAGCCAGATGATTTTGGGCCCCTTGTCTGCCAAGCTGAAAGATCAACGCCTTTTAGTCGTGGCTGACGGAGCGCTCCAGTACATTCCCTTCGCCGCTCTGCCCTCGCCTGGAACTTCAAATCCTTTAGTCTTGGAGCATGAGATTATCAATTTGCCATCGGCTACGGCGCTGGCACTGCTACGGAAGGAACACTTAGGGCGTCGTCCCGCTGCCAATATCGTGGCAGTGCTAGCCGATCCGGTTTTTGATGCGCGAGATTCGCGGGTTCAAAATAAAGACAATACTGGATCGGCAGCAGCTAGTCTTCGTACGTCCGGAATCCAAGCTGGCCCGCAACGGGAGAAGACCAACGTTATCGTGCCGAGAGCCGAAGATCGCTTGACACGCGACACTGCAACGCATTTATTAACCCGTTCGGCGAATGACCTAGGCTTGCTGGCCGATGGCCGCTTGATTCTGCCGCGCCTCCGATTTTCCCGCCACGAGGCTGACGCCATTCTGGCAGTAACTCCCCACGGTAAAGGTAAGGCATCTCTGGATTTTGAAGCTAGCCGATCTGCTGCCATGAGTCCGGAACTAGCCAACTATCGTATCGTGCACTTTGCGACGCACGGGCTGTTAAACAGCAAGCACCCGGAGCTTTCCGGCCTTGTGTTTTCTCTAGTGGATCGAGATGGGAAACCACAAAACGGCTTCCTCCAACTACAGGATATATACAACTTGAACCTGCCCGCCGAGTTAGTTGTGTTGAGTGCCTGCGAGACGGGGCTGGGACAAGACATTCAAGGCGAGGGCCTTGTAGGGCTAACGCGTGGGTTTATGTATGCCGGCGTATCACGCGTCATGGCCAGTTCATGGAAGATCAACGACGCGGCCACCTCCGAACTCATGGCGTATTTCTATGAATCCATGGAGAAAAAGGGGATGCGTCCCGCTGCCGCGTTGCGCCATGCGCAAATTCAGATGTCTGGTCAAAAGCTCTGGCATTCGCCGTACTATTGGGCTGCCTTTCAGATACAGGGAGAGTGGAAGTAACACCGGCAAATCAACTTGAGCGCTTATTTCTCCTCGTCGTCTTTATCTCCCATCCCTTCCATCTTCCACAGTTGCGACCTGAACTGGCCTTACATGGCGAGAACATCATTTCTTGGCTTTCGGAACTCGGCGCTGGACCGCTTTGGTTTTCGTTTCGTTCAATTGCTTCGCTGGTTGGATAGCGCCTTATCCGGCATTGGCGCGTTCCCCAATTGGAAAACAGATTCGTGGGGCGTTATATCTCATGGCCGATTTCTTGATGGTGTCAGCAGGGCCAGCCCATGACTGACACCACCATTCGTGCGCTGCCTCGGTATTCTGTATAGTGTAGGACAATGTTACCTCCAATCTTTAGAGGCTTGCTTTTGTCCATTCTCCTCCTCCTCCTCTCGTTTTCTTCTGAACCACTCGGCTGGTCTGTCGGAGCAACCTTCATTACACCTAAAGCGGCAGCCTAGTCTTATCGGGAAGTTTACTTGTGCTCTTTTCCATTGCCATTTCCGTCCGCTAGTTTCTTTCTCAGCCATTTGGCAAGCTCGCAGGGACAAAATCTGTAGCCACCTCCATCCTTAGCTACAAACCAGCCTCCGATCTCGTTTTTATGGATTAGTTCGTAAACATAATTCGGGGTATACCCGAGGAAATCCGCGACCTCGGACACGCTCCAGGCTCGTTTTTCGTTTTCGAGTTGTTCAATTCGATTCATTATCCTTCACGATCTTTCACACAGATTCAGATTTCGCCTGCAGAAAGAATCGTTCCTCATACCACTTGCGTCTAGTCGTATAGACACCGCAGCGTGCACACTCTGACAAAGTGAATTGTGGGAAGTCGGATGCGTGGAAACGGCAGACGACCACAACAAGGTAAAGCGGAGACGGGCGCGGTCTGCGGTGTCCGATACAACATTCTGGTCTTCTCCAGCCCGAAGTGACGAACAACCCGGGCGATTGAGCTGGCCGGAGTGAAACCAATACTCAAGTGAATAGCTAGTCACTATGGATGCATTATGAGAACGATTCGACCACTTTTATTTGCAATGTACTTCTTTCAGGGAACAAGTCCCTGGGAGACAGCCGTCAACCAACTACGGGACGCCTTCACCGGACCTATAGCTCGCGCCTTGAGCCTGGTAGCAATCGTGGTAGGCGGCCTGATGTTCGCCTTTGGCGAAGGCAGCCATAAGCGCATGCTGGCCGGAATCATTTTCGGCGTTGGCATGGCTGTGGCCGCAGTTAACTTTCTTAGCTGGCTATTACCAGGGAACTAATAACCATACACATTCCTATAAGGACTGGACGTAATGCAAGGTCGAAGAGTCAATACGGTTTACAGAGCCATTAATAAGCCTATAACCATCCTGGGGGCAGAGCGGCGATTGTTCTTTGCCGCGCTGGTGCTCGGCGGAGCCGTCTTCAACCTCTTTGGCAGTCTTTTTGGCGGGATCGCAATGGCTGCGGTCCTGCTGATTCCGGCGCAGTGGGCCACCAGGAATGATCCGCAATTACTGCGGATATTGCTCAATTCCGGCAAGTTCCGCAAACAGTACGACCCGCTCAAATTCCACGATCAAGCCGTGAAGGTGCTCCGTCATGCTTAAGCTGAAAAGAATTGTAAAGAGCTATGAAGAAACCGGCGCATTGAACGAGCACTTGGGCGTTTTCGGCTTCGTTGACGAACACACCTTTATCACCAAGGCAGGAGACCTCGGGATGGCGCTCCGGATCGAAGGCGTTGACTATGAATGCCTAGATAAGCGCGAAGTTGACAATCTCACTAAGCGCCTGGAATCAGCCCTCAAGCTATTCGATCCCAAGTTTCGTGTCTATCAATACCTGTTTAAGAAGAATAGCCCTCCAATTTCTCATACTCCGGTTGCGGACGAGGTTGTCAGGGCGGCCATCGAAAACCGACTTCAATACTTCGCGGCCAAGGCCCAGGACCTCTACACCGTCACTACCTATTACGTAATTGTTTACGAAGGGTTCCGTTATCAGAGCAGTTTTTTAGATGCTGCTAGAAAACTTGCGACGGCCCCCAGGCTGGCATGGCAAGAGCTTAAAGGCTTCTTGTCAGGCCAAAAGCAAATCGTATTCATCATCACGGAGATCGAGAAGGCGCAGCAGGTCCTTCGGCAGCGCGTTGAAACTTTCATCCTTCAGCTCAATGACTTCGTTAAGATCGATCTGCTTACCAAGAGCGACGCCTATCAATTCCTGCGTCAGCTTGTGAATTTTGCGCCCGACAAGCGGGCGCCACACGCCTTGAAGTACGACACGCACATTGACTTCTTCATGGCCGATTCCGCGATTGAGTGCTACCCCGCACACTTGCTCGTGGACGACTTGTATGTGAGAGTCCTGTCCCTGAAGGAGCCAACGGCGGAAAGCTGGCCTCTGATCCTCAAGCAACTCTATGAGATCAAGGCCAGCTTCCACGTTGTCACTGAATGGAGGCCACGCTCGAACGCCAAGGCGCGCAAAAAGATCCAATCCGCCCGGCGACATTTCCACAACAGCAAAACCTCCATCGCCAGCCAAGTGAGGGCTGACGGCGCGGGCGACGTGCTGGTGGACGATTCCAAAGAATCGTTGGTGCAGAGCTTGGGCGAATGCCTAAAGGAGTTGGAACTCAAGGGCAATTACTTCGGCGAATTCTCCCTCACTGTTGTCGTCTACGCCAAAGACCCCGAGATCGTAGAGCGAGCAGCGGGCGAGGTGCTGAAAGTATTCAACATGAATGACGGTTCGCTCTATAGCGAACGCTACAACCTCCTCAATGCGTTCTTTGCCAGTATTCCCGGCAACCAGCATTTCAATTTACGCCGCATGGACCTGCTAAACACGAACTATGCCGATTACTCGTTCCTTTTCACGCTTCATACAGGGGAGCAGTGGAACAAGCATTTGGATCGGGAATATCTGGCAATCTTTGAGACCAACCACGACAGTCTTTATTTCTTCAACCTGCATTGCCTGGATATCGGACACGCCCTTGTCACTGGATCAACCGGCTCGGGTAAATCCTTTTTGTTGAATTTCCTGATTACCAACGTCCAGAAGTATGAGCCGTTCACATTCATCTTTGATCTTGGCGGGAGTTTTAAGAGCATCACGCAACTGTTTGGCGGGTCTTATTTGAAAGTCGGGATCGCGGAGGGCCCATTCACCATTAACCCGTTTTCTCTTGACCCGACCAAAGAGAATCTGAGCTTCCTGTTTTTACTTGTCAAGGTCTTGATCGAGGGCAAAGGCCAGTACAGATTCACCCATGCCGACGATAAGGAAGTTTATGAGCAGATCGAAAGCCTGTACCTGCTTCCTGCCGACCTCCGGACGCTCGGTGTACTCGGGAATACCCTCCGCAAGGATCTTGCCGACAAGCTCCACAAATGGACGGAAGGCGGGCAGTACGCCTCAGTATTCAACAACAAGCAGGACACGCTAACTTTCAGCCGTTTCCAGTGCTTTGACTTTGAGGGAATGGAGCACTACCCGGAAGTGGTTGAACCCCTGCTTTTTTACATCCTCCACCGAGCCAACCAGATCATCTACGATCCCGCGGTTTCCACCAGGTTCAAAGCCTTTTTCATGGATGAAGCCTGGCGGTTCTTTTCGCATCCAGTCGTCCGCAGCTACGTTGTCGAAGCACTGAAAACGTGGCGCAAGAAAAATGCCGCCATGATCCTGTCCACTCAGTCTTTGGACGAGTTGCGGAAATCAGAGATTCTCGACGTGGTCCTTGAGAGCTGCCCGACAAAGATCTTCCTGGCCAATCCTGGCCTAGATATGGACTTGTACAAGGACACATTCCACCTGAACGACAACGAGATTGAATTGATCTCGGGCCTCATACCCAAACGCCAATTATTCATCAAGCGCCCGGACATGGCGAAGGTCTTAAACCTTCACGTGGATGGGAAATCCTACTGGCTTTATACCAATGATCCCAATGACAACCAACGCCGGGAGGAGGCGTTTCGGGCGCACGGATTTCAGCAGGGACTTGAAGTCCTTGCCAGGAGCACACGTATATGAAAAGAACACTTGCAATCATCATCACTACTCTTACCCTGCTTGCCGGGTTGGGACTCGCTCAAGTGCGCGAGGCCCGCACGGTCAAGTACGCAACCAAAGACATCGTGCCCATCCGGGCAAAACTTAGGTTTACCACTTTAATTGTCCTGCCGGCCAACGAGCGAATTCTTGATTTCGTTGTCGGCGACAAGGATTTCTGGATTGTCGAAGGCGTCCAGAATTTTTGCTACATCAAACCCGCCAAACAATCGAGCAGCACCAACGTGACGCTGATTACCGCGGCGGGCAATGTCTACTCCTTGCTGCTGAATGAAGTAACCGACAGCGGCGGAGACGCTGACCTGAAAGTCATCATTGAACCCACGGAACAAACCATGATTGAGGCCGCCAGCGGCCCGCCCAAGTTTGTCCTGGCAGCGGAGGTGGACAGTGTTAAGGCAGCCGCGCAACACGAAACGCGAAAGACAGAAGAAGCGAAAGAAGTATTTCGCTCGGAGTATCCGGTTAAGGCGCTTCAATTCGACTACAAATTCAGCCGGGACAAAAAGCCGTTCGCAGTCTCAGAAATCTACCATGACGACAAATTTACCTACATCCGTTCCAGCGCCCAGGAAAAAGCGACGCTCTACGAGATGAAAGACGGAGCACCCAACCTCATCAATTTCGACCTGCGCGATGGCGTCTATATCGCCCCCAAGGTGATCGACAAAGGGTATCTCACCATCGGCAAACACCGCTTGGACTTTGAAAGGAACTGAATATGCCGGACACCGTGAACGAAAAACAGCAACCCGCAGTCGTGGACAACCGCTCCATGCCGCCCGGTGTGGTGAAAAAGGCGCTCCAGTCCTGGGTCATCATTGGCCTGATCGTGCTGATGATGCTGGTAATGTGGCTCAGCGGAGGGAGCAAAGCCAAAAACGCGCCCCCGCAGGGCCCGCCGGGCAACGAGACAAAACCCGCGAATACGAGTACGTCAACCGACGACTATGCGCGGCATTTGGAAGAAACTCAGCGGCAACAACAGCAGAACCTAACCGCTGCGGCTGGAAGTGGCGCGAATGTCACCAACACCAACGGCAGCAATTCCCCAGGTGCATACAATTCCGAATCAGGGGCGGGCGCGCAGCCCGCTCCCACACCCGACCCGGTTGCGGACGACCTCAAGAAGCGCACGTACACATCGCTCTATTCATCGAGCGTAGCTCTGAGCTACCGCCAACCCGACAATCATCCGGCTAACATCATCCCGCTGCAGCCTACGCTAGAGCAGCTTGCGGCCGCCATTCCAGGTTTGCCCATCCCTTCCGGAACAGAGCCAGCGGCCAACTCTCCGCTCTTGCCGCCACATCCACAGGCGCAACCCCGGCCCTCGCCCAAAGCAGTTCCGGCAAACGCAAATCTTGCCACGGGCAAAGACTACACCGTCTTTGAAGGCACTCTGTTTGAGACCGTCCTAGTGAACCGGATGGACGGCGATTTCAGCGGGCCTGTCATGGCAATGGTAACAACCGATGTTTACTCGCACGACAGGCAGCACCTTCTCATTCCGGCAGGAAGCAAGCTGTTTGGAGAAAGCAAACAGGTTGATTCTTTCGGGCAGCGAAGGCTTGCCGTCTTCTTTCATCGCCTCATCATGCCCGACGGGTTCTCGCTTGATCTCGATCGTTTTCAAGGATTGAGTCAGGTCGGAGAAACAGGCTTGAAAGACAAAGTAAACAACCATTACTTCCAGATCTTCGGCGCTTCGCTTGCCGTAGGCGCAGTGGGCGGTCTGGCCCAGCTTGGAACCAATTCCGGCGCAGCCGGCGTGCCGCAATCGTCACTTGATACTTACCGCCAGGGCGTCGGCGCCAGTGTCTCGCAATCCTCGTTGCACATTCTGGACCGATTCTTGAATGTGCTCCCAACCATCACGATCAGAGAAGGGCACCGGATCAAGGTCTACATCACACAAGACCTCCTGGTTCCCGACTATGCCCAACACGCGATGCCCCCAAACCTATAGGAGAATCATATGAAGTATCTTCTCACCATAGTCGTTGCGCTCGGATTGGCCGGATATGCCTTTGTCAAAGGCTATTCGGTGCGCGATCACGAAGATGACAGAATCGCGTACCCCTGCGCCCCAGACTCAATTCTTTCCGCCACGAACCCGGATGCCCGCTACAGCCATTGCCGTGACAAGGATTGGGACGGTTCGACCTTGCTTCGAGACAGATTGGCCGAGGCGCGCACGCGGCCCGATGTCTATGCAATTCTTTTTGAAAGCAATGACATTCCCCCTGCCGCGGTTCCCCTCGAAATGACAACCGAGGACGATCCTGAACCGAACACCCCAACCTTAAAACCGTCACCAGCCCATCGAGGTTCTTTATGAAATACAAAATCGCCATTTTAACGCTCGTGGCCGTTCTCGCGGTCACGCCTGCCGTTGCCCAATTAGGCAATGGCATCGTGTTCGATCCAACCAACTACAAGAATGCCGTGTTGCGCTACATCCAATTGCAGCAACAGTTACAGCAGCTTCAGCAGACTTACAACCTTTACCTTCAGCAATACCAGTTCGTCCAGAACCAGGCGCGGCAACTTCAGGACATGAACGCTCGCTACCGCGCCCAGTTCTCCCAATGGCGCCAGCTTGCATCGGCCAATACGTACGGCAACACCGGCCAGTGGGTGAACGGTGTGAACAACGGCAACCCGGCGACGATCTCAAGCGGCTATTCGCGTATCGTCCCGCCGCTCCCCAATTATCCATTGACCGAGTTCAGCCCGGAGTTGCAAAGCACTCTTCAAACGCAGCACGGCACATTGGAATTAGAGGATGCCGCCAACCTCCAAAGCCTGCGCACCATTGGAGAGATTCGCGGAAATGCGCAGCAGATCGAAACGATGTTGGGCCGTCTTGAGAACGACTCGCTCTCTCCCGACGACCGCCAAAACACCCAGGTTGCCGTGTTGAACAAGATCAACGCTGGCAACGTGGTGTTGGCACGCTCAATCCAGGACACCAACAAATTGCTGCTTCAGTTGTTGGAGCAGACCACGCAAAAGACAACCCAGGAGCGCAGCCAGCAAGGACAGCAATTGAATGATGCGCTGCGCATCCGCCAACTCATCGACCAGAGCTTCGCGGAAGCTCATCAACAGCCGGCTTCCGGCCCATTCCGGCTGCCATAAGGTAGCCGGTTGAATGAAGGAAGCGGAGACATTTTTATGTTCAATTTTCTGATGGATGCCCTCAAAAGCGACTTTACCGCGCTGTACGCACAGAATGCGGACCTGTTCATCACGCTCGGCCTTAACCTGTTTCGCGGCTTTGCCACCATCCTGATTGTTTGGGTGGGCGTCAAGGCCGCTCTCAATGCAGCATCGGGCGGGCCTGGTTTTGACTTCAGCAAGTTTGCCGACTTGCTGCTGGTTATCACCTTTGGCTATGCGATGGTCCGTTACTACGCGACCCCGATTCCCGGAATCGGCATCAGCTTTTACCACCTGATTACCGATCAGACTTTCATCCTCGCCGATCACATAGGCAATCAAGCGCAGAGCGACCTCATCCTAAAACTCGAAAGCCTGATGAAATCCGCGACTTCGTGGATGCTTCTGACCTCGGGCTTTTCTTTTCCCATCTCCATTTCGATCATTAGCTTGCTAGCGTTACTGGAACTAGTAATCTTTGCTGTCATCGCTTTCGGTTATGTCGCCGTTGGCGTGCTGGTGCTGATTGGTCCGGTCTTAATTCCGTTCATGATTGTCCCGAAGCTCGATTTTCTGTTTTGGGGATGGCTCAAGGCTTTCTTCCAATATGCCTTCTATCCGGTCATTGCTAACGCCGTCATCTACGTCATCGCCAAGCTGATGCTGGCGATGCTCAATCCCTTCACAGCTACCTCATTCACCGATTTTGCCCTGGCAGTGGCCAAGTTGCCCTTGCTGATTATCGTCATCGGAGTTGGCATCTACGGCGTTCTGAAGATCCCTACCCTGGTGAACCACATATTCAGCGGATCATCCGGCGAGGGCGGAGGAGGGTTGATACAGACCGCCGTCACGATGGCCGTCCGGAGTGCGTTATGAAGGCCGCACAAAACAATTCTGAGTTTAACGCAGCCAAGCGGCTCTATGCCGAGCAGTTTGGTGATGCCATCGTGACGAACACGTATCTGAAAGTTGCCCTCCTGGCGATGTCGATCATTTCCGCGGGCCTGATTTACGCCAACGTAAAGACGGCCCGCATGGTCGAAAACTTCAAACCCCTGGTCATTCGCATCAGCGACATCGGGCGGGCCGAGGCCGTCAATTACTCGACCTTCACCTACAAACCGCAGGAAGCAGAAATCAAGTATTTTCTGAGTAATTTCTGCCGCCTGTATTACAGCCGAAACCGTTACACCATCCGCGACAACTTCGGCCAGTCGTTGCTATTCATGGAAGGCCAGCTCCAGGCCAACATTGCGGAGGCATGGAAGAAAGACAAGATCATCGACAACACTCTCCAGAATCAGCAGAGCGACATCGCTGTCGATGTCGTCAAAGTTTCCATCGAGGACTTGAGGTCAGCCCCCTACAAGGCAACCGTGGACTTTTATCAGGTCTTCACAAACCCCCTGGACAGGACTGAAACCAGGCGCGTTCTCTACACGGCGCACTTTGTTTTTGTCTTCCGTGATTCCGTCCCTAACGAATTGGTGCAGGTCAATCCGCTCGGACTAGCCGTCACCTATTTCCGCGAGGACGCCGCTTTTCAGTAGGAGTTCTTTTATGCTGGCCAACGCAACCTTATTCGCCTTCATTTCCTTTGTCGCCCTGGCAGTCATACTTATGGAACGGCTGAAGTTCTTGATTCCCTTCAAACCGTACATCTTCCAGACCTATGGGCAGGACATCGGAATTTATGCCCTGATTCTTTTCCTGAACGTCTTTGCGCTTTTCTTCACCGTGTTCAGGCGCTTCCGCTTGAAAAACACCGGGCAAAAGCTCTTGCACTTGGACAAACAGGTCAAAACCGGGCAAAGCGCCCTGTCACAGGAAATCGCGGAGAAATATGGAGAGTAGTTATGGACCGCGATTTTCAAGATGGAAGAATTGACGACGCAAGAATCTCTGAACGCAGCCGGCAGGAACGCCCGCCAGATAGTTCCAAACGCGAGCCGTCCGATCTCCACGACCGTCCGGCCCCGGATGGACGAACGGTTTACGAGCTGCGGGAGAAAAGCTACCGGCTGAATGACCGGGAGGCCCGGATGCTCTCTGACATTGGAGCATTCCGCGCCATCGAGAAAGACGACCTCCTGCGCCACATATATAAAGGAGAGCAGGCGGCCTTTGACCGCGACCTGCGCCACCTTCATCGGCAGAACCTGGTTCGCATTGTGGGCCCCAAAGGCTCCGTCACCAAGTACATCGTCCTCGCCAAGCCAGCCAAAGAGTTGACCGAAAGATATCTCCGGACCAACCCACGCCAGCAAATCTATTCCGGAGCCGTGAAAATCCGGGAGTTGAAACACGACGCAACGCTGTATCGCCTTTACGACAAAGTAGCAAAGGAACTTGGGGAGCGTGAGGCGAGGCCGCTGCGCGTGGTCCTCGATTACGAACTGAAGCGAAATATCAACAAGGCCCTGGCCAAGACCAAGGAACTTGCCCGCCAGCAGAAAGAGCAGAGAATCCGGCAGATTGCCCAGGAACACAACCTCAAGGTCGTTAACGGCAAGATTCCCCTGCCCGACCTCCGCATTGAATACGAGAGTCCAGACGGTGAACAGGACATGTGCGACCTCGAATATGTCACCGAGCACTATCGCGCCCGTTCCCTGGCCGAGAAAGCTGCTGCCGGTTTCACCCTCTACGGCTCAGGCAGGCGCGGGCGCAGTCCCTATGGACCTGACCTGGTTGGAGGACTCATTGCTTTATGAAAATCCCAGAACAATCCGTCTCCGCACTCATGAAATTCGGCTACAGCGAACGAGAGAGCCAGTTTCTCTATGTTGTCGCCACATTCTCAGGCAATTTCCTGAGACGGCACTTTACCGAGTTTATTGGCGCATCCGGCCCCGGCTGGCCGGAAGCTGAATTCTTAAAGAAAGCCATCAGCATGGGCCATCTCCGCGAGATTCCCTACAAGCGGAGCACGCAACACCGCTTCCATCTCTCGGCACGCTCCGTCTATAGGGCCATTGATAAAGAAAACTCCGCAAATCGGAAGGAAGCCGGCGACAGCCGCTCCATTCTCAAGCTGAAATTTCTCTGTTTCGTTCTCGACAATTTCAATGAGGACTATCTGGAGGAAGAAGCCGACAAAGTGCGCTTCTTCACCGGGCAGCAAGGCATCAGCGATGATCTGCTACCCAGCAAGGCTTATGAAAACAGGCACGGCACCCAGGCTACCGTCCGTTACTTTGTCGATAAATTTCCGCTCTTTATTGCAAGCGACGGCAACGCCTCAACCGTTCCAACTTTTACCTATTTCGAGGATGAATACGAGAAGATAACGAGCTTTCCGGCGCACCTCAATTGGTACAAACCCCTGCTTTTCGCCTTGAAGGGCCAATACAAACTGATTTATGTCGCCGATACCGCAAAACATTTTGGCCGCGCAGAAAGACAATTCGAGATTGTCCTCTCTAATCCTCATCGGCCCCACCCGCCGGCCCTGCTCAACTACTTCAGACTGCGGAAACTTTGGGAGAACAAAAGAATAAGCCAGCTCTCCGACCAGGATCTTGCCACTCTGAATCAGGCAGAAAAGAAATTTTCCCGACCCGAGCATGAACAGCTTTATCAGCAATGGACCCGAGGCGAACTCCCGAGCACATGCCCTCCAGTGGAGCGACGCACTCACGAACTCCACGGCATGTTGGAAACATATTTGTTGAATGTATGAACAGGCTACCGCCACAACCCGAACAGAACTGTATGGTGCCGTGTATGTCCCGGTGTATGCCCATTCTGAGGCAAGCGCCTTTAGTTCCAAGCAGATGCGTAGCCGCAGGCAGCACGAAAATCTACAGCCAAAACAAGGCCCCTGGCCCGGAGCGCCCCGGCCTCTGCCGTAGGCATCGGCCCCTTCGGGCTTCGCTTACGCTCGCGGGCGCTCCGGGCAGGCCAGGGGCCAACTTGAATTGAATTTGCACTAAGGAGAATGAATATGGCACTCATCGCCAGCGAACCAAACGGAAAGAAATCCGCCCTGAGATTTGAGATCGACTCAGACACCAGAAACATGCTCAAGCTCTACAGGGAGTTTTCAGGGAACACGAGGCTTGATCCCGTCATAGTCGGCGCATTGAAGCTTCTTTTCAAAAGCGATTCCGATTTCGCGCCTTGGCTTGAGCAACACAAGCGCCAACAGGCTGGTGGCAGTTCCAACCCCGCATCGGCCGGCCCGAAGACGGCCGCGGCGACTATCAAACCAGAAGCACATAAATGACGAGGAACAGTGATTATGTTGGACCGCATTCTTAACTCAAAAATGTTCATAAGCTTTCTGCTGGCATCGGGAACTTGGTTTGCCCTCATCTTCCGCTATCCCTTCCCTGCCGACAATTTGGTTCTCGGCTACATCTCCGTCAAAGACCCGCTGGTCTACGGCGGAATCCGCTGGACCTACACGGTGATGATGTTCACTACGCCCTACATTATTTATTCGTCTCTTCTTTCGAGCATCTACATCTTTGCGTACCGTAAAGGACGCAAGAAAAAGCCTATTCCTCTTGCGCCGTACCCACACCCGGCACATCAGACCAGCCTTTCACTGGTCATCGGGGAGCAGCATCACCCGACCCAATTTGTTTCCAGCCCGGCCCCGCGCTGGCTCACAACCCCCGAACGAGGGCTTTACACCGGGACCATCGTTATCGGAGCCATCGGCTCAGGAAAGACCTCCGGCATTATGCTCCCCGATGCCGACCAGCTTATCGGCTTTCAGGCCAGCAACCACGATAGGAGAATCGGCGGTCTGGTTTTGGAAGTGAAAGGCGACTTCTGCCACCAAATCAGAAAGGTGATGAACAAGTACGAGCGAAAAGAAGACTACATCGAGATCTCGCTCGGCTCGGATTACCGCTACAACCCTCTACACAACGACCTTGACGCCTATGCCCTAGCCTTTGGGATTGCATCACTGTTGTCCAATCTGTTTGGTAAAGGCAAAGAACCATTCTGGCAACAGGCATACACCAACCTTGTGAAATTCATCATCCTGCTTCACAAAGTTGTGTACGACTACGTGACCTTGTTCGATGTCTATGAATGCACGATCAACTCTGTGCGGATCGAAAGAAAAATCCAGGACGGAGAAAAGCAATTCACCGGCAAAGAATATATCCTGCTTTCAATCGATGCCTACCGGAAGTTCCAAAGCGATGCCGACAGTCCAGTAAAGGGTTTCACCGCCTATGAGGACGAAAGCCAATTCAAGGCGCCCTGGAGCCGCGATTTGGAAGACGCGCTTCATGCGGTCACTCCTCCTATTCCCTATGAACTCCACCAGGAGCCAGCTCCCCGAGAGCACGAGACACTCAAGAAGGAACAATTTGAGGCCGTTAAACGCTGGTTTTACAACGACTGGCTGAAGATCGACAACAAACTCCGCACGTCCATTGTTGAAGGCATCTCGGTCTTTCTCTCCCTATTTGATGACAATCCCAAGGTGAAACGGGTCTTCTGCCCACCCAAGGAAACCTACGATCCCGCCCTCAATGTCCCTGACGGACAGGGCCGCCACAAATATGGCAGGCCCTTGCCATCATTTGATTGGTTGATTGAAAACGGCAAAGTCTGCGCCCTGAACTTCCCTCTCTCCCTGAACGCCGGATTAGCGCGGGCCATTGGAACCATGATGAAGATGGATTACCAGCGTGCCGTTTTGCTCCGCATCCCGAAGATGGGAGAACACCCGGACAGGCATTTCCGCCCGGTCTTCTTTCTTTGCGACGAATACCAGACCTTCGCCACCGTGGGCGAAAACGATCCCAATGGCGACGAGAAATTCTTTAGTCTCTCGCGCCAGGCCAAGTGCATTGCCATTGTCGCGACGCAGAGCATCAGTTCCTTGCGTTCCACCCTGCCCGGCGAAAGCTACCGGACGTTGCTTCAGACCTTCCGCACGAAAATATTTCTGGCCCTCTCGGATGAGTTTTCCAGCAAGACGGCCAGCGAGCTTTGTGGGCAGGAGGACAAGCCCTTCATCAGCTACACCATTACCGAATCCGGCCAGGACTCGCAAATCAGCATTCTCACCGGCAAAGCTACCTCTGAGAAGGACTCGCTCAGCGCCAGCAAGAATTACAGCACGAAAAAAGACTTTCGCTTTCCCCAGAAGGTCTTTGCCGAATTGGCCAACGCCCAAGCCATTGTCATTCCTTACAACGGCTTTGAGACCAGCGAAGCCACGATTTGCTATCTCAAACCGTATTACCTTGATCCGAACATTTCCTATTTTGAACAGGTCCAGAGAGGGCTGTTATGAATGAGCGCCAAAGCTTCGACTTGATCCTGCCATTCTTGCGCCCTATCGAGCACTTGATCTTGGACGAAGGCATCTCCGAGATCATGGTCAACGCCGGCTCTCAGGTCTTCATCGAGCGCGATGGCAGGCTTGAGGCCGTGACCGATGTCAGCATCTCTGAAGCCGCGTTGAATGCGGCCGTCAGAAATATCGCCCGGCGCTTGGGTGACGATGTTTCAGAAGCCAAGCCGATCCTCGATTCTCGCCTGCCGGACGGAAGCCGGGTTGCGGCGATCATCCGGCCATCGAGCATTGACGGCATCACGCTCACCATCCGTAAATTCAACACCCGGCATTTTACGATGGAGGACCTTATTCGCGTTGGCACCTTGAGCCAGCCACCTGCCAACCTACTAAGAGAATGCGTCGAACACCACAACAACATTCTCATAAGCGGCGGCACCGGCACCGGAAAGACCACCCTGCTAAACATCCTGGCTGGCTTCGTGCCCGAAAGCGAACGCATCATCCTGCTCGAAGACACCGCCGAAATTGCAATCAAAAAGCCCAACCTTGTCCGCTTTGAGGCCCGCAAGGAACAGAACGGCATCCCGCCCATCACCATCCGCGATCTTCTACGGGCCGCGCTGCGCCACCGGCCAGACAGGATTATCGTCGGAGAGATTCGCGGTGGCGAGGCCTTTGACTTGCTGCAAGCCATGAACACCGGGCATTCCGGCACCTTGTCAACCATTCACGCGAACTCAGCTATCCAGGCGCTTCAACGTTTCACCAGTTGCGTCCTGCAAAGCGGCGTGGAGCTGCCTTACCGTGCAATCAAAAGCCACATCGCTGACTCGATCCAGATTCTGGTTCACGTTGAACGACGCCACGGTTTGCGCATCGTCTCCGACGTGCTGGCGGTCGAGAGCTACACACTTGACTCAGACAAATACCTATTCCGTGTTTTATACCAAGCCAGTGAAAGTGAGAAATAACGAGGAAATATTTTTATTGGAGCAGTCCATTATATGAATACCCAAAATACAAACCGCAATCCTAATCCCGATCAATATAAACGCGATTGGGCCTATGCCGCCCGAGCTTTGTCGAAAGGCGAAGCACCGGAAAAAGTAGTTCAGGCAATGGCCGCATTTCGCAAAGACTTGCCTGACCCGCAGAAATACGCTGAAACCACGGTTACGAAAATTCAGCAGTTTTTGGAAGTTCAGGCAGAACTAAGACCCAATGATGCCGCGCCTCAGGCCGACGCTCCTAAACGGGCTGACCTTAAGCGCACCCTGAAACAGGTCTCCGACCTTGACTACGCACGACACCTTTACGAAGATGGCAAGGCCAAAAATGCAATCATCGAGTCGCTGCATACAGACAGGAAAACCGATCCCACCTACGCCCTTGTTGTCGCCACGGAAGCTGAGTTGCGCCTCTTTGCCGAACGCGACCTCAACTATGCTGTCCGCGCCCAAGGCCGCAGGGAGGGCAACGATCAGATCGTTGCCAAGATTGCTGAGTACCGCCAGGGCAAGATCGACAACCCTCAGCAATACGCCCAGGCTGTGGTCGATGCAGCCGACCGGACACGGGAGGCTGAACGCGGCCCTTCAGTCAATCCCGCTATCGAGCAGCGCATCCAGTCCGCGCACGAGCAATATCGCCGCGACTTGCAATTTGCCGTCTTCCAACTCGAAAATACGCCCCGAGACCAGCTACGGCTCGAAATCACCGAGCGTCGCCCCGAACGGGCTTACGATTCACCATCATTCCGGCTGCATGGCCAGCCCGACCCGAGTTATGCCGTCGCAGTCGTCCAGCAAGCCGAAAAAGTTCGCGAGCTTGCCGATAAAGGAAGGAGTCTTGAGCAAGTTTTAGATGCCGCTCAACATCAGTTTACTGGTCACGTGCGCGAAGCCCTGAACGCCCGAGAAGCCATCAAACCGCGCAGCGAGGTAATTGATCGCATCAGTCAAGGGGCACCGGCGCAGGAGTTCTATGCCCGCGCCGTGGTCAACCAGGCCGAAAGTATCAGGGAACAACAGCGTGAAATGAGCGTTCGCCCGGAGATGGCGCGGGCAGCGGTCGAACAATTGCGCACTGCGCCCGAACAAACGCCAAGCCGCGTGGCTGCAACAGTTGAAAGGTAACATTTGGGAGGCCGGAGCGGTGAACCCGCCGGCCTCCTCATTTCTCCCTCCGGGGTACGACTATCCGGAGAATTCGGCGAGACTCGAGGTTCTTCTAATCCACTCGCCGGTAGACGCGCACCATCCGATATGCTGATCCAGAGTCAGACTAGGGTGATTGAAAACAAAGAAGATCAAGGGCTTAACTCGGTAAAACGCGGACAAGTCCGGAAAAATCCGCAAACAGGACGCGAACAAAAATGACCGGACACACCCGCCCGTTGGCTCCAACAGGCCACCCCTGTGGCTCGTTACCCGAAAAATGCCCAGAGAAGCAATGAGTCGTCTACTTCCCACGCATCAGATGCCGGAGTGGTGGCTCTATGCCGACTTTGCCAGGACTAATGTTTGGCAGTTCCGCCGGTAGCTCACGAAGACGCGTGCGCACGTGATCTTGAAGAAGCACCAGCGCCGATCCTCCCTCAATGACTATCGCTCAACCAAAGTGCACCTGCTGATTTCGACCGGCACGTTCGGATAGCCCATCTGCTCAAGCAAGAGAATTGCGCTGATTCTGCTGGACGCTTGGTTTTCACCCGGCCCCACCATTACCTTCGCTATGGGTAGGCGTGACACACGCTCTTTGACCCAGCACGGGAAATCCAGCGGGAGGTATCGGGCCAAGCTAGATTTCTTCTGAGAGAACCGTACGTCAGGAAAGTCGGCAACCTTGAGCTCGTGAACGATGCGCAACTCGCCCTCGCTATCCCACTGTTGGTCTTTGGCCAGCGGCGCGAGTTTATAAATCCACTCATCCCATGCCAGATAGAACAGCCTCGCCCACTCTTCCGGCTTCTCGGCGCGCTCACCAGTCAGACCGGACATGTAAAAATCGAGCGTGGCATATACCACCTTCTTGACCGCATCCTCTAACTTGGCCCTGTCGTAGATCACACGATAAAGTGTGCTGTTCGGTTCTCGTTTCAGACCGTTTGGGTGAAAGGCAATAGCAAATCTTCCCGGTGATGCCTTTGTATATTTCGACCACTGGTTTAGATCGTCCGGTCGGGTGCTAAAACACGCAACGTAGAACTTGCTGATGCCTTGAGTCGGCTTGTCAGGCTCTTCCTTTATCTGTTCAAGAATGTTTTGGAAAAAAGAGACCACATCATCTTTTCCGGCCTGTTCAGCAATTGCCTTCTTAACCTCTTCCCTAAAAAGATCGGTAGCGTATTCGGTTTCCTTAGAGTCATTAAGCGCCGACACCTGAGTTGCATAGAGCCTGCCGGACTGCAGAATGCCAAGAAAGCCGTTACCGTCTGTATAGTGCCAGACAGTTTCGATCCCATTCAGATCGAATACTCCCAGTTCCATCGCTAGGTCGCTAACAAACTTCCGGTACGCTTCATTCTCTTCAGGCGTGACCTGCATGCTGGGATTGTACCTCCTATTTGCGTGCCTGCGACAGAATGGCCCGATCACTATCAGAGACGCCTTGCCCTCTTTAAGAATAGCTCCGTGACCGGCGACAGATCGCCCTATGAGGACTGACAGTCTCCGCTGCTGCGCTATTGGTTTCGTTTATTAGCATTCGCCTGCCGGCCCAGGGCACAACAGTTCCGAACGGATCGGTAACGAAAAACACCGTGCCGCAGACTTACGACTGGGGGCGTCGAAAGCACAGGTCGATTGGTAGGAAACCTATGCCGACCTGGACGGCGAGCGGTTGAAGCTGCAGGTGTTCTCGTTGCGGTCGATGGCCAGCGGAGCGGCCTATCATTGTGCCTATCTGAGGGCCACACAGCAGGCGTTTCTGGAAGCGCACGAGTTAGGACGCGGAAGGTCTCGCTGGCCGTGCGATGGGGACCCCATATTTGTCAGCTAAGAAATCTCGCTGTCTACCCACCTGTGCATCGTCGGGATGTTCAGTGTCCCATCGCTGGAACCAGCGATCACGTTCACGCGGCTCATTTAGCATGTCAAGACAAATCACAATTGAGCAAAGCAAAGACGAGCTGATTTGCCGCTCTCCGGATTGGAGGGATTCCGGTCCTTTGATGGCCTGTTTCGCATCATCAACTGCCTCGCGCCACATCTGACAGGCTTTTTCCCGATGCAAGCCCCTGTGAAAATCAAATCCGGCTTGACGTTTGGCGAACACTTTTCGTTCCGACATCTCGTAAAAAGTCGGTAGGCTCTTCAATGCCCTGTCTGCTACAGAGATTGCCTTTGACCACTCTTTTTCCTCGATCTCCATCCACAACCATTGAAGAAACATTTCTCTCTTCTTGCCTTTGAGTTTCAGCGCGGCCTCGAACTGGACCCTTGCATCTGCGATTCGCCCCATCCGCTTGTAGACGTAGCCCAAAAAACTGCGGAGATCAGCGGCCTGGGGATACTTTTCGATAGCTTCCGCCAGAATTGCTTCGGCATCCGCATTGCGCGTTGCATTAAGCCGCAATTGCGCTTGGCGAATTAGGGCGCCGATAATTCCAGGACCAGCGTCCGGGAGTTGTCCACGAAGGGCTTTTGTTGCTCGCTCGATCCGTGCATAGAAATCGCTCTTCCCTTCGACTGCTCTCACGAGCCTTTTTGTATTGAGGTTGATTTCGAATCTCTGCTCACCTTCGACGACCTTCGGCTTGGGGAAGAGGAAGAGCGTCTGCAACTCAGACAACGCCGCCAGAAGTCGGTCCTCCGAAAATTCAAGCACATTCTCTAGTTCCGCAAACGACACGGCCTCGTCAGAAATTGCCGCCCCGACGAGTACTCTCTTTGCGTCATTCGATAGCTTTTCCATCTCGCGTTGCAAAGCATATTTTCGGGCCTCGTCGCCACGCCGTTCAGTCCAAGCCGCTATCGCTTTTTTCACGTCAACGATTCGAGTCAAGCGCATTAAGTCGTCCATGTACAGGGGGGAGCCATCTGTCGCTTTGGCAATCTCCGCGATGACCGACTGTCCAAACACACTCTCATCGAGACCATACATCTGTACTCGCGAGCGTACAAACTCCTCGGATTCGTTCGTCTCAAATCCCTTTACGGTGAAGCGGCGAATGCCGGGAATGTCCCGCCTCGACGTTAGAAGCACGGCAGACTGCGTGTGCGGGATTTCATGAGTGAAAAGGCTGACAACGTCGAAGTCTTCCAGGAGAGTATCGATATCATCTGCAATGATGACCGCAGGATAAGAATCTAAGTACCCAAACAGTAGGCTCTTCTTCTCCGCAAGGGTTTTCTTGAAGTCCTCTTCCAGGGCGCCGTATTCGACGAGCAAGCGGTTCACAGCATCGTCACTCGATCCAAAATCAGGAGAATCAATGGGGACGACCTTCCCTTCTTCGAACCTCCTGCGCTTAGCGCTAAGCCAGACGATTAATTGGAAACGCCCAGGAGATTGGGCCAAGAGTTGAGCGTATCGATACGCAACCGCTGATTTGCCCTTTCCGCCATCGCCGGCAAGTAGACAACGCCTGTTATCCGAGTCGCGGAAGCAAAGCTCGAGTTGCTCCAGTGTCCCTGTTCTACCTACGAACTCAAGGTATATCGAATCCTGTGTTGGCAAATGTCTGAGAACCGAAGGAGCACCAGAGGGTCCGCCTTCCAGTGTCTCTGCTAGCTTGGCGAGTTCTCGCGCCTGTTCCTCGAATCCGAGGGCTGTCAATATCTGCTTGGCATCAACAAGGAGTCCAAAGGCTTCATCGTAAGGTATCTCTTGATCCACAGGATGAGACAAGGGATCACGACCATCTTTGATTCCTTTGAAGTTCCCTAGGAGCTTGCTCTTTACAGGTCTCGGTCGATTGCTTGGATATCCGCCTGGCACTGAAAACAGCTTGTCGAAATGCTTGTCGAAGATCTCGTAAAAGTGATTTACTCCTAGGAGATCGTACTCGTCCCTGATCGCGGTGGTTGTTCCTCCGATGTCGCGCGAACGTGAAGCATCAGTGGCCGCTTTGTCCCATGCATCTCCGAATGGCTTCTTCATTTGTTCCAGATGACTGGTCGGATAAATGCGGGGAAGATGTTCCCTAAGAAACCCTACTATCGCTCCCCGGAATACCCGCTGAGTCCCCTGGTAACAGATAGCGTTGTTTCCCATCATAGAATTGTTCTCCTGGGTTGAACCCGGGCTGTGAGGTTAGCCGATCTGGGCAAAATGATTCTAGCGCAGATCATCTCCGTGAGGTTCTTACTCGGACATGACGACCTCCCGGATCTGGCCAAACAGGACATTGGAGAGGGAGTCGTGTGCTGTACTCATTACGAGAATAACTGTACCTTTTTTGAGAACGAAATGCAGGAATGAGCTTTAGGTCTGGTTTCCATCGTTAGCCGTGGCTGCCGACATCTGAGGTTTGACGGCATGTGACGAATGCCATCTGAAGTAAGCGGCGCGTCCGATGCTCCAGCCGTTACAAGGACGATCCGCAACTTTCTTCAAGTATTCATCCACGACCGCAGTTACATTCGTGCCCGTGTTCCGCTGAATCAATCCTCGCTCATCTACGACGATATAACCACGTTCAAATAATTCGTCACAGCCAAAGCGGCACATTGCAACTGTATTGTTGACGTAGTCTCTCTTTTCTCCACGTGAGCATTCAGAACGGCGTTTAATATGCGCGGCCACCAATAGTTGGATGGGAAACATCTGGCCGCAAATGCAGCAGTGGCCCTCGCTACTCATCCCAAAGAGGAATCTGCGCAATAGCGACTGCTCTCTTCTGACAGGACCCTCCCGCCTTTGGTCCAGGTCGCCCAGCGCATCTAACTCCCGCTGGACTGATTCGTACTCCTGCTCTTGCACAGTTTTTGCTTTAGCGTTCGAGGCCGGAGGCACCAAGAATACCCACTTTGTTTGATCTATTCGGTCGAAGCAACCCTTTTCCAGCAATTCCTCTCCCCAACGAACGAGCAGCCTGGTCATTGGGGCGCTGGGCTCAAACTTTTTTCCTAGCACGCCCTGCAATGCCAGCATGGTTGAGTGGCCGTCAAAAGGATCGCCAACAGGGTTACCATCGCGCGCCGTCTGATACTTCTTAAATTCCATGCCCGCAAATCCTACAAATTTGGCAGGGCCGAACATCTCATTGTCGATGTCGTACACCCAGTATTCAGTGCGCCGGAGCAGGTCGTAGGCAAGTTCCCTCCAGTCCTTTGCCCCGGCGTTGAATTCCCAGGTGGCCCTTCGAACTTCCGGGATGGAGCCGACCAGCCGAAGACTGTCACTAATCCGCTTCAAGTGAAATCGCCGTGGCTTCTGACCAGCACTGTCGAGATAGCGGAACGGTCCTTCGTAACGAAATCCGGCACCATCGAACTCGTAGCGATTGTCACGGTAGAAAACCAACAATTCAAGGCCAAGTTTGTCTGAGTCAACGACCAATTTGTCTTTGCGACCTGTCTTTTGGCTTTCGGCGTATAGATCATCCCCAATAAGTTCATCCCTGTACTGGACGCGATCCGCCGTCTTATTTTTCGTGATAAACAACCAGACAGAATCGTGTCTTTTCGGTTTGAAAATCCCGGTTTTGATGGTTGCGTCGGCGATCCCAAACGTGCTCATCAGATTTTCACGTGTATACACTTGGCGGATGACGAGATGCTCAGAAGTTTTCAATTGTGCCTCAGCTTAGTTCGGCTTGGTTATGCAAGTAGTCCTATTGACCCCCGAAATCTCTAGTATAGGCCTGCTTTTAGGCTAAGCCGTTGGTGGATTTCAACCCTGCACACGTACTTCTCTGAATTGCATTTTGAATTTGGGTACACTATTACGGCAGAGGTCGGGCCAGTTGCCCTCCTTTGCAAACTGAATCCAAGAGTTAAATGAGGGGTCATGGAAGAGAACAAAATTGCAGTGCAGTTGAGCGGAATGGATGTTGCAGTTCTTCTGGAGAGCCTAAAGTACAGCATCCAACGAGTGAGCGATGCCCAGGGCACACCCGACACTGTTCGGCAAGAAAACCTCCAGCGGCTGACATCTGTCCAGGAGAAGCTGCGAAAAGCGAAGAGCGGTGGCTGAAAAGAAAGAACCCGTACTCAAGCCGATTTGACCACTGTGATGCAGGCCCCCCATACCGATACGTGAATCAGGCACTGAGTAGCGAAAACTAGACACGAAAGAACGGATGATGGCTTTCCATGCCTCAATCCCCCACGCGTTCGATTGAGTACTTTTCTGCTCCGCAGAGAATGGTGTACTGTCTTAGGCGGGATGCATTGACCAAAATGACGAAGCCTCCTAAAAACAGGCCCATTCAGGCTGTGCAGCCCAAATGGCAGAACGTCCCTGAGTCGCGCCGCCGGATCATGCGGGCGATCAGGTCGCGTGACACTGGCCCTGAACGGATGGTACGGAGTTTGGCACACAGGATTGGCTACCGTTTCCGGGTCTGCCGCAAGGACCTGCCCGGCTGTCCAGATATTGTGTTTCCACGCCTACGAAAGGTTGTTTTTGTGCATGGATGCTTTTGGCACGGCCATGATTGTGGGCAGGGGGTCCGGATCCCTGCTAAGAATCGCCGCTATTGGAAAGAGAAAATTGCACGGACATGTGCACGCGATGAAGCTGCCGAAATTGCATTAAGAAAACTGGGCTGGGATGTCGATGTGTTTTGGGAGTGCGAACTCACGAATCATGCAGACATTAAAAGTCGGCTTCTCAAATTCCTCGGCGCAAGAAGCAAACGAATCTGGAGTGGCAGTTACGACAAGTTCACTAGCTAGCCAGTCAAGTCACTTAATGACGCACACCAAGCGCGTCTAGAAGGAAACTAGAACGAGCACTCGAACCGAAAACGAAACGCAAACGCTGAACTTCGACGTGAGCACTGGACTCAAGCGAGTACTTGGGCGCGAGCTCATTACGAATGACGAAGTCGCAATTTTTGAGCTGGTGAAAAACTCCTTCGATGCTGGCGCGGATGCCGTCTATCTTTTTTTTAGTAAAGATAAAATCGTGGTAGCCGACAACGGCTCTGGTATGTCCTTTGATGACATTAAGAACAAGTGGCTCTTCGTCGCGTATTCCTCCAAAAGAGATGGCAGCAGCGATAAGGATTTTCGCGACATAGCTGCCGAACGGAAGCACTTTGCCGGCAGTAAAGGCATAGGACGCTTTTCCTCAGATCGCTTGGGACGAGAAATTCTTCTTCAAACTCGTGCTAAGCAAAACAAACGCGGTGTTGTTCATAATGTGGTTATAGACTGGCAAAGATTTGAAAAAAACGAAAAAGAACATTTCGAGACGATTCCCGTCAAATATTCCGAAGCTGATACTTTTACCCTGCCCGATGACCTTCAAAAGTTCGGTGCTCGACTAAAACACGGAACTGCAATCGAGATAAGAAAACTCCGCGAAAAATGGGACCGCGCACGGCTGCTTGGTCTGAAGTCTTCTCTCGCTAAATTAATTAATCCCTTCGGCGAAGAAACCGACCGCTTTAGCATCGTTATTACCGCACCTGACGAGATAGCCGGAGATAGGGGTGTGACGGCTCGCGCTGCAAAAAAACGAGAAAAACCTATAGCCCGAGAGATCGTGAACGGCAGGGTTGGCAATTTCATTTTTTCCGACTTACAAGAAAAGACAACCTTTATTCGCGTAGCGATTACTCAAAGGCATATCGATACTATGCTCACGGATCGGGGAGAAGTCATTTATAAGATCCGTGAGCCAAACTGCTATGGCCATTTGAAAAGTTCAGGGTTCAGATGTGAGATGTACTATCTCAATCAGTCGTCGAAAGTGACCTTTGCGCGGCGGGTAGGGTTGCCATCAGTCCAATTTGGCTCTGTTTTTCTTTTCAGAAACGGCTTTCGTGTTTATCCGATCGGCGAGGATGGCAATGACTGGTTTGGCTTTGACAGGCGTAAGCAGCAGGGCTACGCCCGCTTTCTCGGTACACGCGAGATCATCGGCAGGGTAGATGTGTTTGGAACAGATGCAGATTTTCAGGAGGCATCAAGCCGCAATCAAGGATTAATAGAAACCCCTGCTGTACTCGAATTGCGCAAAGCAGTCATGGATCATTGCCTCAAGCGCCTTGAAAAGTATGTTGTGCCTGTTTCCTGGGTGGACAAAGCCGAGGCGAATACCGAAGACCTCTCTCGACTGTTAACTGATCCTGGTCGAGCCAGGGTATCGGCTGCAGTCGCGAGTCTTGTTGACAACGATGAAATTGAGCTACTGGAATACAGCAAACGCTTGGTTGGGCTTATTAATGAACGCTCGGGTGAATTCGAATCATCACTAACGAGCCTTCGGGCGATTGCCGAGAAGACCGACGACAAATCCTTACTTGCCCAACTGGAGATTGCGGAACGACGGTTTGAGGAACTTAAAAAATCTGAAGCGGAAGCGAGAGCAGTTGCGGACCGGGAACGAGAGGCAGCGGAGACGGCAACGCAGAGAGCTGACGCTGCAGAAACTGCAGCGGAAGCAGCCAGATCGGAAGCTGAGGCGGAACGCAGACGCTCACATTTTCTCGAGCGGATCGTAACACTCGACACGGCGACGATATTGAATCTGCATCATCAAGTTACGATCTATGCAGTTGATATCGCGCAGCAGATTGAGAACTTGCTGTCCGATACGGTGGGCAAAACGTCAGTTCCACGGGAACAGATGTTGAAGGCTGTCGAGCAGATGGCATTTTTGAATCGAAAAGTCTTGGCAGTCACGCGGTTCGCTGCAAAAGCCAATTTCAAGTTGGATTCGGAAAAGATTCAGACTGACCTTCCTGCGTTCATTACAGACTACATCGAACAAATCGCTCGCGCCTCGGGAAGCGCCCGGATGCGTATACAGGTTGAGAATAACCACCCTGGCATGAAACTTCGCTTTAACCCGATTGATGCGTCCATAGTTGTTGACAATTTAATTAGCAACGCTAAGCGCGCAAGAGCCTCGTTGATCAAATTCGACCTATCCCAGCTTGACAAAAACGGCCTCGCAATTCGTGTCAGCGACAACGGGAGGGGGATCGGACCAGGAACTGATAAGAAAAGAATTTTTGAAATGGGCTACACAACTACGCAGGGTTCTGGGCTGGGCCTTTACCACGTTCGGCAGGTCTTGGGCGAAATGGGCGGCAGTATCGAACTTGACGATCACGGTGCCGGAAAAGGTGCAACCTTTCTCATCAAGTTAGTTGCGGGAAGGAAATCCAATTGAGACTCGACTTTAATGTGCTGTGGGTAGATGATCAGCCAAATCGCGTTGACGCTCAAATTGTGGCGATCAGGCGCAAAATGGAGGAGGAAGGCTTCCAATTCAATGCTCGCCAGTGTATGTCCCTTCAAGATGTACAACAACTTATTGCGGAACATGTATTTACAGATGAAATCGATTTGATTCTTGTTGATTATGATCTTGGCCACAACGTTGAAGGACAAGACGCAATCGCAGCTATTCGGGAAACCATCCTCTATAAAGATGTGGTTTTTTATTCCGCCCAAAACGCAGCAGATGAATTGAGGCGGCTGGCTTTCGAAAGAGGGCTTGAAGGCATATATTGCGCGAACCGCGAAGAATTGGTTGAAGAAGTCCTTGGGGTGTTTGAATCTCTTGTCAAAAAGGTTCTTGACTTGGACCATACGCGGGGAATTGTGATGGGGGCAACCTCTGATATTGATGCAATGGTAAATGAATGTCTTTCCCTGATAGATTCCCAGTGCGACAAGGCAGGAAAAGAAGCGATACTTAAGCAAGCTCTGGGATATGTTGAAAAGAAGGCGAAGGATCTGAGCACCTTAATGGAGAAGTTGCAAAAGGCGACGGGCCTACCGGAGCTTTTTGAGGCTCATCTGGTATTTACAGCGTATGATCGCTTGCGAATCCTTGCTGGAGTACTTGACTCAAAGAATTTTGAGGCTCATAAAGGCTTCAGGCCTTCAGTAATCGACTACCAACAGAATGTCATGCCAAAACGAAACGTCTTGGGCCATGTCGCACGAATGTTGCAAGGTAATGTTTATGTTCTTGCGGATGCTAAGGGCAATGTAATGTCTCTAGATGAAACACGTCAACTGCGCCGTCTAATTCTAAGGCTACGTTCGGACTTCCAGAGTCTACGCGGTGCGCTCCAAGGGGGAAGTGCGCCCAGCACAACCGATGTGGCTCCTGGGAGTGCAAAGTAATTCGATCAAGAACTCTCCAATTGCTCTGGCAACCAGAGGGGGGACTGCATTTGCCACTTGAGTAAAACGTGGAACCTCTTTTCTGCGAAGATGTCCTCCGGTTGTGTACTTCCCCTTGAACGAAAACCAATCCGGAAAGGTTTGCAAACGAGCATTTTCACGCACAGTAAGAATTCTCGGCTCTTGATAGTGTAAGAGGTCATCCGGAAGGCTTGTGATGGTGGGTGCCGGACGATCAGGGTCGAGAACGCGCAAAGCTTTTTTTCGCAATCCGTAAAGAGCCTTGACATCTTCGCTAATAGTTGTGTTTAGTCGCCCTTCGGCATGGCTCAGTTGAATAATTTGTTGGAATCGCGTTGTGATCTCGTCAGAATGCCGAGCAAGCCGAAGATCGGTTGGTGCAGAGTCTCCCGCCATGAGCTTTTGGAAATGCGTGAGGGGCTTAGCATAGTTAATCTCTTCAAATCCCGGTGTGTCCACTGACGGACGCGTGCCACCTCGCGCAACTTCAAGGTCGGAGATTGCGGACCAGGAACTTACCGGAGCAGTGAGGCGCATTGAGCGAAGGAACGAAGGCAATCGATTACGCAGCAAATCAAACGGATTTTCTGCGCATACTCCACGTTGCAGCGCAAGCAGGAAATAGCGAGTGCGGCGTTGCGGCACGCCAAAGTCAGATAAATCAAGCAACTCATCAAAAACCTCATATTTGGCTGATAATTTCTCGCGAAGATTGTTCGAGTAGTTTTTGATTTGCGCATTTGGACCAAAATCCATCGTGAAGCCACGAACATTTTCGACCAAAACGGCCTTCGGCTTCAGAATTTCAATGACGCGCAGATAGGACTTAAAAAGCTTATTACGGGGATCGTCGGACCTGCGTTTCCCTGCGCTTGAAAATCCTTGACACGGAGGTCCGCCTACAACTAGGTCTATTTTCCCCTCAAGCGCCTCCAGTTCACATCTGTAGTCACGAAGTAATGTTCCAATCGCCAAAGGCTCCTTAGGAAGCCACCGGGGCCATACAAATTTGAATCTGGCTGCTTGGGACAACAGATTCGCCCGCAATGTCTCAAAAGCGAAGACATCATGTTCGATTGCGAATCTGCCTAGCCACCCTGCCTGCATAAGGCCGAGAGAAAGCCCTCCGCAACCCGCGAAGAAATCTGCAAAGATAGGGGTTTTTCTGATAATTGACATAATTGCGGAGTTGGAAATTCCGAGAGTCAAGTATGTACTAATTAATAAAGTCGCGCCAGGCAGAGGTATACCTTAAGTAAATTCGGTCGCTTACCCTGAAACGGCAAAAGCTAGCGGAAGCAACGACAATGTGAGACAGCACTGTGCAACCCGATATGCTGAGAGAGAATCAGCAGGCATCCGCTGTAAAAGAAATCAGATAGGCATTCACTGTTGGTAAAATGCACCATTTTGCCTCTGGAAATCAGCAAATAACGCGTAAACGCTTTGGACGAATTCGCGGCGCAACTGCATTCAGGGATTACTTTGTCCAAGGCCAAATCGAGTCATTCTATTCTAAAGGCCCAAACAAGCGAGTGATCAACTCGAAGGCCCAATTCCATATTTGAGATCCAAAAAACATCGCAACCTGGGAGGAAGACAAACACAAAGTTCTTGCCAAGTGTGAACCCGGCAACGAGTACGGAGGGCGGCGGAACGTATACATCGCACGATCTGATACCAGTCCTCAACTAGATCGGGCCGGCGCGCGTCGACCAGGAGACAAAAACTCAGGTCAAGAGCATGGGCGGCGAGCACGTTGCGGATGAGCTGGTACGAGGTGTAGCGTCCCTTGGTTTTGGGCAATTCATCACATTCGAACACGTCTTCGAAGCAGCAGTATTGTTTCACAAGCGTGGCGTCTTGGATCTGAAAGCCTCCTTCCGTCAGTTTTGCCTCAAAGAGGACTGTGCCGAGCTTCATGTCAATCTCGGTTCGTTCTACCGCACGGTTGAGGAGAGGAATACGAGGTCTGAATCCAAATTGCGGAACGTCTTTAACGCCAGTGCCCAACAAGTTGCTCATCTCTCGTCCTCTTGTCACTCCCGGATAGCAAAAGATATTCATCAACAGCGCATCCGAACTCATCGAGGAATCAAGCTCCCGCCAGACATAGTCCTGCTGGGGAAACACATATTTGCCGCTGCTATGTACTTTCTGCAACCTTCGCCCCCATTCTGGTTTTTTGAGAATGGCACGGTAGCTGGATTGAATGAAATTGCCATGCCGTTGCCCGCATTCCGAGGGTCGATAGAGTACAGCGGGAATTTCTCCGTAGCCCGTCACATGGAACAGTTGGTGCAACGTCGCATACGCATGATTCCTGGCCGCCAACTCCTGGCGGAGCAGGCTGGCAGATCGCGCCACTGAGACCGTCGCATTTTCTTGAAAATCAATGAAAGTCATGGGATTGCACCTCTGCCGCGCTGACAGACAGCGGGCCAATTTTCTGCGCTTTCAGATGCACAATGTTGTCTTGGTTCTGGACAACACCGGAAATGAAGACAAACTTCTCGTAGAGGACGGCCATCCGGTTCTTGTCATAGAAATCCTGCGAGACGATCACGTTGGAGTTCCCGGTTTCATCTTCGAGCGTCATGAAGATCAGTCCTTTTGCGGTGCCGGGACGCTGCCGCGTAATGACGCAGCCGGCGACGGTGGCTTTCTTGCCGTGCGAGAGTTCTCTTAGTTCCGCTGCTGACTTGACGCCCATGCCCCTGAGTTCCTTCCGGCGGTAGGCCATGGGGTGCGGTCCTGTGGTCAGACCGGTGCCCTGATAATCCGCGACCAGCCTCTCTTCCGTTTCCATTGGGGCTAGTGGAGAAGGGCCTTCAAGGTCTTCTATGCCTTCGAGCAAAGGCCCAACCCACCTGCCCACTTTTTCAACCTGCCATAGAGCGTCGCGGCGATGAAGTTTCGTATGTGAACCGACGTAATTGAGGGCGCCAATTCTCGCCAGCATTGCCAAATTCGCCCGATTGAGTTGGGGAACGCGACGCGACAGATGTTCGATCGTGAGAAACGGAGCGCTTTGTCGCTCTCGCACGAGGCAGTCCACAGTAGGCTCCTGTAATCCGCGCACGTATCGGAGTCCCATGCGAAGCATGATTTGATCTTGCTCGCGCTCCAGCGTGCAATCCCAGTGCGAATGAACGACGTCGATGGGCTTGACCCTCAACCCGTGGCGCTGGGCATCTTTGACGATGGTCGCCGGATAGTAAAAACCCATTGGCCAGTTGTTCAATAGGGCTGCGGTGAAAGCAGCCAGATAACGGACTTTCAAAAATGCACTGGCGTAGGCAATCAGAGCGAAACTAGCGGCGTGGGACTCGGGAAACCCATACTCGGCGAAAGAGGTAATGAATTGAACAATCTGATCCTGCGTCGTGCCGAAGATTCCGTTGTTGGCCATGCCGACGCGGAGCTTGCATTCAATTTCCCGCATTCGCCGCTCGGAGCGTTTGTGACCAAGCGCGCGTCTCAGTTCTTCGGCTTCACCTCCGGTAAACCCGGCGCATTCCATCGCCATCCTGAGCAGTTGCTCTTGAAAGAGTGGGACTCCGAGTGTTCGCTTGAGAATCGTCTCCAGGGACGGGTGGGGATAAGTCACCGGCTCTTTGCCCATCCTGCGCTTGAGATAAGGACTGGTCATCTGGCCGGTGATGGGACCGGGCCGGATCAAAGCGACCTGAGTGACGAGATCGTAGAATTTGCGCGGATTGTTCCTGGGCAAGCTAGCCATCTGTGCCCTGGATTCAATTTGAAACATACCAATCGTGTCAGCCTTGCAGATCACGTCGTAGATGTCCGGCTGGTCCTGTGGAAGCTGGGCTAAATCGACATCCTCTCCATAGTGCTCGTGGATCAAGTCAATTGAGTCCTTCAGCACCGACATCATTCCCAGTCCGAGCAGATCGACTTTGACGATGCCCAGATCGGCGCAATCATCCTTATCCCACTGGACAACAACCCGTCCCGGCATCGTGGCTGGTTCGAGCGGAACAACGGAATTGAGCGAGCCTTGGCATATCACCATTCCGCCGGAATGCTGGCTTAAGTGACGAGGAAGATCCTGCAACCGTATGCAGAGATCGAGATATTTGGCGATACGGGTGTGATTAAGATCAAGCCCGGCACCGCGGAAGTGATTTGGGAATGTGTCGCCCGGCCCCCGCCACTCCCAGCCGCCAACCATCTTGGAAAGCTTGCCGAGCGTTTCTGGGTCGAAGCCGAAAACCTTGCCCACCTCGCGGGCAGCCATCTTGCCGCGATAGGTACAGACATTGGCGGTCATGGCCGCGCCAAGTTCGCCATATCGTTTATAAACGTACTGAATTGCTTTTTCGCGTTGGTTCCCGCTGGGTAAATCAAGATCGATGTCCGGCCACTCTCCACGCTCTTCGGAAAGAAAGCGCTCGAACAGTAGTTCCATGCCAACCGGATCGACAGCGGTGATGCCCAGCGAATAGCAAACCGCGCTGTTGGCCGCGGAGCCGCGGCCCTGCACCAGGATGTCGTTTTCGCGGCAGAATCGGATGATGTCCCAGACAATCAGGAAATAGCCGGCAAGATCGAGCTTTTCAATCAGCGCCAGTTCCTTTTTCAACTGTCGCCGCGCATCGTCGCTTACGGGTTGGTATCGCTCGCATGCGCCCTTGTCGGTCAATGCCCGCAGGTATTCGATCTGGCTGCCGCCATCGGGAACGGGATACTTGGGAAATTCATAACCCAGATTCTCCAGTGAAAACTCTAAACGTGAGGAAAGTTCCACTGTGTTCGCGATTGCTTGGGGAAGATCGGCGAACAGCTTCCGCATCTCTTCCGGAGATTTAAGGAATCGGTCTCCATTGCGGCAGAGGAGACGGCCCGCCGTTTCCAGCTTTCGCTTGTTGCGAATGCAGGTAAAGACATCCAGTACTTCCCGTTCGGCGGACGTTGCGTAACACACGCCATTAGTAGCCAATAAAGGAAGATTCAGTTCATCAGCCAGTTTGATCGCGGCATGATTGCGCCTCTCCTGGTCGCGTTGAAAGTGCCGTTGCAACTCGACATAGACATTGCGTGCTCCAAAGATGCTTTGGAGCCTCAGCAATAACTTCTTCCCCGCTTCCGCACCCCCGACACGTAACGCATGGGCTAGAGGTCCATGCTCATCTCCAGTCAGGCAAATCAGACCGTTGGCATGTTCTTGAAGATCACAGGCCCCGGCTGCGACGGACGAGTGTTTGGGCACCCGCAACTTCATCTTGGTTATCAGTCGGCTCAGGTTTTGATATCCGGACTGAGACTCGCAAAGCAGCGGCAGATTCCCTGTACAGGAATCATCTGCAACGGAGATTTCCGCGCCTATATGACCGCGAATCCCGGTCTTTTTCGCCGCCATGTGAAAGCGCGGAGAGCCGTAAACTCCATTGCGGTCGAGCACGGCCATCGCGGGAATGTTCTGGGCCGCGCAGACGTTGGCCAGCGATTCCGGAAGAGAAGCACCTTCGAGAAAAGAAAACGCCGAGCGTCCATGTAACTCCACATACTTCATGGTCAGTCATACATCCCTTCGACAAACCACTCGCTCGAACGAATCTCTCTGAAGAATCTGTACAGTCCGGAGATGACTTCGCCATCGAGCATCAACTCCCACTGTTCCCGTCCCCATTCAGTCTTCGCATTCCACCAGTCTCCGTTGCCGCGCCATGGGCCGGCCGCAGTCGCCACACGGGCTTTCATGCCCCGGAACACGACCTCTACCGGAACCTGCTGTTCGGTGACTACTCTGGCCGGCAACGGTGGCCGAAAAACCCGGAGAGCGAGAGGCACAGGAGGCAAAAGCTTCGATGTGGAGTTCTGATCGATGCTCTTGAATGGGAGGACCTGAAAACCATCCGGGCTATGGGAATCGAGCACCACCGGCGATCCCACTCTCGGCCTGCCCGCAGAATCATTTTCGCCAACGACAGCCCGCAGACGCGCAAGAGCAATCTCCAACTCGCCTGGCTCGGGAGCAAGCGCCATGAACAACCCGGATTGGGTGAAGCGGAGCTCCGCAGGCTCCGCCGTAACCGTAACCTTCTTTACCGGTGCGTCCGGCGGATGAGCAGCCAAATCAAGTTGCAGGAGTTTAAGCAGGAGCTTGTAATCCTGCGTGGGGAGAGGGAGCTTCAATTCGCGATGAAACAGCTTTCTTTGAGTACCCTGCCCTGCATCTTCAAGTTGGCGATCAGGACTCACTTCCAGTTCCAAAGCGACGCGGATGCGATCGGTTCCCAGCGCCCTTGCCTGCAATCGTGCTGTGATCTGTTCCAAGAGGCGGTTCAGAATAAATGCCAGAGGCTCAAGCAGATCAAGCGGTTCCTCCAACTCCAAAGTCTCCTCAAAGCTGAGCGGAGCATCAGTCAGAACCAGTTCCCGTTGTATTTCTCCTTGGGCGAGGCACTGCAAAAGGAGCCCCTCTTGCCCCAATCTTTCTACCAGCGAGATTCTGGGCAATGCAGCCAACGAGCCAAAGCTGCGAATGCCCCAGCTATCGAGAAGGTCGAGTATTTCTGCACGAGGCTGCAAGGTTTCAATTGGCAGAGGGGAAAGAAAAGCAGCTTCCTTTCCGGACGGGACAACAGAAATTCCACCGCAGCCACGGGCCGCGTGTAATGCCGTATCGGGATTGGAAGCAATTCCGATCCTGACAAATAATCCACAGTTCTTCGCACTTGCGGTTAAGTTGCAGCCGATTTCTTCAAACGTCCCCAGCAAACGCTTCGTGCCGCTCAAATCCACGAGCACGATTCCAGGCGATGTGGATTCCACGCGAGGAGAAAAGCGACAGCCACAATCAAGCAACGCCGCCTGTGCCGTCTCTTCCTGCGGAATGGATCTCTTGCGCAACACGATTCCCGGACACACTTCGGCCTGCAACTTCGACATCCCGATCTCAATTCCGCGAAGCCGAGCCGCCGCATTGACGGCAACGACCTTGCGGAGTGATTCCGGTCCTTCCAGAATTGCAACGGGCTGTTTGTCCAGATTGCCGGGCTCATTCCGCATGGCGGCCTGAACGGCAAAATCCGGAACGTAGATACAGGCAAACATCCCTTATCCCAACCATTCCGCTCTGGCAGTGAATTTTGGCTTGGCCGACGCTACAGGTTTTTTCAATCGAGCTCGCGTGATTTCGGCCTCAAAATCCATTCCATCGAGCAAGCGACCATGAGAGACCGAAGCAATTCGATCCCAGCGTGGCCGGATTGAAGCCAGATGAAGCGTGAGCGCGGAACAACTGTGCGCGTAAGCATCTGGAGCGAGAAAGACCAGGGCGGTCGGCATCTTTTCGATCACACGAGAAAAGCGGAACCACGTCGTGAGCGGAATTTTCCTCACCAGTCGTTCTTCCTGATTTCCCAGATCGACGGCAACTAACCCAAAACCACCGTTCTGCATGAGAATGTCAGCTGCTTTGAATGCTTGTTCTAAAGCTGGAACTGAACCGCGCTGTGAGCAACGAACCCAGAGAAGATGGCTGAGACTGATTCCCGCTGCTTCCGCCGACAGCGGATCAAAACAGTCCCCTGCGTCCACCAGTGCGCAAAACTCGCCTTGATTCGTGGTTTGCGCCACAAGCGACAAGAGCAGCGCAGTTTTTCCCGACGAATTCCATCGTGGCGAACAAACCTGGGTCAGTGCGCCTTTCGGAATTCCCCCAGTGACGGAGTCGATTGGCGCGATGCCGCTTGGTGCCATCACGTGTTCCGAGACAGCGTAAGTGCTCAAGGCCCCAGGAAGCCGTTTTTCGACTTGGGCGCGGATCAAGGCAAGAGAAGACATACAATAATGTGGATGCCGTAGATTCGCTTTTTGTTCTCTACGGAGATCTTACGCTACGGCAGATCAAAGCCAGGTGTCAACCTGAAAGGCTGGCTTTGGCTCTAAGTTATTGAAGAATCAATGAATACTTTTGTGGGCACGGCCGGCTTTTCCTATCGGGATAGGAAGGCGTCGTTTATCCTCCGGACCTAAAAAAGCGGAAGATTCACCCTCTTCCAGGGGTTCACTCATGCGTCACCGGGAACCACGCCATCACCGTTCAATCTCGTAGTGAGTGCCGAAGATGAAAAAGCAGACACCTCAGACAATTCTTGAGAGGCTAAAAATCGGCTTCTCTCCCCTTATTGATTCAAGTTTCTGACCGCTGCCGCGATCTTTTATCCACTCCACTCCGTTCGGGTGTGCGCCTCTGCGCGAGGCTCAGACGGCTGCGCGGGCTAGTGCGCCGATGTCGCGCCAAAACATGACCCAAAAGCGTTTTGGCACGCACCGCGCCGCTCCGCGCAGCCTGCCACCCTCTCTCCGCTCGTTCAGCCCTGTCTGCCGTACCGCCTGTTTTTGTCCCCGCGTTCGCGGCCTGTGGTGAAGGACAAAAACAGCCGGATACGGCAGAACAGGGGTTTCAAAATGTTAGAAGTCAACAGCAAAAACAAAGTCAACAGCACTTGGGAACTTACCCGCGCCAGCGTCGATGGATTAGTCGAGGCCATCGAGTCGGGTCGCAACGAAGTCTTTTCCTCTTACCTCGAAACTATGGCCCGGTTTCACACCTACAGTGCCCGTAACGTTCTCTTGATTGCCGCGCAACGTCCCAATGCTACCCGCGTTGAGGGTGTCCGCAGTTGGAACGAATTAGGGCGGTTTGTTCGCCCCGGAGAAAAGGGCATCTTTATTTTTGCCCCTACGGTTGGGGTAAAAGCCAAGCACGAGGACAAGGCCGACCAGGTCAGCAAGAAGCCTGCCAAGGGCAAGAAAGCCGCCGAGACCACCAAAGAGCCGGAACAGCCGGAAACTCAGCTGCTTGGTTTTCGCGGCGTGTACGTCTTTGATATTGACCAGACCGGAGGGGAACAACTTCTGGATTCTCGCCAGCCCATTGATGTGGCCGAGAAACTGGAAAAATTGCTGGCCTTGGCCGAATCGCAGCAATTCAAAGTCGAGTATTCCGACAGGATTGCCCCGGCTAAAGCAATCTCTTATCGTGGCGTGATTCGCCTTCTGCCCGGCATGCAACCCGACGAAGCTTTCCCGGTTCTACTACGCGAAGTAGCAAGCCAGATGTTGTATGCGATGCAGCGCCGCACGTTTGTTACTCGCCTCATTCATCAGCAGGAAACCAAGGCCGCTGCTTTTGTGGTCTGTGAATCGCTTGGAGTTGAAAGCAAGGCCGCTTTTGCCGACTGCCAGCTCTATTACGGTGACGCCCGGTTGCTGACTGAGAGCCTAGAAGTGGTACATCGCACCGCCGCTCAAATCCTTGGAGCTATCAGCCCCGAGGATGGAGCGCCCTTCAAGTCCGCTCAGGGGGTGCGGTAATGAACGCCGCTCCCGTCATTTCCGCAGTACAACAAATTCGCCGTATGCGCGGAGGCTCGCAATCGCAACTTATGCGGGCTTCCGACGGCGGTTTCTACGTCGTCAAATTCCAGAACAACCCACAACATGTCCGTGTGCTGGCCAATGAATTCCTTGCCACCCGCCTTGGCCTGTGGCTCGGTCTACCCATGCCGCAAGTTGCGGTTATTGAAGTGTCCGATTGGCTGATTGCGAACAATCCCGACCTCAGAATCGAGCTTGGCGGAGCCGCTACTCCTTGCAGCAGTGGCCTGCAACTGGCGTCCCGCTACGTTGTCGATCCCGAGCAAGACACGGTTTTCGACTATCTGCCGGAGAACCTCATGCTCGAAAAGACCAAGAACATAGAGGACTTTGCCGCTGTGTTGGCCTTTGACAAGTGGACGGGCAACGCTGATGGCCGCCAAGTAGTGTTTAGCAAGCCAGTCCGCTCTCGGAAGTACACGGCGACCTTCATTGACCAGGGGTACTGTTTCAATGCGGGACAATGGGACTTTCCCGACTCGCCTTTCCGTGGCGTCTTTTGCCGGAACTCCGTCTATCAGGGGATTGCCGGCTGGGAGTCCTTTGAGCCTGCACTGTCCCGGCTTGAGCAGATCGACTATACCGAACTCTGGCGACTTGCCAAGGGAATGCCCGAGGAGTGGTATCAGTGTGATGCGGAGGGTCTAACCCGGCTGATCGACACGCTCTTTCGGCGCCGCTCGGTCATCCGCAACCTGATTACCAGTTTTCGCACCTCCAGCCGCAATCCCTTCCCCAACTGGAAAGACTGACCAACACTCAATTTCTCTTGAGCGCCGTGCGGCAATAGCCGTGCGGCTTTTTTTGTTTGCACCCGGCCCAAACCGGCTAAAACTTTTCGAGAGGCGCACCGCCGCGCCTCTCGTGCTCTCCTGGCGATCTTCTACCGAAAACTGGCCTTCACGTTCTTTCATGTTCTTTCACGCAGTTTCAGATTTGAAGGGTTGGACTGCGACCAACAGCGGAATCTCTGAGTCTTTTAGACATAACGAAAGTGGTTGTGCATGCGGTCCATCAGCAATAACGGCCATCGGGCGCGGGAAAGTTGCGAGATTAACAGCGCAGACAGGCCCATTGACCAGAATCAGCTCATCAAGTCAGTCATTGATGAATGGCTAGTTCCACTGCTTGTCAACACCTTCGTTCGCGAAATGGAAGCTTCGTCCAAGCAGCACTGCGCCGCTGATTCAGAAGAAAAATAATTTGCAACTCTCTTGTCTCCATCGTATCTATTCGACATGAAGTGCGCTATTTATGCTCGGTTTTCTTCTGACTTACAAAGGGCTGCCTCTATTGAAGATCAAGTTCGCCGTTGCAGGGAGTTCGCGACCCGCCAAGGCTGGACGGTAGTCGATGAGTTTGTCCGCTTCGATGAGGCGAAATCGGCGGCTACCTTAGCGGGAAGGAACGCTCTCAAGTCGCTTCTAACTGATGCGAAGACTCGCCCCGCTCCGTTCGATTGCCTCCTGGTGGATGACACCTCCAGACTAGCGCGCTATTTGCCGGACGTTCTCAGCATGAACGACAAGCTGTTGTATCACGGCGTTTTCATTTACGCCGTTGCCCAGCGTCTTGACTGCCGGGAGAAAACGTCACGTTCGCTTCTAACCCTTCACGGGATGATGGATGAGCAATTCCTCGTCGGACTCGCAGAAAAGGTTCACCGCGGACAAGAGGGACGTGCTCTAAAGGGTCTTCAGCCGGGCGGTAAGTGTTTTGGGTATCGCAACACACCTATTGAGGATCACACCCGGATCGCGAAATACGGCCGAGCATCCATCAGCGGCGTAAAACTCGATATCGATGAGACCGAGGCTCCGGTGGTCTGCCGTGTGTTTGAAATGTATGCTCAGGGAAATAGTCTATCCGCTATCTCAAAGACTCTGAACGCAGAGGGCGTCACCCCTCCACAAGCGCCCCGCACCCGGAAACTTAGGGCTTGGTGTCCATCCTCCATTCGAGAGATGCTGCGCAACGAAAGATACAAGGGCATCTTCGTCTGGAACAGGACGCGAAAAGAACGCAATCCCGACACCGGAAGAAAGACCAGCCGGCCACGACCGGAATCGGAGTGGCTGCGCGTGGAAGTCCCTGAATGGCGGATCGTAGCTGATGATCTTTGGAACCGAGCCCACCAGCAGATCCAACTTGTCAATGAGCGTTTCGGGAACACACGATGCGGCGGGTTCAGCCGAACCGAACGCAGCAAACAGTATCTGTTCAGCGGCTTTCTAAGTTGCGGGGTCTGCGGCTCCAACATAGTTATCGTATCGGGCAGCGGCCTCCGGGGATATGTGAAATACGGCTGCCCGAGCCATCGGTATAGGGGAGTATGCACAAACAGCGTGCTTATTCGCCAGGACAGGCTTGAGGAGCAATTGATCGGTGGTCTGATCAATCAAGTGCTTCGCCCGGAAATGATTGAATATTTATTCTCCCGTTTTGTCGAGGAGTTACAGAAGCGCCTTCAATCCTTGGAACAAGAAACCCTGAAAGCCGCCACGGAACTGAATAATCTTCAGCAGAAACGCAAAGAGTTGAAGGCAAGAGCAAGTAATCTCGCGGAAGCCATTGCAGCAATGGGGCACTCGCCAAGCCTGTTGGCCCAGCTCTCGGTCGTAGAGTCCGAGATTGAAAGAATCGACAAGCAGGCTGTCCAGCCCGACAGGCCCAAACGGTTTGCGCTGTCTATCCAGGATCTCCGTGAGTTTGTCGCACGGAAGGCCTTCGATCTCACGTCTGTCCTAAGGTCCGACGTACCAACGGCTCGTCGGGCCTTGGCAAATCACGTCCAAAAGTTGGTATTGACCCCAAAAGAAACCCCGGACGGCCAAGTGCTGGCCGTATCCGGGGATGTCGACCTTTTCGGAGGCGACGACCGTGTAATGCTGATGGTGGCCAGGGACGGAATCGAACCGCCGACGCCAGCCTTTTCAGGGCTGCGCTCTACCGACTGAGCTACCTGGCCAGGATTGTTACTTGCACACGCGAGCTTCGGTGGGACCGGGTGAAGACCTTCTGCGTGCGGGACGTCCTTGATTATAGCAATGGTCCGCGATTCACTCAAACTAGGCGTGAAAACCCGCGAAGTGCCCACCCGGATGATGATCAATACACCACCCGCATGCGAATGCTCTGTTTGCTGGACAACGAGAACCGCGGCTCGGCGGGAACATCGTGCAGAATGCGGCCGCTCAAATATTCACCTAGCGCCGGCCCGTGCTTAAACCCGTGCCCGGACCCGCCGCCGGCAATCCATACATTTTCAAATACCGGATGGCGGTCGACGAGAAAATCTCCATTCGATGTGTTTTCGTACTGGCAAACTCGGGTCTCAAGAACCGGAGCATTGCGCAGCGCTGGAATATGCTTCTCCAAGTAAGCTCGTAGATGTTCTATCGACGACGGGCCCACAACGCGAGTCCCCGCATCAGGGTCAAACTCTACGCCGTGTCGGTCAAAAGCTATTTTGAAGCCGCGATTTTCAATATCAGGGAGCGCGTACGGCAGGTCAGGATGCATGTGATGAAGCCACACAGGCATGCCCGGAGCGCGAAAGTCACGGCTGCCCGCGGGCGAGCCGAGAAAGAACACCTCTTGCCGGGTGGGAAAGATGCGCTCCCTCAGCAACTCCGGAAATACTTTCGCCAACCAGGGACCACAAGCAAAGATAAATGTGCCGGCAGAGATGGAATTTCCAGCACTGGTCTTGACTTCAGCAAGCTTGCCGGCGCCACTGGGCGGAAGAACGGCCGCCACGGAATAATCAACTCCATTCTGCGCCAACTCACTAACCAATGCCTGCACAGCGTTACGCGCCATCAGCACGCCGCTCTCTGGTTCCAGAACACCCCAAGTTACGTCTTCAAAATGGAGCTGGGGCCAGCGGCGCTGAATTTCACCGGCTGCAAGCTTTTCGCAAACCACCCCGTTTCTGCCTAAGACTTCGAATACCTGCTGTGTGTAGAGGTCCCTATCATTGCTGAGCCAGAGCACTCCGGTGCGATGAAATAAGTCCCTGTCGATGTCAGCAAAAAACTCGCGCCAGAGCGGAAGAGAGCGTATGGCCCAGCGGGTGTACAACTCATCGGGACCATATCCCATACGAATGACGCGCGTCTCACCCGCGGAGCTGGCTCGGCTGTTCGCAGCTCCGTAGGCGTCAATCAGCGCAACGGACGCGCCGCTGCGGCGCAGAAAATGCGCGGTCCAAGCGCCAAAAACTCCGGCCCCGATAATGGCAAAGTCTTTCATTGCTGTCCCTTCGATCCAAACCGACTAGCAGTTCCAACCTTACTGCATGGTTCTGTGCCTGCTTCAATCAAATTCAACTCGCTTATAAGCTAGCTGGGCCGTAACCAGGTCTTCAATCGCGCATCCAACGCTCTTGAACAGAGTGATGTCGTCCGCGTGCGTTCTTCCCAGCTTCTTCCCGCTGGCAATCTCATGCAGGTCAGCCCGGACATGTGCGCGATCGATCACACCTTTACTCAAGGGAATGAGCAGGTCTCCAGCTTCCGTCAGCGCGCCTTCATAAGTATCAACCACAACGCGTGTGCGCTTCACTGTCTCATCATCCACTTCACGCGTCTCCGGCTGAAACGCGCCAACTAGATTCAAATGCGTTCCCGGACGCAGCCACCGGCCATCAAACAGTGGCGTGGGCGAAGTAGTACAAGTGCAGATCACGTCAGACTCTCGAGCGCAGGTTTCCGCGTTTGCTGGCTGGACATCAATTCCGTGGCCGCTCTTCATCTTTCCGCAAAACTCTTTCAAGTCTGCCCGACCCGATCCGCAGACCATAAACCGGCGAAACTGGCGGACGCGCGGCAGCACGGCAAGGTGCGCGGCAGCCTGCCTTCCGCTGCCGAACACACTGAGCGTCTGTGCGTCCTTGCGCGCCAGCAGCTCCGTGGCAACGGCGGACGTGGCGGCTGTGCGCAAGTCAGTAAGCCAGTTAGCTTCCATGCGAGCTACTGGAATGCCCGTGGCCGGATTCAGCAGCTCATAGACTGCATGCACGCCGGCTTTCTTACTGACGCTGACGATCTTGACTCCGGCAGCTTGCAACTCGCTGTCATAGCAAGGCATTAGCAGTAAGACGGCGCCGTTCAGCTCGAGTGAGCTCCGCACCGGCATTCGCGCCGTCAAAGAAAAGTCCCGCGCAAACGTGGCACGGATGGCGGCAATCGCGTCGTCCACTTTTATCATGCGCCGGAATTGGTCTTCAGAAAAAAGAAGCATAATTTTTCCCAGTGATTCTCCCTGCCGCTCTGGGGCAAATCAGAATCACTTCCGCTTCCGCCCTGCTCGGGCCAGAATCCGGCGGACTTTCTTTGGCGAAACCGACAGCCGTTTGGCCACGCGAGAAACTTTCTTGTCTTCTTTCTCCCACACCCGCGGGATCACGATCTCCGCGAACTGTTCTGTCAGCTCCTGAAAAGTTTCCTCTCCGGTGATTCCCTGGGACCACGCCCGCAGAAGCGGATCAATGCTCCCCTTGGGCATGACCTTTTGCTTCAGCCTCTGGAGCTCCTGCCACATATCATCGGAGTCCACGGTCTTCAGGAATGAAACGGCCCGTTCACAGCATCTCCGGGCATCTTCCATGTCGAGAATGGTGGGATGGCACGCGGTCAGTCCCTTCCATATATAGGCGCGCGCCAGCAACCTTTGGTTCTGGGTGTGTTTGGCGGCTTCCACCGCTTCGCGAGCGCAGTCACGGGCGGCCTGGGCGTGTTCCCAGGATTGCGTGTTACCTTCAATCTCTTCTTCCAGCTTGGCGTTTTCCACTTCGCACTGGAGCAGCCGCGCGCGCGCCATCAGAATGGAATCGTTCTCCGCTTTGCCGGCGTCATACGCTTGCTCCGCCTGCGCGCCGGCGTTGTCCAGGTCGCCACCGTCAAAGTACAGTAGCCCCCGGTTCTCGCATATGCTGCCGATACCATGATGGTGATTGTGGTGGCGATAAATTTTTTCCGCCTGGTCAAGGTTGGCAAACGCGCTGCTTCGCAGCTCATCATGTTGTTGCAACTGGCTCTGCTTTCGTCCGCGCGACGTCGCAACACTGCTCGCGCGCCTGCGTTCCCTCTCGGCGTCGATTTGCTGGCTGATCTGCACGGCAATCAGCCTTTGCACGTAAGCAATATTGATGAGCGTCCTGCCCAGGTTACGATGTTGTGGATTTCTCTTCTGAAAGTGCTCCGCCGCACGGGAAAAAAGTTTCAGTGCCTCGGTGTAACGTCCCTGGCGGCGGATCATACGACCGTTCGCGGAATAGATGTTGCCCAGAGTAATGTCGTCGTCGGTGTGACGCAGGACCACCTCTGCCTGGCTCAGAATGCTTGCGGCTTCACGGTAGTGTCCTTTCTGGAATTGCAGCCAGCTCTCCAGCACGCGCATCACCGCCGCCATTTTGCTGAAGCCGAGCGATTGGGCCAGGTCGCAACCCGTGCGGCAACGCGTTAAGGCTTCATCGTATTGGCCTTTCTTGCGATGGCAGCGCGCATTCCAAAAGTGGGCGATGGCCACCACTTCCTTGTCTTCAATCTCTTCCTGCATGGAGAGCACCAGGTCAAAATGGCCCAGCGCCACATCGGCATGGTCGCGTAAAAGCTCTAATAACCCTTCCGCCATGCGCAATTGCAGGTAGTCTTTCACCGGCAAGCGCCCGCGCTTCTCACAGGGAAATCGCCCCAGAAGCTGCGCGATAAGCTCCGGTTCACCGTATCCGATATCCACCCACTGCGCCACACATCCGGCAAATTCCGCAGCGTTGTGCTGCGTTGAATCAAGCTCAGTGAATAGGCGCGCATGCCCGTTCAAGAGCGCAATCCCGCTTGATACCTCGCGCGCAACCAGGTTGGTTTTCAGGTCGCGAAGAAGCGAGTCGGGAATGTCTCTGCTGCGCTTGGCTTTGTGCGGTGATAAGGCCACGGTGGGGCAATCATAAATCAAGAACTACCGCAGAACGTGAAGATACTCATTCAACAAGAGCATGCGTAGATGGGTGCGTTGACTTCGGTGGTGAACCAGTTTCCGGCTAGCAGACTTAGCACGGAAAGACCACGCCGTCTTTACCCTGTCATCTTGAGCGGCGGACGAACGACCGAAGGGAGCGAGGCCAGAGTCGAAAGACCCGACAATGCGCCCTTTGCCATGCAGCTTCAGGGAGTTTTCACCAGTACTGATTAGAGTCGAGAAAAAGCACGGAATTATCTAAAAGTAAAAGCTCCCTGACGCTTCATCGAGAATACACTCGCTTGAGCGGCGTCAGCATGACAGAAGGCCGCATCCTTGGTAAACTAAATTCGCAATCCAGGTTGCACCCCGTCCGCGGAAAGGGATGATCCCACCTGAGCTCTCTTGTACCACCGAGCATAACCTCTCTTCTGCCCAGCCATAGCGGACGCCGGGCCATAAAGAAGGAGGAATAATGTCTCGCGTCCTGCCCACACAACCAAACCTGGAACATCTCAAGAAACAAGCCAAAGACCTATTGCACGATTTTGCCCAGGGCAATCCCGCTGCTGTCGAACAGTTCAACTCAGTCGTTTCTACCTCTGCCGCGGCGCAACCGAAACTCGCCGACGCCCAGCATGTGATTGCGCACGAGTACGGCTTTGCCAGTTGGGGCAAGCTGAAAGAGCATGTGCAATCACTCGCGCCGTTCGATCCGGTAAAAGCTCTGGTAGGTGCGGTCCACGCCAACGACGATGCGCAGGTCGCCCAATTGCTACAGCAACACCCTGAACTGAAATCAAAACTCAATGATTCCCTGCCCGGATTCGACTTTGGCGGCACGGCGCTTCTGGCTGCGGTCCGCTGGGCCAATCGCAAGATGGTTGACATCCTTCTTGCCGCCGGCGCTGACATCAACCAGCGCAGCCATTGGTGGGCTGGCAGCTTCGGCGTTCTGGACGACGATCGCGATCTTGCGCCCTATCTCATCGAACGCGGCGCGATTCTCGACGCTCACGCGGCAGCACGGCTGGGCATGTTCGACCAACTCAAAGAACTCATATCAGCCAATCCTAAGTTGGTCCACGCGCGCGGAGGCGATGGACAAACGCCGCTGCATTTTGCCGCGACGGTGGAGATTGCCAAATACCTGCTCGACCACGGTGCTGACATCGACGCCCGCGATATCGACCACGAGTCCACGCCGGCACAATACATGGTCCGTAAGCAACAAGATATAGCACGTTACCTGGTTTCACGCGGCTGTTGGACGGACATCCTCATGGCCGCGGCCCTGGGGAACCTGGAGCTTGTGCGCAAACATTTGGACGCTGATCCTGCGAGCGTTCACAAGAGCGTCAACCAGCATTATTTTCCCAAACAGTCTTTTCATGCCGGCGGGACGGTTTATATCTGGTTCCTGGGCTCCAACAAAACCGCGCATATGGTGGCGCGAGAGTTCCATCATGAGGAGATCTTCCGCCTGCTCATGGAGCGAAGCCCCGCCGCACTCAAGCTCTCAGTCGCCTGCCAAATAGGCGATGAGGCCGAGTTCCGATCTCTGCTCACCGGCAATCCTGGCCTGGCAAAAACTCTCTCTGACGACGAACGCAGCAAGATTGTTGCCGCCGCTGAAGGCAACAACACCCGGGCTGTCCGTATGATGCTGGAAGCCGGATGGCCGGTCGACGTGCGCGCCGGCGGCACAACGGCTCTGCATTTTGCCGCATGGCACGGCAATACGGAGATGATAAGGGAAATATTGAAACACCATCCTCCGCTGGAAGTCGCGGACACCAGTTATGGCAAAACTCCCCTTGGATGGGCCGTGCATGGATCCAAAAATAGCTGGGAGAGGCACAAAGGCGACTACGCTGTTGCTTTGGAACTCCTGCTCGAGGCTGGAGCTAAGGCGCCCAAGCTGACGGAGGAGTTAGACGCCAGTGAGCCGGCGCTTGCCGTGCTTCGTCGCCATGCGAAGGACGCTCAGAGCGAGCCCTGAAAGCATGTAATCGGCGCACGCAATCCTTCCACTTTGACCGACTCGTCCGATTCGGACGAGTCGGTTTGCTTTGAACCAAAGCCCAGCATCTAATGCCTCTGGAAGATAAAAAGATAAAACCGGTCCGCCGGAAAAATCAGGAGGCATGGCGTGCAATATCTTGACGAAAAACAACTGGAAAAATCATGGGCCACCGACCCTCGCTGGCAAGGCATAACGCGGCCTTACTCGGCCAAAGACGTAGTGCGGCTGCGCGGCACGGTGCACATTGAGCACTCCCTGGCCCGCCTCGGCGCGGAACGCCTGTGGGACCTGCTCCATACTGAGCTTTACGTAAAAACCCTGGGCGCCGTGACCGGCAACCAGGCGGTGCAACAGGTGCTGGCCGGACTGAAGGCCATCTACATGAGCGGCTGGCAGGTGGCCGGTGACGCCAACCTGGCCGGACAGATGTATCCGGACCAGAGCTTGTATCCCTGCAACAGCGTTCCCACCGTGGTGCGCGAGCTCAACAACGCCTTTCTGCGCTGCGACCAGATTTATAAATCGGAAGGCAAAACCGGAATCTACTGGTTTGCCCCCATTGTGGCCGACGCTGAAGCCGGCTTTGGCGGATCGCTCAACGCTTTCGAATTGATGAAGGCGATGATTGAGGCCGGTGCGGCCGGCGTCCACTTTGAAGACCAGCTTTCATCGGCCAAGAAATGCGGCCACTTGGGCGGCAAGGTCCTGGTGCCCGCGCATGAATTTGTGCAGAAGCTGGTGGCGGCGCGTCTGGCTGCGGACATCCTGGGCGTACCCACGATGTTGATCGCCCGCACGGACGCCAACGGCGCACGCCTGCTCACTGCGGACAGTGACATGCGCGACGTGGAGTTCCTGACCGGCGAACGCACCAATGACGGCTTCCTGGGTTACAAAGGCGGACTTGAAGCCGCCATCAGCCGCGGGCTGATCTACGCTCCTTACGTAGACATGCTCTGGTGTGAAACTTCAGAACCGAATCTGGAAGAGGCACGGCGCTTTGCCGAGGGCATCTACGCAAAATTTCCCGGCAAGATGCTGGCTTACAACTGCTCGCCTTCTTTCCACTGGAAGCGCAAGCTTGACAACGCTACCATTGCAAAATTTCAGCGCGAACTCGCCGCGATGGGATACAAGTTCCAGTTCGTGACCCTGGCCGGCTTCCACGCGCTGAACCACAGCATGTTTGAACTGGCGCACCACTATGCCAAGGAAGATATGACCGCGTACTCGCGTTTGCAGGAAAAAGAATTTGCCAGCGCGGAAGACTCCGGCTACACAGCCGTGCGCCACCAGCGGTTTGTCGGCACAGGATACTTTGACGACCTGGCCCAGACCATCGCCAGCGGGGAGTCATCCACCGTGGCGCTGGAGGGGTCAACGGAAAACGAACAGTTTCAGATGGAGAAAGCCGCCAAAGCAAGTTGACAGTGCTGCTGGCAGTCAAAAAAAGGAGGTACCGGAAAATAAAAATAGGGACTCAGTTCATGACTTCTACACAAATGAGCAATCTACACGAGGGGGTGTGTGATGCAAGAGAACCAGCGGGCCTTCGCGGCAGCAAGCTAAAAACGAAAACCGGTCTGACTACGAAGTGGCCCTAATGGGCCACTTTCCCAGTCAACGTCTTCACCAGCAGCTTCGTATCGTCGGAAATAATTCCATCCACGCCTAACTCAGCCGCGCGCAACATCAAGCGGGAATCATTTACCGTCCAGGTGATCACAGACTTCCCCGCGGCGTGGGCACTTTCAATGAGCCGGGTCGTAAGCAGACGATAGTGCGGCACAACATAACGCACAGGAAGCGTGCGCCAGCGGCGCAGCTGCCAGGGCGTTTCGGCAAGCGCTCCCAGCACCAGTGAGCTATCCAACGCGTGCAGCTTGCGCACGACGCTGGGCAGGAAAGAAGAAATAAAATAACCGCGGCGCGGAGGATGTTTCTTCATCGCACGCAACACCGTGTGCTCCATGCCACGGACCTTCACTTCGATATTGAGAAAAGCCTTGTGGCTGAAGCGCTCCAAAACATCTTCCAGGCTCGGCGGCTGTTCTTTCTGGAACGCGCAACTTGCCTGAAGTTGCTTGAACGTATGTGTGCGGATCACAAGACGGTGGAACGTGGGATCATGACAGATAATGGATTGCCGGTCGGCGGTCGAGCGGACGTCAAACTCAAATCCGTCGGCGCCGTGCTTTAGTGCCAGGTCAAAAGCGGCCAGAGTATTTTCCGGCGCGTCAGCGCGCGCGCCCCGATGTCCGAGTAGTAAGAGCTGGGCAGGCAAGCCGGGCCATTAGTCCAGATCAAAATCGCGGATCCTGGGGCCTTCATCGGGAGACTCTTTGGCTTTTTTCACCGCGTCCTGAAATTTCTTTTCCAGCAGGCTGGCTTTGTTCTTTTCCGCGTCCACGGCCTGGCGGAAGAGCGACTCTTTGCGTCCTTCCTGCTCACGCATGGCTTTGGCAGCGGCTTCAAAGTCGCTAAACGTCTTGGGCTTCACCGCCGCAACGTGCGAGATCACGGCCTTGGTATCGGCATCAACTTTTAGAGACGCGCCACAGCAGGGGCAGCTCACTTCAAACGGCACGGAGGAAGGCTTTGCCATGACTAAATTGTAAGCCTCGCGCCCGGCCACGGCTAGTGCTAATGGAATGTGGCAATGACCCGCTTCCGAATGAATCTCTACATCTTTTCGCTAAGTTCCCGCCACTTCTGATCCACCAGCACAACGGAAGTTTCTATCTGGCGCTCAGGCACGGTCCAATATTTTTTTAGCAGCCGGTCTTTCTCCAGGGAACCAACGATTTGAAAGCCGTATTTCTGGTAAAAGCGGATCGCCCAGACAGCGTCCACCCACGTGCCGATCAAGACCGGAACGCTCGTCAGCTCCCGCAAATGAGATAGCAAGCGCGCACCAATCCCGGACTTCTGGCTGCTGGTGCGTACATAGGCGTGCCGGATGAGGGTCACGTTCTGGACCGCTTGAATGCCCATTACGCCCACCAGGGTCCCGGTCTCCTCGTAGCCCCAAAACACAACACCCTCGTTGATTTCATGCCGCAGCTTTTCCCGGGACATATACGGTTCTGTCCAGCGGTCCGCGGGAATGGTTCCTTTATAAGCCTGTGCGCCATCGTTGATGATGGTCCAAATCACCTCAAAATCACCTTCGTCACAGCGGCGGATCATGAATACTTGACCTCCTGGATGATCATACTTCGTTGGCCGGGAAAGACATTTTCGGATACTGATCTGGACCACCCGGCATCGCTTTGTTTGCTACAATTCCAATAACATCACAACCTCTTTCCCCGTTGAAATATGAGGCTTTTTATGTCCACTTCTACGGCATTTACCGACGTTCCCACCGCCATCCAGGAAATCCGCGCCGGGCGGATGATTGTGGTGGTTGACGACGAAGACCGCGAAAACGAAGGCGATCTCACCATGGCCGCGGAGAAGATCACTCCGGAAGCCATCAATTTTATGGCGAAATTCGGGCGCGGGCTGATCTGCCTAACCATGATCCCGGAGCGCCTGGACTACCTGCGCATCGGGCCAATGACGCGGGAAAATACCTCGCCCTACGGCACCGCGTTCTACGAGAGCGTTGAAGCGCGCGAAGGCGTCACCACCGGAATCTCCGCCCATGATCGCGCGCGGACTATTCAAGTGGCCATTGATCCCGCCAGCCGCGCCGCTGACCTGGTGCGTCCTGGACATGTCTTCCCTCTCTGTGCGCGCAAAGGCGGCGTGCTGGTGCGGGCCGGCCAAACGGAGGCCTCGGTTGATCTGGCGCGGATGGCCGGGCTGGTCCCCGCGGGTGTGATCTGCGAAATCATGAATGAAGATGGCACCATGGCCCGCGTGCCTGACCTAACCGAATTCTGCGGCAAACACAATCTGAAGATGCTGACCGTTGCGGAGTTGATCCGCTACCGCATGCAGAATGAAAGCCACGTGACCCGCGTTGGTGAAGCCATGCTGCCCACGCGCCATGGTGAATTCCGCATGATCGCGTTTGAGAACCAGCTTGACGGTGAATCCCACGTGGCGCTGGTCAAGGGCGACGTGGAACACGCGGCCACGCCCGTACTGGTGCGCATGCACGCGCACTGCCTGGCCGGCGATGTTTTTGGCGGCTCACTCTGCGACTGCCAGCTCGTGCTGGATCGCTCTTTGGAAATCATTGCTCGCGAAGGAACCGGTGCGTTGATCTACCTGCACCAGACGTCCAAGGGGTTCAGCGTGGATGATGAAAAGAGATTGGTTTTCCATCGCGAGGTGCGCCCGTCCGCTACGGCGGCGCATCAGAGGAAAACGCAGCGTGACATCGGCGTGGGCGCGCAGATTCTTTCCAGCCTGAACCTGCATGCCATCCGTTTGCTGACTAACCATCCCAAGCGCGTAGCCGGGCTGGAAGGATTCGGCATCAGCATTACGGAACAGGTGCCGATCCCGACGGCAAAAGCCGTGGCCGGGTAAGCCGCGCAAACTACCGCGGATTTGCGCGGAGGAACGCGGATCAACAATAAGAAAAAGTGGCAATCCGCTGGCCGTATCGAAAGCAACAATTCCGGCGCCAATTTTGCCCATAACTCAAGTCAATTTTTGATCCGCGCCCATCCGCGTGTATCCGCGGTAGGAAATTCCTAATTCGGACGCCGCGGGACCACCTGCTCATCCACGATGACAAATTGCGCAGGGCAGACGTTGGACCCGCAGATGACCGGGACCACGCCGCGCATCTGCCGCCGGGTAATCAAACCCAGCGTGCCACACTCGGGGCAGGACAAAACTGCCCAGTAAGGATCGTCCTGGTCACCTACTGCACCGGCGTTCTCCAGAACAAAGATGCTTCCCGGCTCCATCTCCATCTGTTCGGGAAGCCACTCCGTCACGATGCACAGTTCCGCCACCATTGTCACCTCCATCGGTATCGTTGCTCTCTCCCCCTTGTATCGCTTTAAAACTCTTTTGCTCACACTCGCACGGCTCACGAACTCCTGCGCCGGTCGCTGCCGCGCGGTGGCTGCTTCTGCGCCGGTCGGCGGCTGAAAATCTCAGCATGGACTTCCCGTACCGCATCACTCAGGCACAGCCCCAACAGCGGCTGGCGCGAATTCTTGAGAACGTCAATCACGCGCCGTTCTGAATCTTCCAGGTAAATCCGCTTGCCGTCGGTCAGCAGATGGTAATCCGAGCCGTTGCTGACCGCTTCCGCCAGCCTGCGTCCAAATTCTTTTTGCAGGAACTTCATGATGCGCCGGACCCGCTGCAACGGAAATCCTTTGCGACGCAACGCGCAAATCACGGCGACCTCAGTAATATCGTCCGCTGAATATAATCTCCGCCTGCCTTCGCGCTGCGGCGCCACGATGCCGCGTTCGTCCCACCACTGGAGCTGCCTCGGCGTAATCCCCGTGAGCTTGACCACCTGCGCCGATGTAAAACGCTGCTCCATGTTGTATAGGATATGTTTAAAACATTTCCTGGCACAAATGTTTAGCAAATTCTAAGACCTGTACCTGGAAAGTCAATGGGAATTTTCAAGGCGGGCATTTCAGTGGTTAGAGGTCGCTTGTGCTTCCACCGCCGACAAAATGCACGATCTCCAGTTTGTCGCCGTCTTTAAGGTTCGTCGCCTCCCAATTCGTGCGGGGAACGATCTCCAGATTCAGCTCCACCGCTACACGGTCGGCTTTCATGCCCAAATGCTCAACCAGCGACGCAACCGTCAGGCTGTCAGAAAAATCGCGCTGTTCGCCGTTGATTTGAAGTTTCATAGAAGAAAGCAATTGGCACTTAGCAAATAGCAATCAGCAAATGGCAATTGGTGAAGTCGCTTCAATTCTAAAACATTTAACTAAAGAAAATGCTTGCGCTGCAGTCCACTCGACACTGCCAAGTGCCAGATGCCAATTGCTATTTGCTAATTGCCGCCGCGCTAGTATCCCCGCCTCTTGTCCACCTCACCCAATAACCGCAGGCCAGCCAGAAAGTGCTTCATGTTTTCGACAATCAGTTGATAATGCCTGTCCCACAGGCGTTCCGTGACAGCAGCTATGTGGGGCGTAATAAGAAGGTTGTCGAGCAGCCATAAGGGCGAGTCCGGGGGCAACGGCTCTTCCTCAAAAACATCCAGGGCGGCGCCGGCGATGCGATGGTTCTTGAGCGCATCCAGCAGAGCGGCTTCGTCAACCAACGGCCCTCGGCCAACATTCATCAGGTAAGCATCGGGCTTCATCTTCGCAAGCCGCGACTCATTCATGATGCCGATGGTCGTGGGCGTCACCGGCGTGCACAGCAGAACATAGTCGGCCTGCGGCAGCACTTCGTCGATTTGCGACGCACTGTAAACCTCGTCAGCGCCGTGAGTGCCTTTGGCCGGGCTCTCCCGTACAACAAGCACTTTCATGCCCAGAACTTTGGCGCGCGCGGTGAATGCTCTCCCGATGGCGCCCATGCCCACCACAGCCACCGTGGCGCCTGCAACTTCACGCGGGCGCGGTCGTTCGTTCCAGAGAATCTCCTGCGACCAGACTTTCTTGGCCTGATATTGCATCGCCTGGGGGAGCCGTTTGGCCAGGGCCAGCATCAGGGCGATGGCGTGCTCCGCCACCACCGGCCCATGGACGCCGCTGGCGTTGGTCAGCACCACGTTGCTTTGAATCAGTTCCGGATACATGAGTTGGTGGACCGCCGCCGCGGGTGAGTGTATCCACTTGAGTTTTTTGGCGGTGACAAATTGCTCCGGCCTCAGCGCCCAGCCGATGAAAACGTCCGCGTCCACGATTTCCTCCGGGACGCGATCGTAATTCTGAAGCTGCACAAACTTCACCTGCGGAAAGTCATGCTCCAGCCGCTCGCGTATCCACAAGGGCGCATGCCAAAGCTCGAACCGGTGGTAGTGGACGATGAGGGCTTTCATTCTGGCCGGTTCGCTCATGAACTTTTGATCACTCTCAGGTCACCACTCCACAAATCATGCCCTGTCATCTCTGCCGGTTGTGTAAAGCCCAGCATGCCGAGCACGGTAGGTGAGATGTCTTGCAATGAGCCATCCGCGCGAAGAGTGAATTTCCGCGCATCTTCACTGACCACGATAAACGGGACCGGATTTGTGGTGTGAGCAGTATGCGGCCCGCCGGTGGCCGGATCGATCATCATCTCCGCGTTGCCGTGGTCGGCGGTGATGAGCATGGCCCCGCCCGCGCGACGAACGGCAGTGTAAATTTCTCCCAGGCAGGCATCCACCGTTTCCACCGCCTGCACCGTAGGAGGAATCTTGCCGGAGTGGCCGACCATATCGGCATTGGCAAAATTCACAATCACCACATCGAACGTAGAATCATTGGCCGCCTTGATGACGCTCTCCGCGATCCCGGCGGCTGACATCTCCGGCTTAAGATCGTACGTGGCTACTTTTTGCGACGGGACCAGCATGCGGTCTTCCCCGGCAAACGGCTTCTCTATCCCGCCGTTGAAGAAATACGTGACGTGCGCGTATTTCTCCGTCTCCGCCACGCGCAGGTTGCGCAGTTGGTGTTCCGCCATCACGTTGGCCAGAATATTCTTGAGCGCATCCGGCGTCACCACATAAGGCAGCGTGAACTGCTTGTCATATTGAGACATGCACGTGTACTTGAGCCGCTTGGGCACGCGGTCCCGGGGAATGGCCGCATCCAACGCTTCGGCATCTGGCAAATCACGTCCACCCTGGGCGGTAAGGGCGCTTTCCCGCGCCAGACAACGGGTAATCTGCCGTGCGCGGTCAGCGCGGAAATTAAAGTTGATCACGGAATCTTCATCGCGGATGGTCGCCACCGACCCACCCCGGTTGTCCACGCAAACGAAAGGAACAATGAATTCGTCGGTCACGCCGCGGTTGTAGGATTCCTTGGCGCCCTGAATGGGATCAATGAACTCCCCGCCTTCCGCCTTGCCGGCAACCATAGCGTCAAAGGCTTTGAGTTCCCTGTCCCATTTTTTATCGCGGTCCATGGCGTAGTACCGTCCGTTTACTGTGGCGATCTTCCCTACGCCGTATTCACGGAGCTTTCGCTGTAGTTGCTCCAGATATACCGCGCCGTTGGTGGGCAGAGTGTCGCGGCCATCCATAAAGCAATGTATGTAGGTTCGGTCCACGCCATTTTGTTTGGCCATACGCAGCAACGCATAAAGATGGTTTTGGTGAGAGTGGACGCCGCCATCGGAGAGCAGGCCGCAGATGTGCAGCCGGCGTCCGCCGCTGCGTGCGTTTTTGACCGCCTCCAGCAAGACCGGATTGGAAAAGAAATCGCCGTTCTCGATCATCAGGTCGATCTTGGTGATGTCCATATATACAACGCGCCCGGCGCCGATGTTTAGATGACCCACCTCACTGTTGCCCATCTGCCCGTCCGGCAAACCGACGGCGCGACCGCTGGTGTGGATCAAGGTGTTGGGATATTCCGCCAGCAGGCGGTCATAGTTGGGTTTCCGGGCCAGCGAAATCGCGTTGGCCTTGGATGGCGGCGCGTAACCCCAACCATCAAGAATGATGAGAACAAGAGGTTTCTTCATAACAGACCGTTTTTCATAGCAACCGTTGTTTCACAAACTAAGGATTCTAAATGAACCAGGGCGATTGCCAGAATCTACCTTTGCTCTCCCCGGTTATCTCGGCTTGTAAAAACTTTACGGCGATTCGTCCCGGGCGATGGGTTGGGCATTTCTCGTGCGTTCTCCGTGTCTCCGTGGTGGGCGCTCCCGGTTTGGGCTGACTGCTGATCGCCTGATTGCTGAGTGCTCCCGGCTTTGCATCCGGCGGACCGAATCATTAAGATGGTTTCTCTATGAAGACTCCACAGCTCACGTTCTTCGCAATCTTCATGATCGCGCTGGTCGCCTTGGGCCAAAGCGCTCCCAAAGCTGACAACGATTTGCCGCCCGGAAGCCCGCAGTTGATCCAGCCTGAAGAACTGGTCAAGACCATCCAGTCGACAAGCGGACCGAAGCCGGTGCTCCTGTATGTTGGCCCGCATCTTTTTTATGCGCAGGCCCACATCCCGGGCGCCGAATACATGGGGCCAACCGCCAAACCGGAAGGGATGGACAAGCTGCGGGTGCGGGCCAAGTCTCTGCCGCATGACGGCTTGGTAGTAATTTATTGTGGCTGCTGTCCGTGGGACCATTGCCCCAACATTCGCCCCGCCTACCACGAGTTGGAAAAGATGGGCTTCACCAAATTGCGCGTGCTGTATTTGGCCAACAGCTTTGGGACCAACTGGGTTGACAAGGGATATTCCGTCGCCAAGGGCGATTAGGGATCTGATGCGCAAGCTCGGTCTGATCATCGCTGCCCTCGCGGTGGCATTCGGAATTTTTGCGGTAGTGCGTCAGCGCCATGCAAGGACAGGTACCCTTACCATTTCGATCACCGACAAGCAGGCGCTTGCGCCGCTTGCTCCAGAGCTGCTCTTGACTGACCTGAGCGGCAAGACTTTCAGCACCTCCAGCCTGAAAGGAAAAGTGGTGGTGGTCAACTTTTGGGCTGCGTGGTGCACGCCCTGTACCGAGGAAGTCCCAACGTTCATTGGTCTACAACAGAAGTACCAGAGTCAGGGGTTGCAAACGATCGGCATCTCGATCGATGACGCGGACGGCGACCTGCGTGATTTTTATCGCCGCTTAAGGATGAATTACCCGGTCGTCGCTGGAAGCCAGAAAGTTGCCGAGGAGTACGGCGGAATCTTAGGCTTGCCGACAACATTCATCATCGGCCGCGATGGCCGAATCCAGAAAAAACTGACCGGCTCTACTGATTTTGCGGTGCTGGAAAAGGAAGTGGTCGCGCAACTGGCAGCTAGCTTCTTGTAGCGTAAGAACCCCGTCAGGCGCCCACCATGGCCGAAGTGTCGTCGCGCAATTTCTCCGGCTGGAGGCTAAAGAAGAACGTCGCACCTTGGTCCAGTTCCGCATGGGCCCAGATGCGGCCCTGATGTTTCAGGATGATCCGTTGCGCAGTTGCCAGCCCAACTCCAGTTCCTTCAAATTCGTCGTAGCGATGGAGTCGCTCGAACGCTCCGAATAATTTGCCCGCATGGTTCATGTCAAAGCCAACACCGTTGTCGCGGACAAACAGTACTCTTGCACCATTCTGGATAGATTCACCAATAGAAATGTCTGCGTGCTCGCGTACTCTGGTGAATTTGATGGCGTTCGCCAACAAATTCCAGAAAACCTGCGTAACCAGTCCACGGTCACAAGCCATGGTTGGCAGGGGAGAAACTTCAAACGTGACCTTGCGGCCGGCCAGATCGTTTTCAAAACCAGCGATCACCTCACGGACCACTTCATTCAAATCGGTGGTCTGGAGGCTAAGGCCTTGCTGGCCCAGCCGGGCAAACCGCAACAGATCATCGACGAGCCGTTGCATCCGGGCAACATTCTTCTGGATACGATTCAGGTAATCAAGACCGGCCGGACTAAGCTGCTGCGCGTGTTCCTCCTGTAGGATTTCGGAAAATCCAGCGATATTACGAAGGGGAGCGCGGACATCATGGGAAACAGAATAGCTGAATGCTTCCAACGCTTTGTTGCGCTCTTCCAGCTCGGACACCCGCACATGAAGTTCCGCATTGAGGTTCCCGATTTCTTCCTGCGCGCGCTTGCGTTCGGTAATGTCATGCAGAAAGGCGTTGAAATAATCTTTTCCGTCGCGCTGTACGCGGGTAATCGACAATTCGACGGGAAACTCTTGTCCATTGCGATGCAACGCGGAAAGTTCGATCCGCTTGTCCAGCACCGGCCCCTCGCCCGTCTCCAGGAAATGTTTCAACCCTTGCAGGTGCGGCTCACGGTACCGCGGAGGAATGATCGTTCCATGCAATTGCTGTCCAAGCGCTTCTGCCCTGGGCCAGCCAAACAACTCCTCGGCCTTGGGGTTCCAGTCCGTGATCGCGCCCCTTCTATCGATGGTTACAAATGCGTCCGTAGCGGAGGTGATGATTTGCCGGGTGTGTTCTTCACTCTCGCGCAGCCGCCGGTAGAGAGATGCGATAACAATTCCAATGGCCAGCGCCAGCCCAAGAAACACGAGCGCCAGGAAAGCGAGCGGGCGCTCAAACTGCCAGAATGCCTTATCGATTTCCTGGGCCGGGATCTCCACCAGCACACCCCAGCCGAGTGAAGATAACGGATGCCGTGTAACCAGCACTCGCTTCCCGCCTTGCCAGATAAATTCCGTACCGTCCTGACCGGCGAGAACTTGCTTGACCTCAGGATGGCTGCTCACATCATGGATGTCGCTCGATCCGCTGAAATCAGCGCCGGCAAGAATGACCCCGTTCTGGTCCAGAACGGAGATCCACTTCATGGATGAGGGCGCAACGCTGTGCATCCAATTCTTCACCGTATCGTCACTATAGGTGGCAGCAAGGACCCCTTCGGGATGCTGCGGATTTATCGCTACTGCCACAGTCACGGCCCAGGTATGCTTTTTTGCGTCCGCCACGGGATTGGCGCCGGAAACATATGCGCTTTTTCCGTGCATCGCAGCGGTAAACCAGTCAGACGAAGCCATGCTCGTTGGCGACTGGTGCCTCGCCTCCGGATAGCTGGCAAGCAGGTGGCCGCTTGAATCGTAGATTTCAAAAGAAGCAACTTGTCGTTTCAGTTCGTGAGCTGTATGCAAATTTGCCGTCAGCCGCAGAAGGTCTCGGTGCTTCCAGGCGTCAAGCAGCGCAGGGTCCGCTGCAAAGGCGCTAAGCGACGCTTTGGCGTCTGTCATTCTTTCTTCAATCACATTTGCCGCAATGTCCGCAGCTGGCCCGGTCTTTTGTAGGAGGTCTTTTGTGGTGGCCGAGCGCAGGAACCGGTCGGCGGCATATATGAAGAGGACAAGCGGCAGGACGGAGCATACAACCAGTGCGGCGTATAAGCGCCAGCGTTTCTTGGGCTGCCTTTTCTTGGGAAGGTTCAGCGTAGAAAAATCCTTGTTGTCACTCTTGCGCGGCCATTCATAGACAGGGGGACCGCCGCGCATTGCCTAGTGAGGATGGTATCAACTTTTTTTGCCCCAGGATTTCTTTCACGCTTAATTTCTGGGTTTTGTAAAGATGAGGATTCTCTAACCCAGAAAGGGCGCGTTTGCCTCTAGAGCTGGAACATCGCGCAAAAGGGTATGAAGAGGAGAGGAGCAGGGGCGAATCCGGCTTAGCAAAAAAACCGGGGCCATTTGTGGCCCTTACAGCTGGCCGCGCAGCATGCTGATGATGTCATCCGCGGTGATGATTCCAGTAAGGCGGTTTTGCTCGTCCACCACCGGCAGGGTGAGCACGTTGTACTTGTCAAACATCTCCGCCACATCTTTTTCGCTGTCGCCGGCTTGGCAGTAGATCACGTGTTCCGGGGCAAGCGTGGCGAGCCTGGTGCCGCCGGGCGCCAGAACCAGTGAAACCAGAGGCACAGCGCCAACCAACACCTCACTGGGGCCCACCAGGTAGATGGTGCTGATGCTTTCGGGTACGCCCTCAAAGGTACGCAGCCGGTCGATGGCATCGGCCACCGTAGACTCCGGCGGCAGGGCAATGTATTCGGTAGTCATGTGTCCGGCGGCGGTATTTTCCTCAAAAGCCAGCAACTCGGAGACTTCCTGACGCTCTTCTGGCTCCATCTCTTCCAGAATCTCTTCTGAGGTTTCCTGGGGCAGATCGCCTAGCAAGTCGGCAGCGTCATCGGGATCCATCTCTTCCACAATGTCGGCGGCTTTATCGGAATCGATAGAACGCATGAGTTCGATCTGCATCTTAGGATCGATCTCTTCCAGAGCATCGGCGGCCAGTTCTTCATCCAGCGAGCCGAAGACAGATTCACGCTCGGCGGGAGCAAGGTCTTCCAGAATGTCGGCAATGTCAGACGGGTGAAGGCTGGAGAGGCCTTCGTAATCCAGCTTGAGGCGGACGCGCCGTGCAGGATCGGTTTCAATGAGGTCCACAGCTTCCCAGGGAATGGTTTTGTCCGGCATGCGGCTGGCCAGTGCTTCAATGGCCCGGCCGGGGGCCAGCCCCCTGAGCAGACGGCGAACCGCCCCGCGCAAGCCGATGTCCACGCGGCCAATCCTGAATTTCAGGGTGCCGTTGACCGGCTCACGCAGCAAGTCAAGGTCATTCACGCGGACAACCTTGCGCCCGGAAACGTCGATAATCTGCTGGTCCAGCAGGTCGCGTTCGAGCAGCAGCATGCCCTCGGAGCTGGTCAGCGTGGGCCAATCTTCTACTCGGGTCGTGGCCCGAAAGGTAGTTCCCTCCAGGGAGCCAACCGCCTTGGCCGACAAAAGCCGGTCCCCGTGTGATGTTTTGACCACGAATTCTGAGATCCGGTTGGGGTCATCCTGCGGAGACAAGGCGACTTCACGCACGTGTCCAGCCAGCACCCGGGAACTGTCATAGACAGCGGCGCCAAGCATGCTCGAAAGTGCGATCTGATCGGCCATAATTACTTCTCTTTGCAGAATACCCAATGTAGTTTGCTGTTGCCAGCGCATTCTCCCGGTTTCACGGTAAAAGTTGGATAGTTAAGACTTCATCTATCGGCTACGCTCCGTTTTGGATGGTCGTGGAGCACAGGCGCCCTCGCCTGTGGCTTGGTTTGATTTTTTGTAAGGCTTCTACGCAGCCGAGGGCGGCTGCGGTCCCATATTTACTGTTATTTGCGCTTTGCTGCGTTGTACCTCATGACCCGTTGCCGAGCTAGACTGCACCACTGTCCCAAAAAACTGAATCTTTCACGGCGCAAAAGCCTCTGTTGTATATGAGGAGCTTGCTCCGATGGGCATTCAAGTCACAGACCTTCACCTGCTCCGCGACCAGTTGTTGGTCCGGCGGCAGAAACTGGAAGCCGCCGTCACCAAGTCGCAGACGGCCAACATGCTTCAGCTACTGGAGCAGGTGGACCGGGCGCTGGAACGGGTCGACACTGGCTCGTACGGCATCTGCGAGGAGTGTCATGAAACGGTGGAAGCGGAGCGCCTGCTGCACGATCCTCTGATCCGCGTGTGCCTGGACTGCCTGAAACCGGCGGAGCAACGCGCCCTAGAAGACGACCTGCACCTGGCCGCGCGCATTCAAGCTGGGCTGCTTCCCAAACGGGACCTGTCGGCTGCGGGCTGGCATACTTCGTATCATTACGAGGCAGCGGGCCAGGTCAGTGGCGACTATTGTGACCTGGTCATTCAGGACAAAGACCTTTATTTCATGGTCGGCGACGTATCGGGCAAAGGCGTTGCGGCCGCCATGCTGATGGCCAACCTACATGCCATGTTTCGCGTCCTAATACCTATGGGGCTTCCGTTGGAGGAGTTGGTGGAACGCGCCAACCGCTTCTTTTGTGAGAGCACTTTGCCCACCCAGTACGCCACACTGATCGTCGGCAAGGCGGACGATTTCGGAAACGTTGAAATTTGCAACGGAGGCCATCCCGCTCCGTTCCACATCCGCGCCAAAAGCGTGCATACCATTCCGTCGGCGGCCTTGCCCGTGGGCATGTTCTGTGACCAGAAATTTGCGACCACCAGAATCAGCGTCGCACCGGGGGAGAGCCTGGTGATCTATACCGATGGGATTTCCGAAGCTGAAGGGCCGGACGGAGCACAGTACGGCGCGTCCGCTTTGGAAAACGCGCTCAACGATAGCCGCGTGCTTGGCTCCAGAGAAGTGGTCAACCGGTGTATGGAAGAGCTTTCCGCCTTCCGCGGCAGCTCTCCCCGGCTGGATGACCAGGCGCTGATGGTCTTGCAGTTCGCGCCCGTATAAAATAAGAAAGAACCACGGCCAGCTTAAGGATGCTTCGCCAGAACGTGCACCGGAAGCGTGTGCACATGGTTCGGGGCAGGTTTGACAATTCCCCATTCGGATAGGCACACTACGGGGTCGCCCAGCCGTGACGTACGTCTGCACGTCTGTCAAAATATCAGTGAATCGACACATGACAAACCGGGTTTCCTATACGCTGGAATCGACCTTGGAAAGCGTTAACCAGGCCGAAAAGAAAGCCTTTGATATGGCTGCCGGCGCCGGTTTTGTGGAAGACGAGCAGTACCACATTGCCATGGCCGTGCGTGAGGCGGCGGTCAATGCGGTGTTGCACGGCAACGCGTACGATCCGGCCAAGCGCTTCATGGTGGCGTATGAAACCACCCGGGAAGCGCTTGTGATTACCATCACGGACCAGGGCAAAGGCCTTGATCCCGATTGCCTGCCCGACCCGCTGGCCCCGGAGAACCTGATGAAAGGTTCCGGCCGGGGGATTTTTCTCATTCGCGCTTTCATGGATGAGGTCAAGATCCGGAACACGCATCCGGGCACGGAAGTCACACTTATCAAACATACAGGCCGCAAAGCGGCGAATGCCAAGGAGGAAACACAGTGACCATGAAAGAGAGCAGTCGGCAGGTGGACGGCGTCACCATTGTTGACATGAGCGGTCGTATCACCCTGGGAGAAGGCAGCGTTGTGCTGCGTGACACCATCCGCGACCTGATCGCCAAAGGCAGCAAAAAGATCCTGCTGAACCTGGCCGATGTAACTTACATTGACAGCTCCGGGATCGGCGAGCTGGTCAGCGCCTTTACCTCTGTCCGCAGAGAAGGCGGCGAGTTGAAACTGCTCAAGCTGACCAAAAAGGTCCATGACCTGCTCCAGATCACCAAGCTTTACACCGTCTTTGATGTGAAAGACGATGAGGCCGCTGCCGTCAAGGCATTCGGCAAATAGTAAGCTTCAGCGGGCGGAGTTCGCTTCCGCCCGCAGGATTGCCATGCCCAGAATTTCCCGCGTCGATAAATCGCAAGCACCGCCGGAAGTGGTTGAAGTCTATGACCACTTCATGAAGGTCCGGGGCAACATTCCCAACATGTTCCGCACCGTGGCGCACCGTCCGGAGATCATGCGCACCATGGTCGCTCATTTTCGCGCCGTCCTGGAAACCGGCACGGTGCCGCTTAAGCTGAAAGAACTGGTCATTCTCCGCACCACGCAGATCAACCGCTGCGAGTATTGACTGGCTTCTCATACCGTCTTGGCAAGACGGCAAGGCTGGACCGACGAACAGATCAACGACCTGCCCAACTTCGAGCAGCGCACGGATTTTACAGACAAAGAGAAGGCCGCCCTTCGCCTGGCCGAACGCGTTACCCGCGATGCCCATACCGTGGATGATGGCCTATGGACCGAGGTGCGCAAACACTTCGATGAAGGAGAAGTGGTGGAGCTGCTCTGCGCCATCGGACTGTTCAATTATTTCAATCGCTTCAATGACGCGCTGACCATGGAGGCGACTTCCTCTGCAATCCCGAGCGATAGCGAGGGATCCATCTCGAAGCGATAAGCGTTCAGAGTCCTACCTGGAACTATCTCTTTCGCAAATTTCATAGCCAATTGCCCGGTAGAAGCCCCTCCAAAAGCATTGCCTCCGGTAATGGTTGGCGAGTCTACGGCGTCGGCAAGTCTCTGAATAGACTACCTCTTAGTGCCCTGGCGAAAAATCTAGCTCCTCCATTTTAGTAACTAACACTTGACATTATGTCAAGTTTGCTTTACATTACTGGGAAGGATCACCGTTTATGACTACAAATCGAACATTTTCTTCTCGATTCACGCGCCCAGTCTTCCTCTGGTCGATTGCTGCCGCGATCACTGTAATCGTGGTTGCATGGCTTCTCAAGCACACCCAGATTCCGCGGTGGGTGGGCCTGCTGCCGGTTCTGCCGTATCTCGGCTTTCTGGCGGCGTTCGTGCGTACCGCCCTGAAGGTGGACGAGATGCAAAGGCGCATCTATCTTGAATCCGCATCGATTGCGTTTGTGCTGACTCTCGTGATGACTTTCGTTTTCGGCGTCATTGAGCAATCTCGAATCGGCCACCCACCGTGGGACGTGGTAGGAAGCGTTGCGCTGCTGCTCTGGACTGCCTCTTACGCGTTTTCTTGCTGGAGGTACCGATGAACCAGCACAGCACAATGGATTACCCGCGGGTTGGTGCGCGATGAAAAACCGCCTTCGAGTTCTCCGAGCAGAACGGGAATGGTCCCAGGCAGACCTGGCAGGCCGGCTCAAGGTATCGCGGCAAACGGTGAATGCCATTGAAACCGGGAAATACGATCCCAGCCTGCCCCTGGCGTTCACTATCGCACGACTGTTCAAGCAGCCGATCGAGGCCATCTTTGAATCCGGGGATGATGAATCCGCCGGCTGACGGCGGCAACCAAAATATTCACAATCAACAAAAAAACTAAGCAAAGGAGATTAGTCACATGACGCGAAAACATTGGGTTGACCTTAGCCCCAGCCTGGTGGTGGGGGCTGGAATCATTGTCTCGACGCTCGTCGCGGTGTTGGGAACCGAATCCGGATGGTCGGTTCTTGCCAGCCCGCTGCTCTTGGCGCTTACGGTTGTGAGCGCTGACGTGTTGCACTCCCGGCTGAAAGGAAGATCTTCCGGCCCGTCTTGGGCTGCCCTGCTCTTGGGAGGCGCGTTTCTGTTGGCAGGAATGATCGTGGGCCGCGATCCGAGCCTCGTCTCAACGCTCATTCCGATCTGTGGCTCAGCGGCCTGGATCACCCTGCTGTTGCATCCAGAGGGGCGTAGTACGCACGGAGCGTAGTGGTCATTAACAGCGAATAGGAGCAAAGACTATGTTTGCACGACTCATGGGTTTGAAAACAATTTCGCCCGATGCGCTGCACCAGCGGATGCAAAGCGAACCGTGTGCAGTCATTGACGTCAATTCTCGCGGCAGCTGGATGAAAGCTCATGTCCCTGGCGCAAAGAACCTGAACCCTGCTGCGTACGCTGAGAGCGAGCTTCCGGCAGAGAAGAACGCTTTTCTGGTGTTCTATTGCTCGAACCCAATGTGCATGAAAGCTCCCAACGCGGGCCGCCGCGCCAAGAGCATCGGCTACAGCAATGTTCATGTCATGTCGGCGGGAATCAGCGGCTGGCTCACGGCGCAGTTGCCCACAGAATCGGGAGCGTAAAAACCAAGGCAGCGTTAAGAATCGAGCGAAGCAAAACCCCGAGTCCTACTTCACGACAATCTTATCTTTGATGTCCTTAAACTCTTCCGATGACACAGCGCCTTTGGCCAGCAGTTGATTCCGCGTTTGATACGGACGTCTGGCGATAATGCGGTCCGCAGTCTCCTCATCCACACCAGGCAGGGACTGGAGCTTGTTCTTGGAAGCGGAATTTACATTCACCGGCTTGTCCGGTGTTTCCAATCCTTGTTTCACACCCTCAAGGGCGGCCTTGGTTTGTTTGGCAGCTTCTTTTGCTTCTTCCTTGATCTTTTGCGTAGCTTCTGCCGCCTGTTGCTTGGTTTTTTCCGTATCTTGCTGGGCGCAACCAGCCATCAGCAGAGGCAGCATCACTAAGGCGCCAATCAGTTTCTTCATAGATATCCCATCAGGAAAAGACTAGAACAATCACGAGTACCAAGCCCAGACCACCACTCGGGCGGTAGCCCCATTCGCGGCTATACGGCCATGCCGGCACAGAGCCAATTAACAGCAGCACCAGGATAATCAGTAGAATTGTGCCCATCGAGCCCTCCAATTCTTTAGCTTAGAGTGCTCGGAGCACAATAGAGTTGCTATCGCCGAATGCCTGCGAGTCCATTTCTCGGCAAAGCTGAACCAAAAAAATCAGCCGGGGGACAACCCCGGCCATGTTTGCGAAAAAGAGAAAAAAGAGATTTGGTTTACGCGCTTCTTCGCGGACGCACACTCAGATCGCGCACTTGGGAAAGCAGGCTGGAGCGCTGCATCGAATCCAGCTTGTCCATGTACTGCACCACTTCGGCAATGAATTCATCATGCATCAGATCGGCGATCTCATCTTCCAGCGTGCGGCTGGAACCTTTTAGCAGATCACCCATGGTAACTTCCAGAGCGGTGGCCAGGCGTTGCAGGGACGAAAGCGTTGGCATGGCCTTTTCATTCTCGATTTTTGAAACGTAGGTGCGTGGCACTTGCATGCGCAGCGCCAGTTGACGTTGGCTCAACCCGGACTTTTGCCTTAACATACGGATGGCGGAAGCAACCTGCAAGTGAGAGCGGTGCCCGTTGACGGGCGCCTCTACTGGCGGCGGCACTTCCAGGATGGGCTCGGGCTCATCCTCGTCCAGCGACGTACGGCATTTTCTGCAAAGATTGTTAGTGGTCCGAAATTGGACGAGATGACAATGGTCGCAACGTACCACTTCCCGGGAATCGACCGGCGCCAAAGCTGTAGCCATGAATAATTTCGGAGGTGCCAGAGCAGGCAAACCCCAAAGCCTTTACTACTGAGTGTCCCGTAACTCCCGTAGTTTCAGGCATGAACGCACCGTTGTCAACGGAAAAATTAGGTAAAACTCGTATTTAGTGGTAAAAAACAGGAGAATAACCGGAGAAAACAGGGAATAAACCAATGATAGACCGTGCGTCAGCTTGGAATTTGCTTTGTGAATACACTCAATCGGAGAGCCTGCGCAAGCACATGCTCGCCGTGGAAGCATGCATGCGCGCCTATGCCCGCAAGTTCGGCGAGGACGAAAATTTCTGGGGCATGACCGGCCTGCTCCATGATTTTGACTATGAAAAATACCCCACGCCGGCCGAGCACCCGTTTGTGGGGAACAAGATCCTGGAAGAACGCGGCTATCCGGAAGACATGCGGCGGGCCATCCTGTCGCACGCCGATTACAGCGGCGTAAAGCGCGAAAGCCGCATGGAAAAAGCGCTCTATGCCTGTGACGAAGTCTCCGGCTTCATCACCGCCAGCGCTCTGGTGAAACCAAACAAATCGCTGGCCGAGGTTGAAGCTAAGTCCGTGCGCAAGAAAATGAAAGACAAGGCCTTTGCCCGCAGCGTGAACCGCGATGACATCATCAACGGCGCCGCCGACCTGGGCGTGGACCTGGAAGAGCACATCGCGTTTTGCATTGAGGCCATGAAAGGGATTGCCAGCGAGTTGGGGTTAGCGGGAGTGCCTCTCTAAGACTTGTGGCCCTAAGACTTGTGTGGCACCGCGCTCCTGCCCGGTGCTCGTATTCCCTTCGCTGCACATAGCTTTACACTGGCTCGCGCAAACCAAGCTGCTGGCCCGCTGGCAATTGGAGGCTGGCTTCCACCTGAAGCTCTTTCACCTTCAGCCGTCCAACAGTCAGCTCTCCGATTTCGAGTGACGAGAGCGATCCCGATTGCACGGCCAATCGACGAACGAAGAGCCTGCCGATGGCCAGCGCTCCAATGGCGAACACGCCGACAGCAAATGACCCTACGGCAATCACGCCCACGGCTGCCGCTGAGAGTTTGTATCCGTTTTTCTTTGCCATGAATTTTCACCTGAAAAAAAATATTTAAACCCTTTTTAAAAATGATAGTCATTCTTGGCGGCAAATCCAACACCAGGGCCGGGTGAACTCATGCGGTAAGATCTTCAAGTCACGTCAGACATATTGCTGCGTGCACTTCCACACCTGTCTGCCGAGCAAAACAAAAAGCCAGCCCGGCCAGTGAGGTCCAACCGGGCTGGCCCAGGAGACAGGCCTTTGCGGGGGAGGCCTATTCTTCCTCTCGCTCTTGTCCTTCCTCTTCCCTTTCAACTGGCGATGCCACAAAGCCATGTTCTCCCTGAGCGTCGTCAACAATACCTACAATCACTCCGTGGTTGTTAATGGTTTGTGCGGAGACCGCGCTTGCGCCAGCGATATCGAATGGCCTGAATTTACCTCTCACCAGCACGAAGTTATGCACATTTCCAGCAGCATCAACGAACGCCCCCAGGATCTGCCCGCGGTCGTTGATGGAGATAAACTGCGTGCCATCGGGGCCAGCGCCTGGCGCATCGGTTGAGATCACTCTTCCGTCTGGCTTCTGAAGATATCCGTGGCCGAAAACAGTAGTCCCGTCATCCCACTCACCCACAACTTCATCATGGTCGTTAATACTCAGCGGAACGGTGTTCACCGATCCGGCAACGTCGATTTGCGTAAACACGCCGTCACGCAGCATGAAGGCGTGGAGCGCCGGGCCGGCGATCCGGTAAATACCGATCATCACGCGCTGGTCGTTAATGCCGAAGGTCTGCGTGAGCGTAGCGCCGGGGAAATCAATCTGCGTAAAAACGCCTTTGCTGAAAACAAAGCCATGCGAGTGATTTGCGGCATCGCGGAAGGCTCCCACCACGTCACCACGATTGTTGGTCGCCAGGGCAAAGCTGCGGCGGTCGCCGAAAACATTATTAGGATTGAATTGCGCAAGAGACCTGCCGTCAAACCGCATTGCATGGGGAATCGAGTCGGCGCCAAAGAACGCGCCGGTAAACTGTCCGCGGTCATTCAAGCCGGTAATGTTGGTGGAGGTAGCGCCAGGAAAATTGATGGTGGTGATTTTGTATTGCTGCTGCGCCCAGCCGGGTAGGGCCAATAGAGCCAACACAACGAATATGAGATTGCGTTTCATCGTTTCAAAACTCCGATCTGATTTCTGTCATCGCGAATGGCTTCCCATCCGCAACCTCGACGAATCTAGCAAAGCGCGGCGTCTGCTGAAGGCGCGCTGGGACAGCCTCCAACTTTATTGGGGCCAACTGCTGATTTCGCGGGACGAACGGCGCAACATGCCTCCTGAGTCTGGGATATGATCTGACCATCACAGATTGAAATGAAGAAGACCTGGTTAAAAGTCGGGGCGGTCTTTGCCGGGTGGTCTGTGCTGGCCATCATGTGGGCAACGAGCGCGCACGCGCGCTTGGTCCTTGCCGGGCACCTCGATCCGTTCTGGACGCGCCTCTTCCGGTCGTTGCTGGACTACTGGATCTACGCCGCGCTTACGCCACTGGTATTTTGGGCGGCCTGGAAATTTCGCTTTCAGCGAGGGCGCATCATTCGGGCCATACTGGCCCACACCTTGACCTTGGCTGTTTTTTCAGAACTGCACCGGGCCGCCAGCGGCCTTCTGGCCGGTTCCTCCGCAACCGCGCTGAGGTTAGGTACACATCCTCTGCGCACGCTGTGGCTCAACGTCGATAACGACCTATGGATGTACTGGCCGCTGGTGGTCATCTGGAACCTCATCCAGTATTACAGCCAGTATCGCGAGCGTGACGTGATGGCCGCCCGATTAGAGACGCAATTGGCCCGGGCGCAACTGGACCTGCTCAAAGCGCAGATCCAGCCTCATTTTCTTTTTAACACGCTCAACTCCATTGCCAGCCTGATGCATGAAGACGCCAACGTGGCGGACGACATGATCGCCGATCTCAGCTACATGCTGCGCCAGTCGCTTGATCTTCAGGCGGACCAGGAAATCTCATTGCAGCACGAACTCGACCTGCTGGAAGCCTATGTGCGCATTCAGAAACGGCGGTTTGAAGACCGCTTGAGCGTCAACATTGACATCACTGCCGGTATACGCGATGCGCTGGTGCCGTCGTTTCTCTGCCAGCCGCTGGTAGAGAACGCAATCCGGCACGGAATCGGCGAACATGCCCGCGCCGGCGTCGTCTATGTGATGGGCTACCGGCGAGATGAGAGCATCATTCTGCAAGTCCGTGATAACGGGCGCGGCCTGCCTGCGCACTACACGGAAGGCATTGGCTTGAGCAACACGCGCAAACGGCTGGAGCAACTTTACGGCCAGCGGCAGTCTATGAAGTTAGAAGGCAATCGCGACGGAGGGCTTACGGTGACCATTGAGTTGCCTTTCCGCGCTGGCACCTTCATGGAAGACAATCATCATGATTCGAACGGTCATAGTGGACGACGAACCGCCAGCCCGGCGGCGCATCCTCTCCCTGCTGAAAACTGACAGCGAGATTTCCGTTGTTGGCGAATGCGCGGACGGAGAGCAGGCGCTCCATACGATTGAAGCGCTGAAGCCGGACCTTGTGTTCCTGGACGTGCAGATGCCTGAGCGCGACGGGTTCAGCGTGGTAGAAGCTCTGAAAGTTGGTCCCAAGCCGCTCTTTGTTTTTGCCACTGCGTATGATCGCTATGCGGTAAAAGCCTTTGAGGCCCACGCGCTGGACTATCTGCTCAAGCCTTTTAGCCGGGCAAGGTTTCGCGATTCCCTGGACCGCGCCAAGCAACACATCTTCCAACGCGCCGGGGCAGGAGCCTACGACCAGCAACTCAGCGACATGCTGAAGGAATGGAATTCACATCCCAGAAGCTTGCCGCTCAAATCGCGCGGAAAAATCGTGTTCGTTGCCACCCACGATATTGACTGGATTGAAGCTGATTCTAATTACATCCGCGTACATGCCGGGCAGGAAACACACCTCGTGCGGGACAAGATCAGCGCGTTCGAAGAGAAGCTGGACCCCGAGCAGTTCTTGCGCGTCCACCGCTCTTTCATCGTGAACACGGCGCACATCCGGGAGCTGCTGCCCTGCAATGCCGGAGAATATATCGTGGTGCTGCGCAGCGGGAAGGAACTGCCCTGCGGACGCACGTACCGCGATGATCTGGACCGGCTGATCGCCGGTAGGGCGGGATAGTCTGAGGGAACTGGCGTTTCACTAGATTGGAGATCACATGCCTTTGGTTCGAATTTCTTTGCTCGCAGGTAAACCTGACTCGTACAAACGTAAAGTTTCAGACGCCATACACCGCGGTCTGGTTGAAACCATCGCCATCCCAGCGCAAGACCGGTTCCACATTATTACCGAGCACGCCAAATCTGACTTTATTTATGACCCGCAGTATCTGAATATCAGCCGCACAGATAACGTGGTCATCATTCAGATCACCATGAGCGCCGGACGCACTCTTGAAATCAGAAAGGCCCTGTATCAACGCGTCGCCGACTTGCTCAACCAGGAAGCCGGCCTGCGCAAGGAAGATGTCTTTATCAATCTGGTGGAAACCGCAAAAGAGAACTGGTCCTTCGGCAACGGCGAAGCACAATACGCAACGTAATGCATTCCTATGTAACGTGAAGTAGTCTTTTCTGGATTTTCATACGCTCATCAGAATGCACTCAGAAAAATGCGCAGGAATCGATAACGTGTCCACTTTCACACACCAGCGCCGGTAGGCGCGAAAGAATTTAGCCCACCATGAGGCGAGCGAATGCGAAGCCGGAAGGGTGGGTAAGTCGAAACAACAGATCGAGCCCCGGCAGGGGCGACACAATTGCTAACGCGTCATTTCAAGATACCGCCACCGCGCACCAACTCGGCCAGCTTCACAAAATCCTCCGCCAGTGACCGGTCCTGGTTGATGGTGGCGCTCACTTTGCGGATGGCCGCATGTGCCTTTTGCAGCGCAGGGCTGCTCTTGAGCGGCGCGAGGAAATCCAGAGCCTGAGCAGCCGCGCAAGCCTCAATCGCCAGCACATAGGTGGTGTTGGCAACAACTTTTTTCAGCTTGATGGCCGCGCCCATGCCCATGGAAACGTAATCTTCTTTGTTCCCGGACGTGGTAATGGAATCAACCGACGCAGGGTGCGCCAGCCCTTTGTTCTCACTGGCCAATGCAGCGGCGGCAACCTGGGGCATCATGAAGCCCGAGTTGATGCCGGCATCGGCGGCCAGAAACGGCGGTAAGCCTTCATTCAACGCCGGATTCACCAGGCGTTCAATCCGCCGTTCAGAAATTCCCGCCAGCGCGCTGAGCACAATGGCCATGTAGTCCAGGGCAAAGGCCAGCGGCTGACCGTGGAAATTACCGCCCGAGATGATGTCTCCCTCGCCAGCGCTTTTCACAAACACCAGCGGGTTGTCGACCGCCGAGTTCATCTCGATCGCAAATGTCCGCCGGCAGAAATCCAGCGTGTCACGCACTGCGCCGTGCACCTGCGGGATGCAGCGCATCGAATAGGCGTCCTGCACCCGGCCGCAGTCCTTGTGGGATTGGCGAATCTCGCTTCCCTCGATCAGCCGACGCAGGTTTGTCGCAACTTTGATTTGTCCCGCATGCGGCCGCGCAGCATGAATGCGAGCATCAAAGGCGACGTCAGTACCGTGCAGTGCATCCAGGGTCATGGCGCCGAGCACGTCAGCGGTTTCAGCCAGAGTGTCCGCAGCCATCAGGGCCAACGTGCCAACGGCCAGCATGGCCTGCGTGCCGTTGATCAATGAGATGGCTTCTTTGGCTTCCGGGACCAGCGGCTTGATCTCCGCGCGGCGCGTGGCATCCGCGCTGCTCATGCGCGTGTTCTCAAAAAAAGCCTCACCTTCGCCGATCATGGCCAGCGCAAGATGGGCCAGCGGGGCCAGGTCTCCACTGGCGCCCACGCTTCCCTGCGACGGCACCACAGGATGCACGCCGCGATTCAGCATTGCGCAAAGACAGTCAATCACGTCGCCGCGCACGCCGGAAAATCCTTTGGCCAGAGAGTTGGCGCGCAGCAGCATCATCGCGCGTGTCTCTTCCTGCGAAAGCGGTTCACCCACTCCAGACGCATGCGAGCGGATCAGATTGAGTTGCAACTGGCGGTTTTGCGCCGGCTCAATATGGACGTCACTCAGCTTACCCACGCCGGTGTTGATGGCATAAGCAACGCGGTCCTCACGGAGCAACTTGTCCACCACGGCGCGCGCGGCGTTTACCTTTTCCCGCGCAGGGGCGCCAAGTGAAACCTGTCTGCGCTCGTACACGACCTGGCGCAGGTCATCGAAAGTAAGATCGTTCCCGTTAATCAGCAGAGGCGTCATGGATTCTGTCTATCGCGTCCAGCAAAGGCTGCCAGGTATTTCTCCGGTAAAGGCCGGATTTCAAATTTGTCATCGACGATGATGTGCATGGTCTCGCCCGTGGCCAGCAGCGTCCGGTCGCCCGCGCGAAAGACCTCATAAGTAAAATGCATCAGAGACGAGCGGACGTTCTTGAGTTGCGTGCGCACCGCGATCTCATCATCATACCGGGCCGGGGCTTTATAGCGCACCCGCAGGTCCACCACCGGGATGTGGCAGTTGTCATCTTTCTCCATGTTGGTGTATTCAAAGCCCAGCTGGCGCAAGAGTTCCACGCGGCCAACTTCAAACCAGATAACAAAGTTGGAGTGGTACACCACGCCCATCTTGTCAGTCTCGGCGTAGCGGACGCGAAGTTTGGTTTCGCCAACGATTTCTATTTTGTCCAATTGGGTTTACGCTTCTCCAGAAAAGCGGTAATACCTTCTTTGAAATCCGCGGTCTGGCGGATGGCGGCATTGTCTTTCACTGCTTGCGCAATCTGCCGGTCAAACTGCTCCCGAGTATAGCTGGAGAGCAGAGACTTGGTCGCACGCAGCGAAGCTGGGCTGTTTTCCAGCAACTGTCGCGCCAGTTCGTGCGCCCGCGTCATGAGTTGTTCCGGCGCTACGATCTCATTCACCAAGCCCAGCCGATGTGCCTCTTCCGCGCCAAAGATGCGCCCGGTGAGCAAAAGATCGCGCGCGCGCTTTTCTCCGATGTTGGCAATAAGAAAACTCGAGACGATGCCGGGTACAAAGCCGATGCGCACCTCGGTATAACCAAACTTCGCTTCCGGAACGGCCAGCGTGAAATCACATTGCGTGGCCAAACCGGTTCCGCCGGCAATGGCCGCGCCGTTCACCGCGGCGATAGTAGGCTTGGGAAAATCATAGAGCGTGCGGAAGAGGCTGGCCATAGTCACAGAGTCTTGCAAATTCTGCTCGGCGCTGCGGCCGGTAAGCTGCTTCAGGTTTTCCATGTCCATGCCGGAGCAAAACGCCTTGCCCGCTCCGGTCAAGATGATGACTTGCGCCGAGGACGCCGCAGCCTGCTTGAGCGCCGCGATCAGGTCGTCGATGAGTTCATAACTGATGGCATTGCGCTTGTCGGGGCGGTTTAGTGTGATGGTGGCAGTGCCGGCGGATTCGGAGTATTGAACTGTACCGTATGTCACTCTAGCGTTTTCCTCTCACATCTTCTGCGGACTGGATCATTTCATGAAAGTCAGCGAGAGATCTAGATGCTCCTTGGAAACGTACCAGCACATCTGACCCAAACCAACAACTGACGCCGATGCCACTACCCCAAAACGAAGCGTATTCTAAGTCTGAAGATGCAAGCTTGTACTCGAAGCACATGCCATTGCGTCCCGCAAAAGTAGCGCTCCCTTCCGTGACGTCAGCTGCGACCAGCCGGTCACGGTCCGCCAAAGCAGCCCGCTCATTCCATCGCTCGGGCGAAGCTTCCGAGGAACCGGGATCCGCGAATGTCACCCGAACCAGCCCGTACTCGGGCTCTTCTGTCCCAAAAAAGGTACGCTTTGGTGACATGTACACCAAAAGATGGTGTTCCGTGCCTTTATCCGCCTTGTAGAAAAACGGAATTCGGATTCTTGTTCCATTCGTCACTACATGGAACCCGTACCGCAAGTGCCAGCGAATCTCGCTTTTGACTGGAAGGAGCACAACTACAACTGCACATAGCAGAATCCCCAAGGGAATTCCGTAGCGAACCAGGACCGTCTTCGTATGATCTTTCACATTACTACCGTATGCTTCATCGCTATGTCGGCCGACATCTTCTCTACTATATCCAGCGGCTTTCTCAGCGACACATTCGCTCCGTGTGCTGCAAGCGCCTGGACCGCTACCTCCGTTGGTATATTGCCGATCATCTCATTCTGTGCAAAAGGACAGCCGCCCAGCCCGCCGATGGCGGAATCAAACCGCCGGCAACCCGCATCATACGCGGCAAGGATCTTGTCCGCGGCGCCGGCCCTGGTGCTGTGCAGGTGCGCGCCGATCTCCAGATGATCGTACGCGCTCGTCACAGCGGACACCAATTCTTTCACCTGCGCCGGAGTCGCCAGCCCAACGGTGTCCGCTAGAGATATCTGTGTGATTGTCATATCGGCCAGAATCCCTACGGCTTCCAGCACCTCTTCCGCATTCCACAAGTCGCCGTAAGGATTGCCGAAAGCCATGGAGATATACGCCACCACGTTCAACCCGGCGGCATCGGCCGTCAGTTTGATTTGCTCCAGTTCGTCGGCGGCATCTTCCAGCGTCTGATGCTGGTTGCGCTCCAGAAAAGTCGGCGAGATTGAATAGGGAAAACCCAGTGTCTGCACGGCTTCCGTGGCAATGGCCCGCTCCGCGCCCTTGTGATTGACCACAATCCCGATGATCTCAATACCATCCTGCGGCCCAAGCTGCTTGAGTACTTCTTCCGAGTCCGCCATCTGCGGCACGGCCCGGGGCGAGACAAACGACACGGCGTCAATATGCTTGAACCCCGCATCAATCAGCGCGCGCAAATACTGCGCCTTGATGGACGCAGGAATCTGGCCCTTAAGGCCCTGCCAGGCATCCCGCGGACATTCGATGATCTTGACTGCATTCGACATAGCAAGCACCGGACAAAAGAATCTATTCACCGCGGAGGCGCGGAGACGCGGAGTCAAAAACCTTACGAAAAATTCCGTTTCTCAAAACGGACACATTGAAATTAATGATGAACCCCACAGCCTTGTTCAGGAGTTTTAAGTAAGTAAGCAGCTGCGCTTCGTGGATAGGCAGCACCCGGTCCACACACTTCAACTCAAGGACCACTGTGTCTTCGACGATCAGGTCAAGGCGGTACCCACAGTCAAGTGCCACTCCCTTGTAAACGACTGGCACTATAACTTGCCGCTGAAACCGAATTCCCCGAAGATGTAGTTCGTGGCAGAGACACTCTTCATACACGGATTCCAAAAGACCAGGGCCTAACGCTTTATGTACCTCTATTGCAGCCCCGATAATTTGTTCGGTCAGAGCTTCATGAATTAACTTTCTCCGCGCCTCCGCGCCTCCGCGGTGAATCATGTTTTTCGTTCCTCCATGGTGGGTTTCTTTAAGTTTGCAGCACCCCAACCTTAAACTCTTTGATCTCGGGGTTTAATGCAGCCGCCTCCAGCGCCGTCACCAACGCGTGTCGCGTTTCCATCGGATCGATGATCTTGTCAATCCATAACCGCGCGGCGCCGTAGCGCGGGTCGCTCTGATGGTCGTAGGTCGCCTTTACGGAGTTAGACAACTCCTGTCTCTCTTGCTCGCTCAGCTTCTTGCCGCCACGTTCAAGTTGCTTGATCTTGATCTCTACCAGCGTTCCCGCCGCGGCTGCGCCGCTCATGACCGCGTAACGCGCCGTGGGCCAGGCAAAGACAAAACGCGGATCGTAAGCCTTGCCGCACATGGCGTAGTGGCCCGCGCCAAATGATCCGCCGATGATGACTGTGATTTTTGGCACCACGGAATTGGCCACAGCATTCACCATCTTGGCCCCGGCTTTGATGATGCCGCTCCACTCGGCGTCGCGGCCCACCATAAAACCGTTTACGTCATGCAGGAAGACCAGCGGGACCAGGTTCTGGTTGCAATCCATGATGAAGCGCGCGGCTTTTTCGGCGCTCTCGGTATAAATCACGCGGCCGAATTCCACCCGCTTCTCGCCGGAGTGCTCGTCCGTCTGCTGCACATGCATCGTCTGATTGGCCACAATACCCACGGCAAAGCCGCCGATGCGCGCATACCCACAGATCACGGTCTTGCCATACTCGGCTTTGTATTCGTCCAGGCGGCTGCCATCGACAATGCGGGCGATGATCTCCTTCATGTCAAACGGACGGGCGGCGTCAGAATCGTAGACTCCGTAAAGCTCTTCCGCCGCGTACTCCGGCGGCTCAGCCTTGATGCGATCAAAAGGCGCTTCTTTCTTCTTGCCCATCTTGCTGGCCAGCGAGCGTATGCGCTCAAGGCAAATGTGGTCGTTCGGTTCGCGGTAATCAATCGTCCCGGCGATCTGCGCGTGCATGGCTGCGCCCCCCAATTCTTCCGCCGAATACTTGGCGCCGATGGCCGCCTGCACCAGCGCCGGGCCAGCCAGAAAAAGCCCGCTGCCTTCCGTCATCAGAATGGTGTCACACATCACCGGCAAGTACGCCCCGCCGGCAACGCACATGCCCATGATGGCCGTGATCTGCGGAATGCCCATAGCGGACATCACGGCGTTGTTGCGGAAGACGCGGCCAAAATCGTCGGTATCAGGAAAAACATCTTCCTGTAGCGGCAGAAACACGCCGGCAGAGTCTACCAGATAAATCGTGGGAATATGGTTTTCAATCGCGATGTTCTGTGCGCGAATGACTTTCTTGGCCGTCATGGGAAAGAACGCGCCGGCTTTCACCGTGGCGTCATTCACGATCAACATAAACAGCCGCCCGTGCACCCGTCCCAGCCCGGTGACCACGCCTGCCGACGGCGCGCCGCCCCATTCTTCATACATCTCATAAGCGGCGTACAGGCCGATCTCAAAAAACTCCGTATCGCGGTCGATCAGCAGATTGATGCGCTCGCGCGCCGTCAGCCGGTTCTTGGCATGCTGAGAGGCAATGGCCTTTTCGCCACCACCTTGGCTGATCGACTGCTCTTCCGTGCGGACCGCGGAAACAAGCTCCGCCATGGCACGCATGTTCTTTTCGAAACGCGCCGAGGTCGCGTCAATCTTGCTGATGATCTTGTTGCGCTGGTCAGGCATAGAGTTGAGGAGCAAACCATTTAGGGTAAATGAGGGGCGGAAAGGGAGCAAACAGTGTTCAACTTGAAGACGGATCAGCCGGCAATTTCAGGAGCTCCACCCAGTGTGTAGAGATAGTTATGCCATTCCAAGGATCGGCTCGGATCAAAGTGGCTCTTTTCTTTACGATTCATAACGATTTCATATAAATGGTTCGCTACCAGGAGCTTCGTTTCTTCACAGTCACGAGTGCCTGTCGACCTAATCAGCAGATGTCCCTTCTGCTTGATCCAGAAATGCCAAAACCCGTGGTTATTCTTATCAATTGTGATTTCGTATGTCCCAACTTCGGCGACTTGTATTCGCATACTCATAATTTCATGTCCGCTGTGTGTTGCCGGAAAACGGTTTTGAGCCTAACGCAATTCTAACTGGATCTTCCGCGATTGCGTCCACAAGTCCAAGCTTCAGCGCCTCATCCGCAGGCACCATTTCCGCCAGCAGAAACATCTGCATCGCTCTCGCCTTACCGATCAGCCGGGGCAATCTTTGCGTCCCGCCCCAGCCCGTCATCACGCCCAGGCTGGCTCCGCGATGGCCGAACACGGCATTGGACGCCGCGATACGAAAGTCGCAAGCCAGCGCCAGATCCATGCCTCCGCCCATGCAATAGCCGTGAATCGCTGCGAACACCGGGACTGGGAAATGGTCGATCGCCGACATGAGCCTTTGGCCCAGGCGCGAGAACTCGAACGCGTCCACACCTGTGAGCTGAGCAATCTCATTGAGGTCTGCTCCGGCGGAGAAGAATTGCCGGTTGCCGCTGATGATGAGGGCCGCGATTTCTTCGCGGACCGCCTCTGCTTGCAACTTCTGAACAACTCCCAGCAGCGACCTGACGCAAACGCGGGTAAGTTTGTTGGTGTGATCGGAGGAATCCAACTGAAGGATCGCGCAACCGCGCTCGCGTTTAAACTGAAAAAACTCTTCCTGGGCCATGTCTGCGCGATGGCTTTCAGTAAAAATCACTGCAACTCAGAAAAAAACCGCAGGTCTTGCACACCAGCTTGCAGCGCGACTCGCGCATATGAGACCCGCAGTTCGGGCAATAACTGGAGACGTCCGTTGGTGCCGGCTCGGGCTCCTTCCGAGCGTGAGCGTCTTGAGGCCGGACAACGGAACCAGGTTGGGGCTTGTTCATCATGGCAATGCGCTGAAAGCTAGGACTCGCGCGCTCAAAAGGCGGTGCGCAGTATATCGCGGATCTCACGATTGATCTGGGCGCAATCATGGCCGGCCTTGTCAATCATGCTCACCCATTTCTGGTTATTGTCGTCGAGTTTGGCCTGGCCCAGCAGATAAGCCGCCTGCATGATGGTTTCCACCGAATTGCCCAGGTCATGCGCCAGGGTGCGCAATCTCGCGTTGGCTTCCGTCGGGTTCTTGGGGGCCCCATCCGCTGTCGGCTGCGTGCTCATTGGCTTTTATCCTTCCCACACGAACGCGTCAAAACGTCTCCGCGTCTCAAAACCCAGCTTGCGGTAAAGTTCCACGGCTTTGTCATTGGCTTCCGTCACGGTAAGGCTCAGTCCGAGAAAATTCCGCGTGCGCAGCTCCTGAGCACACAGTCCGATAAGCGACTCACCAATCTTCCGTCCGCGATGCTCCGGCAGAACGCAGACCTGAGTGACATGGCCCACGTCGTCCCGTACGCGGGAACACAGGAGCAGGCCCGCGATGGAGCGCGTGGGACGGTGCACCGCAACGAACGAAGCACTGGCATCGAACACTCCGCAGCCGGGGAAGCGGACAATATTGTTCAGGAAGCGGAGCGAGCCGTTCATGGTCCGGTATTGATCGTTGATGTCCGAATCAATGTGCCCGCGGTAGGACGTTGTGATTACGGCGGCGGCGGGCTGGAAATCCTGTTCCACCCAGCGGCGGAACTCGATGTCCGGCAGAGGCGAGATCTGCGGTCGCAGGCCATTCTTGAGCGGCAGGGCCATGAAAAGTCGCGGGAACTGCTGAAAACCTTCCGCCAGAAACGGACCGCTCAGTACGCCGGACTCGTGCGGCAGAAGCTGGGCCTCAATGCGCTGTATGCCAGGCGATTGCTGCAAGGTGGCAATCACGTGTACCGCCAGCCGGTGCTCCACCGTGTCACCTTCCAGCCGGATTGAGTCGTCGGCATACAGGTCGCCAATGACCCCTTTGCTGCCTTCATACACAAAAAAGGTATAACCGCCAATGCGCCCGCTTTCCACGGCCGCGTATCCGGGAAGGATTTTGGAATCGATATAGCGCAGGATCATCTCCGCCGAGGGGCGGTAATCCCAGGACATCATCTGCGCCCATAGCAGGGTCTCATGCTCCAGCAGTTCGCGCAGGCTGTGCGAGCTGAAGTGTCTGAGGTCCAGTATCTCCACGCCAAGAGGAGGCTGTGTCCGGTGTGTTTCGATCGGGGTATGCAGGCCCATGGAACTTCCTAACCGCCCTGCTATAACGATAAATGGAGGCGAGCTAAGAGTCTAGCTTTGGGGAATGAAATAGGCAAAACATGTATGTACCTAAGAACCAAGGCAGTAGGAACCAGCCGCGTCACTTGCCTTATTTGGCGCCATCTACCCAGAAAAACTCAAGATGCTGCTGCGGAAATCCGTCCAAGGGCACAACCTGCCTGTCACCGAGCAGGGCCCGGATCGCGTCACCACTGCCCTCTTTCGCCACCACCACGTGTTTTTCTGACGGTATGCCAGAAGGCAGGTCAACGGGCCCATCCGATTCGTAATGGCGAATTGGCTGGTTGCGATAAAAATTCAGCCCGTAGGCGACCTCCCTTTTCACATTGAACACCGCCACGGGACCGCTTGCTGCGCCAATGTGCACCAGGTGTTCCTGGACGGCCCGCGCTGATTGCACTTGGTCAATCACCGGCGCAGCCGGACGCAGCAGGAATGCCACGGCCAGGATGATGGGGACCAGCGTGACGAAATGCAGCACGCGCGGCCCTTGCCGGCGTACCATGATCATCACCATCGCGGCGATCACCGCGCCTGCAATGGCAATGCCAATTTGCACTGCCGCAACAGGCAACTGCTTCACCATGGCAAACGGCGCCATCAGCGCAAAAACCAGCAAGACCGCGCAGAGTAGAGCGTGCAGTGAAACCTTGAGGCGGGAAATCGCCGCCGTGCGACGCAGATAATCGGCGGTAAGAATCGCGGCTGCGGGGACCGCGGGCAATATGTAACCCGGCAGCTTGGAACGCGAGATGCTGAAAAAAACGACTGGAACCGCGATCCAAATCAAAAGAAAAATCGGAAGCCAATCATGACCAGCTTCACCGGTTTTAACTTCATCGGCCTCAGCTTCATTAGTTCGCGCGCGTATTTGCTTATAGCACTGCTTGCCGGCGTCAACCATAGCGACAACCGTAAAAATGGTCCAAGGTAGCGCGGTCAATAGAAAAACAGGAATGTAATACCAAAATGGCTGTGAGTGCCGATAAAGATTTGTGCCAAACCTTTGCAGGTTTTGCTCAATGAAAAACGTGTGAAAGAACTGCGGCACTTTGTTCTGCACCGCCAGATACCAGGGTGCTGCAATCGCAAAGAACAACAGAAAGCCCGGCGCCCACAGGCTGCGGACAAAAATCTTTCCCTCACGACGCAGCACAGCATACGCGGTCACAATCAGCACAGCCAGTGCCGGCGCCACCGGCCCCTTGGCCAAAGCGCCTACGCCCAACAGTCCATAGAAGACGGCGAGCCACAATTTCTTCCCTGTCTCATGCCAGGCCCACCAACTCAGCATGGCCATGGCAAAAGGAACGGAAACCAGCATATCGGTGGAAGCGCCACGGCCAAAACCGATCATCCCGGCAGAAGATGCGGTGATCAGCGCGGCGTCCAGTTCGCTGCCAAAGCGGAAACGCCGCATGAAGAAAAATATTGCCAGGACGAGCACGGTCGCATGGACAGCGGAAGGAACGCGCGCGGTCCAGTCATGCACGCCAAAAATGCTGAAGCTTCCCATGACTTTCCAGTACAGCAGGACCGGCTTCTCCAGCCAGGGCGCGCCGTTCAGCGTGGGCACGATCCAGTCATGGCGGACAAACATCTCGCGGGCAATCTGAGCATAGCGGGGCTCGTCCGCGCCAACCAGGCCGAACGCGCCCAGGCCAAAGAAGAAAAAAAATCCGCACACGCCAAGAACAAGCGCCAGTTGCAAAAGCAATAATTTGGCGCGGTCAGTCATACGTCCAGCTTATACGGAAAGGAATAAAAAGGTGAGATCGGCATGGGGTCAGTTGGTCTTCGGCAGACGGCCGCGCAGTTCGGCCAAGACGCGCTCGGCCGCGGCCTGGTACGGGCCTTCCGTGGAGAATCCGCCGGCACACTCATGTCCACCGCCGCCGAATTTTTCCGCGATATCGGACACGTTCACGGCGCCCTTGCTGCGTATGCTCACGCGCACGCGGTCGCCGACGGTTTCACGGAAAAACACCGCCACCTCAACTCCGGCGATGCCCAGCGCGTAATTCACCAGCCCTTCGCAGTCTTCGTCCAGGGCTTCACAACGCTCCATGTCATCGCGCGTGACCACCATCCATGTGACCGCGCCGTCGCGCTGAAGACTGGTCAGCGCCGCACCCAGCAGCCGCATCTTGGACGCCGGACTGGAAAAATAAACGCTCTGCGCGATCTTTCCCGGGTCCGCTCCGTACTCCACCAGGCACTTGGCCAGTTCAAAGGTGCAGGCGTTGGTAGGCGAATAGCAAAACGAACCCGTGTCGGTAAGCACGGCAGTGTACAGGCAGGTGGCGATCTCCGGGGTAATCGTCACGCCTGCCGCAAGCGCCAGGCGGAAAATCATCTCCGCTGTGGCCACCGCCTTGGAATCAATCCAATTGACGTGGGCAAAGGTCTTGGCGCTGACATGATGGTCAATGTTGATCAGGAAATGTTGTTCCAGTCCCAGCAGGCGTGTGCGCTGTACGCTATCACACTCCAGAATAATGGCGGCATCATAACTGCCGTTGACCCGGGCAGCATGGACGATGGTGTCAGCAAAAGGCAGGGGTTTGTAAATAACGGGCAGGACGTCCCCCAGCACCACTTCAGCAGTCTTTCCCATCTTACGCAGAATCTGGCTGAGGGCCAGCGTGGACCCGACGGCATCGCCATCAGGGCGTGCGTGTGAAGTAACCAGAAAGTGCCGCCGCTGGCCAATCTCCTGCAAAACCTGTTCGAGATGGTCCATAGTCCTACTTCTTTTTGCGTTTCTTCAGCTTGCCCAAAATCTCGTCAATTCTCGCGCCGTATTTTCCTGAGCGGTCCAGAACAAAAATCAACTCCGGCACATGGCGCTTGCCCATCCGCAACAAGAGCTGGCGCTTGATGTATCCTTTGGCCGCCGTGATTCCCGCGACCGTCTCTTCCGCTTCATGCTCATCGCCGGCGACCTCAAGGAAAACGCGGGCGCTCTTGCCATCAGGCGCAATCGCGATCTCCGTGACGTTGCACAAGGCAATGCGCGGATCACCCAGCTCGCCTTCAATAATTACGCCGATCTCTTCTTTCAGCGTCTCGCCTACCCGCTCCCGATGATGCTGTTTGCCCCGTTGCTCAGGCATTTGTTTTACATCCCAGTAAAAAACTCATGAGAATATCAGAGATGGTACGTGTAAAGGAATAGGCAATCATCGATAGACAGGATGGAAGCCCGATTCTGAATTTCCCTTAGTGCTCCACGTAGTCCATAAACGAGTCTATAACCTCCGCGCCTAAATTGTTGGCTAGACGCACAGCTTCACGCTCCACATTGCGCATCAGGCCTTCAAGGTAGTCGCGCGAATCGGAGATGCTGACCACGCCCAGCGTGGCGCGCTGCCACAGATCAGTAACTTCAATCTCAGCGATGGCGATATTAAATGAGTTGCCCAAGCGGTCTTTCAGGCTACGCACCACCTGGCGTTTGTCCTTGAGAGAGTGCGCGGCTTCAATCCGCAGTTCCAGAGTGAGATAAGCGATGGGCATTCAATTCATGTTACTGGCTTCGTACTTTTACTTCTTCTGAAGTCAGCCCGTACAGAGGCGGAGTGGGAATTTCCAGCATCCCCAGATAGACGTAAATCTGCGCGCGATGATGGACCTCATGCTCCACCATGCTCCGCAGCCACTTCCAGACCGTGATGCTGGCGCCGTCCGGCGTTGTGCATTTGCGCTCCAGATCGGCGGCGGTCAGACGGCCAAAAATCTCCATGGACTCCCGGTGCAGCCGGTTGAAAAACTCCAGGACTTGCTCCGGCCCATCCGCCAGCTCTTTGCCGTGGCCGGGATAACGGCTGGGCTTGAGCTGCGCATTCTCGCCATACATGTAGCGCTCAATGGTGGCCAGATGGCGGATGATGTCGGCAAAGGTGAACTTGCCCTGCTGGTAGCTCCAGTCAAACCTGTCCTTGGGAACGCACGCAATCACCCTGAGCGTGCGCTTGCGGACCTTTTCAAAGTAGTCGATAAATTCCTGGGTACGAATGCTTTCCATAAGCCCCGATTGACTGCATAGAAGATTCACTGCATAGCTTCGATGTTCCGGCGAAACTCTTCGCTCTTAAATTTTTTCAAGCCCACGGCGGTAAGGCGGCGCAGTTCGGTAAAGCAGTCATGGTCGACTGCTTTGAAATTGAAGCAGGACTTCCCCTGCATGCGCTTCTTCAGCTCCGGCGATATGCCCTTCAACAGCTCAGGCGCACAATAGACCGCCATCAGGTGAAAGCTTACGTAGTTTTTTCCCGTCCGCACGCCGGCAAAATAGATCGGCTTGCCGCGATGCAGGACCGAGGGGACCGTTGTGTGGTAGTTTCCCGCCTTGTCCGTATGTACGGCAAGTTGCTTTCCGTGGTCATCCAATATCTGGCGCAGCGCCGTGGAAACCGCGCCAAAGTCTTTTGCTTTTGTAGCGGGGCCCTTTTTGCTGGCTTTCTTGGCAACAGGCATGACCACCTCCGCGATGAATCGGAACATGGTAGGAAAATTTAGCTGGATTGTCTACAGAAGAGCTTCGCTCTTGAATCTCTGAAACCCGGCCTCCGCCAGCCGGCCCAGCTCGTCGAAGCAGTCCTGGTCCACGGCGGTAAAGTTGAAGCAGGATTGTCCCTGCATGCGTTTCTTCAACGTGGGCGAGATCCCAAAGGACAGTTCAGGAAACATGTACAGCGGGGTGAGATAAAAACTCACATAGTTCTTCTTGGCCTTGGCAGCGGCAAAGAACAGGCGTCTGCCGTTAAGGCTGGCGGAACGCGTTTCCAGATAACAATTGCCCGGCTTGTCGGTCTTGACGGCGAATTTATCTTCAAACGGTTTCAACAGCAGGCGCAACGCAGTAAAAACTGCGCCGTGGTCCTTGCTCTTTGCCCCAGGAGCTGTTGTCATTTGGTCCCTTGGTTCCTTTTCCCGGCCAGGTACGCGATTCTACTGGCAGTATAGCCGAACCGCCTTGTCCATGCCGTAGCGAAAGTGCCATTACCCAGGGGCGACGCATATAAATAGCTATATGCAGAAGAGGGGAAATGGATGAAAAGGGGATATGGAGAATCCCCTGAAGTACTTTGCTGAGTTGAGCGATCCGCGAGTGGAGCGGAATCGGG